>WBZO01003680.1_pt1 | contig 17493 bp, 12 predicted proteins | sample 5204261 | NCBI WGS metagenome assembly WBZO01 (sample SAMN12412400, study PRJNA552823) | activated sludge metagenome | isolation source: activated sludge from anammox sidestream of wastewater treatment plant... | place: USA: North Carolina | collected 2017-09
GCTTCACGGGCCAGGTGCTGCCCCACGTGAAGCTGGTCAGGTACCAGATCGACATCAAGCGCGTGATCGAGCGCAAGCTCGTGATGGTCGTCGGCGACGCCGCGCTCCACGCCGACGGCGAAAAGATCTACACGGCCACGGGGCTGCGGGTCGGGCTCTTCAGCCGCGAAGGAATCGGCTGATGCGCCGCGTCGTCGTCACCGGCATGGGCATCGTGTCCTGCCTCGGCAATGACCTCGATACGGTCAGTCGCGCGCTCGCGGAGGGCCGCTCCGGCATACGCGGCATGCCGGGCTATCGCGACATGGGCCTGCGCAGCCACGTCGCCGGCATTCCGCAGATCGTCGTCGCCGATCACGTCGACCGGCGCGACCTGCGCTTCATGGGCGACGCGGCGGCCTTCGCGGCCATCTCGATGGCGCGCGCCATCGAGGCGAGCGGCCTCACCGAGGCGCAGGTGAGTCACCCGCGCACCGGCCTCATCGCCGGAACCGGCGGCGGCTCGCCCGCGAACATCGTCGAGGCGGCCGACACGCTGCGTTCGCGCGGCCTGCGCAAAGTCGGCCCCACGCGCGTGCCGCGCACGATGTGCAGCACGGTGGCCGCCTGCCTCGCGACGAGCTTCCACATCAAGGGTGTCAGCTACTCGCTGACCTCGGCCTGCGCGACGAGCGCGCATTGCATCGGCGCCGGTGCCGAACAGATCCGCTGGGGCAACCAGGACGTGATGTTCTGCGGCGGAGGCGAAGAGGAACACTGGTCGCTCACCGCGCTGTTCGATGCGATGGGCGCGCTGTCGACCGCGCGCAACGAGACGCCGGAGCGCGCCTCGCGTGCCTACGACGCGACGCGCGACGGCTTCGTGATCGCGAGCGGCGGCGGCATGCTGGTGCTCGAGGCGCTCGACCACGCCGTCGCGCGCGGCGCACCGATCGTCGCCGAGCTCGTCGGCTTCGGTGTCACGGCGGACGGCGCGGACATGGTCCAGCCCTCGGGCGAGGGCGCGGTGCGGTGCATGCGCCAGGCACTCGCCGGCGTGGCGCAACCGGTCGATTACGTGAACACGCACGGCACGTCGACCCCGCTCGGCGACATCATCGAGCTCGACGCCGTGCGCGAGGTGTTCGGCTTCGACCTGCCGCTCGTGTCGTCGACCAAGTCGCTGACGGGCCATTCGCTCGGCGCGGCGGGCGTGCAGGAGGCGATCTACGCGCTGCTGATGCTGCGCGACGGCTTCCTGGCCGGTTCCGCGAATATCGACGAACTGGACCCCGCGTGCGCCGGCTATCCGGTGCTGCGCGAGACGCGCTCGATGCGGGCGGGCACCGTCATGTCGAACAGCTTCGGATTCGGCGGCACGAACGCCTCGCTCGTGTTCCGCCGGTATTGACCACCCGCGAGTCGCGCAGGTTCGCGGGCTACCGGTGAGCCCATGCAGACATCCGTGACCTGGACGCGCCACTTGCGCGCATCGATCGAGACCCTGTCGCCGGGCTACTTCAGCATGGTGATGGCGACCGGCATCCTGTCGCTGGCCGCGCACCTCATGGCCTTGCCGCGGCTCGCCGGGTCGCTGTTCGTCCTGAACTGGGTTTTCTTCGTGATCATCTGCGCGATGGCGCTGCTCCGCCTGTGCTGGCATCCGCGGCTCGTACTCGAGGATCTCTTCGATCATTTGCGTGCGCCGGGTTTCTTCACGTTCGTCGCGGCCTGTGCGGTCCTCGGCGCGCAGTGCCTGCTGCTCGGCGGCAGCCTGCGCCTCGCCGTCGCGCTCGGCGGCGTCGGGCTCGCGGCGTGGGTGGGGTCGACCTACGCGATCTTCACGGTGCTCACGGTCAAGTCGCGCAAGCCGAGCCTCGACCGCGGCATCAACGGCGGATGGCTGCTCGCCGTGGTGGCCACACAGTCGATGGCGGTGCTGGCCGCCCTGCTCGCGCCGCAGGTCGCGCAACCGTTGCGCATGGAGCTGAACTTCTTCGCACTGTCGATGTGGCTGTGGGGCGGCATGCTGTACATCTGGATGATGTCGCTGATCTTTTATCGCTACACCTTCCTCGAGTTCTCGCCCGCCGACCTGTCGCCGCCGTACTGGATCAACATGGGCGCGATGGCGATCTCGACACTGGCCGGGGCGCTGCTCATCCTGAACGCGCCGCACGCGCCGTTCCTGGATTCCATGCTGCCGTTCATCAAGGGCTTCACGGTGTTCTACTGGGCCACCGGCACCTGGTGGATACCGATGCTGGTGGTGCTCGCCGTGTGGCGCCACGGCATCCGCCGCTTCCCCTTCACCTACGATCCGATGTACTGGGGCGCCGTGTTCCCGCTCGGCATGTACGCGACTGCGACCTTGCGCATGATGCAGGCCCTCGACCTGCACTTCCTCGGCGTCCTGCCGCACGTCGTGTTCGGCGCGGGACTCGCGGCCTGGGGCATCCTGTTCATCGGCCAGTTGCGCGCGCTGCACTCGCAGTGGCGCGAGCCCCATCCGCGCTGAACGAGTTTCAGGACGAGCGCTTGCGCGCTGCCTCGGCGGCGGCCGTGGCGGCCCGCGCAGCTTGCGTGGCGGCTTCGGCCGCGATGCGGGCATGGCGCGCCGCTTCCTGTGCGGCCATGATTTCCGGCAGGTCGGTGTCGGCCTTCAATTCCGGATGACGCGCGCGGTTCATGCGCAGGATCGCGAAATGCATCCACAGGAGGCTCGCCAGCGCGACGACGAACAGCAGCATGAAGCAGCTGCTCCAGATGCCGACGAGATCGTTCATCGCACCGAACGCGATGGGCAGGAAAAAGCCCCCGAGGCCGCCGATCATGCCGACCACGCCGCCGACCGCGCCGACGTGTTCCGGGTAGTAGGTCGGTATGTGCTTGAACACCGCGGCCATGCCGAACGCCATCACCATGCCGAGCAGGAACAGCACGATGGCGCGTTCGAGCATCGTCGGCGCGATCGTGAACGGGATCGGCCCGTGGATGCCCTCGACCACGTAGTGCGTATTCGGATACGACAGCAGGAACAGCCCGACCATGCACACCGAGAACGAGATGTACATGATCCGTCGCGCACCGTAGCGGTCGGCCAGCGTGCCGCCGACGGCACGGAACAGCGTCGCCGGCAGGCCAAAGCTCGCCGCCAGCATGCCGGCAGTGGCGATGTCGACCTTGTACACGCCCATGTAGTACCGGGGCAGCCACGACGTCAACGCGACGAAGCCGCCGAACACGAGGAAGTAATACAGCGAGAACCGCCACACCTGCAGGTTGCGCAGTGGCGCCAGGCGCTCGGCCAGCGACTCCGGCGGCTTCGCGGCGGCGGCGGCCCGGACCGGACTCGGCTGCGCAAACAGGTAGAACAGGATCGAGGTCGCGAGCATCACGGCGCCATAGACATAGGCTGCATGGCGCCAGTCCATCACGGCCAGCAGCAGCGGCGCGCCGAAACTCGTGACCGCGGCACCGACGTTGCCCATGCCGAACAGGCCGAGCGCCGTGCCCTGGCGCTCACGCGGATACCAGGCCGAGACATACACCACGCCGACGGCGAACGACCCGCCCGCGAGGCCGAGCCCGAGGCCGAGCAGCAGCAGCGCCGGATACGAATGCGCGTGCGGCAGCGCGAACATGAACCCGGCGACGATCAGCATGAGCAGAGCGAACACGCGACGGCCGCCGATCATCTCGGACCAGATGCCGAGCAGCGGGCGGCTGATCGAACCGGTCAGGATCGGCGTCGCCACCAGCAGGCCGAATGCCGTTTCGGACAGTCCGAGCTCCTGCTTCAGCGTGACGCCGATGATCGAGAAGATGACCCACACGGCGAAGCACACGCCGAGCGCAAACGTGCTCAACCACAGCGCGCGTGCGCGTTGCCCGGGGGTGACTTGTGCTTCGGTCTGCATCGGCGCGTGCGCTGCCGTCCGCTATTGCAGCAGTGGCGAGGTCGCGCCTTCGAGCTCGACACCGGCGATCGTCGCCTGCGCCACGAGCACGCGCACGTACTGCGACAGCGCGCGCGACTCGCTGCGCCGGCGCAGCTGCGCCGCAACTTCGTCCTTGACGATCTCGAACGGCAATTGCCGGCCCGCGATGCGCTGGTCCACGCTGACGATGTGAAAGCCGTGGCGGGTGGTGACGAGCTTCGGCAGCACGCCGACGCTGGCGTCGTCGAAGATCGCCTTCTCGAACTCGGGCAGGGTCTCGCCACGTTGCAGCTGCCCGAGGCTGCCGCCATTCGCACCGGACGGGCAGTTCGAATGGCGGCGCGCGCGTTCGGCGAACAGGTCCGGCCGGGCGCGGACCTCGTGCAGTATGGTCTCCGCCAGGTTGCACACCGCCGCCACGGGCGCCCCGGGCGTGATCTGGAACAGGATGTGCCGCGCGCACACGAGATCGCCGCTGCGAAATCGCCCGGCATTCGCCTCGTACCAGCGGCGGCATTCTTCGTCGGTCGGCTCGGGTACCGCGACTTCCTCGGCGAGCGTGCGCTCGATCGCGCGCTCGGCATCGGCATTGCTCGCGCCGTCGGCCAGCAGACCGAGTGCGCGCGCGCGCTGGCGCAGCAGTTCGTGCACGGCGGCGAGCTGCGGCGTCGGCCATGCGTCGCCATCGACTGCCACGCCGTTGATGGTGATGGGGTCCATCAGTTCAGAGCTCCGCCGCGCTTGCGCACGAGCTGATACGGCCGGAAGAGGTAAGCGAGCGAGGCGACGCCACTCCAGATGTGCACCATGCGCGTAAACGGCGACACCAGGAAGATCGTGAAGCCGAGCAGGATGTGCAACTGGTAGGCCCACGGCGTGCCTTGCAGCAGGGCCGCATTGTCGCCGCGGAACAGCACCACGCCCTGCACGTAGGCGACCAGGCGCTCGAACAGCGCCCCGTCCATGTGCTGCGCCGACATCGGCACGGTCGCCACACCCAGCGCCAGTTGCAGCCACAGCACGAGGATGATCGTGATGTCCCACTTGCGGCTGTTGCCGCGGATGCGCCGGTAGTAGAACCGGCGATGGACCAGGATGGTCAGCCCGATCAGGGCGATGGTGCCCGCAATGCCGCCGACCAGCATCGCCAGCAACTGATGCTGCGCCGGGCTCATCAGCCACATCACGAGCGAATGAGGCATCAGAAAGCCGCCGAAGTGGCCCAGCACCACGACGATGACACCGTAGTGGAACAGGTTCGAGCCGAGCCTGAGCTGGCCGTTGCGCAGGGTCTGCGAGGAATCGCTCTTCCAGGAGTACGGCTCGCGGTCGAAGCGGATCAGGCTGCCGAGCAGCAACACCGCGAGGCAGATGTACGGATAGATGCCGAAGAGGAAGGTGTTCCATGCGCCGGGCAGAATCATGGTGGCGTCTCCAGTCGAGTCAGTTCGTCGGTTGTTCGGGGGCGACGGCGGGTTGCAGGTCAGGGGGCGCAAACGCCGGCCGCTCTTCCCAGTCCGCGTCGATGTCCTGCTCCGGCGGTACCGGCGCACGCGCATCGAGGCCCTTCTCGCCGCCGAGCGCGAGCACCGTGGCGATCACGGCCGCGTAACGGCTGCCGTGTTTCAGCAGCGCATTGCCGAGCACGCGCAGAATGTGCGCGATCTCGCCGATGGTCTCGCGCATCTCCACCGCATCGCGGCAGCTCAGGTATTCGAGCATCAGCGGCAGGTGGTCCGGCAGCTCGCCGGCGACCGGTTCGAGGCCGGCGTCGAGGTAGCGCTGGCGCAGGTCGAGCATCGCCGGTCCGCGCTGGCGCCCGTCGCCATGGACGTGCTCGAACAGGTTGAGGGACGTGCGCCGGCCGCGGTCGAACAGGTCCACGTACCGGCCTTCGGCATCGAGCGGATCGCTGGCCGCGATTTCCCCGGTCAGCGCGAGCAGCTCCTCGCGCAGCCGCGCATCGAGCCGGCGCGCGTCACGGATCGCCGCCTCGATGTCGGGCAGTCCCGCGCGCAACTCCGCGTCGGGATAGGCGAGCAGCGCGGACAGGGCCCGCAGCAGCAGCGCCACGTCGTGGTTCAGCGCGTCATTCGGCATCGTCGAGCTCGCGGATCGGGATGACCTTGCGCCGGCCCATCTTGCCGCCGAACAGGCCGGCCTTCGCGTCGATGCCGTCGCAGCCGTTGCCAAACGTGAAGCCGCAACCGCCGCGCAACTGGTAGGCGTTCTCGGCTTCCTCGCGGTGCGAACTCGGAATCACGAAGCGGTCCTCGTAGTTGGCGATCGCGAGGTAGCGGTGCATGTCCTCGGCCGTTTCGGCGTCGAGCCCGACGCTCGCCAGCAGCGCCGGATCGGGTGCTTCACCGAGCTGCATGCCGCGAAACCAGGCGCGCATCGCCATCATGCGTTCCAGCGCGCTGACGATCGGCGGCTCGTTGCCCGCGGTGAGCAGGTTGGCGAGATAACGCACCGGTATGCGCAGCGACCTGACGTCCGGCAGACCATTCGCACCGCTGCCGATGGCGCCCGCGTTGGCGTGTGCGGTGATCGGCGACAGCGGCGGCACGTACCACACCATCGGCAGGGTGCGGTACTCGGGGTGCAGCGGGAACGCGATCTTCCAGACCGCCGCCATCTTGTATGCCGGCGAGTGCTTCGCGGCCTCGATCCATGCCGCCGGCACGCCGCCGGCGAGCGCCTGGCGCTGGATCTCCGGATCGTGCGGATCGAGGAAGATGTCGAGCTGCGCCTGGTACAGGTCCGCCGGGTTCTCGACCGCAGCCGCTTCCGCGATGCGGTCGGCGTCGTACAGCAGCACGCCGAGGTAACGGATGCGGCCGACGCAGGTCTCCGAGCACACGGTCGGCAGGCCGATCTCGATGCGCGGATAGCAGAACGTGCACTTCTCCGCCTTGCCCGACACCCAGTTGTAGTAGATCTTCTTGTACGGACAGCCCGACACGCACATGCGCCAGCCGCGGCACTTGTCCTGGTCGATCAGCACGATGCCGTCTTCCTCGCGCTTGTAGATCGAGCCCGACGGGCACGACGCGACGCAGGTCGGGTTCAGGCAGTGCTCGCACAGGCGCGGCAGGTACATCATGAACGTGTTTTCGAACTGGCCGTAGATGTCCTTCTGCACGGCCTCGAAGTTGTAGTCCTTGCTGCGCTTGTCGAACTCGCCGCCGAGGATTTCCTCCCAGTTCGGGCCCCACTCGACCTTCTCCATGGTGCGGCCGGAGATCAGCGAAATCGGCCGCGCCACGGGCGCGGTCGGCAGTTCCGGCGCGGTCTGCAGGTTCTCGTAGTCGAACGTGAACGGCTCGTAGTAGTCGTCGATCTCCGGCAGCTTCGGGTTGGCGAAAATGCGCGCCAGCACGCCGAAGCGCCCGCCCTGCCTGGGCACCAGCCTGCCGTTCGCCTTGCGCTCCCAGCCGCCTTCCCAGCGCTGCTGGTTCTCCCAGTCCTTCGGGTAGCCGATGCCCGGCTTGGTCTCGACGTTGTTGAACCACGCGTATTCCATGCCCTTGCGCGAAGTCCACACGTTCTTGCACGTGACCGAGCAGGTATGACAGCCGATGCACTTGTCCAGGTTCAGCACCATGGCAATCTGTGCGCGGATTTTCATGCGCGTGCTCCCACGATCGTCGTATGCAGTTCCTGCTCGCGCGCGGCGCGTTGCGCGCGATCCATCCAGTCCACCTTGGCCAGCTTGCGCACGATCACGAACGAGTCGCGGTTGGCGCCGGTGGTGCCGTAGTAGTTGAGCCCGTACGACAGCTGCGCGTAGCCGCCGATCATGTGCGTCGGCTTGACCACGGCACGAGTCACCGAGTTGTGGATGCCGCCGCGCTGGCCGGTGACCTGCGAGCCCGGCACGTTCACGATCTTTTCCTGCGCGTGATACATGAGGCACATGCCTTCCTTGACGCGCTGGCTGACGACCGCGCGCGCAGTCAGCGCGCCATTCAGGTTGAACGCCTCGATCCAGTCGTTGTCCTCGATGCCGGCCTTCTTCGCGTCGACTTCCGAAATCCAGACGATCGGTCCGCCGCGCGACAGCGTGAGCATGATCAGGTTGTCGGTATAGGTACTGTGGATGCCCCATTTCTGGTGCGGCGTGATGAAATTCAGCACCACTTCCGGATGGCCGTTGTCACGCTTGCCGAGCAGCGGCCGTGTCGCGTGCATGTCGACCGGCGGCCGGTACAGCGCGAAGCCCTCGCCGAAATCGCGCATCCAGGCGTGGTCCTGGTAGAACTGCTGGCGCCCGCTGATCGTGCGCCACGGAATCAGTTCATTGACGTTGGTCCAGCCGGCGTTGTAGCTGACGTGCTCGCTCTCGATGCCCGACCAGGTCGGCGAGGAAATGATCTTGCGCGGCTGCGCCTGGATGTCGCGATAGCGGATCTTCTCGTCCTCGCGGGCGCGCGCGAGATGCGTGTGGTCGCGGCCGGTGATCTTCGACAGCGCGGCCCAGGCCTTTACCGCGACCTCGCCGTTGGTCTCCGGCGCGAGATACATGATCGTTTCGGCCGCATCGATGTCGGTCTCGATCCGCGGCCGGCCCTTTGCCGGGCCGTCGGGCACGGTGTAATTGAGCGCCGCCAGCCCCTTGACCTCGTGATCGGCGTTCCAGCCGATACCCTTGCCGCCGTTGCCGAGCTTGTCCATCAGCGGGCCGAGCGACGTGTAGCGCGCGTGCGTGGCCGGGTAGTCGCGTTCGACCGTGACGATGGCCGGCGCGGTCACGCCCGGGATCAGCTCGCACTCGCCCTTCTTCCAGTCGCGCACGTCGTAGGGCTGGGCGATTTCGGCGCGGGTGTCGTGCTGCATCGGCACCAGCACCACGTCCTTCTCGACACCGAGCACGCCCGCGGACAGCTCCGAGAACTTCTTCGCGATCGCCTTGAAGATCTCCCAGTCGCTCTTCGATTCGAACACCGGGTCCACCGCCGCGGACAACGGGTGGATGAACGGATGCATGTCGGTCGTGTTGAGATCGTTCTTCTCGTACCAGGACGCGGTCGGCAGCACCACGTCCGAGTACAGGCACGACGTCGACATGCGAAAGTCGAGCGTCACGACGAGATCGAGCTTGCCTTCGGGCGACGGGTCGCGCCACACCACTTCCTCGGGCTTCAGGCCGCCGTCCTCGCCGAGATCCCTGCCCTGCAGGCCATTGCGTGTGCCGAGGAAGTGCTTGAGGAAGTACTCGTGGCCCTTGCCCGAGGAGCCGAACAGGTTCGAGCGCCAGATGAACAGGTTGCGCGGGAAGTTCACCGGGTTGTCCGGATCCTCGCACGCCATGCTGATCTCGCCCGACTTGAGCGCGCGCGCCACGTAGTCTTTCGCGTCCACGCCCGCAGCCGCGGCATCGCGCGCGACGTCGAGTGGATTGCGGTTCAACTGCGGCGCGGACGGCATCCAGCCCATGCGCTCGGCGCGCACGTTGCAGTCGATCAGGGTCCGCGGGTAGCGCGAAGCGTCGGCGAGCGGCGAAAGTTGCGCAGCGGTCTGCAGCGTTTCATAGCGCCACTGGTCCGAATGGGCGTAGAAGAACGACGTGCCGCACATGTGCCGCGGCGGGCGCGCCCAGTCGAGCGCGAACGCGAGCGCGGTCCAGCCGGTCTGCGGACGCAGCTTCTCCTGGCCGACGTAGTGCGCCCAGCCGCCGCCGGACACGCCCACCGTGCCGCACAGCATCAGGAAATTGATGATGCTGCGATAGTTCATGTCCTGGTGGTACCAGTGGTTCATGCCGGCGCCGATGATCACCATGGCTCGGCCGCGCGTCTTTTCCGCGGTGCTCGCGAAGCCGCGCGCCACTTCGATGACCTGCGCGGCCGGCGTGCCGGTGATCGACGCCTGCCACGCCGGCGTATAGGCGACATTGTCGTCGTAGCTTCGCGCGCATTCGCCGCCGAGGCCGCGGTCCACCCCGTAATGCGCGCACATGAGGTCGAACACGGTCGCCACGACGCGCTCGCCGCCTCGCGTCGCGAGCTTGCGCACCGGCACGCGACGCAGCAGCGTGCCATCGCTGCCCTGCGCATTCGGCGTGAAGTGCGGATGGCTCTCGCCGCCGAAGTAGGGGAACGCGACATCGACGACCTCGTCGCGGCGGTCGATCTGTGTCAATTGCAGTTCGGTGGCGCGGCCGTCCGCCGCTTTCTCCTCGAGGTTCCACCTGCCGTGGTCGGGGCTGTCCTTGTCCGGCCAGCGAAAGCCGATCGACCCGGCCGGCACCACCGGTGTGCCGTCCCTGTCCAGAGCCACGGTCTTCCAGTCGGCATGGCCGGGACTGCCGAGCGCCCCGTCGAAATCGCCGGCGCGCAGGTAACGATCCGGGACCCAGCGTGCACCATCGCGACGCAGCGTGACGAGCAGCGGCAGGTCGGTGTACTTGCGGCAATAGTCCTGGAAGTACGGCACCTGCCGGTCGACGAAGAACTCGCGCAGGATCACGTGGCCCATCGCCATCGCGACTGCCGCGTCGGTGCCTTGCTTCGGATGCAGCCACAGGTCCGAGAGCTTGGCCACTTCCGAATAATCGGGCGTGACGGCCACGGTCTTCGTGCCGTTGTAGCGCGACTCGACGAAGAAGTGCGCGTCGGGCGTGCGCGTCTGCGGCACGTTCGAGCCCCACGCGATGATGTAGGCCGAGTTGTACCAGTCGGCCGATTCGGGCACGTCGGTCTGCTCGCCCCAGGTCTGCGGACTCGACGGCGGCAAGTCGCAGTACCAGTCGTAGAACGACAGCAGCGATCCACCGATCAGGCTGAGGTAGCGCGATCCGGACGCGAACGACACCATCGACATCGCCGGAATCGGCGAGAAACCGGCGATGCGATCCGGGCCGTGCCGCCTGATCGTGTGCACGTTGGCCGCGGCGACGATCTCGAGCACTTCGTCCCACCGGGCGCGCACGAAGCCGCCGAGTCCGCGCTTTTCCTTGTAGTCCCTCGCTTCCGGGTCGGCCATCAGCGCGGCCCAGGCCGCCACCGGCTGCAGGGTCTTGCGCGCCTCGCGCCAGCGCTTGAGCAGGCGGCCGCGCACCATCGGGTGCTTCAGGCGATTGGCGCTGTAGAGATACCAGGAGTACGACGCGCCACGCGAGCAGCCGCGCGGCTCGTGGTTCGGCATGCCGGGGCGCGTGCGCGGGTAGTCGGTCTGCTGCATCTCCCAGGTCACCACGCCCTGCTTGACGTGGATGCGCCAACTGCAGCCGCCGGTGCAGTTCACGCCATGCGTCGAACGCACGACCTTGTCGTGCGACCAGCGGTTGCGGTAGCCGTCCTCCCACTGGCGCGCCTCGGTGCGCAGTTCGCCCCAGCCGTCGGCAAATGCCTCGCGCGGGCGGGTGAAGTAGCGCAAGCGCTCTAGAAACTGACCCATGATGAGATCCTCACAGCGGCACGGATACGACTGTCCACGTGGCCAACGCGCGTTGGACTCGACGATGCGCACAGGGTTCGCGACAGGCAGCCACGACGTGCGGTCGTCCATCGCGCCTGCCCCCGGGCGTCGTACGGCGAGTATAGTCCCGGGTCCTGTGTGCGCGTACCTTGACGCCGGTCAAGCGGTCGCGGCGCACGCGCAGCGCCGTCAGCCACCCGGGCGGGCGCTTGCAGACCGCAGCAGCGCGCGCAGCCAGCCGACGAAGGTCGCGGCCCAGGCGATCAATGCCGCGGCGAAAGCGACCCGCGGCAGGAAGTCGAGAAAATCGAGACCGAGCGCCGTGATCATCGCGTGCGTACTCACTGCGTACATGCCGAGCGGAAAGACCTTGCCCCAGTACTGCGGGTCGTAGGTGAGCGGATAGCGCTCGTGGACGTGCCGCCAGACGCTGAGCGCGACCAGCATTGGAATCCACCATGTGCCGGTCGCCCAGTAGAGGATCGTGACGCCCATGATGAACGGGTGCAGCGCCTCGAGGAACGGCGCATCCGGCGCATTGGCGATCAGCAGCGCGCCCGCGAGCGTCGAGATCGCCATGGCACCCATGTCGATCCAGTACGGAGCCGCCAGATCGCCCGCATGGACCTGAAAGAATGTGTACCGATAGAACATCAGCGACATGAGCCAGATGTAGAGCATGCCGCCCCACAACCACATCGACAGCGCGAGGAAATTGAGCCCGAGGCGGCAGGCCTGCCCGCCGTGCGATGCGAGCAGCGCGGACAGCACTGCGATCGACTGGGTCGCGACGACCGCGAGCAGCCAGCCGCCGTTGATGCCGTGATCGAGCGGTGGCTTCGTCTCCTTCACCGTGAGCGTCGTGAATATGCCGTACATCAGCATCGGCCATAGCGCGACCGAGACGCACCACAGCGCGATCGCGCCGCCGACATGGCCGTACAGCAGCAGTGCCTGGCTGCCGAGCATGCCCGAGGCCGCGATCGCCGAAAAATAGCCCGGCCCGCGCAGGTGATCGGCAAAATCACCGAAGAAGGCGCGCGGGCACGAGACCATGCGCAGCAGATAGAGCACCCACAGGCCGGCGTACAGCAGGCTGTTCAGCGCATAAAGCGCGCGCGACAGATGCTCGAGACCGAGCAGGTGCGCGGCGATCGACACGATGCCCGTCGCCATGACCATGCCGAAATAGGCCGGATGCAGCCCTGCAACGGCAGTGCGAATGGTTGCGGACTTCAACGGTGTAGCGGGTCGGATCGGGACGAGCCCGCAGAGGAGCTTACGCCGGCGCGCCGCACGATGCGACTCGCGCGACGCCGGCGGCGGCTATCGACGCTCCAGGCGCACGAGCTCGCCCTCGTGATTGACGGTCAGGAAATTCGCGATGTGACCCGCGCGGATCGACTCCACCATCATCCGCAGCGGTGCAACGGCCTCGTCGCTGTTCGGCGCGATGCCGGCGCGGCCGTCGAGGGCCGCAACGAACAGGATGTCCCAGCGCGAAATCGACTCGCGCGACTCCTCGCGCAACGACTCGAACGATTCGATGTCGGTGGCGAGCTTGTCGACACAGACGACCGGCGCGAGCGCCCCACCCTCACCACGCTTGAACGCAGCCGCCTCGCTCTCGCTGCCGTCGTGCGGCAGCTCGGCCACCGCGAACACGAACAGCAGACGCTGCGGCTCCCGCTGGGCGCGGGCCGCAGCGAGCAGATCGGCGAAGGTGCGAATCGACATGCCGCCGATTCTACGCGACTCACGCCCGGATGAGCCCGGACGAAGCCTGCACGTGGGCCGAGCCGGGGAACACGCTGCCGTCGAGGGCGCTCGTCGCCACGCCCAGGTGATCGTGCAGCACACCTTTCAGGACCGCGCGCAGATCGAGCGTCGGCGCGAGGTCGCGCCCGTCGCGCAGCGAGCGTGCATCGAGCCCGGGCCAGTCCGCGAGCATGCGGCCACCGGCAACCGCACCCCCGACCAGGAATGCGGCGGCGCCGGTGCCGTGATCGGTGCCGTTCGTGCCGTTTCGCGCCACGGTCCGGCCGAATTCGGTCGCGAGCACGACGACCGTGCGCGACCAGCGCGCCGCGAGGCTCGACTTCAGTTCGCGCAGCGCCGCGTCGAGCGCGCCGAGCCGCGTCGCGAGAAGTCCCCGCGCACCGCCCTCGTTCGCGTGCGTGTCCCAGCCCGTCGTGTCGAACATCGCCACGGCGGGGCCGTCGTCGCGCGCGAGAAAGGCACCGGCGGCCCGCACGGTTTCGGTGTAGCGTGCCGCGCCGCGCGCACGCTCCGGCATCGCGTCGCCCTGCGCAATGTCGTTGGCCGCGAGCGCATCGGCGAGGCGCATCGACAGGACGGGATCCGCGGCATAGAGGTCGGTGATGCGCGCCAGCGTATCGTCGTCGAGCGTCGCGAGCCGTGACGGTGCCCACGACGCGACGGCGGCCGGCCCGCGCATCGTGAGCGGCGTATTCTGCCCGAGCGTGATCCCCGCCTCGCGGCCGTGCGATGCGCCCTTGCGCGGCAGCGCCGCCAGCGCGCGATTCAACCACCCGGTGGTGAGCTCGTGCGGCCTCACGCCGCCACCCTCGAGCACGTCCTGCCCGTCGAAGTGCGAGCGTTCGCGGTACGGCGTCGCGACCGCGTGCGCCACGAGCAGCTCCCTCGCCTGCCAGGCTTCGTGCAGGAACGGGAGTGAAGGATGCAGGCCGAACGTGGCATCGAGCGGCAGTGCGCCACCGGCCTCGCCGGGGCGTGGAATCGCTAGCTCGCGCCGCAGCGATGCGTACGCGGGATCGCCCCACGGTGGCACGGCCGCGAGCCCGTCGAGCGCGCCGCGCAGCAGGACGAAGACGAACCGAGCATCGCCGACCGCGGCAGATTGCGCAAAAGTCAGGCGCGATGCGAGCGGCCATGCGACGGTCGGCAGGGTTGCGGCGGCTGTGAGGAAGCGCCGCCTGTTCATTCGCACGTTCATCGCCGCATGAACTCCGGTGAGGAAAGGAGCAGCGTCAGCGCCTGCGCGCCCGAGGCCGCGCGCCGCAGCGCCTCCGCCGTCGATGACGCGAGCACGTCACCGAGCATCGACCCGGCCGCGCGCCGCGCGTCCCGGGTATCGCCGAGTCGCGTGCCGACCGCGTCCGCCCACTCGATGCGCGCGAGAACCGCCGAGGCGCCATCCCAGTCGGCTGCGCGGTCGGGCCAGCCGGCGGGCGAGCCCGGAGCCCAGGTGCGCTGGCCGAGCACTTCGAAGGCGCCGATCCCGGCGCGTCCCTCGCCCACCGGCAACGCGAACCCGCGGAAAGTGGAGTGGATGAAATCCGAGGGCGTCTTGAACTTGGCGAGCGGCACCGCCCACGCCTCCGGCGATTCGACGAGCGCACGGTAGACCGGCACGAGCGCACCATCGTGTGCGCGCCACGCGGCGTCGAGGCGCGCGAGCAGCGCGGGCGGCGGATCGTCCGCGACGAAGTGACAGGCGAGCTTGCGCGTCACGTGGGCTGCCGTCGCGGGATGCCGCGCGAGCGTGCGCAGCGCGGCCGCCCCCTGCGCATAGCCGGACTCGCTGTAGCGCTGGCCGAGCAACGTCTGCGCACCCGGCTCGTGCATGTTCTCGCGGAATGCGAACTCGCCGGGCCGGCCTGCCGCGAGCCGCCCGCGACCGCCGCCGATCGACCAGCCGGTGATCATGCGCGCGAAGCTCGTCACGTCGGCCTGCGTATAGCCGCCGCTCACGCCGAGCGTGTGCAGCTCGAGGATCTCGCGCGCGAGGTTCTCGTTGAGCCCGAGGTCACTGCCACGACGGGCCGCCGCGCGGCGCGCGAGCGGCGAGCCGGGTCCGATCGAGCGGTGGTTGTCGAGGTACAGGAGCATCGCGGGGTGACGCTCGACCGCAAACAGCAGGTCCTCGAATCGCCCGAGCACGTGCGGACGTATCGCCTCGCGCTCGTAGGCGCCCGCAATGCCGAGCACGGCGAGCTTGTCGACCGATACCGCGAAATGGTTGGCCCAGAACTGCGTGAGCCGCTCGACGAATGCCCGCTCGGTCGCCACCGCGTGGGCAAAGCGCGCACCGACTTCCTCGAGATAGCGGCTGCGGTAGAGCGCGCCCAACTTCATCACGGAACCGGCGCCTGCGCGCTTCTCCTTGCGCAGCGCCTCGGCCTGCGCGAGGGTCGCGCTCGCTGCCTCGAGCCCGGACCTGCCCGGCATCGGCGCCGGCTCGCGCAACTGCCCGAGGAGCCATGCCTGCGGATCGCCCGCAGCCACGTCGATCTCGCCCGGCCGGGCGCCGAGCCCGAAACGGTTCGTCGCGATCGCTGCGGCTGTCCTGGCGACCATGGGCATACTGAACGCATTGGACCACGCCGCGTTGACTTCGTGCGGTCGCGACACACTTCTGCAACACTCGGGCCCGACCATGAGCGCCTCACCCGATCTCGTCCTCATCGACGGCTCTTCCTATCTCTACCGCGCGTTCTACGCGTTGCCGCCGCTCACGAGCTCGCGCGGCGAGCCGACCGGGGCCCTGCTCGGCGTGCTGAACATGCTGCAGAAGTTCCTGAAGGACAACGCCCCGACCCGCATCGCGGTCGTGTTCGATGCCCCCGGGCGGACCTTTCGCGACGATCTGTTCGCCGAGTACAAGGCGCACCGGCCGCCGATGCCCGACGACCTGCGCGCCCAGACCGAGCCGCTGCTCGAGGCCGTACGGGCCCTCGGCCTGCCGGTGCTGCGCGTCGCCGGCGTCGAGGCGGACGACGTGATCGGCACGCTCGCGCGCCGCAGCGCGGCGCGGGGCTGGCAGGTCCTCATCTCGACCGGCGACAAGGACATGGCCCAGCTCGTCGACGGCCACGTGACGCTCGTCAACACGATGACGGGCTCGACGCTCGACCGCGCCGGCGTCAAGGCGAAGTTCGACGTCTATCCCGAGCAGATCGTCGACTACCTCGCGCTGGTCGGCGACAGTTCCGACAACATTCCCGGCATCGACAAGGTGGGACCGAAGACCGCGGCCAAGTGGCTCGACCGCTATCGCTCGCTCGACGGCATCATCGAGAATGCCGCTGCAATCGAGGGCAAGGTCGGCGAGAACCTGCGCGCGGGATTCGACACGCTCGCGCTCTCCCGGCGACTCGCGACGATCCGCACCGACCTCGAACTGGCGGAAGGCCCCGAGGACCTCGTGCGCGGCGAGCCGAACACGCAAGAACTGCGCGCGCTCTACGCACGCTATGAGCTGCGCAGCCTGCTGCGCCAGCTCGATGGCGGCAGCGGCGAAGAGACGGGCGGCCCCGCAGCCCGTTTCGAAGCGCGCCTGCCCTCGGCGCCGCGGCTCGCCGCCCCGCCGGCGGACTCGAGTCCCGATGCGCCGGCGCTCGTGCCACCCGCGGTGCCGGAGAAGCGGTATGAAATGGTGACAACCGAGGCCGACCTCGCACGCTGGCTCGAGGCGCTCGCGGCGGCGGACCTCTTCGCGTTCGACACCGAAACGACGAGCCTCGACTACATGCAGGCCGCGATCGTGGGCGTCTCGTTCGCGGTCACGCCCGGCCATGCCGCGTATGTGCCGCTCGCGCACGACTACGCCGGCGCGCCGGCGCAGCTCGATCGCGCATCGACCCTCGCGAGACTCAAGCCGCTGCTCGAGGATCCCGCGCGCGGCAAGATCGGCCATCACCTGAAGTACGACGCGCACGTGCTCGCCAACCACGGCATCGCGTTCGCCGGCATGCGTTACGACACGATGCTCGAATCGTACGTCTGGAACAGTGTCGCGACCCGGCACGACATGGACTCGGCGGCCGCGCGCTATCTCGGCATCGAGACGATCCACTACGAGGATGTCGCCGGCAAGGGCGCGAAGCAGATCCCGTTCAGCCAGGTGCCGCTCGAGCAGGCCGCGGAGTACGCGGCGGAAGATGCCGACGTGACCTTGCGCCTGCACCGCACGCTGTGGCCGGCGCTCGAGGCGCTGCCGGCGCTCGAGCGCGTCTACACGTCCATCGAGCAGCCGCTCGTGCCCGTGCTCTGCGCGATGGAGGAGGCCGGTGTGCTGCTCGACGCCGCGAGACTCCGGGCCCAGAGCCGCGAGCTCGCAGCGCGCCTCGTCGAGATCGAGGCCGCCGCGCATCGCGAGGCCGGCCAG
>WBZO01003681.1_pt1 | contig 17492 bp, 13 predicted proteins | sample 5204261 | NCBI WGS metagenome assembly WBZO01 (sample SAMN12412400, study PRJNA552823) | activated sludge metagenome | isolation source: activated sludge from anammox sidestream of wastewater treatment plant... | place: USA: North Carolina | collected 2017-09
CTCCCTCAATTACAACGTTCCCGCCGATGCCTTGCGGGAATACAACGGGCTGGTGAACGACGTGGTGCGCTTCGGGCAGGTCATCGTGATCCCTCTCTGCCGCCGCAACGCGACGCCGGGGCCAAGCCCGACGCCAACGCTCCCGCCGCCCTACCCGCCGGTCAACCTGCTCCTGCCGCCAGACGGTTCGCCATTTGCGATGAACAACGCGGTGGTCACGCTGCAGTGGGCTTCTGTGGGCGCCCTGCGCGAAAACGAAGCTTATGCCGTTACGCTTGAGGATGTGACCCAGGAGGAGGGGCGCCGCCTGGTGGATTACGTGACGGATACCAAGTTCATCGTGCCCCTCTCGTTCTTGCCCAACGACGGCATCCCGCACGTCATCCGCTGGTGGATCATACCGGTGCGCCAGGTTGGCACGGATAAGGACGGGAACGCGATCTGGGATCCGGCGGGCGCGGTGAGCAGCCCGCGCGTGTTCACCTGGCTGAGCACCGGCCTGGCGACCACCCCAACCCCATAAACAACGCTTTGCGAGCAGGGAAATATGGCAATAAAAAAAGGGCGGGGTCGCCCGCCCTTTTTGGTTATTTCTTCGCGGCTGCTTCCAGCATCGCGGTGGTCAGAGATTTTGGCCGCTCCAACGGCTGAGAGAGGGCGCGCGCCCAGACCGCGTTGGCTGTCACGCCCAGCGCACGGCTCACCCCAAACATGACGGTATAGAAACCGCATCCGCCGTGCGCATCGCAATCCTTGACCCCATAATGCTGTTGAAGCGACCCGCTGATCGCATCGACGTTGGGCCAGGGGTTTTTCGCCTTGCCTTGTTCGACCAGGACCTGCGGCACGATATCGTAAACCATGCTGGCGAGCTTGAAAATCGGGTCTTCGGGGAAATGAGCCCGGCCGAATTCTAACTGGGCCGTAAAGCGCGGGTCTGTCTTGCGTAAGACGGCGTGCCCGTAACCGGGAATGACCTGGCCGGCGTCGAGCGTCTCCCAGGCGAACTTCCGCAGTTCTTCTGGGCTGGGCACGCCATTATGTTGTTGGTAGACGTCCAGGAGCCAGCCCAATGACTCCTGGTTGGCGCGCCCGTGGAGCGGACCAGCCAGGGCGTTCATCCCGCCTGAAACCGCGTAGTAAATATCGGACAGGGTAGACCCGACGAGGTGGGTCGCATGCGCACTGGCGTTGCCGCTTTCGTGATCCGAGTGGATGATGAAATACAGCCGGCAGAGGTCTGCGTATTCGGGGTCGGAGACCTCCATCATCTGAGCAAAATTGGCGCCTAAGTCGAGCGATCTGTCGGGGGTGGGCAGTTTGCCTTCTTTGTGTTTCAGGTTGTAGATGAACGCGGCGATGATGGGCAGGTTGGCGGTCATGTTCAGGCTGTCTTCGAGCATAGGCCGCCAGTAATCGGCTTTGTGCATGCCCTCGCCATACCTGCGGCTAAAGACCGATTCTGTCTGCATCGCCAGGATCGCCTGAGAGAACATTGTCATCGCGGGGGAGCTCACAGGCATCTGGCGCAGCACGTTGAACACGTGCTCGGGGACGTTGTAGCGTGCGCCCCATTCTTGTTCGACGGCTTGAGCCTGTTCGAGCGTGGGGACCTCTCCGACGAGGAGCAGATAATACAAACCGCCCACCAGGGGTATGTTCGTCCCCGGCAGGCAGGGCAGCCGCGTGAGCAGCTCGGCTATCGAGTAGCCTCTGAGACGTATCCCCTCCACTGGATCGACATACGAGATATCTGTCACCAGGCTCTTGATGTCGCGCATCCCGCTGTAAACCTGGCCGATGGTGACCTGATCGATGACAACGGATTCTGAAGAAGCGAGCAAATTCTTTACCCGCTCTCTCCAGACAGGGATCTGGGCTTCAAGTTTTTCTTCTAATATCATGGGGGTTCTTCCTCTACAGCTTTAGTTTAGCGATGTTCTCGGCTACGCCTGCGGCAGATTTTTGCAGGGCAGCCATTTCTTCATTGTTCAAAGAGTATTCGTGGATCTTCTCGACCCCATCGCGCCCCAACTGGGTGGGAACGCCGAAGAAGATGTCTTTCAGGCCATATTCGCCGTTCAAATAGGCCGCCGCGGGCAGGATCATGTGCCGGTCTTTTAGAATTGCATCGACCATTTGAGCGATTGCCGCCGCAGGGGCGTAATAAGCGCTTCCGGTTTTTAGCAAGCTGACGATCTCGCCGCCGCCTTTGCGCGTGCGCTCGACGATCGCCTCCAGCCGCTCTGCGGGGAGCATCTCGTCCAGGGGGATGCCCGCCACGTTGGACGCCCTGGTCAGCGGCACCATCTCATCCCCATGCCCGCCTAACACGTAACAATGGATATTCTCGACGCTGATGCCGAGCTCGAGCGAGACAAAGGCGCGCATGCGGGCTGAGTCGAGCACGCCCGCCTGTCCGACGACCCGGTTCGACGGCACCCCTGCTACCTTCAACGTCAGGTACGCCATGACGTCGAGCGGGTTGGTGAGGACGATAAAAATGGCGTTCGGGGAATAGCGAATGGTTTCCTGGGTGGCGTTGCGAACGATGTCAGCGTTTGCCGAGAGCAAGTCGTCGCGGCTCATACCGGGCTTGCGGGCGAGGCCGGCGGTGATCACGATGATATCGGAACCAGCGGTTGCCTCAAATTCGTTGCTCCCCGTGATGCGCACGTCCTTACCCACCACAGGCAGGGCCTCCTGCAAATCCAGAGCCTTGCCTTGCGGCATGCCTTCAACGATATCCACCAGGACGAGATCGGCGATTTCTTTGTCTGCCAGCCAGTGGGCCGTGGTGGAACCAGTCATCCCCGCGCCGATGATCGATACTTTATTGCGCATTTATTTCCTCTCCTGTGCGAACAAGAAACAAAAACCCTGACTGATCGACCGGTCAGGGTTATGAGGTTTACTGGCGCTTGAGCGCGACATTGCTGGGGGAGGTTTCCCCTGCTATTTCATCCAGGTAGTGGTTGGCTTGAATGGCCGCCGCCGCGCCCATCCCCGCCGAGGTCACCACCTGACGGTACACCGGGTCGGCTGCCTCGCCTGCGGCAAAAACGCCTCGAATGTTGGTGCGCATAAGCTTATCGGTGATGATGTAGCCGGCGGCATCCATGGTCAATTGGCCTTCGAACAATTGCGTGTTCGGTGTGTGGCCAATAAAGATGAAGACCCCGTCGGTTCGCATCTCTTGGATTGCGCCGCTGCGCAGATTTTGTAAGCGAATGGATCTGACAGCATCCTCGCCAACGATTTCGGTCAGGACGCTGTCCCAAATAAATTTAATCTTAGGGTTATCAAAGGCGCGCTCCTGGAGGATCGGTCCGGCGCGCAATTCGTCCCGGCGGTGGACAATCGTCACGCTGTCCGCGTAACGGGTCAGGAAGATCGCTTCCTCGACCGCGCTGTCTCCGCCTCCCACGACGATCACTTCCTTGCCCTTGAAGAACCAGCCGTCGCAGGTTGCGCAATAAGAAACTCCGCGACCGGTCAGTTCACGTTCGCCAGGGATTTCGAGGTGGCGCGGGGTGGCCCCGGTGGTGACGATGAGCGTATCCGCCAGATAGACCGTGTTGTAAGTCTCGATCCGAAACGGCTTGCGCGACAAATCCGCTTTTATAGCTGTATCGTATTCCACGACGGCGCCAAACTTCTCCGCCTGCCTCTGGAACAGCTCAACCATCTCCGTTCCGCTCACGCCATCTGGAAAACCGGGGTAGTTCTCGACCGTGTAGGTCAGCGAAACCTGTCCCCCATGTTCCATTCCAGTCAGCACGACCGGGTTCAGGTCTGCTCTGGCGGCGTACAAGGCGGCGGATAAACCAGCCGGGCCAGTGCCCAGAATCAGCACTTTGACGTGTTTTTCGCTGTTTTGATCGGGTTGGCTGGCAACCGGTTTCAAGTTGAAATCCATCATTTATATCCTCATATTCTCATAGGTCAAATCTATTCTATAGATGAGACGTGAGTGAAAAACGTTACATCGAAAGGTTCTTATGAAGCGCGCGAGATCATCGCTTGGTCTCAAGGATGCTGTTTAGAGCCGCTCAGGCCTGAAAGCGCGGCTGCCCCTGACCGCATGCGATCACGACTGGATCACCGGCCCAGAGTCGATCACCTCCTGGGATACCTGGCTGGCAAACTGGCTGAAGTTTTCCTGGAACCGGGTCACCAGCAGGCTGGCCTGGCGGTCGTAGGCTTCTGGATCAGCCCAGGTGCCCCGAGGGTTCAAGATCTCAGCGGGGACATCCGGGACGTTGTCTGGGACTGCAATTTTGAAAAACGGGTCGGTATGCATCGCGATATTGTCCAGCCGGCCTTCCAAAGCGGCCCGGATCATCGCGCGCGTGTGGGGGATGCGGATGCGCGTTCCCTCTCCATAGGGCCCGCCCGTCCAGCCGGTGTTGATCAGCCATACTCGCGATTTATGCCGGGCGATCTTTTCACCGAGAAGATTGGCATACACAGATGGATGGAGCGGCAGGAATGGCGCTCCAAAGCAGGTGGAAAACGTGGTTTGAGGTTCCTTGACGCCTGTTTCAGTTCCGGCCAGCTTGGAGGTGTAACCCGAAAGGAAATAATACATGGCTTGTTCGGGGGTGAGCCTGGCGATGGGCGGCATGACCCCAAACGCATCGGCGGTCAGGAAAAAGATGTTGGTCGGGTGTCCCCCGCGGCCGCTGGGGGCGGTATTGGTCAGAAAACCGATCGGATAGGCGGCGCGCGTGTTCTCGGTCAGGCTGTTATCGTTGAAATTAACGCGGCGGGTAAACTGGTCGACGGTCACATTCTCAAGGACCGTGCCGAAGCGGCGGGTCGCCTTCCAAATCAGCGGCTCATCCTCTTCGCTCAAGTTGATGGTTTTGGCGTAGCAGCCGCCCTCGAAGTTGAAGACGCCGTCATCCCCCCAACCGTGCTCATCATCGCCGATCAAAGCCCGCTCGGGGTCAGATGAAAGCGTCGTCTTCCCCGTTCCTGACAGGCCAAAGAAGAGGGCGGTGTCGCCGCTTTTGCCAATGTTGGCAGAGCAGTGCATCGAAAGGACCCCTTTTTGCGGCAGCAGATAATTCAGCGTTGTGAAGATGGATTTCTTGATTTCACCGGCATAGCTGGTCCCGCCGATGAGGATCAATCGTCTTTCGAAGTTCAGGATGACGAAAACTTCCGAGTTGGTGCCGTCGACCTCCGGGTTGGCGTGAAAGCCGGGGGCATGGATAACCGTGAACTCGGGCACATGGTTGATAAGCTCTTCAGGCGTGACCCGGATAAAGAGATTGCGTGCGAAAAGGCTATGCCAGGCTGTCTCGGTAATGACCCGGATCGGGAGTTTGTAATCAGGATGCGCGCAGGCTGTCGTGTCTTGAATGAATATATCGCGCCCCTGGAAATAGGACAGCATAAAGTTGTGCAGTCGATTAAAATTTTCGACCGGAAACTCTTTATTGACCTTACCCCACCAGATTTGATTGTGATCTTCCTGGCAGCAAACAACAAACTTGTCGTTGGGCGCCCTGCCGGTATAGCTGCCGGTTCGCACGATTAAGGCGCCTTCATGCGCGATGATCCCTTCGCGGCGTGAGACAACCCGCTCGACAAGCGCCGGGGTGGTGAGGTTCCAGTAACTCATGTTCAGGTTGCGGAACCCCTGGCGCTCGACCCCATAGCTGCTCGGCAGTCCCATTTTGTTTACCGTCATAGTATCCTCCTTGAGCGATTCTTAAGATTGATAATCAATCAACGAACGATTGATTATTAATTTGTACTTGGCCCCTGGGCCATGTGGTAAATCACATCCGCCGCGGAAACCACAGCAACCGGAACGATTCTTCCCTCTTCCAACTTTGTGACCACCACGCGATGGATCTGCCGGTCGATAAGAATCGAGGCGACATCGCCAATCGAAGCCTCCTCGGATACCGTCGCCACCTCTGGGTTCATATACTCTGAGACCGTCCTGCGCTGCCAGTTTTTATCCTCCGCCAAAGCTCGCATCATGTCGGTTCGAGAGATAATGCCTTGCAGACTGCCACCGGCGTCTACGACCACCAGAGCGCTGACATCCTCTTTGACCATGCGCTGTGCCGCAAATAGCAAGGATACCTCTTTGGCGCAGGTCATGACGCCGTATCGTTTTGCTTCTTGCACGGTTTTGTCGATTGGCATTTCGAAGTAACCTCCAGCGCAACAACCGTTTATTCTAAACGGTGGCATCCCCCGCAAAAATTATAATGCAATCGGAGAGAATTTATAATAAATTGGCGGCTGGATTAGCAAAAAGACCTTGTTGAAAACGTGTTTCCCCAAGGTCTTTTGATTATATCCCGTCACGCTCGATCAGCGCCGTGGAGGCTTCCTGCCGCCGCGGCGGTCGTCGCCGCGCCCTCCGCCCGGACGGTTTCCGCCAGGGCGTCCGCCGCCGCGCGGCCGGTCGTGTTCCGCTGCCTCCTCGACCGTCCAGCCTTCCAGGACAGCCTGGCGGGACAGCCGTATTTTCCCCTGTTCGTCGATGCCGGTGACCATCACCGTGATCTCGTCGCCCAGGCGGACAACGTCTTCGACCTTGTTGACGCGCTGGCTGTCAAGCTGTGAAATGTGAACCATGCCATCGATGTTGGGCAGGATCTCCACAAACGCGCCGAAGTCGGTCACTCTCACCACCTTGCCGGTGTAAATGCGCCCGACCACTGCCGATTCGGTCAGCCCTTCGATGCGCTCTCGAGCCATGCGGGCGCTTTCGCCGTCGGAGGTGGCGATGAACACCGTCCCATCTTCGGCGATGTCGATCTTGGCGCCGGTATCCTCCTGGATGCTGCGGATCATTTTCCCGCCAGGGCCGATCACCGCGCCGATTTTATCGGTCGGGATTTGGATCACGGTGATGCGCGGGGCGTGTGGCTTCAACTCCGGTCGAGGGGCGGGGATCACCTTCATCATCTCGTCCAGGATGGCTAGCCGGGCGACGCGCGCCTGTTCAAGCGCTTCCCTCATGATCTCCGAGGTGATGCCGCGGATCTTGATATCCATCTGCAGAGCCGTGATGCCCCGGTCAGTCCCGGCGACTTTGAAATCCATGTCGCCCAGGTGATCCTCCATGCCGAGGATATCGGTCAGCACGCAAAAACGCTCATTTTCTTTTACAAGCCCCATAGCCACGCCCGCCACCGGGGCTTTGATCGGCACGCCGGTGTCCATCAACGCCAGCGTCGATCCGCAGACCGAGGCCATCGAAGACGATCCGTTCGACGACAATACCTCGGAGACAAGTCGCAGGGCGTAAGGGAAAACGGTTTCGGGCGGGATAACCGGCACCAGCGCGCGCTCGGCCAGCGCGCCATGACCCACGTCCCGGCGTGAAGCGCCGCGCAGCGGTTTAACCTCGCCGGTCGAGAAGGGTGGGAAATTGTAATGGTGCATATAGCGCTTGGTTTCGGCCGGGGTGAGGCTGTCCAGCTCCTGAGCTTCACGGGGCGTTCCCAGGGTAGCCAGCGTCAGCACCTGGGTTTCACCGCGCGTGAAGAGCCCCGACCCATGGGCGCGCGGGCTTACGTCCACCTCGCACCAGATCGGGCGGATGTCGGTCAGGCTTCGCCCGTCGGGACGCACCCCCTGGTCGAGGATGCGGGCGCGCACCACGCTCTTGAGAGTGTTTTCAAAAGCATTCTTCACTTCTGACTTCAAACTCTCATCGTCTGCGGAAAGCTCTGCCACAAGTTCGTCCCGGAGACGGTCGATGTCTTCATATCGCGCGGCCTTCTCGTATGGCTGGTCGAAAAGCGCGGCGAGCGGAGCCTGTGCGCGCTCATAGACGTTTGATTGGAGATCTGCACCGGTTTGAAAGGATTCATAGCTGCGCTTAGGCTTGCCGGCTTCGGCAGCCATGCGTTCCTGCACGTCGATCAGCGGCTGGATCGCTTTATGACCGAATTCAAGCGCTTCGAGCATGCGAGATTCTGAGACCTCGTTAGCGCCGCATTCGACCATCAAGATCGCGTCCCGTGTGCCGGCGACGCGCAGATCAAGATCGGATCTTTCTATCTCCTCAAAAGTGGGATCTGCGATCAGTTCTCCATCGATCTGGGCGACGCGCACAGCGCCGATTGGACCCCCGAAGGGGATGTCCGAGACCATCAACGCGGCTGAAGCAGCGTTGATCGCCAGGATGTCGATCGGATTGACGCCGTCGGCCGAAAACGAGTAGAGGATCACCTGGACATCGTTGCGCATGTCCTTTGGAAAGAGGGGACGGATAGGTCGATCAGTGAGGCGGGCGGTCAGAATAGCTTCCTCGGTCGGCCGGCCTTCGCGGCGGAAGAAGGAACCCGGTATACGCCCACCGGCGTACATGCGCTCTTCGTAATCTACCGTCAACGGGAAGAAATCGATCCCGGTACGGACGGTATCGCTCATTGTGGCTGAGGCGAACACCATGGTGTCGCCCAAACGGATCGTGACCGCGCCGCCAGCCTGGGTTGCAAGACGTCCTGTTTCGAAAAGGAAATCTTTGCCACTAACCGTGGCATGAAACTGTTTACTTTCTGGTTGCATAACGAATATTCTCCTGTTTATTGCCCGCCTGGTCAGGGACTGAAAGCCGCCGACAATGAATTTTGTCTCCGCCTTTCAATTCCCAACCTGAGGGCATGGCTTAAAATTAATGAGTAGATGGTGACCTGCGCGCCATCTACTCGAACGATTCACCTATTTTCGTCGGATGCTCAAGCTATCCGTGAGAGCTACATAACGCTGGAAATCTTTCCGGCGGATGTAAGCGAGCAGCCGGCGCCGCTGTCCAACCAGCTTCAAAAGGCCGCGCCGAGAAGATTCATCGTGCGTGTTGGCACGCAGATGGTCTGTGAGTTGAGTAATCCGCTTGGTCAATATCGCGACTTGTACCTCCGGCGATCCGGTATCGCTCTGGTGGCGGGCGAATTCCTCAATCAGTTTGGTCTTTGTTTCCTTGTCCAGTGCCATTGACGTCTGCACTCCTTTCTATGCTTCAATTGACTTAGCAGGTCTCCATGCCGGCAGCCAGCCCGACCGCCGGATGGTCTAGTCAAGGTGGAGCGATTATACCATAATCAGAATACCGCAATTGATAAAATAACACCCAGACGGTTGGGCAAAGCCAACCGCGGACAGCCTCATTGGTGTTCTGTGGATTGCCTTTCCGCCGTGCGCAGCGTTTGTTGAAGCTCGGTCGGGAATGCGCTCAGCGATTGGCGGATCAGCCAGGCAGTATCCCGCGAGTTCGGCATGGCGAGCGTTTGCTGCAGGAAAAACCCGGTCTCCTGCGGGGAGCGGCGCGCCAGGGCTGCCAGCACGTCCAGCAGGTCCGGCTTCAAAGCGCTCGGAACGCTGCTGGCAAGTGGTTGAATAAGCCGGTAGAAGACCGGCATGTTTTGAAATTCGGGGTTTTCGATCAACGGCAGCAGTGCCCGCAGCCCAAGCTGCTTATAAAACGGGTCTTTCAAAGCCAGCCAATCCTGGATCAAGCGCACGATGGAGCGTAGCTGCTCTCTTTGCAGCCCGGCGAATGAGTTTTCCATTACGGCTTCGATCAGGGTGAACTCCAGGTCGGGCTTGAGCCAGACTTGAATGCGGTCGAGTATTTGGGCGGGGGGGTCGGGTGGGATCAGCCCCAGCAGCATGGCAGCCAGAAGGCGCGGCTCAAGGTAAGGCTCTTCCCAAAGCGCGTCGCACAGCGCCAGCCCCTGCTGAGTGTTACCGGTCGCCAGCGGTGTCAGCTCATGCAAGATCATTCGCAGAACCGGCGGGCGCACTTTGTAAGCCGCGATCATCGGCGGCGGGGCGCCCGTTTGACCTGGATGGCGCGAACGGTCTGCGTAGAACTCCAACAGATGATGCAGCAAACGGATGAAAGCCGGCGGGTCTTCAAAATGCCCCGCCAGTTCTGCCGCCTGCTTTCGCAATAAGGCTGGCTGGATTGCCGGCATGGTTAATAGGCTCTGGCGAAGATCACCTTTCGCCGGGCAGGTTTCCCGCACACAATGCAGGCGCCCGTGCCGTCCGGCTGGTCAAGCGGGATGCAGCGGGTGGTCGCCTTTGTGTCATCTTTAACCCTGGCTTCGCATTCGGGGTTTTCACACCACCATGAATACGCCCAGCCATTTGCGACTGCTTCGGTCAGAGCAGCGTAATCGACCGGGTCATGCGTGTTGGCTTGGCGAAATGCCAGGGCGCGATCGTAGAGCGCGGTGTGAATTTCATCCAGAGACTGCGTGACAGCCTGCGAGAGGTTCTGCTGTGACAGGAGAGACTTTCCCGCTTTGCCAGGGAGGTCTCGTCGCGCCAGGGTCACGCAGTTGTTTTCAACATCCTTAGGCCCGATTTCGATTCTCAACGGGACGCCGCGCATTTCCCAATCATTAAATTTGAAGCCAGGTGTGACTTCGGCGCGGTCATCCACTTTGATGCGGAAACCAGCAAGCTCCTGCCGCACCCGCTCGACGCTCTCCATCACAGCCTTTTTTTCCTGATCCGACTTGTAAATTGGGATGATGACTGCCTGTATCGGGGCTAATCTCGGCGGCAAAATCAAGCCCTTGTCATCGCCGTGCGTCATAATGATGGCGCCGATGATCCGGGTCGAAAGTCCCCATGAGGTTGTCCAGGCGTATTGCATCTCATTATTCCAGTCCAGGAACTGGATATCGAAGGCGCGGGCGAAGTTTTGACCCAGGAAATGAGATGTGCCCGATTGCAGCGCGCGCGTATCCCCCATCATCGCCTCGATGGTGTAGGAACGCACCGCCCCGGCAAACTTCTCTTTATCGCTCTTAAGACCCGCGATCACGGGTAATGCGCCTTCATTGACTGCAAAATCGGCGTAGACGTTGAGCATCCGCAGCGTCTCTTCTTCGGCTTCCTCAGATGTGGCGTGGGCGGTGTGGCCTTCTTGCCAGTAGAATTCGAGGGTGCGCAAAAAGAGGCGCGTGCGCAGTTCCCAGCGCACGACGTTCCCCCACTGATTGATCAGGAGCGGCAGATCGCGGTAGGATTTGATCCATTTGGAATACATGTACCCGATGATGGTCTCGGAGGTCGGCCTGACGATGAGAGGCTCTTCGAGCGTTTCACCGCCGCCAATGGTCACCACTGCCAGTTCGGGCGAGAACCCCTCGACATGCTCCTTCTCTTTTTCCAGGAAGGATTTCGGAATAAGCAGCGGAAAGGCGGCGTTGACATGCCCGGTGGCTTTGAAGCGCCGGTCAAGCGCCATCTGGATGTTCTCCCACAGCGCCCAGCCGTAGGGGCGCACAACCATACAACCGCGCACGGGCGCGTAATCGGCCAGCTCGGCGCGCTGCACGATCTGGTTGTACCATTCAGAGAAGTTTTCACGACGGGTGGGTAATTTGTCGGTGGTGGTCATAAAGTTCCTTTACATACAGAGGTAGCGCAAGTATTGTACTCTGGTTTGAATGGATTCAGCGCCAATGGAGAGAATACCCCAGCGCCTCCCCCGTTTCTCGTTATCTCCCCGCAGATAAGATTTCCAGCGCATCTTCTGGGCGCTCGGCAAAGGTCAGCCAGGTCCGCTGATTTGCTGGCACATAATTGGGGAAGGTTTGTAAAAACGCCTCGATCACCGCTTTCCATCCGGGGCCAAGCAGGATGAGAGGGCGCGGGGCGATTGAATCGGTCAAGAGCAGGTTCCAGGTGAGGGCAACCTCGGTGAGCGTTCCTGGGCCGCCGGGGAGGGCGATCGCGGCGTCGCAGCCGTCGATCAGGGCATACAAGCGTTCCATCATGGTTTTATAGCGCCGCTCTTCCTTAACCCACTGGTTGGGGCGAACCGGGCGCCAGTTTTCGATTTGATCACAGGTGACGCCGATGACATGCGCGCCCGCCAGCGCCGCGCCCTTCGAAACCGCCTCCATCGAGCCGATGTACCCACCCGTTAGGACTGTATGTCCGGCTTCTCCAAGCAGGCGCCCGAGGCGCTCTGCCTGGGCGTAGTCTCTGGCTTCGGTATTAGACCCGCCAAACACAACCACGTTCATGTTTTTCCCTGGTCCCATTTTCGTTGGTAATTCTTCTCGAGTTTTGCGAGAACCGCTTTTTCCAGATCGATCCCTGTCAGGCTGGCGATCTGGAGCAGGTAGAGCAGCACATCGGCCAGCTCGGCGGAAAAGGCCTCCGCATCATCCAGCCTGTCGTCCCACTGGAAATGTTCCAGCACCTCGCTCGCCTCCAGGCATAACGAAATAGCCAGATTGCGAGGCGTCTGGGGGCGGGGGCTGTCTGGCGCATACCATCCCTGGGCAGACACAAAGCTGTGCATGGCCTGGGTCAGTTCCTGAATATCCATGGGGACGATTATATGGGCGGCGCGCCGAATAGTCAATCGGCGCTTTTGCGCTCGGGGCGCAGGGTTTTCAAAGCGGCCTCGGCGGAGGCCTGCTGGGCGGGGTGCCAGCCAGGTTCTGTGCTCATGCGCTCCAGGTGCTTAATGACCGCTTTTTGTTCGCCCTCCGAAAGCGAATAAAAAGCTGAGCGTACCATTTGCGGATCGCGCGACAACAGCCTGGACCAAAGCGAATCAAGATCGTCTTGATTTTCATGCGCAAGCATACACAGAATTATGCCACAAAGTTGGGCGGTCAATATCCTTTATAATAGCGCTGATGCAGGTTATTTTGACGCATGAACAGACGGATTTTGATGCGCTGGCATCTTTGCTGGGGGCGTCTCTGTTGTATGAACACGCCATCCCGGTTCTGCCGCGCCGCATGAACCGCAATGTGCGCGCTTTCTTGTCCCTGTATGGCGCCGAGCTGCCGTTTGTCGACCCGCGCGATCTGCCCAACCGAGAAATCGAAAAGCTGATCCTGGTGGACACCCAATCCCCGGTGACTTTAAAGGGGATGACGGCGAAGGTCCAGGTCGAGGTGGTCGATCACCACCCGCGGCGCGAGGGCTTACCCGAAGATTGGGTTGTGACCACACAGGAGGTTGGGGCGACCACGACCATCCTCATCGAAGCGCTCCACGAGCACAACGGGACATTGAACCCGATCTTTGCCACTTTGATGCTCTTGGGGATTTACGAGGACACCGGATCGCTCACCTATTCGCGCACCACAGCGCGGGATCTGCGCGCGGCCGCGCTGCTGATCGATCAGGGGGCCAGCCTGGCGATTGTGAATGACTTCATAAACCAACCCCTTTCGGCGGCGCAGCAAGAGCTTTACGACCGCCTGCGATCTTCGGCAGAGCATTACCATATCCACGGCTTCACGATCATCGTCGCGGCCGGTCATGCGCAAGGGATGGATGAGGAATTGTCTTCCATCGCCCACAAACTGCGCGACCTGCTGGACCCCGACGCCATTTTCATGCTGGTTACGACGCGCGGCGGGGTGCAAATCATCGCCCGCTCGACGACCGACAACATCGATGTGGCCGCGTTTATCAGCACTTTTGGCGGCGGCGGGCATGAGCGCGCCGCGGCGGGATTGATACGCGGGCGTGAGCTGGAGGATGTGCGGGACGAGCTTGTACGCCGCTTGCCTGAGTTTGTCCGTCCTGCCGTTACGGTAGCCCAGATCATGTCTCTCGGGCCACAGGTGCTTGGAACAAACACCCCGGTTCAAGAAGCTGCGCTGCGAATGCGCCGCTACGGTTACGAAGGTTATCCCGTGGTGGAAGAAGGAAAAGTGGTCGGGCTGCTCACCCGCAGGGCGGTTGACCGGGCGATGGCGCACCAGTTAGATTACACCGCGGGGCAGTTGATGGAAAAAGGGAATTTCAGCCTCCGCCCAGACGATTCGATCGACAAACTGCAACGCCTGGTCACCGATACCGGTTGGGGACAGATCCCGGTCATCGACCCGGAAAGCGGGGAAGTGATCGGAATTGTTACCAGGACGGACTTGTTGAAGAACCTGGCCTCCGGTCCCAAACCGTCGGGGGTATTGAACCTGGCTAACCGCCTGGAATCGATCTTGCCGCCCGAAAGGCTGGCTTTGCTAAAGACGATTGCCAGGGCTGCGCATGAGCAGCGCGCTGCCCTTTACGTCGTTGGCGGTTTTGTGCGCGATCTGCTCCTCGAGCGTCCCAGCCTGGACTTTGACCTGGTCGTTGAGGGCGACGCGATCAAGCTGGCCCGTTCACTGGCGAGGAGATATGGCGGGCGGGTTACGGGGCACGCCCGCTTCGGAACGGCAAAATGGCATCTCAAAGAGCCTGGTGAATCGAAAGCCTCTGCGACAATCGGGGGTGATGGCTTGCAAACGGTTGACCTGGTCTCTGCCCGCACCGAGTTTTACACCCATCCGACGGCGCTGCCCACGGTCGAGCGCGGCAGCATCAAGCTCGACCTGCACCGCAGGGACTTCACCATCAACACGCTTGCGCTGCGGTTAGACGGCCGTCACTATGGCGACCTGCACGATTATTGGGGCGGACTGACCGACCTGCGGGCCGGGCTGGTGCGGGTGCTGCACTCGCTCTCTTTTGTAGATGACCCAACGCGCATCCTCCGAGCGGCGAGGTTTGAACAGCGATTTGCCTTTCAGATCGAAGAGCGGACGATGGAACTATTGCTGGAAGCGCGCCCTTTGATCGAGCGGCTCTCGGGCGACCGCCTGCGGCATGAGTTGAATTACATCCTCGAATCGTCTTTTGCGCCTCAAATTTTCAACCGCCTGGCAAACCTCGGCCTTATCAAAGCTATTCATCCTGCGCTGAGCTGGGATGACTGGCATTACAACCGGCTTGAGGCCCTTCAAAACATCGAGCCGGGCGCAGAATGGGATTTGCCAAACGCCGGCAAGCCGCTTCGGCGTGATCTGGGCTATATCCTGTGGATGATCCAGATCCAGCCGGCTGAAGTGGACGCAGTGATACGCCGCTTAAAGCTGCCGGCTTCTCTCATGGCTTCGGTCGTCTCAGCCTGCCTGCTGTGGCAGGAACGCGCTGCGCTCAAAGGCAGCCCTCCCAGCCTGGCTGTGAGAAAATTGGAGAACGGCTCTTTGCTGGCTTGCTACGCGCTCTATCTGGCGACCGATGATCCGGAACTGCGGGAGGTCTTGCTTCAGTACGTCCAACATTGGCGAAAAGCGGAACCCTCGATCAACGGGCATGACCTCAGAGCTGCGGGCATCCCGCCCGGTCCGGTCTATCGGGTGTTGCTCGGAAAGCTGCGCGATGCGCGCCTGGATGGCAAGATAACCACCGCCGCAGAAGAAAAGGCCTATCTCGAAGAACTCATCGACCTATATATGTCCCTCAATGAAGGTCAGGAATCTGAGGCGAGGTAATCCGTTGGTCGCGCCAGAATGGGTCTCACAGGTGCAAATCCGCAATGCGGGGGAGTTGGACCTGCCAGAGTTAGAATGGGATGGCGAATTTATCCATTTCAGAAAGCTCTACCGTCAGATATACGAGAGCGCCAATGAAGGCCTGGCGCTGATCTGGATTGCCGAATGGGGCGATGCGGGGTTGATCGGTCAGGTGTTCGTTCAACTTGCGAGCGGGCGCCGTGATCTTGCGGACGGGAGCAAGCGGGCCTATGTTTACGGGTTCAGGGTCAAACCGGGGTATCGCAATATGGGGGTCGGCTCAAGGATGTTGCAGTTTATCGAGAATGATTTGATCCAGCGGCGATTTAAAAGGGTCACGTTGAACGTCGCCAAGGATAACGAACCGGCGCTGCAGTTTTACTTACGGAATGGGTACAAGATCGTAGGGAATGAACCTGGACGCTGGACTTTTGTCGACCATCTGGGAAAAACCCGCGAGGTCAATGAACCAGCCTGGCGCATGGAAAAACCGCTTGTTTAAGATGTTAAAACAATGTTAGACTCTGATTCGGGTAGTCCTGATCTGCTTGCATTGTAAATATTTCTATGCTAAAATTTACCTGCTTCTCGGAAGTAGCTACGATACCGGCATTGACGAAAAGTGGGCGACCCCCACTTTTCTGCATGTAGCTCAAGTTGCATGCACCAGGTGGAGATGTTTGAGAGATGAAGAACGAATTTGCCTTGGCCTTTAACGAGGTGCTTGAAGAAAAGGGCCTGCCTAAGGAGATCGTGATCGAGGCGCTTCAGGCGGCATTGGCGTCTGCATACCGCAGACACGTCAATGCTTCGAACGCCCAGCATGTCGACGCGGTCATCGATCCTGAAACCGGACGGGTGACGATCTTTGCGGAAAAAGAGATCGTCGAAGATGTTGAAGATGAGCGGACTGAAGTCTCGCTCACCGACGCCCGCCAGGTTGACCAGGACGCCGCCTTAGGCGAGATGGTGATCGTGGAGAGCACGCCGAATAACTTTGGCAGAGTGGCAGCCCAGACCGCTCGACAGGTGATCCAGCAGCGCATCCGTGAAGCGGAGCGTGAGGCGCAATTCAACCACTTCAGCAAACAAATCGGCGAGATCATGAGCGGGGTTGTCCAGGCAGTCAATTCTCAAACAGTCACGTTGGGGCTGGAGATGAAGGCAGAAGGACAGATGCCGCGCGCCCAGCAGATCCCGGGAGAACGGTTTCGGGTTCATGACCGTGTCCGGGCGTTGCTGCTCGAGGTCAAAATCACCCCGCGCGGCCCGCAAATCATCCTCTCGCGGGCTCACAGGAATTTCCTGCGGCGTTTGTTGGAAAATGAGGTTCCGGAAATCTATCATGGGCTGGTCGAAATCCGTTCGATCGCGCGTGAGCCAGGCCAGCGTTCAAAAGTGGCTGTCGCGGCGCTGCAATCGGGGGTTGACCCTGTCGGCGCTTGCGTTGGCATCCGCGGGGTGCGCATCCAGGCTATCGTGCGCGAACTAAACGACGAAAAGATCGATGTCATCGAGTGGAGCTCAGACCCGGCTGTCTACATCGCAAAAGCGTTGAGCCCGGCGCGCGTTTCCGGGGTTTACCTCAACGAACATGCCAAAGGTGTGAAGACTGCCACCGTTGTGGTGCCTGAAGACCAGCTCAGTCTGGCAATTGGTCGGGACGGGCAGAACGCGCGCCTGGGCGCCAAGCTTACTGCCTGGAAAATTGACATCAAGAGCCTGCCCGAGGCGACTTCCGACGCCCTTTACAAGCTGCAGAATGATCCCGACTACGCCAGCATTGCCGCCAGCGAAGAGAGCAACATTTCCCTGGTGGAAGCCATCCTGGCGAAGAAATCGGAAGGCCGCCCGGTGACGCCCGAGGAATACCACCTCCTCACCCAATTTGTGGACCGGGTGGAGCGCGGCTTGATACGACAGCGCGAAACTGAAATACAGGCGGAAGAAGCGGAGATGCTCAAGGCACGGGCGAACGTGCCCGCCAGAGCCTTCGAGGTCGCGCTTGAGGATTTCGATATTTCCGACAGAGTCTATGCTGTAATAAGTGAGACTGGCTTGCAGACCGTTGGTGACCTGATGCTGCAGATGGCGCTTGATGAGGATTCGATCTGGAAATTGAGCGGCATGGGTCCGAAAGCCATGCAGGAATTGAAATCCGCGATTGAGACGCTGCAGGAG
>WBZO01003683.1_pt1 | contig 17491 bp, 13 predicted proteins | sample 5204261 | NCBI WGS metagenome assembly WBZO01 (sample SAMN12412400, study PRJNA552823) | activated sludge metagenome | isolation source: activated sludge from anammox sidestream of wastewater treatment plant... | place: USA: North Carolina | collected 2017-09
CAACGTGTCGATCCAGGTGACGCTGATTGCGCCCATCGCGATGGAGGAGGGCCTGCGCTTTGCCATCCGCGAGGGCGGGCGCACCGTCGGCGCAGGCGTCGTGTCCAAGGTCATCGAGTAGAGGTTGAGATCGAGTCCGTGCGGAGAGGCGGCAGCGCGCGAATGGCGACCGGCCGGTGTAAGATTCGCGCCCGCCCCATCGGGGCGGGCTCCCGAACACAGGCCAATAGCTCAACTGGCAGAGCGTCGGTCTCCAAAACCGAAGGTTGGGGGTTCGATTCCCTCTTGGCCTGCCATCACTCCCCGCGCGGTGCGGGAGTTCCATGAAAGCAAGTACTGACATCGCTGGCGCGGCCACACCCATGCTCGACCACATCAAGATCGCGCTTGCAGCCCTGCTGCTCGTGGCCGGGCTAACGGGCTTTTACTACTACTCGACCCTGCCCCTGGTCGTGCGGGTGGGGATGGTGCTCGCGGGCATCGCCGCCGGGGTCGCGGTGGGGTGGTTCTCGGCGCCGGGGCAGCAGCTGGCGGCGTTCGCCCGCGAAGCGATCGCCGAGGTGAAGAAGATGGTCTGGCCGACCCGCAAGGAGTCGTTCCAGACCGCCGCGGCCGTGTTCGGCTTCGTCGTGCTGATGGCGCTCTTCCTCTGGATCGTGGACAAGGGACTCGAGGTCGTCCTGTACGACCTCGTCCTCGGGTGGAAGAAGTGATGACCAAGCGCTGGTACGTCGTGCACGCCTATTCCGGCTTCGAGAAATCCGTGCAGCGAACGCTCGAGGAGCGCATCCGGCGCGAGGGCATGCAGGACAAGTTCGGCAAGATCCTCGTCCCGACCGAGGAAGTGGTGGAGATGAAGGGCGGCCAGCGGCACATGTCGGAGCGCAAGTTCTACCCCGGCTACGTCCTGGTCGAGATGGAGATGGACGACGAGGCCTGGCACCTGGTGAAGAACACCCCGAAAGTGACGGGGTTCGTCGGGGGCGCGCACGGGCGCAAGCCGCCGCCGATCACCGAGAAGGAAGTGCAGGCGATCCTGCACCAGATGCAGGAGGGCGTGGAGAAGCCGAAGCCCAAGGTGCTGTTCGAGGTGGGCGAGGCGGTGCGCGTCAAGGAAGGCCCCTTTACTGACTTTCACGGGACGGTGGAGGACGTCAACTATGACAAGAGCAAGCTTCGCGTCTCGGTCACGATCTTCGGCCGCGCGACGCCGGTGGAGCTGGAGTTCGGTCAGGTCGAGAAGGCCTGAGGACGCGGCGACGCACTGGACGGTCGGGCCGCGCGCAGCCGCGGGACCGCAGCGCTACCCGGCGCGCGTCGGAGCGGCCGGGGCGCAGATGTTGAGGAAGGCGGCCTGAGGCCGCCTGCATGAGCGGGGAGGCCGCGTGCGGCCGTCCGGACCCGATAGGAGAAGAGCGTGGCAAAGAAAGTCGTCGGCTACATCAAGCTGCAGGTCCCCGCGGGCAAGGCGAACCCGAGTCCGCCGATCGGCCCCGCGCTCGGCCAGCGCGGGCTGAACATCATGGAGTTCTGCAAGGCGTTCAACGCCCAGACCCAGGGCATGGAACCCGGCCTCCCGGTCCCGGTGGTGATCACCGCCTACCAGGACAAGAGCTTCACCTTCGTGATGAAGACGCCGCCCGCGTCGATTCTCATCAAGAAGGCGGCGAAGATCGAGAAGGGCAGCCAGCGTCCGCACACCGACAAGGTCGGGAAGATCACGCGCGCCCAGGCCGAGGAGATCGCGAAGGCGAAGCTGGCCGATCTCACCGCGGCCGACCTCGACGCCGCCGTGCGCACGATCGCCGGCAGCGCACGCAGCATGGGCGTCACCGTGGAGGGCGTGTCGTGAAGCAGACCAAGCGGCAGAAGGCCCTCGCCGGGCTGGTGGTCCAGAACAAGAGCTACCCGGTGGCCGAGGCGCTCGACCTGGTGAAAAAGGCCGCCAAGGCCAAGTTCGACGAGTCGGTCGACGTGGCGGTGAATCTCGGCATCGACGCGAAGAAGTCCGACCAGCTCGTGCGCGGATCGGTGGTGCTCCCCGCCGGGACCGGGAAGAAGGTGCGCGTCGCGGTCTTCACGGGCGGCGCCAAGGCCGACGAAGCAAAGGCGGCGGGCGCCGACATCGTCGGGCTGGAAGATCTCGCCGAGAAGGTGAAGGCGGGGCAGATCGATTTCGACGTGGCCATAGCGAGCCCCGACGCGATGCGCGTGGTCGGCCAGCTCGGCCAGATCCTCGGCCCGCGCGGGCTGATGCCCAATCCGAAGGTCGGCACGGTGTCGGCCGACGTGGCCACCGCGGTGCGCAACGCGAAAGCGGGACAGGTCCAGTACCGCACCGACAAGGCGGGCATCGTGCAGTGCCCGATCGGCCGCGCGTCGTTCGCCGCGGATGCGCTGAAGCAGAACCTCGTCGCGCTGGTCGATGCGCTGAACAAGGCGCGCCCGGCGGGCGCGAAGGGCATTTATCTCAAGAAGCTGTCGGTGTCGAGCACCATGGGGCCCGGAGTCCGGGTCGACATCGCGAGCTTGAGCAGTTGACGCACAGGCTTTGGGCTGTCGCGGCGCCGGTGCGGGCCGCGGCCGTCAAAGACCGTTGGGGCGGCAGACGGGCAGTGTGGGCATGGCGCGGCGGGCGGAGCGATCCGGACCGCGGCGAGGTGCGCGCCCGGGGGCTGCTTAATCCGTCGCGAGACGGCCCAACGCAGATGGCGTGCCCCGATTGAAGGATCGCGGCGGCGGCCGGGCGAAGCGACCCGGACGCCGCAGGTTTCCTGAATGACGGACGCCGTGGGTGCCGCGAGCGGCCGCGAGGCCGCGGCGGCGTAACACAACCGGAGAATAGACCGTGGGTCTCAGCATCGAAGCGAAAAAGGCGGTGGTCGAGGAGGTCGCGGCGCAAGTCGCGGGCGCCCGGGCGATCGTCCTTGCCGAGTACCGTGGTCTGGAAGTGGGCAACATGACCGAGCTGCGCCGCAAGGCGCGCCGCTCGGGCGTGTACCTGCGCGTCCTCAAGAACACGCTGGCGCGCCGCGCCGTGAAGGACACGCCGTTCGCCGGGCTTGCCGACAGGATGGTCGGCCCGCTCGTGTACGGCATCTCGTCCGACCCGGTGGCCACCGCCAAGGTGATGAACGAGTTTGCCAAGGGCAACGAAAAGTTCGTCATCCGGGCGGGGGCGATGCCGAACGCGGTGATCTCCGCCAAGGAGGTCGTCGCGCTCGCGTCGCTGCCGTCGCGCGAGGAGCTGCTCGCACAGCTCATGGGGACGATGCAGGCGCCGGTCGCGCAGTTCGTGCGCACGCTGAACGAGGTGCCGTCGAAGTTCGTGCGCACCCTCGCCGCCGTGCGGGACGCGCGCGCGCAGGCCCCGGCCTGACCCCTTCCAGACTGCCGCAAACCGAAAACGTTCTGATTCAGGAGCAAGCGAAAAATGGCCGTTGCACAAGCTGACATTCTCGACGCAATCGCGAACATGACCGTCCTCGAGCTCTCCCAGCTCATCAAGCAGATGGAGGAGAAGTTCGGGGTGTCCGCAGCCGCCGCCGCGGTCGCGGTGGCGGCACCCGCCGCCGGCGGGGGCGCCGCCGCCGCCGCGGCGGAGGAGAAGACCGAGTTCACCGTGATGCTCACCGCCGCCGGCGACAACAAGGTGAACGTGATCAAGGTCGTCCGCGCGGTGACCGGGCTCGGCCTCAAGGAGGCGAAGGACCTCGTGGACGGCGCGCCGAAGCCGGTCAAGGAGGGCATCGCCAAGAAGGACGCCGAGGACATCCTCAAGCAGATCACCGAGGCGGGCGGCAAGGCGGAGCTGAAGTAAGCAGCGCGCGCGTGCGCGAACCCGCACCCGTCAGCGCGCATCGGCCGGCGGCCGCGCACCGCCGGCCGGTCGCCTGCGCGACGGGCGCGGGCCACGCGCCCGCGGGGCGCAGCAGCGAGGCGACCGGCGCGGCCGCCTCGCTCCTGTCCCCCGACAATCGCTTTCCGAAGACGGAGCACTCATGACCGCTCTCCAGTACACGTCGACCGAGAAGAAGCGCATTCGCAAGAGCTTCGCGAAGCGTGCGTCGGTGCTGAACGTGCCTTTCCTGCTCGCGACCCAGCTCGAGTCCTACACCGCGTTCCTGCAGGCGTCGGTGCCCGCTACCGAGCGCAAGAACGAGGGCCTGCAGGCGGCGTTCACGTCGATCTTCCCGATCAGCTCGCACAGCGGCAACGCGCGCCTCGAGTTCGTGAGCTACGCGCTGGGCGAGCCGCCGTTCGACGTGAAGGAGTGCCAGCAGCGCGGGCTCACGTTCGCGAGCCCGCTGCGCGCCAAGGTGCGCCTGACGATCATGGACAAGGAGGCGCCCAAGCCGACGGTGCGCGAGGTGAAGGAGCAGGAGGTGTACATGGGCGAGATCCCGCTCATGACCACGACCGGCTCGTTCATCATCAACGGTACCGAGCGCGTCATCGTGAGCCAGCTGCACCGCTCGCCCGGGGTGTTCTTCGAACACGACCGCGGCAAAACCCACTCTTCCGGAAAGCTGCTGTTCTCGGCGCGCGTGATCCCGTACCGCGGCTCGTGGCTCGACTTCGAGTTCGACCCGAAGGATTACCTGTACTTCCGCGTGGACAGGCGCCGCAAGATGCCGATCACGATCCTGCTCAAGGCGATCGGCATGACGCCGGAGCAGATCCTGGCGACGTTCTACGACACCGACACCTTCCACGTCACCGGCGCGGGAGTCGAGTTCGAGGTCGTCCCCGAGCGCCTGCGCGGCGAGGTGGCGCGCTTCGACTTCACCGACAGGTCCGGCAAGGTGATCGTGCAGCGCGACAAGCGCATCACGGTCAAGCACATCCGCGACATGGAGGCGGCGGGGATGAAGCGCATCCTCGTGCCGGAGGATTTCGTCGCCGGGCGCGCGCTGGCGCACGCCATCGTGGACAAGGAAACCGGCGAGATCGTCGCGAACGCGAACGAGGAAGTCACCGACCAGCTGCTCGGCAAGCTGCGCGCCGCCGGGGTGGACGCGTTCAGGACCATCTATACGAACGACCTCGACCAGGGGGCCTACATCGCGCAGACGCTGCGCACCGACGAGACCGCCGACCAGTGGGCGGCGAAGGTGGCGATCTACCGCATGATGCGGCCGGGCGAGCCGCCCACCGAGGACGCGGTCGAGACGCTGTTCAACGGCCTGTTCTACGCCGAGGAACGCTACGACCTGTCGCTGGTCGGGCGCATGAAGTTCAACCGCCGCGCCTACCCGGACAACGTGGACGAGCGCGCGCCGGGCTGGCTGAAGCGCTTCCACCAGCGCGTCGGCCCGCGGGGCGTCGAGGGCGCGGCGACGCTGTCGAACGACGACCTGCTGGCGGTCATCGCGGTGCTGGTGGAGCTGCGCAACGGCCGCGGCGACATCGACGACATCGACCACCTCGGCAACCGCCGCGTGCGCTCGGTCGGCGAGCTCGCGGAGAACCAGTTCCGCGCCGGCCTGGTGCGCGTGGAGCGGGCGGTCAAGGAACGCCTCTCGCAGGCCGAGAGCGAGAACCTGATGCCGCACGACCTGATCAACGCCAAGCCGATCAGCGCCGCGATCAAGGAGTTCTTCGGGTCCTCGCAGCTGAGCCAGTTCATGGACCAGACCAACCCGCTGTCGGAGATCACGCACAAGCGCCGCGTCTCCGCCCTCGGGCCGGGCGGCCTCACCCGCGAGCGCGCGGGTTTCGAGGTGCGCGACGTGCACCCGACGCACTACGGTCGCGTGTGTCCGATCGAGACGCCGGAAGGCCCGAACATCGGCCTGATCAACTCGCTCGCCCTGTACGCCCGCACCAACCGCTACGGCTTCCTCGAGACGCCGTACCGCAAGGTGGTGGACGGGAAGGTGACCGACCGGATCGACTTCCTGTCGGCGATCGAGGAAGGCAACTTCGTCATCGCGCAGGCGAACGCGCAGCTCGACAAGGGCGGCAAGCTGCTCGACTCGCTCGTGTCGTGCCGCGCGCGCAACGAGTTCACGCTCAAATCGCCGGAGGAAGTGCAGTACATGGACGTCGCACCGTCGCAGATCGTGTCGGTGGCGGCCTCGCTGATCCCGTTCCTCGAGCACGACGACGCCAACCGCGCGCTGATGGGTTCGAACATGCAGCGCCAGGCGGTCCCGTGCCTGCGCCCCGAGAAGCCGCTGGTCGGCACCGGCATCGAGCGCACGGTGGCAGTGGACTCGGGCACCGCGGTGATCGCGCTGCGCGGCGGGCTGGTCGACTACGTCGACGCGACGCGCATCGTGGTGCGCGTCAACGACGACGAGACGGTGCCGGGCGAAGTCGGCGTGGACATCTACAACCTCGTCAAGTACACGCGCTCGAACCAGAACACCAACATCAACCAGCGTCCGATCGTGAAGGTCGGGGAGCGCATCGCGCGCGGCGACGTGGTCGCGGACGGCGCCTCGACCGATCTCGGCGAGCTCGCCCTCGGCCAGAACATGCTGGTCGCGTTCATGCCGTGGAACGGCTACAACTTCGAGGACTCGATCCTGATCTCCGAGAAGGTGGTGGCCGACGATCGCTACACCTCGATCCACATCGAGGAGCTGACGGTGGTCGCGCGCGACACGAAGCTCGGGCCGGAGGAGATCACGCGCGACATCTCCAACCTCTCCGAGCAGCAGCTCGCGCGCCTCGACGAGTCGGGCATCGTCTACATCGGCGCCGAGGTCGAGGCGGGCGACGTGCTGGTGGGCAAGGTCACGCCGAAGGGCGAGACGCAGCTCACGCCGGAGGAGAAGCTGCTGCGCGCGATCTTCGGCGAGAAGGCCTCGGACGTGAAGGACACGAGCCTGCGCGTGCCCTCGGGCATGTCGGGCTGCGTGATCGACGTGCAGGTGTTCACGCGCGAGGGCATCGAGCGCGACAAGCGCGCCCAGCAGATCATCGACGACCAGCTGAAGGGCTACAAGAAGGACCTCGCCGACCAGCTGCGCATCGTCGAGGCCGACACGTTCGGCCGCATCGAGCGCCTGCTCGCCGGCAAGACGGCCGCCAAGGGGCCCAAGAAGCTCGCCAAGGGCACCCGGATCACCAAGGCCTACCTCGACGACGTCGAGCGCTACCAGTGGTTCGAGATCAGCCTCGCCGACGACGAGGGCCAGGCGCAGCTCGAGTCCCTCAAGGACTCGCTCGCGAAGCTGCGCGAGGACTTCGACAAGCTGTTCGAGGTCAAGCGCAAGAAGCTCACCCAGGGCGACGAGCTTCCCCCGGGCGTGCAGAAGATGGTGAAGGTGTACCTCGCGGTCAAGCGCCGCGTGCAGCCGGGCGACAAGATGGCCGGGCGCCACGGGAACAAGGGCGTGATCTCGAAGATCGTTCCGATCGAGGACATGCCGCACATGGCGGACGGGACGCCGGTCGACATCGTGCTCAATCCGCTCGGGGTGCCGTCGCGGATGAACGTCGGCCAGATCCTCGAGACCCACCTCGGGTGGGCCGCGAAGGGACTGGGGCAGCGCATCGGCGACATCCTGAGGGCGCAGGCGCGGGCGGCCGAACTCCGCAAGGTGCTCGAGCAGGTCTACAACGCGAGCGGCAAGCCGGAGGACATCGCGGCGCTCTCCGACGAGGAGGTCGGGCGCATGGCGGGCAACCTGGCCGCGGGCGTGCCGTTCGCGACGCCGGTGTTCGACGGCGCCTCCGAGGGCGAGATCCGGGCGATGCTCGATCTCGCCTACCCGGACGAAGGGGCGGCGCGGCTGAAGCTCACGCGGTCCAAGACCCAGGTCACGCTGTTCGACGGCCGCACCGGCGATCCGTTCGACCGCGCGGTGACGGTGGGCTACATGCACATGCTCAAGCTCCATCACCTGGTGGACGACAAGATGCACGCGCGCTCGACCGGGCCGTACTCGCTCGTGACGCAGCAGCCGCTCGGCGGCAAGGCGCAGTTCGGCGGCCAGCGCTTCGGCGAGATGGAGGTGTGGGCGCTCGAGGCCTACGGGGCGAGCTACACGCTGCAGGAGATGCTCACGGTGAAGTCCGACGACATCCAGGGCCGCACGAAGGTGTACGAGAACATCGTCAAGGGCGACCACAAGATCGACGCCGGGATGCCGGAGTCGTTCAACGTGCTGGTGAAGGAGATCCGGTCGCTCGGCATCGACATCGACCTGGAGCGGTACTGAAGACCGGACGGGGCCGGCGCGGCTGGCGCGGCCCCGGTGAAAAGTCACTGCGAAGGAGTTTCTCGTGAAAGCGCTACTCGATCTCTTTAAGCAGGTCACGCAGGAAGAGGAGTTCGACGCGATCAAGATCGGGCTCGCCTCGCCCGAGAAGATCCGGTCGTGGTCGTACGGCGAGGTGAAGAAGCCGGAGACGATCAACTACCGCACCTTCAAGCCGGAGCGCGACGGCCTGTTCTGCGCGAAGATCTTCGGGCCGATCAAGGACTACGAGTGCCTGTGCGGCAAGTACAAGCGCCTCAAGCACCGCGGCGTGATCTGCGAGAAGTGCGGCGTGGAGGTGACGCTCGCCAAGGTGCGCCGCGAGCGCATGGGCCACATCGAGCTCGCCAGCCCGGTCGCGCACATCTGGTTCCTGAAGAGCCTGCCGTCGCGTCTCGGCCTGGTGCTCGACATGACGCTGCGCGACATCGAGCGCGCGCTGTACTTCGAGGCGTACGTCGTCATCGATCCGGGCCTCACCCCACTCAAGCGCGGCCAGCTCCTCACCGAGGACGACTACCTCGCGAAGGTCGAGGAGTTCGGCGACGACTTCTCCGCGACCATGGGCGCGGAAGGGATCCGCGAGCTGCTCAACGCGCTCGACGTCAACCACGAGATCGACCAGCTGCGCAAGGAGCTCGAGGGGACCACCTCCGACACCAAGATCAAGAAGATCGCCAAGCGGCTCAAGGTGCTCGAGGCGTTCCAGAAGTCCGGCATCAAGCCGCACTGGATGATCATGGAGGTGCTGCCGGTGCTGCCGCCGGAGCTGCGCCCGCTCGTCCCGCTCGACGGCGGCCGCTTCGCGACCTCCGACCTGAACGACCTCTATCGCCGGGTGATCAACCGCAACAACCGCCTCAAGCGGCTGCTCGAGCTCAAGGCGCCGGAGATCATCGTGCGCAACGAGAAGCGCATGCTGCAGGAGGCGGTCGACTCGCTGCTCGACAACGGCCGCCGCGGCAAGGCGATGACCGGGGCCAACAAGCGCCCGCTCAAGTCGCTCGCCGACATGATCAAGGGCAAGGGCGGGCGCTTCCGCCAGAACCTGCTCGGCAAGCGCGTCGACTACTCCGGGCGGTCGGTGATCGTGGTCGGCCCGCAGCTGAAGCTGCACCAGTGCGGCCTGCCGAAGAAGATGGCGCTCGAACTCTTCAAGCCGTTCATCTTCCACAAGCTGGAGATGCAGGGCATCGCGACCACCATCAAGGCCGCCAAGCGGGAGGTGGAGTCCGAGTCGCCGGTGGTGTGGGACATCCTGGACGACGTGATCCGCGAGCACCCGGTGCTGCTCAACCGCGCGCCCACGCTGCACCGGCTCGGCATCCAGGCGTTCGAGCCGCAGCTGGTGGAGGGCAAGGCGATCCAGCTCCATCCGCTGGTCTGCGCGGCGTTCAACGCCGACTTCGACGGCGACCAGATGGCGGTGCACGTCCCGCTCTCGCTCGAGGCCCAGATGGAGGCGCGCACGCTGATGCTGTCCTCCAACAACGTGCTGTCGCCCGCGAACGGCGATCCGATCATCGTGCCGTCGCAGGACATCGTGCTCGGCCTGTACTACGCCACGCGCGAGCGGATCAATGCGCGCGGCGAGGCGATGGGGTTCGCCGACGTCGGAGAGATGATCCGGGCGTACGAGAGCGGAATGGTCGAGCTGCACGCGAAGATCGCGGTGCGCATCCGCGAGTTCGACGTCTCGGCCGACGGCGAGCGCAGGCCGAAGGTGACGCGCTACGACACGACCGTGGGCCGCGCCATCCTGTCCGAGATCCTGCCCGCCGGCCTGCCGTTCGAGCTGATCAACAGGCCGCTCAAGAAGAAGGAGATCTCGCGCCTGATCAACGCGAGCTTCCGCCGCTGCGGCCTGCGCGAGACGGTGATCTTCGCCGACCGGCTCATGAACGCCGGGTTCACGATCGCGACGCGCGCCGGTCTCTCGATCGGGATCGACGACATGCTGGTGCCGAAGGAGAAGCACGACCTGATCGACGAAGCCGAGAAGGAAGTGAAGGAGATCGAGAGCCAGTACACATCGGGCCTGGTCACCGCCGGGGAGCGCTACAACAAGGTGGTCGACATCTGGGGCCGCGCCGGCGACCAGGTCGGCAAGGCGATGATGGAGCAGCTCTCCACCGAGCCGGTGGTCGATCGCCGCGGGCAGAGCGTCCGGCAGGAGTCGTTCAATTCCATCTACATGATGGCCGACTCGGGCGCGCGCGGCTCCGCCGCTCAGATCCGGCAGCTCGCCGGCATGCGCGGCCTGATGGCGAAGCCGGACGGCTCGATCATCGAGACACCGATCACCGCCAACTTCCGCGAGGGGCTGAACGTCCTGCAGTACTTCATCTCGACGCACGGCGCGCGCAAGGGCCTGGCCGACACCGCGCTCAAGACGGCCAACTCGGGCTACCTCACGCGCCGCCTAGTCGACGTGACGCAGGACCTGGTCGTGACCGAGGAGGACTGCGAGACGACCAATGGCGTGCTGATGCGCGCGCTGGTCGAGGGTGGCGAGGTGGTCGAGCCGCTGCGCGAGCGCATTCTCGGCCGCGTCGCGGCGCTCGACCTGGTCGACCCGGAGCGGCAGGAAGTCGTGGTCGCGGCCGGCACGCTGCTGAACGAGGACGAGGTCGACACGATCGAATCGCTCGGCATCGACGAAGTAAAGGTGCGCACACCGCTCACCTGCGACACCCGCTGGGGCCTGTGCGCCAAGTGCTACGGGCGCGACCTCGGGCGCGGCACGCTGGTGAACGTGGGCGAGGCGGTCGGCGTGATCGCGGCGCAGTCGATCGGCGAGCCCGGCACGCAGCTCACGATGCGCACGTTCCACATCGGCGGGGCGGCGTCGCGGACGGCGGCGGCGAGCCAGGTCGAGGCCAAGTCGAACGGCTTCGCGCGCCTGTCCTCGCAGATGCGCTACGTGACCAATGCCAAGGGCGAGCGCGTCGTCATCTCGCGCAACGGCGAGGTGATGGTGGCCGACGACAACGGCCGCGAGCGCGAGCGGCACAAGGTGCCCTACGGCGCCACCCTGAACGTCGACGACGGCAAGGCGGTGAAGGCGGGCCAGATCCTCGCGGCCTGGGATCCGCACACCCGACCGATCATCACCGAGTACGCGGGTACGATCAAGTTCGAGAACGTGGAGGAGGGCGTCACCGTCGCGAAGCAGATCGACGAGATCACCGGCCTCTCGACCCTCGTCGTGATCGACCCGAAGCGCCGCGGCACCGCCGCCAAGGGGCTGCGCCCGCAGGTGAAGCTGATCAACGACAAGGGCGAGGAGGTCAGGATCCCGGGCACCGACCACGCGGTGAACATCACTTTCCAGGTCGGCTCGCTCATCACGGTGCGCGACGGCCAGGAGGTGGCGATCGGCGAGGTGCTCGCGCGTATCCCGCAGGAGTCCTCGAAGACGCGCGACATCACCGGCGGCCTGCCGCGCGTCGCCGAGCTGTTCGAGGCGCGCGCGCCCAAGGACGCCGGCATGCTCGCCGAGGTGACCGGCACGGTTTCGTTCGGCAAGGACACCAAGGGCAAGCAGCGCCTGATCATCACCGACCTCGACGCGAAGGAGCACGAGTTCCTCATCCCGAAGGACAAGCACGTGACCGTCCACGACGGCCAGGTGGTGAACAAGGGCGAGCTGATCGTCGAGGGTCCGGAGGATCCGCACGACATCCTCAAGCTCAAGGGCGTGGAGGAACTCGCGCGCTACATCACCGACGAGGTGCAGGACGTGTACCGCCTGCAGGGCGTGCGCATCAACGACAAGCACATCGAGGTGATCGTGAGGCAGATGCTCCGCCGCGTCACGATCGAGGAGGCGGGCGACAGCCGGTTCATCACCGGCGAGCAGGTCGAGCGCGCCGAAGTGCTCGAGGAGAACGAGCGCATGGAGGCCGAAGGGCGGCAACCGGCCGCCTACAGCCACAACCTCCTCGGCATCACCAAGGCGTCGCTGTCGACCGATTCCTTCATCTCCGCCGCGTCGTTCCAGGAGACCACGCGCGTCCTCACCGAGGCCGCGATCATGGGCAAGAAGGACGACCTGCGCGGCCTGAAGGAGAACGTGATCGTCGGGCGCCTCATCCCGGCGGGCACCGGCCTCGCCTACCACACCGCGCGCAAGACGGTGCCGGCCCAGGAGCTGTTCGAGGAGCCGGCCGAGTCCGCCGAGGCGGCGGAGACGGCCACCCAGTCTTGACCGGACCGGCGCGGGAGCCAGGAGGGCGGCGCGTGCCGCCCTTCGCTTTTCCCGGCCGGGCGCGTCGCATGGACAGGCGGAGCGCTCTCCTCCTCGCGCCCGGGGTGCTGCTGGCCGGCTGCGGCCTCGGCCGCAGCGCGGCGCGGTTTCCGCCGGAAGTGAGCGGGACGGTGAGCTCGCGCGAGCGCGCGGCGCTGCCGCCGGGCGCCGCGCTGCGCGTGACGCTCTACGAGACTCGCGGCGCGAGCGCCGCGCCGACGTTCATCGCCGAGCAGACCATCCCGAAGCCGGGTGCGGTCCCGATCCGGTTCCGGGTCGCCTTTCCGCCGAGCGTGATCGACGCGCGTGCCGGCTACGCGCTCGTCGCCCGCATCGAGGTCGAGGGAACCACCGTCCTCGCCAACGAGCGGCCGGTGCCGGTGCTCACGCTCGGCAACCCGGCGGTGGTCGAGATCGTCGTTGCACGGGTGCCCGCCGGGGCGCGCTGAGCGCGCCGGGCTAGCGCATTCCGATCGGGGTGTCGCCGAACACCCGCCCCGCCGCGCGCGGCGGGCAGCGCCAGTACTGCTCGGGGGCGTGCGCCGTGGCGCCCAACGCGGCCGCCGCGTGCCACGCCCAGCGCGGGTCGTAGAGCATCGCGCGCCCGAGGGCGACCATGTCCGCCTCCCCGTTGGCGACGATCGCCTCGGCCTGCTGCGGCTCGGTGATTAGGCCGACCGCAATCGTCCTGACGCCGGTCTCCGCACGGATGCGCCGGGAAAACGGCACCTGGTAGCCGGGACCGAGCGGAATCTCCTGCAGCGGCGACACCCCGCCGCTGGAGCAGTCGATCCAGTCGCACCCGCGGCGTGCGAGTTCGCGCGCGAAGACGACGCACTGCTCGAGGTCCCAGCCGCCCGTCACCCAGTCGGTCGCCGACACCCGCATCCCGAGCGGCCGGTCCGACGGCCAGGCGGCGCGGACCGCATCGAAGACCTCGAGCGGGAGGCGCATGCGGTTCTCGAGCGCCCCGCCGTAGGCGTCGTCGCGGCGGTTGGCGACGGGCGAGAGGAATTCGTGCAACAGGTAGCCGTGCGCCGCGTGCAGCTCGAGAGCGTCGAAGCCGAGCCGCGCGGCGCGGCTCGCGCTGGCGGCGAACGCCGCCCGGATGCGCTCGATGCCCTCGCGGTCGAGCGCCTCCGGCGCGGCCTCGCCCGGAAGGTGCGGCAGTGCGGAAGGCGCGACCGGCCGCCAGCCGCCGCGGTCGGCCGGAATGAGCCGGCCGCCCCGCCAGGGCACTTCGCTCGAGGCCTTGCGCCCGGCGTGTCCGAGCTGGACGGCGAGCTTGATCGGCGAACGGGCGCGCACGGTCCGGACGACGCGCTCAAGGGACGCCTCGTTCGCGTCCGAGTACAGGCCGAGGCATCCCGGGGTGATGCGGCCGGCGGCCTCCACCGCGGTCGCCTCGACGCAGAGCAGCGCGGCCCCCCCGAGCGCGAGATGCCCGAGGTGGATGAGGTGCCAGTCGTCCGCCGACCCGTCGGTCGCGGAGTACTGGCACATGGGGGAGATCACGATGCGGTTGGCGAGCTCGAGGCCGCGGAGGCGGAGGGGTGTGAACAGGGCGCTGGGCACGGGTCGGGGGAAACGGTTCAGCGGGGGACGGCGGAGTATACGGAGCCGCTTTCCCGCCCTCCAGGGGCGCCTCGACCCGGTGTCCGCGATCGTTGACCCGCGTTTGATCAACCCCTTATAATCCCGCGTCTTTCCACCCGGGATTGCCCGCTCGGGGACGGCGGCAACGCCGTCCCCGTTCATTTGGGGCCCGAACCCCCTGTAACTGCTTCAGGAAATCAGGCGTCAGGACAGGTAACGAATGCCGACCATCAGCCAGCTGATCCGCAAGGGTCGCACGAGCCCGGTGACCAAGAGCAAGGTGCCGGCGCTCGGCCGCTCGCCGCAGCGGCGCGGCGTCTGCACGCGCGTGTACACCACCACACCGAAGAAGCCGAACTCCGCGCTGCGCAAGGTCGCAAAGGTGCGGCTCACGAACGGCTTCGAGGTGATCAGCTACATCGGCGGCGAGGGGCACAACCTGCAGGAGCACTCGGTGGTGCTGATCCGCGGCGGCCGGGTGAAGGACCTGCCGGGGGTGCGCTACCACATCGTGCGCGGCAGCCTCGACACCCAGGGGGTCAAGGATCGCAAGCAGGGCCGCTCCAAGTACGGTGCGAAGCGCGGCAAGGCCGCGTGAGCGCTGCCGCCGCAGACGACGCCCGACACACCCAGCCAGCACCGAGATCAAGATGCCCCGTCGCAGAGAAGTCCCGAAGCGCGAGATCCTGCCCGACCCGAAGTTCGGGAACGTGGAGGTGTCCAAGTTCGTCAACGTGCTGATGACGCGCGGCAAGAAGTCGGTCGCCGAGCGCATCGTCTATGGCGCGCTCGACACGATCAAGTCGAAGTCCGGCAAGGACCCGATCGAGGTGTTCGCGCAGGCACTGCAGAACGCGCGCCCGATGGTCGAGGTCAAGAGCCGCCGGGTGGGCGGCGCGAACTACCAGGTGCCGGTCGAAGTGCGGCCGGTGCGGCGCATCGCGCTTGCCATGCGCTGGCTGCGCGAGGCGGCGCAGAAGCGCGGCGAGAAATCGATGGACATGCGGCTCGCGAACGAGCTGATGGAGGCGGCGGAAGGCCGCGGCGGCGCGGTGAAGAAGCGCGAGGAAGTGCACCGCATGGCGGAAGCCAACAAGGCCTTTGCGCACTATAGATTCTAGCAACGGCCGGGGGCGGCGCAGTCGCCCCCGGCAGATCCGTTCGAAACCAACACGTTCATGCCCCGCAAGACCCCAATCGAGCGCTACCGGAACATCGGGATCTCGGCCCACATCGACGCGGGCAAGACCACGACGACCGAGCGCATCCTGTTCTACACCGGCGTGTCGCACAAGATGGGCGAGGTCCACGACGGCGCCGCCGTGATGGACTTCATGGAGCAGGAACGCGAGCGCGGCATCACGATCACCTCCGCGGCGACCACCTGCTTCTGGAAGGGGATGGAGGGCGGTTTCCCCGAGCACCGCATCAACATCATCGACACCCCCGGCCACGTGGACTTCACGATCGAGGTCGAGCGCTCCATGCGCGTGCTCGACGGCGCGTGCATGGTGTACGACTCGGTCGGCGGGGTGCAGCCGCAGTCGGAGACGGTGTGGCGCCAGGCGAACAAGTACGGCGTGCCGCGCCTCGCGTTCGTGAACAAGATGGACCGGATCGGCGCCAACTTCTTCAAGGTGTACGACCAGATCAAGGCGCGGCTGAACGGCAACCCGGTCGCGATCCAGGTGCCGATCGGCGCCGAGGACAAGTTCGCCGGCATCGTCGACCTGGTACGCATGAAGTCGATCTACTGGGACGAGTCCACCCAGGGCATGAAGTTCGAGATCAAGGACGTTCCCGCCGAGCTCAAGGCGGTCGCGGACGAGTGGCGCGAGAAGCTGGTCGAGAGCGCGGCCGAGGCGAACGAGGAGCTGATGAACAAGTACCTCGAAGGGGGCGGCCTCTCCGAGGACGAGATCAAGCGCGGCCTGCGCGAACGCACCATCAAGGGCGAGATCGTCCCGATGCTGTGCGGCTCGGCGTTCAAGAACAAGGGCGTGCAGGCGATGCTCGACGCGGTGATCGAGTACCTGCCGGCGCCGATCGACATTCCGCCGGTCAAGGGAACCAAGGAGAACGGCAGCGCCGACGACCGCAAGCCCGCGGACGATCAGCCGTTCAGCGCGCTCGCGTTCAAGATCATGACCGACCCGTACGTCGGGCAGCTCACGTTCTTCCGCGTGTACTCGGGCGTGCTCAACTCGGGCGACTCGGTCTACACCAGCCTGCGCGGGCGCAAGGAGCGGATCGGCCGGGTGCTGCAGATGCACGCCAACCAGCGCGAGGAGATCAAGGAAGTGCGCGCCGGGGACATCGCAGCCGCGGTCGGCCTGAAGGACGTGACCACCGGCGAGACGCTCTGCGATCCCGCGAAGGTCATCATCCTGGAGAAGATGGAATTTCCCGACCCGGTCATCCACGTCGCGGTCGAGCCCAAGACGAAGGCCGACCAGGAGAAGATGGGCATCGCGCTCGGCCGGCTCGCGCAGGAGGACCCGTCGTTCCGCGTGCGCACCGACGAGGAATCGGGCCAGACGATCATCTCCGGCATGGGCGAGCTGCACCTGGAGATCATCGTCGACCGCATGAAGCGCGAGTTCGGGGTCGAGGCCAACGTCGGCGCGCCGCAGGTCGCCTACCGCGAGACGATCAAGCGTCCGTGCCCGGAGGTGGAGGGCAAGTTCGTCAAGCAGACCGGCGGACGCGGCCAGTACGGGCACGTGTGGCTCAAGGTCGAGCCGAACGAGAAGGGCGCAGGGTTCGAGTTCGTCGACGCGATCAAGGGCGGCTCGGTGCCGCGGGAGTACATCCCGGCGGTCCAGCGCGGGCTGAACGAGACGCTGCCGAACGGCGTGCTGGCGGGATTCCCGGTGGTGGACGTGAAGGTGACGCTGTTCGACGGGTCCTACCACGAAGTCGACTCGAACGAGAACGCCTTCCGCATGGCCGCCTCGATCGCCTTCAAGGACGGCATGCGCAAGGCGAGCCCGGTGCTGCTCGAGCCGATGATGGCGGTCGAGGTCGAGACGCCCGAGGAAAAGATGGGCGACGTGATGGGCGATCTGTCGTCCCGGCGCGGGATGATCCAGGGCATGGAGGACATCGCCGGCGGGTCCAAGGCGATCCGCGCCGAGGTGCCGCTGGCGGAGATGTTCGGGTACTCGACCACGCTGCGGTCGCTCACCCAGGGGCGCGCGACCTACACGATGGAGTTCAAGCACTACGCGGAAGCGCCGAAGCAGATCGCCGAGGCCGTGATCAACAAGCACACCGGCAGGGACGACAAGAAGTAATTAGGAGGCCGCCATGGCAAAGGGCAAGTTTGAGCGTACGAAGCCGCATGTGAACGTTGGGACGATTGGTCACGTGGACCATGGGAAGACGACGCTGACGGCGGCGATGACGCACATATTGGCCAAGAAGTTTGGTG
>WBZO01003684.1_pt1 | contig 17490 bp, 15 predicted proteins | sample 5204261 | NCBI WGS metagenome assembly WBZO01 (sample SAMN12412400, study PRJNA552823) | activated sludge metagenome | isolation source: activated sludge from anammox sidestream of wastewater treatment plant... | place: USA: North Carolina | collected 2017-09
AAAATTGCGTAACGCTGCCAACGATCACATGACGATGCTGGAGAACAATCCAGAGCGTGTTGCTTCTTACTTCCAAGATCCATATGTAAAATATGCCGCTTAAAACTATTTAATGGCCGGATCAATATGAAATCACAGATGGACGATAAGCAAGCATCGGGCGTTACGCAGGATGCGGCTGTTCCAGCCGGTTCCGCTGCTTTTCAAGCGCAGTACTTTTTCCGGGATACCGCTGCGGGTCTGATAACCGGCGCGATGGCGATCCCGCTGACGATCGGTATTGCGATTATGTCCGATTATCCGATCAAGGTCGGGCTGGCGACGGTTGCGTTTGCTTGCCTGGTGGGATGGATAAATGCCTGGATAAAGCCGGGTAATTATATCGGCGCCCCGGGCATCGCTGCGGGCTTAGCGCCGGTGCTGGCGTTGGGTGTGGCTACATTTGGCTGGGAGAATATGGCATTTTGTATTTTTCTGACGGCGATAATGCAAGCGATTATTTGGAAATTCAATTGGCAACGGTATCTGCTGGTTGCGGTTCCGGTTTATTTGGTCGAAGGTTTGCTGGCCGGCGTGGGGTTGAAAATATTATTGAAGTTCTCCGAATTTACTTACGAAATTCCAGAGGCTGCGGTCACCGAAGAATTTTGGAACGGCGCGCGTATGCAAATGGTCGGCATTTCCGCGGCGGGCCTTGCAGTATTTTTATTCCTGTTTTTCAAGTTTAAAGATACGCAACCAGCCGTTCCTTACTTTGCGTTGATTATCGGTGGTGCCGTGCTGGCGCAATTTGTCAGTGTGCCCATGATTTACGCCGAAGATGTCGATCTTTATTTGAAATTGCCATTGCCGCAAGCGGATGTGACGGTGATGATGATGGTTTATATGGTGCTTTTCTGTGCCATGCTGGCTATCGTCGACGTGATCGAACAAGTCATGAGTAACGCTGCCATTGAAAAAATTGACCCGTTGGGACGTAAGACCAATAGCAATAACAGCTTGTTGGCCATCTGGATCGCCAATCTGGGTTCGAGCTTTTTCCATGGCATGACCAATCTGGATGGTTTGGCTAAAAGCACCACGAATAAGCTGGCTGGTGCAATGACCAAGTTTTCCGTTCTGATTATCGGATTGGTGGTCTGCTTATTCACATTCAATCCACACTTTTTAAGTTATTTGCCCAAGTTTGCCCTGGCGGCAATCATGATGTTCACCGGCTACAAAATGATTGCAGGTCTGGTGCATGTCACGCACTACGGTACCTATGCATTGATGCTGGCGCTGCTAACCGGAGGCCTGGTTTATAAAGTCGGTATTTTTGAAGGATTGCTGATCGCGATGACATTTCACGGCATCATTCACTTCATGGTGTATACCAAGCACGATCATTTGCCGGGTAAGGCCGTCGTCAAACGTTACTTTGAAAATCTGAAGAAAGACAGCAACAGCAATCTTCAATAGCGATTTCTCGATGATTTTTAGATAAAGCAGTTGTGTCAGGAAAGGTGGATCACGAAGGCATTAATCCGGGGGATGCCCGGTATTTTTAACAAGGACATTTTATGTACCAGAAAATAATGATTGCTGTTGATGGTGGTGAAGCCTCCCGTCAGGCATTGGCGAAATCCGCCGATATTGCGAAAATGAATAACGCGGCAATCTGTATTGTTCATTGCGTGAAAGGCGATAACAAAATCGATGAACAAACGGGTGCGAAAATACTTAAAGAAGCCCGGTCATGTCTCGGCGATTTGAGCGCCCAAACCCGGCTTTTGAATGCTGAAGCCGAATACGGCTCAAATGGAATTGCTGAAGTGATTGCCGTAGCGGCAGAGGAGTGGGGGGCCGATTTGCTGGTAGCTGGTGCCAGCAATCGAAGTAAATTGGAACGTTTCGTGAAAGGCTCGATCGCCGAACAGTTAGCCGCCAGAGTGAAATTTTCAGTGCTGCTGGTTCGCCCGTAAAAATTCTACCGGAGAAGCCGGGCAATCGTGTCAAATGTCTGGCGGCAAAGAGTCGGGCTATATTCGTGATTATCCGGAAAGTCTGGAATTTCACCCGGCAAGCGGTGGGGCCGGTCACCGCAGCGGCATGGGCTTTTTCCTGATCCGGGATCGATTGGCGTAAGCTACTGCGTGTATTGAATAATACCTGATATCAGTGAGGAAAATTGCAACATCACCTGGCAGAAAATAGAGAATTACTGTCTGTAACATCGAAAAGTAGTGTTAGAATCCCAATGCCGGGTTTATTTTTATCGCGCTAGAAGATTGATAAATCGATGAAAAAGACCTAGGTAATGTTTGCCATTCCCTTGAGTTACTTTGAATATGGCAAGTTTGAGATAGAACTTATGATGAAATGACTAATTACTACAAAGGATATCTAAAATGTTTGAAAGTTTAAAAAATCTGTTAAAACATTTTACAGGCAGTCAAGATACAGCATCATCAGCACCAGAAACGAACCCGCCTCCACAACAACCACCAGTAGCTTCAACAACCGTTTCAACCGCTTCCGTCCCGGAAGAAAGCCTCAATCAGTATCTTTCGCTAGCGCAATTCAACCTGGGTCTGGGCAGCATCGGTCCCGACAATCGCGATGATATCGACAAGAATGTATTAATCCAGATGTATCAAGCGATTGCCGCCGGTGTATTCAACGTGCCTGCAAATGGCGTGGTGCCGGAAATCTGTGTCGATGGCCGCACCAAAGCCGATGGTTCGCGTTTCAGCGCGCCGTGTGCGGCGGGTGGCACTTTGAGCATCGTGTATGGCAGCGATCTGGGCGGCTCATCCGCCGGAGACGTGAACGAGTTGCAATTGACGACACAAGCGATTCATGCGCTCAAATCGAAAGGGCATTCCACCGGCGTGCACGGCGATGACCACGGATCTTGCGGATGCGGCGCGTGTGCCAAAGCGCCGACGATTTATCAGCACGTCTCGGAACGTATCAACGATATCGCCGCGCTGGTCGGAAAGCTCGGCATTAACGTGACCGATGCGGAGAAAGGCTCGATTGTGCAGCAAGCCAACAATCGCCTGGGGCAGGCAGGCTTTTTCGCCGAAGACCGGGCTGCGGTGCTGCAAACGGCGCAGGATTGCGGAGCGCTCTTTGAAGAACTGGTCGGCAAGCACAACGAACTCGGCATCGCATTGAACACCAAGCCCGGCACCACCGTGGATCGCGCTGCGATTCGCGCCAAGTATGGCCCGCAATACGATATATTCGTGGTCGATGCTTGGGCATTCGGCAATGCGGCTAAAGATATCAATACCACCGGCAGCGATGACGACATTCAACGTATCGCGAAAGCCATTACCATTCAGAATGTTGCCACAGCTTCGATTCTTGGTCATGGCTCATTGCGGATTATTCCCATTGCTTAACTTCTTCAGATAACAGACGCCCTTCATCGCCGGGGCCGTTCGATCCCGATGAAGGGCGTCTGCAACACGGCAGCGGCAATTCTTGTCCTCCGGCTGTTCAACAACTTGTGATATATATCAAAGTCAGGCGCCGGCAAATCGTATGTAATATTCCAGCCTGAGCTGAACGCATAGCTGGTTTATCCTGGCGCGGATAATTCCCACGGACCTTTTGCATCATTCGGAAAAATCATGTCGCAGAACACGCAAAACCCATCGACCGGCCCGGCTGCCTTCCAATCGCGATTTTTTGTGCGCGACCTGCAAGCCGGCATCATCACCGGAACCATGGCGATCCCGCTATCCGCCGGGATTGCATTGATGTCCGATTATCCGATCAAGGTAGCCTTGGCAACCGTCGTGTTCGCATGCTTCGTCGGCTGGATCAATGCCTGGTTCCGTCCCGGGAATTATGTCGGTGCTCCCGGCGTCGCCGCCGGCTTGGCGCCGGTGCTGGCATTGGGCGTGGCAACGTTCGGCATGGAAAATATGGCGTTTGTCATTTTTATGACGGCTTTGATGCAGGCCATTATCTGGAAATTTAATTTGCAGAAGTACATTCTGGTCGCCGTTCCGGAATATCTGGTTGAGGGATTGTTGGCCGGCGTCGGGCTGAAAATCGCCATCAATTTTTTTGCCATGACTTACGAAATACCGGACAGCCTGGTTACGGAAAGCTTCTGGAACGCTGCGCGCATCCAAATGGTGTCGATCTCGCTGCTGGGGATGGTTGCATTCGTGTTTCTCTTCAGTAAATTCCAGTCCAGGCAACCTGCCATTCCGTATTTCTTCCTGATGGTTGCCGGTGCGATTCTGGCGCAGTTTATCGCGATGCCGATGCTGCACGTGGAAGATGTGCCGTTGCAGTTATCGCTGCCGTTGCCGCGTTTCGACCATGCGCTGATGTGGTTGTATGTTTTGGGATTTGCGGTCATGCTGGCGGTGATTGATGTGATTGAGCAAGTCATGAGTAATGCCGCCATCCAAAAAATCGATCCGTTGCAGCGCAAATGCAATACCAATAACAGTTTGCTGGCGATCTGGGTTGCCAACATGGGGTCGAGTTTTTTCGGCGGCATGACAAATCTGGATGGATTGGCCAAAAGCACCACCAATAAACTGGCCGGCGCCTATACCAAATTCTCGGTGCTAGTGGTCGGATTGGTAGTTTTATTTTTTGTGATCAATACGCAATATCTTGAATTTCTGCCGAAATTTTCGCTGGCGGTGATCATGATTTTCACCGGCTGGAAGATGATTCTGGGGTTATTGCATGTTGCGCATCAGGGGCAGTATGCATTGATGCTGGCGACGTTGTGCGCGTTACTGGTTTACCGCCTGGGGATTTTCGAAGGATTGCTGCTGGCGCTGGCTATCCACGGGTTTGTGAACTTTGTGGTGCTGTATTATGTGCATAATGTGAAATCCGGCGCGATCATCAGGAAATATTTGCAGCGCTTTTCCATCGGGGGCGGCGCCGATTAATCAGCATTTCCCTAAAGTATTTTCATCACGCAGTGAAACCCTATGAATGACAACCCATCACCTGAATCGCAATCGTTTGTTGCGCTGGTTTTAGCGGCCGACCGCACCGGCAAGGATCCCATTACCCGGCATACGGGTGCGGCGTGCAAAGCGTTCGCGCCTGTTGCCGGTATTCCGATGATTATCCGCGTGCTGGATACGCTGGCCGCTTGCGAATCGATCAATCAAATTATCTTATGCGGTCCGCCGGAATCGCTGTTGCACCATTGCCCGGAATTGCAACAGCGGATTGCCAGCGACCAAGTCACCTGGCTGGCCAATCTCGATTCGCCCAGCCGCAGCGCCGAGCGGGGTTTAAGTATTGTGCCGGATGATACGCCGGTGCTGATTACCACAGCTGATCATGCGCTGCTGACGCCCGCGATGGTGCAGGAATTTTTAAATGCATCAAGGACGGCGGCAGGCGACGCCATGGTTGGAACTGTGACGGAACAAGCAATTGCCGCGGCTTTTCCCGGTGCTAAGCGCACCATCATACGTTTGCGCGACGGCGGTTATCGCGGCTGCAATCTTTATGCATTCAGATCGCGAGGGCGCGCGCTGGTGCGTTTCTGGCAGCAAGCCGAGGATTTACGGAAAAATCCCGTGAAACTGATCGCACGCGTATTGGGTTTCAAAACCGTATTGTCGTATTGCTTCGGTTTGCTGACGCTGCAGCAAGGCGTGGCGGCAGTATCGGAAAAATCGGGTGTCGCCATACAGGTGCTGGTTCTGAGCGATGCGTGCGCCGGCATCGATGTTGATAAAGTGGCGGATTTGCAATTGGCGGAATCGTTGCTGAGCCAACAGCAGCGTTAATGGACAACCTTTGATGCGCTATCGCGCCGGCAAGCTCAGAATGGCTTCGGCATTGCTGCTGGAAAAGACTTTCCGGGCGGCTTGTTGCCACGGCAGCCAGATATAGTTCAGATGCTCGCGGGTTGAGATGGTAACTGGCATCGCCGACGGCAAACGCAAGCCGAACACGTGCTCGGTATTGAATCGTACATCCGGGCCATAGCGCCAGCGCCATTCTTCGTAGATTTCGTAGCGGTTTTCGACGTGCCAGTCGGTGAGTTGATAATCGGCTGCGTTTAAGCCGGTTTCTTCGGCGATTTCGCGCATTGCGGTATCGAACAGCGTTTCACCGGGATCCTGGCTGCCGGTCACCGACTGCCAGTAACCGGGGTGATCGGCGCGTTCGAGCAGCAAAACCTCTAAATCAGCAGTATGAATAACGACCAGAACGGATACCGGGATTTTATACATTCGCCGGCAGACCGTTACTCAGCCCGGTTTTACTTCCGTTTGGCGCAAGCGGATACTCAATTCCCTTAGTTGCTTTTCGTCGACGGCGCTTGGCGCATGTGTCAACAGGCATTGAGCGCGCTGGGTTTTGGGAAAAGCGATGACATCGCGGATCGATTCCGAACCGGTCATCATCGTCAGAATGCGATCCAGACCGAAAGCAATGCCGCCATGCGGCGGCGCGCCGTATTGCAACGCTTCCAGCAGGAAGCCGAATTTTTCTTGCGCTTCTTGTTCGGAAATATTCAATGCGCGGAAAACCTTGGACTGTACTTCCTGGCGGTGAATCCGCACCGATCCGCCGCCAATTTCGGAGCCGTTCAGCACCATGTCATAAGCCTTGGATAGTGCCTTGCCGGGATCGGTTTCGAGCAGATCTTCGTGACCATCTGCCGGTGAAGTGAACGGATGGTGCAGGGCTTTCCAGCGGTTTTCTTCGTCATCGAATTCAAACATCGGAAAGTCGACGACCCACAGCGGTTTCCAGCCGGGTTCGGCGTGGCCGTGCTGATGACCGATCTTGATACGCAACGCACCCAGCGATTCGTTGACGATTTTGGCTTTGTCCGCGCCGAAGAAAATCAAATCGCCGTTTTGCGCTTGGGTTCTGGCAAGGATCGTTTGAATCGTCGCTTCCGGCAGGAATTTCAGAATCGGCGATTGTAACCCTTCGACGCCATCCGCCAAGTTATTGACTTTGATATACGCCAATCCCTTGGCGCCGTAGATGGCAACAAAGCTGGTGTAATCATCGATCTCCTTGCGCGACAGCTCGCCACCCTTCGGAATGCACAGCGCGGCAACGCGGCCATCGGGTTTTTCCGCGGCTTCGCGGAAAACCTTGAACGGCACCTCTTTCATGATGTCGGTCAATTCGGTGAATTCCAGCGGCACGCGCAAATCCGGTTTATCCGAGCCGTACTTGAACATTGCTTCTTCATGTGTCAGCCGCGGAAACGGATCGGGCAGATCGACATTGATCACCGATTTGAACAATCCGCGGATCATGCCTTCCATCAAGGACATGATTTCATTCTCTGACAGGAACGAGGTTTCAATATCGATCTGCGTGAATTCCGGCTGCCGGTCGGCGCGCAGGTCTTCGTCGCGGAAGCAGCGGGTGATTTGATAATAGCGATCAAACCCGGAGATCATCAATAACTGCTTGAACAGTTGCGGTGATTGCGGCAGCGCAAAAAAATGACCGGCATTAACTCGCGACGGTACCAAATAATCCCGCGCGCCTTCCGGTGTTGATTTGGTCAGCATCGGCGTTTCGATATCGAGAAAACCATTCTGATCGAGAAACATCCGAACCGCCATCGCTACCCGGTGGCGCAAGCGCAGATTCGATTGCATCGCCGGACGGCGCAAATCGAGATAACGATGTTCCAGCCGCACCACTTCGCTGAGATTGTCATCGTCCATCAGGAAAGGCGGCGTCAACGAAGTGTTCAATACTTCGATGGCGCTGACGAGGATTTCGATTTCGCCGCTGAACAACGCCGTATTGACGGTTCCTTCCGGGCGTTTGCGCACCTTGCCGGTAATTTTCAGCACGAATTCATTGCGTACTTTCTCGGCGGTCTGAAAGGTTGACGCGTTATCAGGATCGCACACGATTTGCACCAAGCCTTCGCGGTCGCGCAAGTCGATGAATATCACACCGCCGTGATCTCTACGCCGGTGAACCCAGCCGAAAAGCGTGACAGTTTGATCGAGATATCCGGCATTGATGGCGCCGCAGTAATTGGTACGCATGATGTTGTTCAATAGGTTGAATGATGAAAATTAAAGGGTATTGTTTTTTGCCGCATTGCGTACGATCCAGTGATCGGATCAATCAGATCGTTCCGGCATTTCGTTAACGGTTTCAGTCGATTAGTCGACGGCTGCGGTAGAAGCGGTGTTGCTTTCTTTATTTGCAGTTGACTCCGTAGCGGAGGCAGTCTTTGTCTGCGCGTTGTCTTTAGTTGCCGCTGCTTTATCCGCCGGTTTGGATTTGCTGTTCTTGAAATCGGTAACGTACCAGCCGCTTCCTTTCAGTTGAAACCCAGCAGCAGAAATGCGTTTGACATAGCTGCTGCTGCCGCAAACCGGGCAAGCTGCAATCGGCGCGTCGCTTACTTTTTGTAAATGCTCTTTCTCAGCGCCGCATGAATTGCAACTGTATTCATAAATAGGCATCGAGACCTCCAATAATACAGTATTGAAAAGCCGGGTATTATACCTTAACTCCCTGGGTTTGATAGGTATCTCACTGTGGTTGGGTTGGAAGCAACGGCTATTTGATCCTATTAGTCCGGTATCATGCAGCGATTCCGGTTAATCCTTTGCTGCATCACAAGCATGAAAGCGATTATCGGTATTGAAATTCCTTTTCATACTTTCGGATTTTTATGATTAACCGAACAACTTGAAGTATTCGCCGATGATCAATCCCAAAAAGCCAAGCGTCAGCAATAACGAGCGTATCGCCGGTTGTTCGAACAGCGGTTCGAATGCACCATAGTCGATTTCCTGGATTTCACGGATGACAGTTTCTTTACCGGAATGCGGCAGGTTTTTGATCGCGTTGATAGCGGTCCGCTTGAGCTGAACGGCTTCGATTCGCAGTTTTGCTCCCGCGTACAGAAGCAGGGAAATACTCAGGATCACGGTGAAACCGACATGCAACGGGAAAGCGATGTTGTCGAAATAACTCATCCGGGCGATAAGCAGCAGCATAATGGCGATGAGCGGATAATAGATCAGTTGATCGACGACACGCGTTCTTTTGGCAACCAGTGTAACAATGTCTTGAAGTGATTTCAGGGCGGCAGCGGGATTATCTTGTTCGTAAATCGGCAATACTTTAGCTTTAATTGTTTCTAGTTTACCGTGAAGTTTTTCAAGTACAGTTAATTTTTCAAGATTATTATTTTCACGCTTCAGTGCTGCGAAACTTGTTTCAAGTTCTTCAATTGATTTCTTGGCTCTGTATACATTCGTGTAATTTAGAGATTTTAGTTTCTTGTACCACTCGTCCAATTCATACGAGGAATCCGTTTCTGTTAGAAGATAGTCGAGATTCTCTTCGTTCTCAAAAGTTCTATTAGCTAGCAATGGATGTTTAGTACGTATTTTCTCGATCCAATGCAGGCAAAGCCTTTGCGCATCGAGAACCAGGAATGTCGACAGCATGATGATGGAAAAGCTGAGCACCCGGGAGGTTTCTTCCCAGAAAATACAACTATCTCCCCGGCAGGGCGGCGGCAATACCGGAAACAATTGATACAAGAGCGCGGCAACGATCATGAAAATGCAGAACTTTAATGAAGCGCGCAGCAGGCGATGCCTGAATCGGCCATGGTCATAATATTCTTGCCATAAATCCTTAGAGGAGATAACAGCTCTTGGGTAATTGCCGTTTAGTTCCCCTTTATTATCTGCTGTACTACACGTGACTTGTGGCCGGAGAATATCTTTCTCGATCAAGGTTTGAATAGACTTAATTTCTTTTCCTAAGATCAGTACGCTAATAATAAGAGTCATCAGTATTGTTTCCAGTATTGATACTGTTTCATTTATAACAGACAGTATTGCATACGCAATAACTGGTATAGAAAACGGTATGATTAGACTCAGGATTCCTATAGGAAAACAAATGATCATTAAAATCGAGAACGTAATAATCCCCATTAAAACAATTGCCTGAGGTAGATTATTAGTGTCTATGGCATAAGCATAAATTAAAACAATTATAAAAATTATGAAAAGAGCAATGGAAGCTTCTAGTCTCTTTTTAGGTTCTGTTGAATGCTCGTTTTTCCAATCGAATATCTCACTTACAGTAAGCGGTTTTTCGTCCTTAAATAGTGTATTTAAATTACCAAGATCTGAAAAATATCGCCTATTTAGCCGATCAAAATTGGCTTCCAATGATCGTATTGTCGAGTAAATAAATGCAATTACCAGGGAAAAGGTCAACCATCGCAACAAAATGGACGGCCACATGCTGACGCCATCGGTGAAGCTGAAAGGCTCTTCGTCTGCTAAGTTGATTGCATAAAATGCCAGAACGAAGAAGCAAACGGTTGTCGCTAACAACCAAACGACGATTGCACCTGAGTGGGGTTTGATCTGCTGCACGGTGAAGATCAGTGCGATTGCGATGAGAAACCATAAGATCAATTGGTTTTTCAATCGTTTCTGCGGCCCGGTGTAGTCGGGATGCACCGATTCTTTCTGATACCCATACAAATAAACCGGGCCGTATCTACCGATTTCAAAAATTAAAGATTCGCGGCTAGCTTTCTTTAAGTTAATCTCCTTATCTTCACTATCACTTATAAGCTTATAGAAAGTGCGGTAATAAATTTCGGTTTGCAAACTGTCCCGGAAAGGGGGGATTTGCTTCTGAAACTCCTCATTCAACCGCAGATCGAACGGTGTCGCCACGATCAGGTTTCTGGTCCAGCGCCAGTACTGCGGGTGCAGCATTTCCGCATCGAGATCGGTTGTAAACAAGACGATATTGGGAATTTCCGCGCGTAGCGCTTCAAAAATCACCAGCTTGTCATAAAAATCGCTGCCGAAAACGCCAACAGCCTTGATGTGCTTTTTATGATCCGTGTCCTTGTGTGATTCTTTGATTTGCCGGGTCAGCCGGTATAAATAATCGAACTGCGCCGGCCCGATGGGCAAGTTATGCTGATCCATGATGGACAGGATCTCTTCGCGCTTTTCGACGGTTTTGCTGATGCCTTCCTGACCCTGCTTGCCAAGTTGCCGCTGGTAAGCATCCAAGCCTTTGAAGTAAGTGTAATTGCTTATGTCACTGTCGCATTCGTTTTTGCTATTTTTATCTTCACTGCATTGTTCCTTAATAGAATCCTTGAGGTCATTCGTCAGCTTCTGGAAACTTTCTGTATCATACTCTGAAATGATCGCGATTTCGGAAGGGAGCATTTTGCGGTGAGTAACAAGCTCTTTTTTCAGTAGATCAATGAGGGAATTTTCGCTGTTTTCTGGTGGTTTGAGATCCGGTAATTCAATTTTCATAAGCATACTGCTTGTGATTTTTGTTTCAAATGTATCTTTATCGATTCCCCAGATCACAAGAAGATTATCGTTGCCATTACGTTCGAAGTGTTCCCAGCGAATATCGTATTGGGATTTCCCATTAATCTTTTGGCTCGCGCAAAAATTGATTCTGTTGGGTTTTGATGGACGATACCCTGCTGCGATTAAACCACTGACTACTGCATAACGATACCGTGTTCTGAATTCCTTTTTTTCGACAGTGTTTGGCCTGATTTCAACAGAGGGTAATAATATTTTTATTGGAGTTTTTCCCTGGTTTTCTGTGAGTTCAGAAATCGCTCTAGTTAGTAAGCCATTTTTGCAGTAGCAAAGGTCATTATTTTTTTCGGATTTTTCCGCGAGAGGACGCGATTTTCCAGTGCTACCGCTAAGATTGAATGCTTCATGTAATTTGTCATGGAGCTCATCCTCTCCAGGATCAAACTCAAAAGGATCTTGCCATAGCCAGCTTTCGTAGGAATTATCGCTGACACGAGGAGCTTGGCTGTGTTTACTGGTTGAATCGTAGGGACGCGGGCTTTGGATGGGGCGATCTTGCCACATCATAAATGCCAGAATGATGAGCAAGGCAAGCCCGACAAGCGCGAGATCGGGTTCTCCGGTATGCTTGGGCATCATCTTGTTAATCCCCTTTAAACGTGGTTCATATCAAGTGCTGGGCAAGAAACGGGAAGATATTGGACGGCTGTATTTCTATAGCAAAATTAGAATAATAGATAAGCTAATTGCCACAGATTTGGTTTGACGCGATTGTTAATCTGATGTGTGAATATCTTCCTTTTTTGTATGCTATCACAACATATGAATTTTGCTGATCGGTTTCAGTGTACCCGGTGTAGCAGACACTCAAAAATACTGCTACAACACATACCTCGCCAAATCCTCGCTTTGCGACAAGTCTTTGAGGCGTTCGTCGACGTATGCCGCGTCGATGTTGATGGTTTCTCCGCTGTGTTTCGGGGCGTCGTAAGAAATGTCTTCGAGCAGTTTTTCCATGACGGTGTGCAAACGCCGCGCGCCGATATTTTCGGTTTTACTGTTGACTGAGAAGGCGATCTCTGCCAATCGCTTGATGCCGTCGTTGCCAAATTGCAGTTTCACGCCTTCCGTCGCCAGCAGCGCTTCGTATTGCCGGGTCAGGCAGGCGTCGGTATTGGTCAGGATCTGTTCAAAGTCGCTGACGCTTAAACTGGCCAATTCGACGCGGATCGGAAAACGGCCTTGTAATTCTGGTATCAGATCGGATGGCTTGGACATGTGAAACGCGCCGCTGGCGACAAACAGAATGTGATCGGTTTTGATCATGCCGTATTTGGTCGATACGGTTGTGCCTTCCACCAGCGGCAGCAAATCACGCTGCACGCCTTGGCGGGAAACATCGCCGCCAGTGTGGCCCGAGGAGCGACTGGCGATTTTGTCAATTTCATCGAGAAAAACAATGCCGTTCTGCTCGACATTCTGAATGGCATTCAATTTCAGTTCTTCGTCATTGACCATTTTTGCAGCTTCTTCTTCAAGCAGTAATTTTTTTGCTTCACGAATTGTCATTTTGCGGGTTTTTTTACGCTCGCCGGTCATATTCTGAAACATGCCCTGGATTTGAGATGTCAAGTCTTCCATGCCGGGGGGCGCGAAGATTTCCATGCTGGCGCGTGGCGAAGCTACATCGATTTCAATTTCTTTATCGTCCAGTTCGCCTTCGCGGAGTTTTTTCCGGAATTTTTGCCGGGTCGAACTGTCGTGATCTTCGCTACTGGATTGGAAGCCGAAATCCCTTGAGCCCGGTAAGAGCGCATCGAGAATGCGATCTTCAGCTTGATCTTCCGCCAGCGGCTGTTTTTTCCGCGTTTCTCGTTCTCTGGCTTCCTTAATGGCGGTTTCCGCCAGGTCGCGGATGATCGAGTCGACATCGCGCCCGACATAGCCCACTTCGGTGAATTTGGTGGCCTCGATTTTGATAAAGGGCGCATCGGCTAATTTAGCCAGACGGCGCGCAATTTCAGTTTTGCCGACTCCGGTCGGGCCGATCATCAGAATGTTCTTGGGGGTAATTTCCTGGCGCAACGGGTCTGCAATTTGCTGACGGCGCCAGCGATTCCTCAGTGCGATCGCGACAGCTCGTTTAGCTGCCTGCTGGCCAATAATGTGTTTATCCAATTCGTGGACAATTTCCTGAGGGGTCATTTGTGACATGATGTTAAGTTCTAAAATAGGATGAATATAACAAGAAAACCAAATTATCGATCAGACAGGCGGCTGGAATGCAGTGAGTTAATCAATTGTTTCAATAATATGATCTTGATTGGTATAGATACAAATATCGCCGGCGATTGTTAATGCTTTTTTTACGATCTCCTTGGGCGGCAGATCAGTATTCTCCAGCAATGCGCGGGCCGCAGCCAAGGCATACGAGCCGCCGCTGCCAATCGCGGCAATCCCTAGTTCAGGTTCGATAATATCGCCCGCGCCAGTGATGATGAGAGTTGCATCTTCATTTGCAACTACCAGCATCGCTTCAAGCCTGCGCAAAATCCGGTCCGTGCGCCAGTCTTTGGCCAATTCGACGGCGGCTCGCATGATATGGCCGTGATGCGCTTCCAGCTTGCCTTCGAACCGTTCAAACAGGGTAAATGCATCGGCAGTACCACCGGCAAATCCCGCCAGAATTTTGTCATGATAAAGCCGACGCACTTTACGTGCGCTAGATTTGGCCACGACCGCTCCCAGCGTTACCTGACCGTCACCCCCCAGCGCAACTTGCTTGCCGCGCCTTACTGAAACAATGGTTGTCATGAAATTTCTTAATTTGTTACAAAATTCGATTATAACGCATAAAGCATCGCTGATCCGGTCAAGAAGCAAGCCGCGTTATTCAACTTCTTTTTTTGGCCCGGGGATGCGCAGCATCATAGATTTTGGTCAGGTGCTGAAAATCCAGATGGGTATAGACCTGGGTGGAAGTGATATGCGCATGTCCGAGCATTTCCTGGACCGCACGCAGATCGCCGCTGGATTGCAGCAAGTGGGAAGCAAACGAGTGCCGCAGGATATGCGGATGCACATTTTGTTGAATACCTTGCTGCCTTGCACGTTGTTTCAAGCGGTAACCGATGGTGCGAGGGCTGATCGCGCAGCCGCGTTGTGACACGAAAAGTGCTGTTTCGCCGGTATTGGCGATCAAAGGACGTTGTTTCAGCCAAGCCTGCAGCGCTTGGATTGCAAGTTTGCCGACTGGAACAATGCGGGCTTTGTTTCCTTTGCCAAGCACCTTGACCGTTTCCCCGGCAAAGTCGATATCGCCGGGTTTGAGTTGAGTCAATTCTGTTAACCGCAACCCTGAAGAATAAAATAATTCAAATATGGCGCTGTCCCGGGCTGTCAGCAGATGATCGGCTGAGAATTGCAGCAATTGCGCCGCTTCATCCGGGGACAGCGCATTGGGAAGTTTTTGCGGTGACTTGGGCAGCCGGATGCCGATGCACGGATTTTGCTGAAAACGATGTTTCCGGATTAAATAATGATAAAAGCTGCGCCACGCCGACAACATTCTTGACAGACTTCTGCCGGAAAGACCTTTGCCGTGAAGTTGCGCGATGATATGGCGGATATGCTGGGGGTGAACTTGCGCGAGGTTATTGGAGTTGAGATGTTTTAGCAGAACCGCAATATCGCGCGCATAATTCTTGCCGGTGTGCGGCGACAACCGCCGCTCGTAAGTTAAGTAGTCGATATACGCAGCCGCTAAAGATCCGGATTCAGCGCTCATGAGAAATTGTCTATGCGGTGGCAGTCTCGGTGTTTTCAAGCTGACCGCAGCGCGCTAAGGTGGTGCAGGCCAATTCCCCGAGGCGCTTTAAATGCAATGTACCCATTTCCGGGTAAAATCTTTCCGCGTCCGGGCTGCCCAGAACGAGCAAGCCGATGGTTTGTGACGTGTTTAACGGAATCATCGCGAATGAATGCAAGTGTTCCGAGCTTTCGCCAAACCATTGTTTGATTTCGTCTGCGATATGATTGCCGCAATAAGGCTGGGGCAGACTCTCGGCGATGGCTTGAACATCTTCACTGGTCGGGGTGAATTCCACTTTAGACGGATCAGCGCCCGGTATTTTCCAGAAGCGCATCGCCACCAGCGGTACGGAAAAATCTTCTTTCAGGCTGAAATACAATGCATTCAAAAGTTCATCCAGATTGGCTACCGAAATGAGTGCGATCGCCAGCCGGTGCATCTTCTCTCCAATTGCGTCATTTTCCTCGCCGAAACTGATCAATTCCAAAAGCTTATCTTGCAACGCACGGTTTCTTTCCCTCAAGGAGATGAGCTGGCGTTCGTTCAACGAGATAACCTTGTCGCTCTGCGGGTGCGAGATTTGAATATCCGCCAGCAAATCGGCGTAATCGTTGAAAAACTGCGGATGTTCCTGCAAATACTGTGCGACATCTTCTGCTTTCATGGTGTTTCCTTGATTGATTACAAATTTATTTCACCTTCGAACACGGTGACTGCCGGACCGGTCATCCATACCGGCTCGTTCTTTCCTTCCCAGCGGATGGCCAAGTCCCCGCCGCGTGTGCTGACGGTTACCCGCGGATCGAGCAATCCCAGATTGATACCGGCGGCGACCGCGGCGCAAGCGCCTGTTCCGCATGCCAGCGTTTCACCGGCGCCGCGTTCATAAACGCGCAATTTGATGTGCGTGCGATCCACCACTTGCATAAAGCCGGCATTGACTTTCTTTGGAAAACGCGGGTGTTGCTCTAGCAATGCGCCTTCCGTTTCAACCGGGGCGCGATCAACATCCGGCACGACGCGAACCGCATGCGGATTACCCATCGACAATGCACTTATTGTAACCGGCTGACCGGCTATTTCAAGTTGATACGTTGGCGCGATGTGTTCAGCGATAAAAGGGATCTGCGCCGGTTCAAAAACAGGTTGCCCCATGTTGACGGTAACGTTGCCGCTGATTTCCAGTTTCGGCGAGATCACGCCGCTGAGTGTTTCGATACGGATCTCGCTTTTTTGCGTTAGACCATGATCGTGCACGTAGCGCACGAAACAGCGCGCACCGTTGCCGCATTGTTCCACTTCGCTACCATCGGCGTTAAAAATGCGATAACGGAAATCCGCGTCGCCTTCGGCTTGTTCGACCAGCAGGATTTGGTCGCAGCCGATGCCAAAATGACGATCCGCCAGAAAACGCAATTGCTGGCGATCAAGATGGATGGCTTGATGGATTCCATCCAGCACTACGAAGTCGTTGCCAAGCCCTTGCATTTTGGTGAATTTAAGTTTCATTGATGATTTTTCCAGTGAGATAAATCAAGTGTCATCAAATAGTCATTCATGAAAAAACCGCCGCCGATATCCACAATACTATCACTCGTGATCTCAAATCCATAATGTTGATACGCAGCAATGGCGGTTTGGTTTTGTTTGTTGACAGTCAGAATCAATGATTGCAGGTTATTTTTCTTGAGAATTGCGATTGCGTCGGCGATAAACTTCCTGCCGTAGCCTTGGCGATGATGATTGCAATGTATGTAGAGCTTGTCGATTTTGAGTTCGCCCGGATTCGTCGTGCGCATGCAGCAGGAAAAACCGATCACGTTTTCTTCAAGAACCAGCTTGCGCCACCAGATACCGGGATTTTTTAATTGCTCCCGGATTAGATCCGGTTGATAACGTTGTGCCAGCATATATTCGATTTGCGCGGATGAAATGATGCCGGCGTAGTGGTGCCGCCAGATAATTCCAGCCAGGGTTGAAATATTAAAAACATCCGCAGGCGCTAAAGGCGATATGTTGACCGGCATATTCCCAGTCGCTGATCAGAAAACGATATTGTACGCGTCTTAACAATCGGTTGGAGATAATGTAAGCGGCGGTTTATTGAATTTACTGCGCATGGTGTTGATCGCATGCAAAATTGTGTGTTGTCCGACGATCTTCGATTCCAGTCTGCGTTTACCGGGGAAGTCAATGAAAGAGATCCCGATCAGCATCGTAAGCAAGCCTTGTCCTGGCAAAAACAACATCAGAAAGCCCGCGATCAGAAAAATAGTCCCGGCGATATTCTTCACGATCAATCCGATCAGGCGTAACGCTGGATGATGATCTTTCATCGGATGAAAGATCATC
>WBZO01003685.1_pt1 | contig 17489 bp, 20 predicted proteins | sample 5204261 | NCBI WGS metagenome assembly WBZO01 (sample SAMN12412400, study PRJNA552823) | activated sludge metagenome | isolation source: activated sludge from anammox sidestream of wastewater treatment plant... | place: USA: North Carolina | collected 2017-09
CCGTCGCCAGTGCCGCCACCCTTGCCACGCAGCCAGTCGCGTGACACCAGCAGGCTGCGCCCAAAGGCGTCGAATTCGGCAGGGGTGAGCTCCTTGGTCTCGGTGACGTAGACCTTGTGCTGGTCGCGACCGCCCAGTTCGCCGAGGTCGGCAGGTTTGCGTGCAAACGGCAGGCGGATGCTCAACTCTTCGACCTGGAGGCTTTGGCCTGCGAACTGCAGGGTGCGTGGGGTGCGTTCGATGGTGATGGTCATGGTGCTCATGGCGGTTCTCCTGGTGTGCGTCGTCAATCACGACACCTGTATGAACGCGCTGGCGGCGAGAGAAGCCAAGCTATTCATGGTTCCTCTCGCCATCTTTTTGGCTTCGCCGAATCTCGCTGTACTCCTTTTCAGGCGATGCGGTACACCCGCTCGCCGCCCTGCGGTTTGTCCGAGACGATGGTCAGGCCAAGTTTTTTCTTGAACGCTCCGGCGAAGGTGCCGCGCACCGTGTGCGCCTGCCAACCGGTGGCGGTGCAGATCTGGCCGATGGTTGCGCCCTCGGGGCGTTGCAGCATCCGGATCACTTCGGCCTGCTTGCTGTTCTCGCGTGTGCGCGGCTTGACCCACGTGGCTTCGGCGGCGGTTACGGCGGCTTCCAGTTCGGGATCGCTCGCGGCCACAGGCGCGCCTTCGGCATTGGCGATGATCCGGTCGAGATTGGCTTCGAATTGACCGACGCGCTTCTTGTTCAATCCGGGACGCGGAATGCCCAGGGCGTCATAGCCCTCCGCAGCGACAAACCAGTCGGTGCTGTCGGTGGTGATCAGTGCGCGGTTGAAAAGTCCGTCGAGCACCTTCTTGCGTGCGCCGCCTTTGATGTTGTCGGGGAACCAGTCGATCTTGCCGCTGGTGTGTTCAACCGCGTGGGCCAGGATCGCTTGCTGGGCAGGGGTCAGTTGGGTGGTGGTCATGTTTTGCTCCTTCGATGTGGTGGACGGTGATGTGATGAACGCGCTGTTCTCAAGTGAAGCCAAGCGCTTTCTGCTTGGCTTCTTCGCTTCGCAATCAGGTGTTGGCCTTGTCTGACGGGTTGGCATTGCGCCCCTGCTCGAGCCCCGCGTTGAAGGCGGCTTCGAGCGCATCGCGTAGGCACCAGACCGCCACATCGTGGAAGTCGAGGCTGTCCGAGCGGCGGGTTTCCAGGGTTTCGATGCCCAGCTTGTTTTGCGCAATCTGGGTCAGGAGTTGTTCGAGCTTGCTCATGTCCGTGTCCTTTCATGGTGTTGATGACGAACGTATGAACGCGCTGTTCCAGATGGAAGCCAAGCTCAATCCGCAGGAATGACGAACAAATGATTGAAGGTGCCCCGAAGGGGAAATATGGGTATTTCGATTCGTGCCTACGCACGCCACCGAGGGGTGTCCGATGCAGCGGTGCGCAAGGCCATCGCTGCTGGGCGGATCACGCCGGAGGCAGACGGAACGATTGATGCCGAGCGCGTCGACCGCGAGTGGGCGCGCAATTCCGATGCACCGCGCAATGGCACGGCCACCCGCGCGGTCAAGGTCGCCGTCCAGGAATCCAGCGGGGCCACAGGAGACGGGCAAGCAGCCTCATTGGCAACATCCGCAGCAGGTGGCACGTCCTTGTTGCAAGCGCGGACGGTCAACGAAGTGGTCAAGGCGCAAACCAACAAGGTGCGTCTCGCCCGCCTCAAGGGCGAGCTGGTAGATCGGCCTCAGGCCATCGCCCACGTTTTCAAGCTGGCGCGCTCCGAACGCGATGCCTGGCTCAACTGGCCTGCACGCATCTCGGCACAGATGGCAGCCAAGCTCGGCGTCGATCCCCACACGATGCACATCGCCTTGGAGGCGGCGGTGCGTGAGCACCTGCAGGAACTGGGCGAGATGCGCCCGAGGGTGGATTGATGGACATGGACTACGAAGGCGCTGCCGAGATCGAACGCGCGTGGCGCGAAGGACTGACTCCCGACCCGCTGCTCACCGTGTCCGAATGGTCGGATCGCCACCGGATGCTTTCCAGCAAGGCCTCTGCCGAACCGGGTCGCTGGCGCACCAGCCGCACGCCATACCTGAAAGCGATCATGGATTGCCTGTCGCCGACCTCCCCGGTTGAGCGCGTGGTGTTCATGAAGGCGGCGCAGCTTGGCGCGACCGAGATGGGCTCGAACTGGATCGGCTACGTCATCCACCACGCGCCGGGGCCAATGATGGCGGTGTGGCCGACGGTAGAAATGGCCAAGCGCAACTCAAAGCAACGGATCGATCCGCTGATCGAGGAGTCGTCCGCACTGGCTGAACTGATTGCACCGGCGCGCAGCCGGGATTCAGGCAACACCATCCTGGCCAAGGAGTTCCGGGGTGGTGTGCTGGTGATGACCGGGGCCAACAGCGCGGTCGGCCTGCGTTCGATGCCGGTGCGCTACCTGTTCCTCGACGAAGTGGACGGCTACCCGCTGGACGTCGAGGGCGAAGGCGACGCGATCTCGCTGGCCGAAGCGCGCACGCGCACCTTCGCGCGACGCAAGATTTTCATTGTCTCGACGCCGACGATCTCGGGCGCAAGCGCCATCGAGCGCGAGTACGAAGCCAGTGACCAACGTCGCTACTTCGTGCCGTGTCCGCATTGCTCGCATCGCCAGTGGCTGCGTTTCGAGCAGCTGCGTTGGGACAAAGGGCAACCGGAGACCGCTGCCTACATCTGTGAGTCATGTGACACCGCGATTGCCGAGCATCACAAAACGTGGATGCTGGAACACGGCGAGTGGCGCGCGCTGATCACCGATGGCGCGGGTAAGACGGCTGGCTTCCACCTGTCGTCGCTATACAGCCCGGTGGGCTGGCGCTCGTGGCGTGAGATCGCCGCTGCGTGGGAAGCCGCCGTCAGTAAAGAGTCGGGATCGGCCGCTGCCATCAAGACCTTCAAGAACACCGAACTGGGTGAAACCTGGGTCGAGGAAGGCGAAGCACCGGACTGGCAACGACTGGTCGAGCGCCGCGAGGACTACCGCGTCGGTACGGTGCCGCAAGGCGGTCTGCTCTTGGTCGGCGCGGCCGACGTGCAGAAGGATCGAATCGAGGCCTCGGTCTGGGCCTTCGGGCGTGGCAAGGAGTCCTGGCTGGTTGAGCACCGCGTGCTGATGGGTGACACCGCCCGCGACGCGGTGTGGAAGCGCCTTACTGAAATGCTGGCCGAAACCTGGACTCACGCATCCGGCGCGGTGATGCCGCTGGTGCGCTTTGCACTGGATACCGGGTTTGCAACGCAGGAGGCCTACGCCTTTGTGCGGGCTTGCCGCGATTCGCGTGTGATGGCGGTCAAGGGGGTGCCTCGCGGTGCAGCCTTGATCGGCACGCCGACCGCCATCGATGTCTCGCAGGGTGGCAAGAAGCTGCGCCGGGGCATCAAGGTGTACACGGTGGCGGTCAGCATCGCCAAGCTCGAGTTCTACAACAACCTGCGCAAGAGCGCCGATGTTGGCGAGGACGGATTGACCACGGTGTTCCCGGCCGGGTTCGTCCATCTGCCCAAGATCGATGCCGAGTTCATTCAGCAACTCTGCGCGGAACAACTGATCACCCGCCGCGACCGCAACGGCTTCCCGGTGCGTGAGTGGCAAAAGATGCGTGAGCGCAATGAGGCGCTCGACTGCTACGTCTATGCCCGCGCGGCTGCATCGGCGGCGGGTCTGGATCGCTTCGAGGAACGTCACTGGCGGGAATTGGAGCGACAACTGGGGCTGGCCAGTCCGCCAGCCCTTGAAACACCTACTGAATCGATCAACGAGGCCACCCAACGCGGTGGCTTCGCTGTTTCTGGCAACCGTAACACCGGTCGGCGCGTGATCAAAAGCCGCTGGCTGTCCTGACACCTCAAGGAGAAAACATGAGTCTTGCTACCCGTATCGAAAGCCTGGTCATCCGCGTCGCGCAGGAATTCAACGACGTCCGCGCCAAGGCAGGCAACCTGGCCAACCTCACCACCACCGACAAGTCAAATCTGGTCGCGGCCATCAACGAACTGAAAGCCGCCGTGGTGTCGTCGGCGGTGATCGACGATGCGCACGTCGCGGCCACGACCACGTACTCGTCCAACAAAATCGTCTCGCTGCTCGATGCGCTCAAGACCGAGATCTTGGGTGGTGCCGATGCCGCCTACGACACGCTGGTGGAAATCCAGCAACTGCTGCAGAACGGCACCAGCGGTCTGGATGCGCTGCTCGCTGCCGTGAACAACCGCGTGCGCTTCGATGCGGCGCAGTCGCTGACCGTGGCCGAGCAACTTCAGGCACGCAGCAACATCGGTGCCGTCGCGGCCAGTGATGTCGGCAACACCGACACCGACTTTGTCGCGGTCTTTGTGGGTGCGCTGGTCTGATGAGCCTCGCATCGCGCATCAGTGCGCTGGCCAGTCGTGTCGGGCTCGAGGTCAAGACCAAGATCGACGCAACCCACCCCGGTCTGGCCCGGGCGTGGGTGTGCTTCGGCTACGTCGGCAACCAGATCGTCGTGCGCTCCTCGCACAACGTGGCCAGCGTGACCCGGACGGCGGCGGGCCGCTACCGCGTGAACTTCACCGTTGCCATGCCCGACGCCAACTATTGCTGGACGGCGCTCGCCCGTAGCAGCACCAACAGCGGCACGCAGCGCATTGCGATCGTGCGATCCAGCACCGACCAGAAGACCGCTCAGTACGTCGACATCAGTTGCGCCACCACGTCCGCATCCTTCGACGACTCCTCCGAAATCAACCTCACGGTGTATCGCTGATGGCCTACACACAAGCACATCTCGACGCACTGGAAGCGGCGCTGGTCAAGGGCGAAAAGCGCGTGACCTTCGGCGACAAGACCGTCGAGTACCGCAGCGTCGATGAACTCCAGGCCGCCATTGGGGCGGTCAAGCGCGACCTCTTCGAGCAGGCCGTGGATACCGGGCTGTGGCCCGGTGCGCCACGCCAGATCCGGGTCACCACCGGCAAAGGGTTCTGAACATGCAATGGTTTGACCGAATGCGTAGACGCGTCGGCATGAGTCTGCTTGGCGGCACCCCGTTCTATGACGGTATCGGTGGCGGCCGCCGCGCATTGGCGTGGCAGGTCGGCAATCCAGGCGCAGTCGCAGCACTGGCGTTCACCCAGAACGAATTGCGCGCCAAGAGCCGCGATCTGGTACGCCGCAATGCCTGGGCAGCGGCAGGCGTTGAAGCCTTTGTCTCGAACGCCATCGGCACCGGCATCAAGCCGCAGAGCATGCTGGCCGATCAGTCCTTGCGCGAAGCGATCCACAGCCTGTGGTGGGACTGGTGCGAGGAAGCCGATGCCGCCGGACTGACTGATTTCTACGGCCTGCAGGCCTTGGCCTGTCGCGCCATGCTCGAAGGCGGGGAATGTCTGGTGCGGCTGCGCTATCGCCGCCCGGAAGATGGCCTGCCGGTGGGCCTGCAGTTGCAGTTACTCGAACCCGAACACCTGCCAGCCACGCTGAATCAGGAGTTGGCTTCAGGAAACGTCATTCGTGCGGGCATCGAGTTCGACAAGCTCGGACGGCGGGTGGCTTACCACCTGTATCGCTCGCATCCGGGTGACGGCTCACTGGCCCCGATGTCAGGCACAGGTGGCGTGGTGGGCGGTCTCGACACAGTGCGTGTCCCGGCCAGCGAAATCATCCACCTGTTTCGTCCCTTGCGGCCCGGACAGATCCGGGGCGAACCGTGGCTGGCGCGCGCGCTGGTCAAGCTCAACGAACTCGACCAGTACGACGACGCCGAGCTCGTGCGCAAGAAAACCGCCGCGATGTTCGCGGGCTTCATCACGCGCCTGTCGCCCGAGGACAACCTGATGGGTGAAGGCTTGCCGGATGCCAGCGGAGCGGCATTGGCCGGGCTGGAGCCGGGCACGATGCAGATCCTGGAGCCCGGCGAGGACGTGAAGTTCAGTCAGCCTGCCGACGTTGGCGCGAGCTACGCCGAATTCCTGCGCATGCAGTTCCGGGCGGTGGCAGCGGCGATGGGCATCACCTACGAGATGCTGACCGGCGACCTGACGCAAGTGAACTATTCGTCGATCCGGGCCGGGCTGCTGGAGTTTCGCCGCCGCTGTGAGGCCATCCAGCACGGCGTGATCGTCCACCAGCTGTGCCGCCCGATCTGGCGTGCCTGGATGGAGCAAGCGCTACTTGAAGGCGCGCTGGCGCTGCCGCAGTTCACCGAGAAGAAGCGCGACTACTTCGCGGCCAAATGGATTCCACAGGGTTGGCAGTGGGTCGATCCCAAGAAGGAATTCGACGCGATGCTGACCGCCATTCGCGCCGGGCTGCTGTCTCGCTCGGAAGCCATCTCGGCCTTCGGCTACGACGCCGAGGACATCGACCGGGAGATCGCCGCCGACAACCAGCGTGCCGATGCGCTCGGTCTGGTCTTTGACTCCGACCCGCGCCACGACAAAGCGTCCCAACCATCGGCATCGGGCGCTCCCATGAATGCGGCCGCCACGGTGGCCGTGCCGCAAGACCAACAGGACAACTGACATGCAACTCGTTCATCTGGCGTCCCGCCTCTACGGGACGCCGCTCCTCATTGCGCGTCCCAAACTCGACGTGATCCTCTCCGTGCTGGGTTCCCGCATCGGCTTGCCCGATCTGGACATGGCGATGCCGCTGCCCATGCCGCGCCAAAGCGCCACATCGGCTCAGGCGGGCATTGCCGTCATCCCGGTGGTCGGCACGCTGGTCAGACGTTCGATGGGTATCGAAGCCGCCTCTGGCCTGATGTCCTACGGTGAGATCGAAGCCCGACTGGACGCCGCACTGGCCGACCCGCAGGTGGCGGGCATCCTGCTTGATCTGGACTCGCCCGGCGGCGAGGCCTCGGGTGTGTTTGAGTTGGCCGAGCGCATCCGCGCTGCCAGCACCATCAAGCCGATCTGGGCGCACGCCAACGATGCCGCGTACTCGGCGGCTTTTGCCATCGCGGCTGCCTGCCAGCGCCTGACGCTGTCGCAGACCGCTGGCGTCGGGTCGATTGGTGTGATCGCGCTGCACGTCGACCAGTCGGTGAAGGACGCCAAGGACGGCCTGAACTACACCGCTGTCTTCGCGGGCAGTCACAAGAACGATTTCTCCCCGCACGAGCCACTCACCCCCCAGGCCACCACCGCGTTGCAGACCGAGGTGGATCGCCTGTACGACATCTTCGTGAATCAGGTCGGACAGATGCGCGGAATCGATCCGGATGCCGTGCGCGCCACCGAGGCGGGGCTGTTCTATGGCGAGCAGGCGGTGGCAGCAGGCCTCGCCGACGCGGTGATGCCGTTTGATGCGGTGATGACCGAGTTCACCGACGCGTTGGCGGCCAAGCAGCGGTTGGCGCAGCCCGGCGTGGCCCGCGCCTCGCCGCGAAGCCTGTCCACTCAATCCATTTCAAACCCGCCCCGAACCAAGCCTTTCACCCTGGAGAACACCATGACCGACCCCAAAGACGACCACGAAAACCCGAGCGATCAGGCCGACACCGACCCACAGGGCGACCAGCCGCAGCTTGAGAGCGATCCGCAACCGACGCCTGTTGCCCAAGCCGCACTGGCGCAGTCCTTCGCCAGCGGGCGCGGCCAAGCTCAGGCCATTGCAGAGATGTGCCTGATCGCGGGCCAGTCCCAACGCACGGCGGAATTCCTCGCAGCAGGCTTCTCGGAAGCGCAGGTACGCCGCGCCTTGCTCGACGCTCGTGCCGACCAACCCGAAATCGCCTCGCGTATCACCGCCGATGCAGGAACCAGCCAGCACCCGGAAAACAGTCCGGTGGTCGCTGCCGTCAAAAAACTCACCGCCAAGGAGTAAGCCATGCCCACTGTCTCTCAACCCAAAAATCTCGGCGACCTGTTGAAGTACGAAGCGCCGAATCTCTACTCGCGTGACCAGGACACCGTCGCGGCCGCGCAGAACCTGCCGCTGGGCACCGTGGTGGGCCGCGAAACGGCTACCGCCAAGCTCAAGGCCCTCGACCCGAGCGCCTCGGACGGCACGGAAAACGCCGTTGGCGTGCTCGGAAATGACGTCGATGCGACGCTGATCGACCGTGAGGACGCGATCCTGATCGCCCGCCATGCCATCGTCGCGCGCGGCGCACTGGTCTGGCCGACCGGCATCAGCACTGCGCACAAAGTGGCTGCCATCAAGCAACTCGCAGAACGTGGAGTCCTGGCCCGCGATAGCGCCTGACCCACTTCCAACGCTCCGTTTCACTCCCCCCAAAACCCGCCGCTGGCGGGTTTCGTCATTTCTGGAGATCCCAAATGCAGAACCCTTTTGAAAACCCCGGCTTCTCGATGGCCAGCCTGACGGCCGCCATCAACCTCCTGCCCAACCGCTATGGGCGGCTGGAGCAACTCAACCTGTTCCCGGCCAAGCCGGTGCGCACCCGGCAGATCATCGTCGAGGAGTACGCCGGTCGTCTGAACCTGCTGCCCACCCGCGCGCCCGGTTCGCCCGGCACGGTGGGTGAACGTGGCAAGCGCAACCTGCGCTCCTTCGTGATCCCGCACATCCCCCACGACGACGTGGTGCTGCCAGAGGAAGTGCAAGGTCTGCGCGCCTTCGGTTCCGAAACCGAAATGGAAGCCATCGGCGGTGTCATGGCCCGCCATCTGGAGACCATGCGCAACAAGCACGCGATCACTCTGGAGCATCTGCGCATGGGCGCGCTCAAGGGCAAGATTCTCGACGCTGATGGCAGTGAGCTCGTCGATCTGTTCGACGAGTTCGACATCACTGCGCAATCGGTGTCCTTCGAGTTTTCGACGGCGGCCGACAACGGGCAAATCAAGACTGCCTGCCTCGAGTTGCTGGGCCTCATGGAAGATGGGCTCACCGGCGAGTTCTCGACCGGCGTGCATGTGCTGTGCTCGACCGAGTTCTTCCGGGCACTGACCACCCACAAGGAGGTCAAGACCGCCTACCAGAACTGGCAGCAGGGCGCAGTGCTGATCAACGACATGCGCTCGGGCTTCAGCTACAGCGGCATCACCTTCGAGGAATACCGCGGCCAGGCGTCCTTTGTGCAGGCCGACGGCACGCTTGGGTCGCGCCGCTTCATTGCCGCAGGGGAAGCCCATGCCTTCCCAGTCGGCACGGTGGATACCTTCGCGACCTACTTCGCGCCAGCGGACTTCAACGAGACCGTGAACACAATCGGCCAGCCGCTGTATGCCAAGCAGGAGCCACGCAAGTTCGACCGGGGCACTGATCTGCACACGCAGAGCAACCCGCTGCCGATGTGCCATCGCCCTGGCGTGCTGATCAAGCTCGTTGCTGCCTGATGGATGTCGCGACGTTGTACGAGGCGGCCCGCAGCGCAGGAATGCTGACCGCCGTCACGGTGGCGGGCAGCACCGTGCACTGCGCCTTCCGTGCCCCCGACGAAACCGTGCTGGATGGTTTTGCGCTGTCGCGGGACTACCAGATCGACTACCCGGCGGGGTGGCTGACGCTGGCAGCCGGGGACACGGTCGAGGTGGCAGGCAATACCTATCAGGTGCGCGACGTGCGCGCCATCGGCGACGGCACCGAGCGTCGCGCCTCGCTCTCCCAACTCTGAGGAACTCCCCATGAACTCCGTCCGCGAGCGCATCTTGCGGGAGATCGTCACGCGCCTGGCATCTGCGATTGTCCCGACACCGGTGCTGCGCATGCCTGCCGTGCCGGTCACCCGCGAGGCCAGTCCAGCGCTGCTGCTGTTCGTTGATGGCGACAGCATCACCGCCCACGCCAACCACCTGGTCGACCGGTTGCTGATCGTCCGGCTTGCCGTGGTGGCGCGCGGTGCGGACGCCTTCGACGTCGCCGACCTGGCGCTGGTCGCGGCCCATGCGGCAATGCTCGCCGACCCGAATCTGGGGGGGCTGGCCATCGCCGTGCGCGAGATCGACTGCGAATGGGAGTTCGACGACGCCGACGCCGGGGCCGTCGCGCTGCCCGCCCGCTACGAAATCCGCTACCGCACCCACGCCATCGATCTCACCCAAACAGGATGAACACATGCACATCGAACTACTGAAACCCCATACCCACGCAGGCAAGCGCCTCGCCGTAGGTGATCGCCTTGATCTGAATGACGCCAGCGCACGTTGGCTGATCACACAAGGCACGGCCAAAGCGGCCACCCCAGCCACCGATTCCAAACCCACCCGCCGTGATGCCACGTCCGGTGTTCCCACAACTGCAGCCACCCAAGGAGACTGAACATGGCTTACTTTTCCGGACAAGGCCGCGTCTACATCGGCGCACGTGATGAACTCGGCAACCCGGCCGGACTGACCTTCGTCGGCAACGTGCCTGAGCTGAAGGTGTCGCTGTCGGTGGACACCATCGAGCACCAGGAAGCGCAGTCGGGTCAGCGCCTGACCGACCTGCAACTCATCAAGACCAAGAAAGGCGAGTTCGCCTGCACGTTGGAAGAGCTGATCGCCACCAACCTGGCGCTCGCGCTCTACGGCACCACGACCACGATCACCCCCGGCACGGTGACTGGCGAGCTGCTGCTCAACCCGGTCACGCCGGGCAGTCTGTACCCGTTGGCCATGCAAAACGTGTCCGCCGTGCAGATCCAGGACTCGGATGCCACGCCCAAGATGCTCCCCGCCAGCCAGTACAGCGTCAATGCCAAGCACGGTTCACTGGTGGTGCTGGATGCCACGTCGGGCGGCCCGTACACCGAGCCGTTCACCGTCGATTACGCCTATGGCGCGGCGCAGAGCACAGCGATGTTCACCCAGCCCTTGCCCGAGCGCTGGATTCGCTTCGAGGGGCTCAACACCGCCGACGGCAACCGCGAGGTGGTGATCGACCTCTACCGCGTGGCCATCAACCCGGCCAAGGAACTCTCGATCATCACGGACGAACTGCTGAAGTTTGAGCTGTCAGGCCAGGTACTGGCGGATCTGACCAAGCCAGTCGGCGGTGATCTCGGTCAGTTTGGACGTCTGGTGCAGCTGTGATGGACGGCTTCAAGACCTTCCCCCCTGAGCCTGTGGTCGTGACGCTATCTGGCACCGCGCTGGAACTGACGCCGATCCGGCTGGGTGAGCTGCCACGGCTGCTGGCCGTGGTGCGCCCGCTGGCCGAGGAAATCACCAGTGATCCGGACTGGATGGCGCTGCTGGGACGGCACGGCGATGCCGTGTTGGATTTGCTGGCCATCACCACCCGGCATGAACGCGCATGGATCAACGACCTTCAGCTTGCGGACGCTGTGCAACTGGCCGCCGCCGTGTTCGAGGTGAACGCAGATTTTTTCGTGGCGCACGTCGTTCCGGCGATTCAGGGCGCGGCCCAACGACTCGCCCCGACGCTGCGCTCGCTGACGACCTCGGCTGGGACAGTGCCGTCGCCCGCCTGATCCGCGCCGGGCACCGCCTTGGCGACGTGATGGCCTACACGCTCACGCAGGCGCAAGCCTTTCTGGATGCCGACGGCCAGATCGAACGGCAGCAGCTTGCCCAGCTGCTCGGCATTCATGCCGTGGCAGCCCAGGGCGAGAAGCGTGGCATCGAACAACTGCAACGCGATCTGCTCAAGGACTGACCCATGCGCCTCTCGCTCACCACCACCGGCTTGTTGGACCCGCGCCAGTTGGCGGCGTGGAGCACCGAGCGGCGTCGTGCTATCCACACCGCTGTCGCAAAGGGCATGCAATCGGGCGGGCGTGAAGTGCGTGATGCGGCGCGATCCGAGATGCGCAGTGCCTTCACCGTCAAGCGCAACAGCTTCATCTCCTCGATGGGCGTGAAGGTGTTCGACAAGAAACCGGAGCAACTGCCCGCCTTGCTGGTGGGCAGCAAGATTCCCTGGCTCGGCCTGCACGAAAGAGGCGGCACGGTCAGCGGCAACCTGCTGATCCCGCTGCTACCCGGGCGCATCGGCCCCAAGCGCTTCAAGGCAGTTATCGACGGCTTGATGCGTTCGGGCAATGCCTGGTTCATCGAGAAGAACGGTCGGGTGCTGCTGATGGCCGAGAACATCAAAGAGAACGCCGGGCAGCTGGGCCGCTTCAAACGTGCCGAGCGTGGTCGTACCGGGGCCAAGCAGATCAAGCGTGGCCAGGAGATTCCCATCGCCGTGCTGGTCAAGCGCGTCGATCTCAAACGACGACTGAATCTGGCGGGCGGCGTGCAGCGCGCACTGCCTGCCTTGGCGCGGGCGATTCAACAAGAACTGGACAAAGTCTGATGGCAAGCAATCGTGCCCAAATCCTGATCAGTGCCGTCGACCAGACCAAGACCGCTTTCGACTCGATCAAGCGCGGGCTGGGCGGCCTCACCGATACGGCCAAGAGCGTCAACGGCGTGCTGGCCAACCTCGGGGTGGCTGTCTCCGTGGCCGGTCTGACCGCGATGGTGAAATCGGCCATCGACACTGGCGACGCGCTGGACGAGATGTCGCAACGTGTCGGTGTCAGCGTCGAGACCCTGTCGGTATGGAAACCGGCAGCCGAGCAGTCCGGTGTGTCCGGCGAATCGTTCGAGAAGGGGCTGCGCAAGCTGTCCACCACGATGCTGGAAGCCGCGACCGGATCGGAAGATGCCGCGCGCGGATTCTCCGCCGTAGGTGTCGAGTTCAAGAACCAGGACGGCACCCTGCGCGCCACCGATCAGGTGCTACTCGATCTGGCCGAGCGCTTCAAGGCCATGCCCGATGGCGCGGAAAAAACCGCGCTGGCCGTGCAACTGTTCGGCAAGTCGGGAGCCGAGCTGATCCCGTTCCTGAATCAGGGGCGCGACGGCATCAACGAGTTGTCTGCCGAGATGCAGGCGCTCGGCGTGCAGATGAGCAGCGAAACGGCGGCGCAGGCGGGCAACTTCAACGATGCGCTCGACAAGCTGAAACTGGCCACCACCAGCATTGGCAACCAGATCATCGCGTCCTTGCTGCCCGCCCTGAACGATATGGCCGGTGGCATGGTCGAGTCGGCCAAGCAAGGCGGCACGCTGCGCGCGATCCTGGATGGCGTGGTGCTGGTGCTCAAGATCTTGGCGCTCGGTGCCGCCACCGTCGGCAAGGCCTTCGTCGCCTTGGGCGAAGCGATTGGTGCAGGCGTGGCCGCCGCTGTGGAAGCGCTCAAGGGCAACACCGATGGCGCCAAGGCCATCATTGCCGACCTCAAGGGCAATCTGGTCAAACGGCTGGATGAACTGGCGTCCTTCCGTGACAGCCTGTTCGACCCCAAGCCCATCGAGGTCAAGGCACCCAAGATCCAGGCCGATCCGGAACTGCTTCAACGCCTGACCAAGCCCAAAGCCGTCAAGCCAGCGCAGGACACGACCGGCGCGCAGACCACGCTGATGAAAGCGCAGCTGGACGCCGAGTTCGCGCTGCTCAAGGACGGTCTGACCCGGCAACAAACTGCGCTGGATGCTGCACTCGAAGACCGTCTGGTCTCGGTGCGCGACTACTACACGCAGAAAACGGCCATCCAACAGCGCGAGGTCGACGCCGAGATTGCCCGCAAGCAGCAGGAGCTGGCCCGTAGTCAGCAAGTCGCCACTACCGGCAAATCGGAAAACGACCGCCTACGTGCCAAGGCCGAAGTGGCCAAGGCGGAAGCGGACCTCATCACGCTCAACAATCGGCGCACGGACATCGAGCAGGCCAATGCGCGCAAGGCAGCGCAAGCCGAGCGTGAGCTGGCCGATGCCTTGGCGCAGGCGCGTGAAGAACTGGCTCAGATCACCGGCACGGCTACCGATGCTGACCGACAAGCCGCCATCGAGCGCAGCTACCGCGATCTGCGGGCACGACTGGCGGCAGAAAGCGACGCCGACGGTGTGTCGCTCGTCGACCGACTGATCAACGTGAAGGCCGCGCAGGCCAATCTGGCGGCGCTCGAAGCCCAATGGCGGCAGGTCACCGAGCGTCTGCGCAATGCGCAGGAGGCCCTTCAGACCCAGCAGCAGGCCGGGTTGCTCACCGAAGCACAGGCGCGTCAGCAGATCGTGGCCCTGCAACAGCAATCGGCCACCGAGATGGAGCGCCTGTTGCCGACCATGCAGCAAGCCGCGCAGGCCATCGGGCCGGATGCGGTGATTCGCGTGCAGGCGTGGCGCAACGAGCTGGATCGCACCAAGCTCACCGTCGATGAAATGGCCCCGCTGTGGAATCGCATCGGCGAGAGCTTCGGCGGTGCGCTCAACGGGATGATCACCGGCGCGCAGACCTGGCGCAGTGCCTTGGCGAGCATCTTCCAGCAAGTGGCCGATGCCTTCCTGCAGCAGATCGTGATCCAGCCGTTCCAGCAGTGGATCGCCATGCAGGCGCGGATGCTGGCGCTCAAACTCGGTTTCATCCAGCAGGAGCAAACCGTCGATGCGGCGGCCAGCGCCGCCAAGGTCGCGCAAAAGACCACCGAAACCACCGCCGTGGTGTCGATGGATGCAGCCAAGGCGGGAGCAGGGGCGGCAGCGTCGCAGGCTTCCATTCCCTACGTTGGCCCTGCACTCGCGGTGGCCGCGATGGTAGCCATGGTCGCCGCTGTGATGGCGCTCTTGGGTGGCATCAAAAAGTTCGCGGGAGGCGGTCTGGTCTCCGGGCCGGGCAGCGCCACCTCGGATTCGATCCCGGCGCGTCTGTCCGCAGGCGAGTACGTGGTGCGGGCGGCCGCCGTGCGCCAAGTCGGTGTGGCCTTCCTCGATTCGCTCAACGGCTTGTCGGCAGGCCCACGTTTCAAGGGTGGCGAATTGGCCTTCGCAGCGGGCGGACTGGTGCCGGAGGTGAAAGTGCCGCCCGCGCAGCCGCAGATGAATCAGGCGGTGCGCATCGTCAACGCGGTCGATCCGGGCGTGACCCACGACCACCTGCAGTCGCCTGCCGGAGAGAAAGTCATCGTCAACATCATCGGGCGCAATGCACGGGCCATCCGTGCGGCGCTGCAAGGCTGAATTTTCAGGGGAAAGTCCAATGGCACTTCTGTTCATCGACGGTTTCGATCACTACGACCCACAGGCCGTGGACAGCTTTGGCGATCCGTGGCTCGCACGTGGCAAGGCGGCGTATCTCTCGCCGCAGGCCACCCGGATCAATGGCCGTCGTCCGTCCTCCTATGCCCTGCGTTTGCCGGAAGGTTCGGGGGGTGGCTACGTCAAGAACCTCGACGCCACCAAGACCAGCCTGATCGTCGGGGCAGCCATTCGCGTGGTGCCGTACCAGAACACCTACACCGAGCCACTGCTGCTGGGCGTGCGCGATGTCAACTCTCAGGTCGCGCATCTCGTGAAAATCGGCGAGGACGGTCGGCTCAAGCTCTACCGCTGGCAATACGGCTATGACCAGTTGATCTCTGTCTCAGTCGCCAGCGCTCCGGCGCGCGGCTGGCACTACATCGAGTTGCAGGTCACGCAAGGCACCAGCAACGGTGTGCTGTCAGTGCGCATCAACGGCATCCTGGCCATCCAGATGACTGCGCAGAACACCATCCAGGGCGGTGGCCAACTGCTCACTGCATTCGTGGGTGCAGTGCCTGGCCAAAACTGCCCGCTCACCATCGACGTCGACGACTTCTACATCGCCGACACCAGCGGCACGATCAACAACACCTTCCTCGGTGATGTTCGTGTCGATGCCTTGCAGGCACAGGCCGATGGCAGTTTGAACCAGTGGACTCCCAGTCCGGTCGGCACTGCTGCCTGGGAAGCCGTCAGCGACGAGGACGAAGCCACAGCGATCAGTGCGCCCAACGTGGGGCTGCGCCAGTCCTTCGATGTCGAGCCGTTGCCGGTGATGGCCACTCCCGCCATCTATGGCGTCCAGCTCACGATGCTGGCCCGCAAGACCGACGCCGGTCTGGGCAAGGTCAAAGGCCTCGTGGTCAGTGGTGCGCAAAGCGCCGTCAGCACCGACATCATTCTGCAGGAGCAACTGGCCTGGCAGAGCACGCTGTTCGAACGCAACCCGAACGGCAACGTGCAGTGGACGGAGGCCGCCTTCAATGCCGCTGAGTTCGGCGTGGAGTCGGCATGACGGATCGCGTCGTCGTTCAAGACCTCGCGGAGGTTTCCAGCAAGCCGACGCCTGGAAGCGAACTGCCCGCCTTCCGGGGTGAAGTGCTCTCGCGCGCCACCTTCGGGGCGAGCGCAGCCAGCTTCACGCCGGAAACAGCTGTCGCTCCGCTGCCGCCCAATCTGGCGGCCAGCCTGCTGGCAGAATCCTTAGCGGGTCCCTGGCCACCCATCGATGCACCGATCTTTCTGGTCGAAGTGTTGCGCCGGGATACGGCCTCAAGCGCCATCGTCGCCACCGGTATGGATGCCTTCGGCGACCAGCCTTGGCCGGATGCGCAACGCGGCGTGTTTGCCTTCCGTCATGATTGGATGGAGCCCCTTGTGGAACGGCTGGAGTGGCAGACCAGCGTCACACGGCTGGCCAGTGGCAACGAATCCCGTCAGGCACGCCGACGTGTTCCTCGGCGCTGGCTCACCTACAAGGTGGGCAACGCCCGACAGACCGATGCCCTGGTGGCCGACTGGCTGGCCGATCATCTCGGTCAAATGGCGCTGTGGCCGATGCCGCAGTACGCGGTGCACCTGACCGAGTCCTGCGAACGTGGCGCACTGGCACTCAATGTGACCGAAGCTGACGGGCGACAGTTCGGGCCACTCTCGGCCAATGTGCATCTGACCTATGACGGTGTGCAGGGCTGGCAGGAAACTGAGAACAATGGCCGCTGGATTTTGATCATCGCCGCCGATGGCTGGCAGATCGCCCAACTCAGCGATGTGGAAAGCGATCTGCTGTGGCTGACGGAGCCCTTGGCACGCGCCGCAGCCGTGGGCAGCACCATCATGCCCTTGGTGTGGGGCAAGGCCATCGATCCGGTGGGTCTCTGGCAGTGGGTGCCTGGCATGGTCGGCGGCAACGTCCCCACACAGATCCAGCCTGCGCCACTACCCGACCAGGATGTCCTCGATGACCCATGGCTCGACGAGATCCCGGTCTGGCCAGATGGCAACTGGCGTGACGATCCGACAGCCGCCGCGCAAGCCACGATCACCCGCCAAGACTTCTCGCCTGCAGATCCGTGGGTGCGCCGGGACGATCCGTGGGCGACGACGACTTTGCAGCGGCGCTATCTGGCCAGCTCACTCGATGAAGTCGAAATCTGGCGGGCGCGCTTGTGGCGCACCCAAGGCCGTCTGGAAGCCTTCTGGCTGCTCGATGGCTTGGCTCCGATCCTGTGGGTAACCGTCGAAGCCGATCCCGAAGATGGCTTCCTGCGCGTGGATGGCAAAGACATCTCCGCGTTCTGGCATCGCCCCGCCGCCTGCTTGATCGTGTACCCAGACGGCTATCGGCAGTACGCCATGACGGCGACCTGCCATCTGGATCAAGGCGGTGTGCTGGTGCTGCGCTCGGGTCTCGACGACTGGGTGCCCGCAGGCAGCCGCGTCATTCGCCTCATGCGCTGCCGCCTCGACCACGATGCCATCGATCTGTACTGGCA
>WBZO01003686.1_pt1 | contig 17484 bp, 11 predicted proteins | sample 5204261 | NCBI WGS metagenome assembly WBZO01 (sample SAMN12412400, study PRJNA552823) | activated sludge metagenome | isolation source: activated sludge from anammox sidestream of wastewater treatment plant... | place: USA: North Carolina | collected 2017-09
CCGCCATATCCTCCGGATCCGGGTTTGAGACCAGTCCTGCATTGAAGCGCGGAAGCCACTCCACCGCATCGCCCACACGGCAGGCCACCATCGGCCGCCCGGAGCAGAGGTAGTCGCCGAACTTGATCGGCCAGCGTGCACGGTTCACCAGGTTATCGGGAAGCGGCAGCAGGTGGATATCCGCAGCTGACAAAGGCAAGGAAATCTCATCAGGGTGAAAGACACCCAGCTGGTGAACCTGCCCGGCCCTTTCCCCCAGCCTGGCCTGGCACAAGGATTCGATCTGGCCCTCTTTATCCGAGCCGATAACAATGAAACGGGTTTCCGGGAAGGAATCCAGCACCCATCGATAGGCATCGAGAAGGAAGGCAAAATCCCAGAAAGCAAATCCGGAGAAGCACACGATCGGGCATCCGGATGGAAGCCCCAGGCGCCTGCGGCATTCCTGCTGATCGAGCGGAGTAATCCGGCGGTGGTCACAGCCGGAGGGAATCTGGAACAGGCGGTCTGGAGGAACCCCCACACCGATGGCCCGTTCATACAGGGTTTGAGAGACGACAGTCACTGCATCGGAATGTTTCCTGGTTCTTTCTTCAATCCAGCTGCCTTCGAGCCGGTCAACCCACTTAAATCGGCGGCGTGAGGTGGTGATTCCACCTTTTGTCCACCAGTCGGACCAGTCGGAAACCAGCGGGATGCCGGAGAGATGCAGCAGGTGTCCAGGGATCGTGACATTGGGGCGATGTTCGAAGGCATGCACCAGATCCCAGGAGTGGCGAAGCAGGCCGAGACGGCTGAGTATGTCGACCAGTGCGTATCCCCCATCATGCGATCCGGTTTTTCCCCAGCGCGGAGTGACCCAGACTTTGACACCGGAGCGGTTTTCTTCTTTCCATCCCGACTGGATCGAATCGGCGGTAGTGACCAGCACCACCTCATGCCCGCGCTGATGCAGCTCATCCGCCAGAGGAAGGCAGCGCAGAAAACTTCCTCTGCCAATGACATTATGATTGAGGAACAGGATTCGCATTCTTCACAGGGGGTTTCAGCCCGGCACCCTCGGGCCGCAAGTCAGGATTTTGACCTGCGGACTGTAATCGGCCCGAAGACTGCATCGCCCTCCTCGACCACGAGCCGGAAATCACATCTTTCATACTGGCGATTGGCGAAGCGTGCATCCGGAACAGAGAAAACCAGGATTTTCCAGACTCCTACCTCGAGGACTTTGCGTGGCGAGGCGCGTTTGGCCACGCTCATAATCCCGAGGAGGTTGTCGGAGGAGTCATAATCCAGACGGATGCGTGAAGGCTTCTGGCAGATAACCTGAACCTGTATTTCTGCCGCTCCCCCCTGGTCGAACCAGAAACGGTCATCGAGATCATAATAGACCTCGCCATTAGGGGATTTCGGTTTGATCCCATGCAGGCGGGTGCCCGCCTGATCGGTAAAGGTTCCGGTTTCAAACTGGGCATTGGGAAGAGGCACCGCCCGAATCGGTTCGTTCGGTCCGGATCCTGCTTCTTTGGCGACCACTTCATTCCTGTTGCTTCCGACCAGTGGCGCTTTGAATGGGACCATGGGAGGAGGAATCCTGGCGAGGACCGGACGGTGCGCAGCGCCCACCCAACGCAGGGCATTGCGCAGAATGATTCCCGCGATGGGATCGACACCCGCCTGGTCGACCAGGTGCAGCTGGCAGAACAGAGCCTGCCCTTCATCGAGGGCATATTCATAAACAATGTCGCCCCAGCCGGCCTTGTTGCTGCTGGTGATGACATCGGCGAGAGTCCTGCGAACACCGGGGGCCGAAGTTGGCGGCGAATCATTCCGGACCAGGACAGAGGTCGCCAGGACACCGGTATTTCCCCAGTTGCTCATGTCTTTCCGATTGATCCCCTCGAAGAGGAGGTGGTCAGGAATCCGCAGGTTGACAAAATCGATCCCGGATGGCCAGCCTTCCGGGGAGGAAGCGAAATAATCTCCTGGATAAGGGCCGGAAAAACGCCAACGGCTCTCATGCTTTTCCTGAGCCAGGACCAGCAGCCTGCCCCCAGCCTGAATCCATTTTTCGAAGCTGGGCCAGGCACGGGCAATGTAATGATCATAGGCATCCGGCCCGATTATCAGCCCTTGAAGCTGGTTGAGCTGGGTCAGGTTGTCGAGTGGATTAACCTGGAATTTATGTGCTTCGAGGAAACGAACCAGGTCTCCCTGTGGGTCATAGACCCCCACCCCTTCGGCAAGATCCTTGGGATTGGGATCACAAACAGCACGGTTCCCGATGCGCACAGTGAGCTCATTGCCAGCGATCTCTGTTTCACTGGAAATCAGGCGGACTCTGACCTTTGCGGTTTCGATGGTGGGGGTTTCAGGAAGTTTGAGGGCCAGGCTGTGGGATTTGCTTTTGTAATAGCCGATCGATGATATTTCACTCTGGGCCGAAATGGGATCCTGCCCGCCAAGCCCAGATACCTCGCAGACCAGCCGGCTGGTGGTGATGGTTCCTGCTTTAATATCATCATGGGCGATGGTGAATGAGGCATCGAGGATCTCCCCGCTGTAAAAATGCCTGCGCATGCCATTCATGGTGACGATGACAGGTGAGTAAGCCTTGCCGACCGCCTCCAGGATGGGTTTTGGAGAAAGGGCCTGGGGGGTCATCGGATTGTAGAACCAGTTGGCGCAGGTGAATGGAAAGAGGCCGGCCAGACGGTTCTTGCGCGGATCCCTGAAAGCGCGAGCCTGCTCGAGCAGGGTTCGGATTCGCTGAGATTGAAATTCCAGCAGGGCTGCACTGTCATCGGGAGGGGTTCCGATGCGCATCCTGGTGGCGGTGATTTCAGGGGTGGAGCCAACAGGAACTCCCTGCCCGGCGGAGGAATATCCGCTCTGAATTTCCGAAGAAACCCAGGGCGGATTGGCGGCATCGGCCCCTTTTCTCAGCAGGGTCCACTGGCGGAGAAACGGCAGCCAGTCCGCCAGGCGGCCCTCATACCAGCCGCTGTCGACATGCCAATCTTCAACCGCAGAAGGCAACAGGCCTCGATTATCGGAATCTGGCATGACCACATAAGCCGGTGAAGGCAGAAACCTGGAACAGGATTTGACCAAGTTCTCAAGCGCCAAAGTGGTGGCATTACGAAAACCTTCATCGACCCTGGCGGCACTCATGCAGTTCCCTGCCCCCATCGACCAGATGACCGCCGAGGGGTGGCTGCGCAGGGAGCGAATGATAGCAGTCATTTCCTGCGAGGCCTGGTCGATAAAAGCCGGATTGGCGAGATCATAAGGGCCATCATCGGCATACAGGGGGCCTTCGATCCATGCCAGCAGTCCGAGTTCATCACAGATTTTAAGCCAGAATTCCGCCGGCGGCTCATGAGCAAAGCGGACCATGCGCACACCGGCCTGCTTGAGCGCCTGAAGCTGTGCGCGTGCGACAGCCTCGGGCGGGTTTTCATAATGTGGCGGCGAGCCGGCCCCAAACAGGAAGTAAGGCTTGCCATTGAGGAAGAATTTTCCATCCCGGGCGGTGAAGCTGCGAAAGCCAAACTCGAGCTCACGGGAATCTTCCCCTCCGGCAGGCCCGAGCAATCGGACCGAAAGACGATACAGGGATGGGAATTCCGGTGTCCATGTTTTTGCAAGCGAGAGGTTGGAAATCGAGATGTTCAACCCGCGGAATTTTGACCGGTCAAAATTGACGGATTGAAGAATCGGGCCATAAATGCGGGTGCCTGTTTCCTTTTCGGTGATGGTCAGCTCAAGGGTGCTGGTGCCGATAGCTTCATCAGAAACCGCCACACTGACTGCCAGCGCCTGTATATTCGGAAGCACAGAAACCTCAAGGATTCGTTCGCGGGGAACAATACGCAGGTTAACCGGCCGATAGATGCCGCCGACTTTCGGATCGAACCCGAGGGGAATCGAGCTGGTGCTGTTGGGAGAAGAGTGCCCCGGCTCGATGAAAGCGGCTTTGTCAAAAACACGAACAGTCAGGACATTGGTCGCCGAAGCCAGGGCTGAGGAAGGAAAGGTGACTTCGAATGGGGTATAAGCCCCCCGGACTCGTTTGCCGACCAGAGCGCCATTCAACCAGACCGATGCCTGGGCAGAAACACCCTCGAAACGGAGAACCCCGACATGATCCCGGTCTCCACTGGTGACACGCCCCGGGGGGAAAACCTCCGGTGGGACCCGGAAATTGAGACGATACCAGGCTTCACCATCATGTTTTGGATAAGGGCCACCTGGAATGGTGGATTCGGTCCATGGAAATCCGCCTGGAGGCTGATCCCAGTAGCCCGGAACCTTGATCGGCTCCCATTTGACCGAGGCCTGCTGGATGCCGGTGAATTTATCGACATTGACTGTTTCCGAAATATCGTTGATTCCACCGTGAACCGGATAAAAAAGCCAGTCTCCATCGAGCGAAAGGCTGCCCGCCTGAACAGGCTGCCCGAGCTGAAAAAACAGACTCAGGACAAACCCGAAGGCATGCCATTCCTTCTTATGGCGGAAGGCCATTGACAGGCACATGAATATTGCTGATCTCATCCCAAAAGTTTCAACAGGATACTAACAAGGTTTGCCGGAAGATACAGCTTCGGATCTCGATTTTTAAATGGAATACCACTCCATCCAGCCAAAATACCTACCTGCCATTTCCTGCTTTCGCAGAAATGAACAGTCTCTCTGGTCCTCTTCAGAACATGCGGTGACAAAGGGAAGGGGGGATCCCCTGAATCCAGGATCCCCCCATGAATATCTCACTGAAGGCTTTCGTCGCTTTAACGGCTTAATAGAGGTTCCAGTTTTCGACCTCAGAGGCTCCCGGCTGGCTCAGTGGATCACCCATCGCCCATTGAGCCGCACGCAGAAACAGGAGCCGGCCGGTCTCATTCATGCCCAGGAATCGCCGCATGGTTCCACCTGACCCATTTTCATTGACATGAATATGGACATACCTTGCGCTGGCCGGCTGTCCATTGGCCATGGTGGCGCCTTGCTCGAGGACTGCGAAAACAACACGGGTTTCATCGAGAGGGCTGACACCCAGCACTGTCAGCCCGGAGGCCTTCCCGGCGATATCCGCTCCAGGCCAGGCATACTCGTAGTTCTTTTTCCAGGAGCCAGAGACCAGTGGATCCGGGCGGCTGTAGGCATCCTCATTGGGATAAGGATCCCTCAAGATGCGCACCAGTCCATTGGCATCGGTCTGGATTCCCTGTGTTATCGGGTGGCTGGTGTTCACCAGTTTCATATACATAATCGAGCTCCTCATCGACACCACACGCAAACCTCACAAAAAGCAATATTGACAGGCGTTTCGTGATGTAGTCGGTTCATGGCCTCAAGCATTCGAGAGCGGTTCAAGCGGGGTTCAAACGGGGTTCCGTTTGGCAGAAATCTGGCATAAAGCCGGAATCAGTTCGCTGTCATTTTGGGGTGGGGGGTCTCCTGGCTTCAGCAAGGCATGGCACCCCTGAAAACAGTTGGCTTCCCGCCCCTCGATGTGCCCCATGCGACATGGGGGAAACAACACACAGGAGGAAACGAAAATGAGCAGGACGCAGGAACTACAAGGATTGATCGATGATCTGGCTATATCCGATCTGCCAGTCATCGCGTCACTGATTGATAGGCGATGCGACCAGGCAACGAGGGCCTTTGATGTGGCTAATGAGAATCAACGGGCGTTTGAGATGCTGGATGCGTTTGGTACGCTGAAAGAATGCCAGGAGCGGCTAGAGTTGATCGTGGCGGATGTCGCCAAGATCTGCACTATCCTGGCTGATTGCATTGATGAGGTGCCGGAAGAAAAGTAGCACTTGACGACATAACGAAGCAAGAGCCGGGTTGGGTAACTCCTTCCCGGCTTTCCTTTTTGCGGCTGGCAGAAACGCACACCGGGGACGAGATCAACCCGCGGGGCGGCTCATTACATGGGTGAAGGCATAAAACGCCACCACGGGCCTTAAAATCGGTTCTAGAGGCATTCGGCTGGTTCTGGCTACAAACGCGGCCCATCCATGGGCGACTTTTTCACGTCATCTCCCCCCATTACGCAGTGTTTGCGCGACTGCCTGGGATATGCCCCTCGACTACCTTCCGGCCATGTCATGGGCGACTACACAATCTCCCTGCTGGCCGGATTGCCACAACCAACTACAGCGACTACAACCGACTACACCACGCCGCCGCATTCGGCGGTATTGCAATTGTAGTCGGCCCAGTGATATGATGCTTCCATCTGGTGCTGAAAAAAAGGAGCAGCGACAACCAGACAGCCTACGGGCGATGAGTGATACTGAGCTAAAACACAGGGGTTAAACAATGAAGATGAACGACACACTCTAAGCGCCTGGGAGGATATACCGATGAGCGACCTACCGCAGAAATTTTCCCAGGCCGGAAAGGCTGGAAAATGGACGCACAAACCTTCAGAACCGCCGACCTTAACGAGGCGGCAATCCTCAAGTTTCAAGAATTCGAATTCCTGGAAGCCAGCCCCGAAAGCGGCTTGATTTTCTTCAAGTTTGGGGATCCGCATTCACACGCTGAAGCGACAATTCGGCAGCACATGGATGGGAAACTCCGCGGGTCAACGCGGGATCTGTTCGATGCCACACGATGGGCGCGGGATGTCATCTTTCGCACCAGGCGGCGGCATGGCCTCATGCGAGAGGTCCGGACATGAACGGCCTTCGCTCCACCGATGAAATTAAGCGAGCCGTTATCAACTCAACAGGTTACGAACCCGGGGGAGCCAGGAACTATCGATGTCCAGCCCATGACGATCGGCAAGCATCTCTCTCGATCGATGAGGGGGCCGATGGGAAAACCTTGCTTCACTGCTTCGCGGGATGCAGTTTTGATCAGGTCATGGCGGCCATCGGCTTGAACGGGGTTGCATCGGTCCAGTCGATTCAAAGCCAACCGAAAGAACGAAAACAGCCATCCATCCGGTGGAACAGGGAGCGGGCCGAATCCATTCTTCGAACGGCCAGGGAACGGCTTGTGGCGTACCATGGTGAGAGGGCCTTACTCAATCGAGGGATCCGACCGGAAACACTCTCGAAGGTTGAGATTGGATATTGCGACCAATTCCTGGCCGATCGGCTTGGCCTGTCGGATGCCTATCGCGACCGGATTGTTTTCCCCGCGCGGTCGGTCGATGGAAGTTTGGTCGGATTGAAATTTCACCGATGTGACCAGACAACAGAGCCGAAGTCTATCAGTCTGCCAGGCTCGAAGATCGGTCTCTTTGTCGCGGGCGACATTGGCGCAAGTGACACGGTCTACATAACCGAAGGGGAGATTGATGCCACTTTGCTCTACCAGGTAACCGGCGTTTCGACCCTCACGGGAACCGGCGGGGCGGCAACAGTCGAACCCGCATGGGCCGATGTTCTGCGAGATAAGAATGTGCTGATCTTTCACGATGCCGATTCGGCTGGTGAACAGTACTCCAGCCGATGGACGGAGATCCTCAAACGCAAAGCAAAGTTCGGCGGATGCCGATCATTGTCGATTCGCGGGGCACTTCCGGCTGACACGAAGGACGCGGGAGATTGCATCAAGGCTTGGGCCTCTAATGCCATCGTCCAGGCAATCGAACATGCCTCGGAGATCGATCTTCCGCCGGTTGAACAGATCGAGGTCGGCCTGGCAGGGGAGGATGAATTGATCGATGCCGGACCGGTCCAGGCGTCACTCGAAAAAAAGAAACCGAAGTCGGTTGAGATTTCACTTCCGGAGGTTGTCGTGGCGGAAACAATCGCGAAAACAAATTATCCACCCATCGGGTATCTGGTTAAGGGTGTCCTTCCTTCAGTCGGCCTGGGGATTCTGGTCGGGCGGCCAAAGTGTGGTAAGTCCTGGATGAGCCTTCAGATTGCGGAATCGGTCGCAACAGGAAAACCGTTCCTCGATTATTTTCCAGTTCCATCCACCAGGCCGGTTTTGGTTCTCGATCTGGAGGGTAGCCCGCGAAAGGCTCACCCGCGGATCAACCGATTCGGTGGATTTCACGGGCTTCCGGTTCGCTTCTGTTTCGAGTGCCCATCCGGAACGGTCGGCTTGGGTGTACTGAAGCGGATGATCAATGCTCACAGGCCAAGCCTCATCATCATCGACACGCTGCAAATCTTTTCCGGGATCCGAGGAATCAAGGGGGCGTCGGCGTACGAGAGCGACTATGTCTCGATCAAGCAGATCAAGGATCTGGCATACGAAACTGAAACGGCGATCTTCTGTTTGCATCATCCCAGGAAGGGGGAGGTTCCCCCCGATAATCCGGCGGAAGCAGTCAACGGCTCGAATGGCCTCCTGGGGGCGGCGGACACGCTCTGGATCCTGGACCGACCGGCGACGAAGCCGAGCGGGGTGCTGCATACGGCGGGCCGAGAAATCGAACAGAAGGCGTGGGATGTTCAGTTCGAGGATTGTGCATGGTCATGCACGGGAGAGCAGAAAGCGAATCTCCAGGCAGAAACAAACCGGCTGGTAATCGGACTGCTGAAAGAAGTCAAAGAGCCGGTTGCCGCAAAGGAAATCATTTCGCTCCTGAAGGAAGATGGGCATAGGGTGACTGATTGGGGGATTCGGTCGGCACTCAAACGGATGGTGTCTACTGGGGAAATTATCAAGGAATCGCGGGAATACAGACTCCCATGATCGCAAAAATTGTTCAAGGAATTGTTCAGAATTGTTCAGAATCAGGGTGCTTGAACAATTTTTTGATCGGTGAAATCGGCTTTAAAGTAGCAAAAAAAGTGGAAGCAGGAAAACGTGGCCAAAAAAACAATTTTATAAAAAACCCTCTATTTATAAGGGTTTTATAATAATAATAATTGTTTTTTGCGGTTCTGTTTGAACAATTTTGGTGAACAAAAAAACAAAATGTTTCTTGTTGGTTGGCGAAAATTGTTTTTTGTTCGGATCTCTCTTACTTCGGATTTTTTTTCTTTCGCGATCGGGAAGGCAGGATGTTGACGGCCGATGGGGCGGACGGCCTCCATCCAGGACGGGGAGGGGGGATGAAATCTCTGCAGGATGGCCAAATGACCGGCCGGCAACCTACGGAAACGAATATGTGCAGAAAATTCAATAAAAGTTGGTATTGCCTATCAAGTAGAAAAACTTGACGGAGGACAATCGCGGTTTCACAGGAGCAGATGCCAGTCGATGACTGGGGAAACTGAGGAAGGACGATGAGGAAAGTTGATCGGGATGCATTCTATTCGGCGGGCGAATTAAAGGGGATTCTGAGGGGGCATGTTTCCCTTGATTCACTTCGGGGGCATGGGTTGATCGGTCTGGCAGCGGGCTTTTGGGGGGGGAACGTGGTCGAGGCGGTTAACTCCTACATTCGGGCCAAGGGGCACCTCCTGGGCGATGAAGATCGGCCCACACAAACAGCGAGCAGGTCAACCCGCGGGAAGCATGTCAGGCTGATAAATTTTCAGGATGTGATTGACATGCGCGGCCCGGGTGGCGTAGAACATGCCGAAGGGGGTATGCCATGCTCCAGTCTTCCACCAGGCAAATCGCGCCCCAGGAAGGGGGTGAGATGATGAGGAAAACGGTCCTCAGAATCGGCATTGTTTCGGTTCGGGCCATGCCTGACAGTTCGTTTACCTTGCGGTATCGGGATCCGGAAACCGGGTCGGATGTTCGCCGTGTGCTCCGGGGTGTGCGCATCGATGAGGCAAAGGTCATGGCGGCTCATATCTCGCAGCAAGCGCAAGTAGAATGGGGCTACCGACCAGGACGGAAGAGGGCTACCGGGCCATCCCTGCGTGATGCGCTGCTCGAAACGATTCGACTTTCAAGGCAGCGGGAATCAACCCGGCGGGGGTCGGTCGAATCGGCCAACATGTTCCTGAAATGGGCGGCCCAGAGGTTCCCTCATCTTGAGATGTTCTCCGAGATGAAGCCGTTCGTGCTCACCGAATATGCCCGCTACATGGAAGGCCGGGGGTTGGCGGCCAACTCAATCCGGAACCGGCTTGCCCCTGTCCGCGCGGCATGGCGATGGGTGGCGACCAATTACCCGGAAGCCGGTCTCCCTCTCCTGCCAACAATGAAAACGGGCGGGCGGCCAATGCAGCGGGCCACTATGTCGGCGGCTCACTTGCATGAGTCCCTTGAATGGCTTCGGAGTCGGGATCCTGATCTGTATGCCGTGGGGTGTCTCACTGCCCTGGCAGGACTTAGGCAGACAGAGGCATTCCACCTTAGGAGGCAAGATATCGACTTCGCCCGCGGGCTTGTTCGGGTGTGCGACACGGAGAAGCATCGGTTGAAGACGCCATGCAGTGAGCGGATTATTCCGGTCACCCAGGAGGTGCTGGAGGCCCTGCAATCGTGCATTGCCAGACAGCGGGTTATTCCCGTGGATGGGATGCTCTTCCCCCATGCAGAGGGATGGGCGGCCCATACAATCTCCACCAAGTGGCGGCGCGCCTTGCGACGTGCAGCAGAGGAAGCCGGGATCCAGGAGATAGGGCGGTTCCCTTGCCGCCGGTTTCGGTCCGTGTTCGCGACGATGGCCTTCAGGCTGGGAGTCCATGACTCTGTTCTTCGGGCATACTTGGGCCACACACCCGGGGACATGCTAAACGCGCATTACAAGGTTATTGGCCTGGGTGATCTGAGAACCGTTCCGGATGCCATGACCAATTGGCGGACCCTTTGCCAGGAAGATGATTCTGGCAGAAATCTGGCAGTTGAGAATTGGGGCTAAGTGCAACCCGTTGAAATTGCAGGGGTTAGCATGGGGTGTTCACCAGTTTCATATACTGGGTCAAGCCGGTCGAATCCTGGCCCCAACGGTTGGTGTCCCCGGTGGAGGTGCCTTCGGCATAGAAGGGAATAGTTCCGGCTCGCGCAGGGTTGGCCAGAGTCACATGCTCACCCATCAACACCGGCACACCTTCCGGGACCGCCTGGACATCCGATGAGGAGCTGCTTCCCGAAAGATAAACCAGCTCAATTGTGTCCCCTGTCACTTCCGCTGCCGTATACTCATCCGGCATGTAAGCATCAGCATAGAGTTTTCCACGATAACCGGCATTCTGCAGCAGGATCAGAGCACCCATATCCCCGGGAGAAACACTCTCTGTGGGCGGGGCGGCATAAATACTCTTATTTCGAGTCGAAACCAGGATTTGCCCCCTGGGGTCGGGCTGGGCCATCGCCATGATGGGAATCAACAAAAGAACAACCAGAGCAATAACAGTAGCGTGTTTCATTATGCCTCTCCTTTTGTTTTGAAATGAGATCGTGACTGAGGTGTCATTGCGAGCACCTTTTCAAGAAAAAAACAGACACACACACCTGAAACTTATCCAATCATCTCACTCGAGGATCCGCATGTCAACAGTAATTTAAGCATATCTATACTATTATTCTGCACCACTGGTTGTCACTCGGAGGGAATCATTTCCACCTGATCACCCTGGACTTTCAGAAAGGCCGCACGAATGCCGGAGCCTTCACCCTCTTCGTAATAGATAAAGAGCACCTGCCCATCGGGAAGCTCGGTCATGCTTGGGTACGCACCTGTGTGAGCATCGACCTGAAGCGGGCCTTTCCAGGTGGCTGTTTCATCGGTTGACCAATAAATTGAGGTGGCGGGAATCCGGACACCCAGCAGGATCAGGCCCGAGGAATGGCGGTAAAGGTAAGGGCAGTGTCCTTTGAACCCGATGTCCTGGACAGGACCCCAGGTTTTCCCCATATCTGAGGACTGGGCACAGTGCATATTGACACGGCTGCTGCGCAAGGCAGCAAAAAGATTTCCATTTTTAAGAGGGATCACATCGGTTTCCGCATCGAGATGCACCCCGGCTCCATCTCCGATGGGGGCATAGTCCCCCCAGGTGAGCCCATCATCCCTGGATTTGGCTGTGGCTCCAAAGACCCGGTCTCCTTTGTCGGTTTCATGATACAGGCCCAGGATCAGCGACCCATCCGCCAGCTGCCTGACCGGGGACGAAGTCGCCAGCCAGAAATCCACCGGGAGAGCCAGTTCCCTGGGTTCACTCCAGGTCTTCCCCAGATCCTTCGATCTGGAGAGGTAAGTTTTAATCTGCTGACCCTGCTCAGAGGGGCGGTAGGTGAACCAGTTGCATAGCAGGTCCCCATTGTTCAACTGGACAATCGATGGATCGCGATCATCCTCCGCCGTGTCGATCATGACGACCGGGTCGCTCCATGTTTTTCCTTCATCAGTGGATCGAATCGCGGTGATCCTCCCTCCCAGAGGGCACTGGGGAGCGGGCAGGGACACGTGTGAATAGCCCGCATAGAAAACACACAGCAGGCTTCCATCTTTGAGGCGGCAGACATCGGGAAAGGCAGCATACCCACCTGCTGCCTCGCCGGAGCAGATGACCTTCGGATTTTCCGCCTGAACAGGAATCTGGGAACTCTGGAGCATCAGCAGCATCAACAGGCAGACAGTTCGAATCGGGCAAAATCGCATCTGTGAGAATGGGGTGTTCATCGGGTTCAGCTCCTCTCAGGAAGAAAAGTCAAAAGATCAGGCAATCGATCGATGGTTCGGGTGACCCCGAGTTCCGCCCAGACCGACTGCAGTACAATACCATAAGTGGCCGCACAGAAATCAACTCCACTTTTTTCAGCGAGTTCGAAATCCGGCCTGCCATCCCCCACCAGCAGGCAATCCGAGGGCCGAAGGGAGAACGATTCGAGGATTTCCAGCAACGATGCAGGATCCGGCTTGAGCGGATGGCCCTCACGATGGCCGACAATGGCTTCGAGGTGGCTGGCCAAATTGAGGTTGGCCGCAATCTGCTGAACCAGGGGATCGGCTTTGTTGCTCAAGACAGCCCGGATGATATCTTTACGCCCGAGGTCTTCAAGGACCTCGAGGGCGCCCGGGTAAAGACAGGAGAAATCGGTGGGATGGCGGCTGTAATAGTGTTTGACTTCATCAACAACCTGCGGCAAAAGCGGGTGATCCGGGATGGGGAGGAGGTTGCGGATCAGATTTTTCAGCCCGCATCCCACCTGGGCTTTGACCGCCGCAGTGGAGTGAGTGGAAAAACCGAAGGTCTTCAGGGCATGGTTAGCCGCACAGGCAATGTCCTCAAAAGAATCCACGAGAGTGCCATCGAGGTCAAAAACAACAATTTTCATTTATGGTTATTCCGTGTCTGTTGAATCAGGTCGGTTGCCAGATTGCGAAACTCGTGTGACCACTCGGGAAGCTCTGACACTCCGCCAAACCGGGACATGTTATAAAGAGCCGCAAACCTGGTGCAAAGCGGAGCACTGTGCGGGTAGGCTGCCGCAATCCGGCTCATATAGGCGAGAGGCGTTTCGGAAGAGGCCCGAGGGATGCCCCGCCGCGAAAAAGACCGTTCGAGTTTGAGAAAGAGGCGTGTGGCCAGATAACCGCTGGAACGCCGTCGGCGGAACCAGGAAAACGAGGGCAGATCGAGCGACAAGGCCTGGAAGAATGAAGAGAAGTCGGGTGACACCTCACGAATCAGCCACGCCAGGAACACGAGGAACAGAATGAGCGCAATCATCGGGCGCGCCATATAAATCCACCAGCCGATGTTGAAGATGTTTCTGGGTTCGAAAAAACCTGTTTCAAAGATCTTCGTGAAGAATTCCTTCTGGTCAGACTGGCTGTAGTCAAGGACATAGTTGTTCCACTGCAGCTGCAGGAAATCATAGACATCGGCGACAACACCCAGGTGGGCCATCAGGTAACTGACGGGTGTGTTGCTCGAGGGAGTTGGATCAAAGGTGATCCACCCGCGATCATCGAGATAGGCTTCCACCCAGGAGTGGGCATCGCTCTGGCGGATCATGAGGTAATTGCGGAACAGGTTTTCTCTGCCGGATTGAAAGCCGGTGACCAGCCTGGCCGGGATGCCATAGTTTCGGAGAAGCAGCGCCAGGGCAGTGGCAAAGTATTCGCAGTTGCCCGCTTTCTTTTCAAAAATAAAATCCTCCAGGCTCGTGGCACTGTTCGGCTCGGTGAAATCCAGGGTATAGGCCTGGGAGGTCTGCAGGCCAACTGAGAGGGTCTGGGTCAGCTCGAGCGGATCGATGGCCCTGGTTTTGAACCCGGGGGCCAGTTCTTCGCCCCGTTCTTCGAGCCGCTGGATAAAGCCGCCGGGAACTGTCGCCAGACTCAAGCAGTCACGAAGCGGCGCTGGATCGATTTCACCGGGCTGCGGGCGGTAGTCATAGGCCACATCGGACTGGATGAGCCTGAGGGTATAATCAAAACCCCGGTAACGCAGATCGCTGCGGGGCTGCAATGTCCAGGAATCGGGATCGAAACCCACCCTTTCGAAATCTCCCTGAATCCTGGCCACCATCCAGGGCATCCGGCCATCGACCTCCGGAAGAAAGATTCGCGGATCGGCCATGGAACTGACATTGACCGAGATTTTTTCCTTTTCAAGGGGCACTTTGTCATGGTAGAGGCTGATCTGGCCTGAACTTCCAACCACTTCCATGGGGTTGCTGTCGCTGGACCACTTCTGGGCATTGTAATCGAACTTTTCGAGAGCCGCTCCACGCCAGCGCCAGATCCTCTGGTTCAGGATTTTCGGCATGAAGATGCGCAGGGCGATCCGGTTATCGGTCTGGATTGCGCCCATCTGGCCGAGTGTGACCTCATCGGAAAAACCGCTGACACTTTCCTGAGTGAACTGGGAGGGCTGATAGGAAATCCCTTCGACACGGGGCAGCAGCGGAAAGATGATGATTGCGATGAGGATGGAGATGCCCGCGATCCAGTAGCTGACCACCTTCATGCGTTGAACAACCGATCTTTCGCAACGCGCCAGTTCGCGGCGGTCGAGGGCGCCATCTTCCAGGGTGATTCCAGTGAGAAAGTCGCAAAGCAGCAGGACTCGTGTGAGCAGGATCACGAAGCCTGCAAAGATCAGGGGGAAGACCACCGAAGACATGATGGTCGAGACCACCGCCAGATGAATGAAACCGACTGAAGCAATCCAGAGGTAATGGGCCGGCTTCTTTCCCCCCCAGAGATATGTGGCCTGGAAGTAAATTGTGAACAATATCAGCATCAGGACCGATGGTTCCCACAGATAGAGCGCCATGAAAAGGAAAAGGATCCCGCCGGAAGGTTCGCCGAGAAATTTCTTCAGGCGGGTCTGGTCACAAATCAGAAAAGTAACCAGCAGCCCGGCTCCGGCGATGGGGTGGAAGATGCTCCCCACTGTCGTTGCGAGAATGCCAAAATAAACCATCCATCTGAAAGGCGCGGTCAGAGAGGGAGGCAGGAGGGCAGAGAGAGGTTGCACCCCTTCAGCCATGGGGCGCCTCCTGGAGCAGGTGATCCTGCTGGCCCGCCTGAATATGAACCCCGGTGACAGTGGCCTGGATATAGACCACCTCCTGGCTCATGGAGGGCGAGGCTGCATCGCCGGACAGAGACCCCGAATTGCCTTTGAGGGAATGTTTGACCAGGGCCAGGTGGGTCAGGATCTGGATTTTGTGGCCTTCCCCGAGGGCCGGTGTAATGCGGCAGGTTTCGTCCATATATCCCACCGATATCCCTCGAGAGAGAAGCTCGACAACCGCTGTCGCCGCCCAGCTCACAGCCTCTTCGAAATGATTTGAAAAAGTCCGGGAGGGCTGGGAATCGTAGCAGGTTTTCAGACAGACAATCACCTGCCGGTTCTGGGGGTGATGAAAGAGGGCGACTGTCAGGCGGTCTGTTTTAGCCGAATTTTTCCAGTGGATCCAGCGGATCGGATCCCCAGGCTGGAAATCCCGGAAGTTCAACAGGTCATCCCCGCTCCCGATTCGTCTTCCAAGGTATTCTCCATCAACCGCCAGCTGGGAAGGATGCCCCGGCCAGGCATCAAAAAGGCGGGGAAACGCCAGCAGGCGCCTGGGGGCCAGGATCTCTCGGGATCGTTCCCAGAAACCGAATGGGAAACGAGTCATGACCACCAGCCCGGTCAGATCATGCCAGCCACGGCCGGGCAGGACCAGCGAATATTCCCGTTTCACTTCTTTTCCCTTGCCCACCAGCGGAAAAAAAACTTTGCCGAATGGTTTTTCATTGCGTGGGCTGATCTCACGCACCTCGAGGGAAAAGGAATCCATCAGCCGGCGCTTGTTTTTCAGGCGGATTTCGACTGGATGCGGGGTCCCGGCGAAGAGATATTCAGGCTCCTTCCTCTCGACCTGAAGCCCGCGCAGGTTCATCACCGCGGCATTGCCCATCGTGATGAAGCTGCCGAAGAACAGGCAGACTGTCAGATACAGCAGGTTATGGCCGCTGGAAACAGCGGCCGCGATGATGAATATCATCAGGAGGAAGAAAAACCAGCCTGCTGTGGTTAAACCGAACTGGTAACCGACCTTTTTGTGCAGCAGATTCACATGACGCTCAGCCATAAAAGAACCTGCCGGCCCTCATTCAAAATCGATGAAAGAAGGATTCAGTATGCGGTTCGGATCGAGCTGTTTCTTGGCATCACAAAGACGATTCCAGTCCTCACCCCAATGCTGCTTCCATTGGTCGCGGGAGAAACGGACCCAGCCGGAGAGGTAACGTTTGCCGCCAAACATCATCGAAGCAGCGCTGGCTTTGTCGAGCGCCTCGAGAACAGGCTGGACATAATCTTTTGGAATCCCCGGAAGTATTCCGAAGCCGAGCACAAATTCACCGGGCGGCCGCTTGAACAGAGGAACCTTCGAGGTCCTGCCGGAGCTCGGCCACAGGAGGATATGCCCTCCACCCAGCATCGGCGGGGGAATTTTTTCGAGGACAGTTTTGACATAGAAGGAGCTTGCCTCCCAGGGGAGGATCACCTCCATCCAGGGGTGGGTGTTTCCCCAGTAAGGGCTTCGTTTCCAGAGTTCGAAAAGGGGTTCGAGGCGGAAAGCGAAATCCAGTGCGGAACGATCTTCCACATGAGAAGTGCGGTAAGGGCTCAGGCCCGCCAGATCCTCTGCCTCTTTAGGCGGTTGATCGGGAGAAAATTCACGGGTGATATGAAGTGGGAAAAACCACTCACCAAAAGCCCGTTTGCGGCCATCCTCCTCCTTGAAGCCGACAGGAAGGGGAACACACCAGGATTCGATATAATCCAGGCGGCCTTCCTGCATGATTTTTTTGGAATCATTCAGGACCGCCTCGAGGTTATCATACAGCAGCATATAGGTCCGGTTGCGCGGGAGCCTCTCTCTAAACAGAACCTCGGCCTCGGTGATGATACCAAACTGGCCCAGCCCGGAACGAACGAGGTTGAAAAGGGAGGCATTTTCACTTTCCGAGCATCGCATGATCTCACCAGTGGGAGTCACCACCTCCAGGCTGAGGACATTGTCCCCCTGGACCCCATGGCGGAAGGAGCAGATGCCGATTCCGGCCACCGAGAGGGTCCCGCCGACAGTGACCCCGAGATTGTTGGTCAGGACACGAGGCACCAGGCCCTGTGTGTCGAGGTG
>WBZO01003687.1_pt1 | contig 17480 bp, 13 predicted proteins | sample 5204261 | NCBI WGS metagenome assembly WBZO01 (sample SAMN12412400, study PRJNA552823) | activated sludge metagenome | isolation source: activated sludge from anammox sidestream of wastewater treatment plant... | place: USA: North Carolina | collected 2017-09
TGATCGCCATGGGCGAGGGACTGGCGTTCGGCGTGGGCCTCGCCTGGGGATTGACGCGACGCCCGTGATCCCCGGATTCAGGCCTGAATCCGTCTGCTCACGAGGATCTCACAACTTGCTCAGCCGACCCGGACGACTCGCCGACCACCTCCGTCTCATGCTCGGACCCCGGAGGATCCTGCATGACGACGATCGCGCATGGCCGTGCCTGCGAGCACGGAACCCTGCAAGTACCCACGACCCGGCCGACCGAATTCGTGGACATCACCCCGGCGCTTCAAGCCTGGTCCGCGTCTGCCGGTCGCTGGTCCGGCACACTCACCATCCAGAGCCGCCACACCACCGCAGCCATCGCCATCAACGAGGCCGAGCCGCTGCTGCTCGCCGACATGGAGGCGCTGCTCGAGCGGCTGGCTCCCCGCACGCACCCGTACTGGCACGACGAACTTCCGCTCCGGGGCCAGGTGCCGACCAGCGAACCCCGCAATGGACACGCCCATTGCCGATCCCTGCTCCTGCCCTCCACCGCCGTCGTCATCGTCGTGAACGGGGCGCTCCAGCTGGGCCGGTGGCAGCGCGTCTTCCTGGTCGAACTCGACGGCCCGCGCCAGCGCGAGGTGAGCCTTTTGGCCATGGGCGAGGTGCTGCCATGAAGCTGCAGCATGCCGGCACCGTCGTGCTCGGGGCCGGGAGACGACACATTCCCGGCGCGCCCGCCGCGGCGGCTCAGCCCTCGTACACGACCTTGCCGCCCACGACGGTGCGCACAATCTTGATGTCCTTGATCTTCTCGGGGTCGATGGTATGCGGATCGTCGGCGAGCACGACGAAGTCGGCCAGCTTGCCTGGCGTGATCGACCCCTTCAGGTGCTCCTCCTTCGAGGCGTACGCGCCGTGGAGCGTGTTCACCTTGAGCGCCTCGGCGACCGAGATGCGCTGGTTCACGCCCCAGGTCTTGCCGTCCCAGCCCTTGCGGGTGACCATGCCCTGGATGCCCATGAGCGGCGCGAACGGTCCGGGGCTGAAGTCCGACCCGGCCGCCGCGTGGATGCCGGCATCGAGCAGCGTGCGGTAGGCCATGCTGCGCTTCATGAGGTCTTCACCGTAGAACACGAACTTGTCGGTGTTGTAGTAGGCGTAGGTCGTGAACATCGCCGGAATGGCGTCGAGCGCCTTCATGCGCCGCACGAGGCTGTCGTCGATGAGCGTGCAGTGCGTGATCTTCGGGCGCGCATCCTGGCGGGGGAACAGCTTCTGCGCCCGCTCTGCCGCGGTCAGGTACATGTCGATCGCCACGTCACCGTTGGCGTGGCAGTTCACCTGGATACCGGCACGGTGCACCTTCTCCACCCAGGCGTTCAGTTCCTCCTGGGTCTCGGTGACGTTGCCCTTGTAACCCGACTTGTCCCCCGGGTACGGCTGGCTCAGCGCCATGGTCCGCTCGGAGAACGAACCGTCGACCGTGTGCTCGGAGGTCGCGCCGAACTTGATCCACTCGTCGCCAAAGCCGGTCTGGATCCCGCTGGCAATCATCGAGTCCAGCACCCGGCCGCTGGCTTCATAGCTCACGCGGTGCAGCAGTTCGCCGCGCGCGCGCACATCCTGGATGGCGGCCAGGTTGCCGCCTTCGTGGTGCACGCTGGTCAGGCCGTACCTGACGAACTGCTTCGAGATGTGCGCGATGCCGTCCCTGCCCCGCTTCTCGAGGTCGGCGGCCGAGTAGGTGGGGCGCGTCCCGACGCCGTTGAAGACGCCGCGCGCCGTGTCGGTGACGCGCCCGTTCAACTGCCCCGTCTCGTCCCTGTCGTAGGTGCCGCCGGCAGTGTTCTTCGCCGAGGCCGTCACGCCGGCCATCGTGAAGGCCTTCGAGTTGTAGTAGGACGTGTGACCGCCGCGGTGCCGGACCACCACCGGGTGTTCCAGGGACACCTCGTCGAGGTCCTTCACGTTCAGCTCGCGGCCATCCTTCAGCTTCGTGTCGTCGAAGAAGTAGCCCTCCACCCAGGTGCCTGGCGGGAGCTGGCGTGCGCGGGCGCGCAGCTTGTCGATGATGCTCGTCACGGTGACGAACTCCACCTCGAATGGATTGCCCACCAGCACTTCATACAGGAGGACCTCCCCGCCCGCGTGGTTGTGGCAGTCCGTGAAGCCCGGAACGATGGTCATCCCCTTCGCATCGAAGGTGGTGGTGTCCTTGCCGGCGAGCCCGCGAATCTCCTCATTGGTGCCGACGGCAATGAACCGGCTGTCCTTCACGGCGAAGGCCTGCGCCGTGGGCATACGCGTGTCCACGGTATGCACCGTCGCGTTCACGACGATGAGGTCGGCGTTCCCGCCTTCGGCTCCGGCGGCGGCCGCAACGGTCCGCGTGAACCATGGATGTCCCAGTGACCCGGCCACGGCACCGGCCGTCAGCCCCATGAAGTCTCGTCGCGTACGCCGTTCGCTCATCGTGTCTCCTTGGAGAGGGTATTGCGCCTGAGCCGGCATTACAGCGCCAGTGTGGCGTGATGGTCAACACAAACCGTGTGCGACCGACGTTTGTGTCGATGCCGGCGGGTCTGCGCGTCCGGCGACCTGAACCGGTCGGGAATGCCGACGGGGGAGGTGCCGTCGACTCAGAACTCGGTACCGGCGCCGGCGCCACCCGAGCGACCGCCCGAGAACGACGGGTCGGCAGGCGCCTCGCTATGCCGCTGCGGAACCGGGTGTACTGCAACCGAGGCGAGGCTGACCATCTGGATGAACGCGGCATCGCGCTCGAGCAGAGGCCGGGCGGTGAAGCCACCGCGCTCGCCGTCTGCGCCCGTTGCGAGCCAGCGGCGCAACAGCACCGCCGCACCCACCAGGACGATCCCCAAGACCATCGGGTCCCAGGGTTGGCGCGCCCAGCCGAGATACGCCTTGTTGGTCACGAGTGAGGCCAGCATGGCAGCGAGCGCGATCCGCAGCAGCAACGGATCCCGCTCCGTGACGGCGACCCGGCCCAGCACGAACGGCAGGATCCAGGTGACACCCCAAGTTCCCCACCGGAACCAGCCTGCCGCCGAGGTCCCGAATGGCTCGGACAGCAGGTGGAGGTTCAGCGACAGATAGAGCCCGCCTGCGGCGGCTGCCCGGATCACGGTCCAGTCGTCCAGCGCGATCTCGTGCTCGGCGTGCCGGCGCGCCAGGCTGGAACGGGTGACGACCACACCGAAGACGAGGGCGGCGAACAGGCGCCCGCCCTCTGGCCCGATCGCACGGAACGCCATCGGTGCGAGGGCCACCGCACACGGCGCCACCACCGCGGCGTACTGGAATCCGAAGCGGCGATAGACCGCGACGGCTCCCGCCGCAACGCCCAGCATCGCGAAGAACCAGGCTTCGCTGCCCGAATTCGACCCGAACAGCTCGGTCGAGAGCAGGCCGGCCGCAAGGCCGAACAGGCCGACCGCGCCGACTGCCAGCGCCTCCTCGACACCGTGGCGATACAGGCGATAGTCGCGCACCACCATCGTCGCCGCATGGAATGCGCCCACACCGATGGCAGCGGCCACGAGGGATACGACGACTTCGCTGCGGAGATCGGTCAGCAGGAAGACCAGGCCGGTGGCCGCGGCACCGGCGATCGCCGTGAAGAGTGCGAGCCCCAACCTCAGCCCAAGCCCCGTCCGACGAAGGTCGGTGGTGAGATCCGCCGCGAACTGCTGCGCCTGCTCCTGGGAGAGCAGACCTGCCTTCGCCCACTCGCGCACGCGCCCAGCCAGCCGGACCCTGATCTCGTCATCGGGGGAATAGACCCTCATGGCTCCCGTCCCATCTGCCGCGACAGCGACACGAGCCAGCGGATCATCAGCACCGCGGAGAGGACGATGTAGAGGAACTTCGGCTCGATGCCGGGCACGTACGGGAGGATCTCGCGGCTCACGCACACGTAACCGGCAAAGGCGCCGTAGACCACGAAGCTGAAGCGCCGGTGCCGGATCCCTCCCAGGATGCAGACCGCGGACACCGCGATGGCCGGCACGAGCCAGGGCGAGAACCCGTCGTCGTCCAGCACGCCCCAGGTGAGGGTAGAGAGCACGATGAGCGCCGATAGCTGGAGGTAGGTGTCGAGGAAATGCGGCTTGAAGCGGCGCTGCCAGGTGACGGTGCCAAGGGCCGCGGCCACCAGGCCGTACAGCAGTGTGGCAAGGCGGACCGACTCGCCGTCGAACCAGCGGAAGCGGTCCATGCGTACGCCAAACCAGCCGCCGAGGGCGGCGAGGCCGAGCGAGAGCACGAAGCGGTTGTCGAAGCGGTAGGCCGCCGCGAAGTACACGGCGGCGGAGGCCAGCAGGTAGTAGTCCCAGTGCGCCCGCAGGAACTGGAAGCGGTACTCCACGTAACCCAGCTCGACACCGAGCACGAGGCAGGCAAGGTAGAGGACGTAGTCGAAGACGAGCGACGGCGGCTCGACACGGTCGTTCGAGTAGGGGCGCGCCACCGCGAACGCGTAGCCGAAGCAGCCGAGCACGAGCGCGCTGGCCGGCAGCAGGATGGCGAGGTCGCCCCAGCGGTCCGAATAGGTTCGCGCCGTCCAGGCGAGGCCGCCGGCGAAGGCGACCACGCCCAAATACAGCAGCGCGTTGAGTTCGAGGAAGAGCGAGATGCGCCGGCGGGTCTCGATTGCCGAGAGCGCGTCGTGCTGCGCGGCCTGGAGACGACCTTCCGCCAGCCAGCGATCGAGCCAGGTGGTGACGCGATGCACGTCCCCTACTTTACCCGTGCCACCACCTCCCAGAGATGCCAGTGTTTGGGCCCGGACACGGCGGTGCCGTCGTGCTCTGCTTCCGCCAGGTACTCCACGGCACAACCGCGCAGCAGCGTGCGAACAGCCGCCGCCGTGTGGCTGGTCATGTCGGCGCGAGCCGCCCAGGAATCCCGATCGCCGAGCAGGTGCGCGGCCACGACGCCACCCGGCACGAGCGCGGCGGTGAGGCGCAGCCAGAGTGCCTCGAACGCAGATGGAGGGCAGAAGAACAGGCTGAGCCCGGCGTACACGAGTTCCGCCGGTGGGCAGATCAGCGTGTCGAACGTCGCCACCTGCGTGTGGAGCCGGTCGGCGTGCGCATGCGCGGCGGGTCGGGCCCGGAGGCGAGTGATGGCCTCGGGCTCGCCGTCGATGGCGGTGACGTGCCACCCGCGCTCGAGGAGCAGGCAGGTCTCGGCACCGTCGCCACACCCGACATCCACAGCGCGCCGGACTGCCCCGCTGCCGGCGCCGCACCGTTCCAGCGCGTGGAGGAGGAGCAGACGCGCCGACCGACCCGCGGTCTTCTGGTAGTACTCAGGCCAGTCGGCCGCCCGCCCGCCACTCACGTCGATGCCTCAGCGCGCGACGCACCGTTCGGGGGTGACCGGCTTCGGCAGCACGAGCGGGTTCGGGGTGATGTCCCCCGTCTCCTTGAGCTGATCGAACGCCACCTGTTGCAGCCTGCGCACCTCGGCCGTCGAGATGCCGAGCTCGTACGCGGAGCACTCGTTGTCGCCGAGCGATCGCGGGTCGCGGCCGGTCACGCTGCCGAAGACCATGAGCGCCTCCAGGTAGTAGCCGTAGGTGCTCGCGTGGTAGTGGTCGTAGGTCCAGAGATTGAGCTTGCCCGCCTCGATGCCATCGTACGGGTTGGTGTCGGCCAGCCCGGTCGACATCGCGCGGTTCCAGGCGTCGCCCACCGGAACGACGGTGGCACTGGCACCCGCGGCTGCCTTGTCGTACGCGGCACGTACGTCCTTCCCCATCTGCTCGATCGGCTGCCCGTTCCAGGCACCGCGCTGGGGATAGGTCTGGTCGGCCCGCGACCAGGTGGCCGTCAGGAAGTAGCGGACCTTGGGGTTCCTCGTGCGAAGGAACTCGCCCATCTGCCTGGCGGTGGCGACGAGCTTGGCGGGATCGCGCGGCTTCTCGGCGTCCAGCGTGCTGTACCCATGGGCCACCACGGTGTCCCAGCCACGGCGGCCGATTACCCCGAGCTTGTTCTCCAGGTGGAAGTCGATGCCGACGCCGCCGCGCGTCTCGAGGGCCACCTCGTAGTCGAGGCCGGCCTGCTGGGTGAACGACTTGAAGAGGGCGGGCACGCCCCCGATCCCCTCGTTGTTGAGATCGGTGACCGTGTCGTTCCGGTAGAAGCGGACCGCAGACCCGGATCCGAACGTGAAGCTGTTGCCGATGAACAGGACGCTCTCGCCTGCGGCCGATGCGGTGGACGCGAGCGCCAGCACGAAGCCGGCGGCCAGGGCCGATGTCAGTTTCATGAAGCCGTCTCCTCGGGGGGCGCGCACCAGTGCGGCCCGAAGCGGCTCATCATCCCACCGGATGGGTTGCCGTGCAACGGCCCCGGCGGCTCAGTAGCGCCGGTCGGTCTTCAACTCGTCGTCGATCGGGCGCACCTCGATGGTGCCCAGCCGCGCCGACGGCCAGCCCTCCGCAATGCGTACGGCCTCCTCGAACGACGCGGCCTCGAAGAGGAAATATCCGCCCAGCTGCTCCTTGGTCTCGGCGAAGGGACCGTCGGTGACCGCCGGGCGCCCCTGCCGCACGCGGACAGTGACCGCGCGGGTCGCACTCTGGAGCGGCCGCGCATCGATCAGGTGCCCGCTGGCGCGGAGCGCCTCGACGTAGTTCAGGGTCTCGTCACGCAACGCCTGCCACTCCTCCGTGCTCAGGGCATTCAGCGTCCGCTCTTCTTCGTAGGCCAATCCGAGGAACTTCATCGTCTCACCGTGCGCGCCTGAGGGTGACCCCGACCGTCTTGGTCCACGTACCCTTCGCGCCGCCGACCTCGATGTCCATCGCACGCCCGCCGCCCGGCGCCTCACGAAACGTGTAGCGGGTCGGCGTCGCCTTACCGTCGGCGCCGCGCCGCTCGCCCGCCAGGCGCCAGACACCCGAGGCCAGGGTGCCCGTCAGCGTCGTCACCACGCCCGTGTTGTCGGTGCCGTGTGCGGTGTACTGCTTGCGGACCGGGTCGTAGCTGAGGATGAAGATGCTGTCGGTCTCCGAGTCGCTGTCCTTGATCGTCTGCCGGCAGACCATGGATGGCCCGCCGGAGAACCACGCGCAGGTCTCCGTGCCGCTCGCGGCCCCGAAGCCGCCCGCGCCGCCCGGCCGCGCCAGCCCCTCCACCGTCCAGCGCCCCATGAAGAACCCGAGCTGGCTGCCGTCCATGCCACTGCCCTGGGCCATCGCCGCCGCGGCCCACAGGCAGCAGGCCGCCATCACTCCACACACGCGCTTGATCATCGGGTTCCCCTGCGCCGCAGCACACGCCGTTCGCCGGCGCGCCCCTCGCGCGTTACCGCCATCCGCATCCGGACACGATTGTAGCGAACTCGCCACGGCGTCATGGTGTGAGGCCTGCCTCCTCACGGCAATGGCGGCAAAGCGGACATAATCGGTGCATGGACGTTCTGATCATCGGGGGCGGCGTCGTGGGCGTTGCCTGCGCGCGCGAGCTCGCCCTGCGGGGCGCGTCGGTCACCGTGCTCGAGCGCGATCGCGTCGGGTACGGGTGCTCGTTCGGCAACGCGGGATGGCTCACGCCGTCGCAGGCCACGCCACTGGCGAACCCGTCGATGCTGTTCAAGTCGTTCCGATGGATGCTCGACCCCGAGAGTCCGCTCTACATCCAGCCGCGGCTCGATCCCGGGTACCTGCGCTGGCTGATCGAGTTCCTGCTCGCATCGCGCCGGTCGAAGTTCGAGCCGGGCACGATGGCCCTGGTGGCGCTGTGCAACGCCAGCGTCGACATGTGGGAGGCGCTCGCGCAGCGCAATCCCGCGTTCGCGAGCTTCGAACGCAACGGGCTGCTCGCGGTCTACGAACACGAGGCGTCGTTTGCCGCCGCGGTGAAGGCCAACGAGCTGATGGCCCGTGCCGGGGTGCGGCTGGAACGGTGGACCGCCGATCAGGTGCGCGATCGCGAGCCGGCCATCGTCGGCCGGACGGTGGGCGGCTACTTCTTCCCCGACGATGCCCACTGCAAGCCGTATGAGGCGGTGAGCGTGCTGGCCGACGAGGCACGTGCCGCCGGCGTCCGCTTCGTGGAGCGGGCCGACGTCTACGGAGTGACCACGCCGGGTGCGGGTCCCCGAACGGTAAAGAGCACCGCCGGCGAGTTCTCGGCCGAGCGGATCGTGCTCGCGGCAGGCTCGTGGTCCGAGGACCTGGGTCGGATGCTCGACCTCCGGATTCCCGTGCTGGGGGCCAAGGGCTATTCGCTGCTGGTGCCGAAGGCGAACCCGCACCCGAAGAGCTCCATCTACCTGATCGAGCGCAAGGTGGCGGTGAACCCGCACCGAGATGCGCTGCGCATCGCCGGCACGCTCGAACTGGTGAAGAACGACTTCTCGATCAACACGCGCCGCGTCGAGGTGATCATGCGCGGGGCGAAGGGCATGCTGAACATCGGCGACCAGCCGGTGGTGTCCGAACTGTGGCGTGGCCTGCGGCCCTGCACGCCGGACGGCATGCCGGTCATCGGCCGCGCCGCTGGTCGGGGCGACGTGTGGCTGGCCACCGGCCACCAGATGGCGGGACTCAAGACGGCCCCGGCAACCGGCCTGCTCCTCGCGCAGCTGATGTCGGGTGAGACGCCGGGTTTCGACCCGGTCCCCTTCCGCGGCGATCGGTTCTAGACCGAGCGCGGCCGCATCCCGACCGCCCTCGACCGGAGACACGCCGGCCTCCCGTCGCCTGCCGATCGATATAGACCCGACGATTGTTCGCGCCACGCCTGCAAGGTTCGGACGAGGCAGAACAGACATTGCTGTCGTCTCGACGCCCGCGTGGCCACAAAGTCGTAGCAACTGCGCCGCAGCCCGTTCAATTTTCCGAATGAAATCGATATTTTCGAAAAATGTATGGACGCGCGCCAACGATTTGCCGCCTAGAATCCAAAACCACCAGCCTGGCTCGACGTCGTTGTCGCGACGTGCCACATCGGACAGCAGCCGGGCGTGTCGGACATGAAGGAGGACGGTTGATGCGGAGGCTCATATTCGGGCTGCTCGCGGCGCTATGGCTCGTCGGCAGTTCCACCCCGCTGTTCGCCCAGGGGTTCCAGGGCGGCATCCGAGGTGCGGTGAAGGACTCGGGTGGTGTGATTCCGGGCGTGGAAGTGACGCTCACCAACGAAGCGACCAGCGTCTTGCGCTCCACGACGACCAACGAGGCGGGTGAGTACAACTTCCCGAACCTCGCGCCCGGCACCTACACGCTGAAGGCGACGCTCCAGGGCTACAAGACGTACCAGCGTGCGGGACTGACCGTCGGCACGCAGCAGTTCCTGACGCTCGACGCCACGCTCGAGGTGGGCTCCCTCGATGAGACGATCACGGTGACCGGTGCAGCGCCGCTGATCGAGACTTCCAATGCCTCCACCGGCACGCGCCTCGACGCCGAGGCGCTGCAGACGCTGCCCGCGGCCGGCCGCAACGCGTTCATGATCGGCTCCACGGTGCCGACGGTGATCGCCTCGGGCGACACGCAGTACAACCGCCAGCAGGACCAGACCAACTCGTCGCTCGTCTCGCTCGGCGGCGGCACGCGTCGCGGCAACAACTACGTGCTCGACGGCGTGCCGGTCACCGACCTGCGCAACCGCGCGTCCGCGAACCCGACCATCGAGGCGCTGGACGACGTGAAGGTCCAGGTCCACACCTACGACGCCGAGATGGGTCGCACGGGCGGCGGCGTGTTCAACACGACGCTGCGCTCGGGCACCAACAACTGGCGCGGCAGCGGGTTCATCCAGAACCGTCCCATCTGGGGCCAGACCAACAACTACTTCTCCGAGCTGGCTGGCGTCGCCAAGCCCCAGAGCCCGTACTGGCTCGGTGGCGGCGGCGTGGGCGGCCCGATCAAGAAGAACCGCACCTTCTTCTGGTTCGCGAGCGAGAACTACTCCGACACGCAGACGCGCAACGCGAGCGAGCTGATGCCCACCGCGCTCGAACGCGCCGGCGACTTCTCGAAGACGACCAACGCGGCCGGCCAGCCGGTCGTCATCTACGACCCGCTCACGCGCCAGCCGTTCCCCGGCAACGTGATTCCCGCGGGCCGCATCAACCCGGTTGCCGCGGCCATGCTGAAGTACCTGCCGGCGGCCGACGTCCAGGTGGACAACGGCAGTGCGAACTACACGCGCACCTCGCTCATCAAGACCGTGGGCACGCAGCAGTACACCGGCAAGGTCGAGCACAAGTTCACCGACGCCATCTCGCTGACCGGCTTCTACCTGTGGAACCGTTCGGACGAGCCGTGCGCGAACTACTTCTCCACCGGCTCGGGCTTCGCGGACCAGACCGACCCGAACCGCTTCGCCGATCCCGGCGACTACCTGCTGAAGCGCCGTCCGTGGGTGCTGGCGCTCAACAACACCTGGGTGCTGAACAACACCACCGTGCTGTCGCTGCGCTACGGCCAGACCTCGTTCCCCGACAACGACGTCCTCACGGTCCCCTTCGACCCGTCGACCCTCGGCTTCTCCCAGACCTACCTCAACCAGATCGCCGTGCAGAAGTTCCCGAGCGTCCGCATCCGCGGCTATGACTCGTTCGCGTCGCAGACGCTGGGCGCCATCAACCCGACCGACCGGGACTGGTACTCCACCAGCGCGAACGGCACACTCTCGAAGATCATCGGCACGCACACGCTGAAGTTCGGCGGCGACTACCGGAAGATTGGCCTCGACTTCTACGCCCCGGGCAACGGTGCCGGCTTCTTCGACTTCGAGAAGGACATCACGTCGTCGAACGGGCTCAACGCGAACAGCACGACCGACGGCAACGCCTTCGCGTCGTTCCTGCTCGGCCTGCCCTCGGCGCTGTCGAACCGCCAGAGCTCGATCACGCTGTCGACGCCGGTCAACATCTACAAGTACTACTACGGTGGCTACGCGCAGGACGACTGGCGCATCAACGCGAAGCTGACCGTGAACTACGGCATCCGACTCGAACACGAGACCGGGATGGCCGAGAAGAACAACAACTTCACCGTCGGGTTCGACCGCACCGCCACCAACGGACTGTCGAACGTGGTGCTCCCGGCCGACCCGCTCGCGGGCGTCGGCGCCCGCTCGGTCACCGGCGGCCTGATGTATGCCGGAGTGAACGGCAACCCGACGACCCAGGGCAACCCGCCGCGCCTGAAGTGGTCGCCCCGCGTCGGCCTGGCCTACTCGGTCGACAGCAAGACGGTCATCCGCGGCGGCTACGGCGTCTACTGGGCGCCATACAACTACCCGGCGCCCAGCTCCTCGGCCAACAACTACGGGCAGGTCGGCTACACGCAGAACACGTTCCTCGTGCAGTCCGCCTCGAACCCGACGACGACCCTGACCAACCCGTTCCCGAACGGGCTCATCCCGGTGAGCGGCAGCAACAACGGCCTGCTGTCGGGCGTGGGCAGCACGATCAGCTTCGTCGACCAGACCAGCACCGCACCGCGCGTCCAGCAGTACTCGGTCGACATCCAGCGTGAGCTGGGCGGCAACCAGTCCATCACCCTCAGCTACATCGGGTCGAAGGGCAGCAACCTGAGCCTGGGCGGCTCGAACGACGCCGCGGTGAACATCAACCAGCTCGATCCGAAGTACATGGCGCTCGGCAGCGCCCTCAACGAGTCGCTGCCGAACCCGTTCTTCGGCAACCCAAGCGCGGGCGCTCTGTCCACGCAGGCCACGCTCACCCGTCGTCAGTTGCTGCGGCCGTTCCCGCAGTTCCTGGACATCAACGCCCGCCACGTACTCGAGGGCAAGAGCCAGTACGACGCGGTCGTGCTCGAGTACAGCAAGCGCGCCACCGGCATCTTCGGCGGCCGCGTGAGCTACACCTGGAGCCGGTTGATGGACAACCAGATGGCTGAGACGAACTTCTACACCGCTGGCGGCTACAACCCGATGAACAACTACAACTACCTGTCGTACATGCCGGCGTGCACCACCACGACCTTCGCCGCCTGCTACGACCCGAACGCCGACTGGGCGCGCAGCCTGCTCGACGTGCCGCACCGCGTCATCCTCGCCCCGGTGGTGAACCTGCCGTTCAAGAGCAGCAACGCGCTCACCAACGGCATCATCGGCGGCTGGGTGATTTCCGCGGCTGTCAACCTGCAGGCCGGCTTCCCGATCGCCGTCCAGCAGAGCGACAACACCGGCACCTTCTCGGCCGTGCAGCGGCCGAACCTGGTGCCCGGTGTCGATCTGGCCACCGCGGGCAGCTACGAGGATCGCCTCGCGTCGGCCGACCACCCGACGGCCACCTATGTGAACCCGGCCGCCTTCACCACGGCACCGAACTTCACCTACGGCAACGCGCCGCGCACGATCACGGACATCCGCACGCCGGGCACCTACAACGTGGACGCCAGCTTCATCAAGAACGTCCGCTTCGGCACGAAGTCGCTCCAGTTCAAGCTGGAAGCGCTCAACATGCTGAACCGGGTGCAGGTCCGGACGCTCCAGGGCCGCAACACGGTGGGCACGGCGAACTTCGGCCAGACGACGACCCAGGCCGGGTTCATGCGGATCATCCAGCTGATGGCCCGCTTCAGCTTCTAGTCACCCGTCGGCTCGTGGCCCGGGTCGCAGGCAGGTCCTGCGGCCCGGGCTTTTTTCTTTTCGCGCCATGTCCATCCGCACACTCTGCGCTGCGCTCCTGCTCGGCCCGCTCGGCGTCGCCGCCTGCTCCGCCACCGGGCCTGCGCCAGGCAAACCCGCTACGCCGGCGTTCGACGTCATCATTGCCGGTGGCCGGGTGGTCGACGGCACCGGCGCGCCGTGGGTGTCGGCCGACGTCGGCATCCGGGGCGACCGCATCGCCGCGATCGGCCGCCTGGACGGGCAGACGGCGGCCCGCCGCATCGACGCCACAGGCATGGTCGTGGCGCCCGGCTTCATCGACATGCTCGGCCAGTCGGAGTTCAACGTGCTGGTCGACGGCCGCGCTGCCAGCAAGGTCACCCAGGGGGTCACGACCGAGATCACCGGAGAAGGCACCTCGATTGCCCCGTTGAACGACCGGATGTTCAACGACTGGGTCGCCACCTTCGAGCGCTTCAGGCTCTCGATCGACTTCCACACGCTCGACGAGTACTTCACGAGGCTCGAAACCCGCTCGAGGCCCGCCATCAACCTCGGCACCTTCGTCGGCGCCGGAGGCCTCCGCTCCTACGTCGTCGGCGACAGCCAGCGGGAGGCGACCGCGGCCGAGCTGGACCGGATGAAGGCGCTGGTGGCCAGTGCCATGGAACAGGGCGCGCTCGGCCTGAGCACCTCCCTGCAGTACGTGCCGAGCCGGTTCGCCTCGACCGACGAACTCGTGGAACTCGCCACGGTCGCGGCGAAGTACGGCGGGATCTACATCTCGCACCAGCGGTCGGAGTCGGGCCTGATCGACAGCTCGCTCGATGAGGTCTTCACCATCGCGCGACGCGCGCACATTCCCGCCGAGGTCTGGCACCTGAAGACGGCCTACAAGGCGAACTGGGGACGCATGCCGGCCGTCCTCGCCCGCTTCGACCAGGCGCGAGCCGACGGTCTCGACGTGACCTTCGACATGTACCCGTACGACCGCGCGTCGAACGGCCTCGATGCCTGCCTCCCGCTGTGGGTCCGCGACGGCGGGCTCGAGCCGATGCTGGGCCGCCTGCGCGATCGCTCGTTGCGGGACCGCATCCGCCGCGAGATGGATGACCCGAACATCACCGAGTGGGAGAACCAGTGGTACGGGTCCGGCGGCGCCGCAGGCGTGATGCTCTCCGCGGTGGTCGAACCGTCCCTGAAGCAGTACGAGGGGATGACCTTCGATCGCATCGGTGCGGCGATGGGCACCGACCCGCGCGACGCCGTCATGGACATCGTGGTGGCCGACCGTGCCCGGAGCGACGTGATCATCGCCATCATGGATGAGCGGGACGTGCGGACCGCCCTCGCACACCCGCTCATGGCGATCGGCACCGATTCGGGTGCCCGCGCCGTCGACGGTCCGCTCGCCGCGTCGAAGTCGCACCCCCGCGGCTGGGGTTCGTTCCCGCGCATCCTGGCCCGCTACGTCCGCGAGGAGCGCCTGCTGACCCTCGAGGAGGCGATCCGCCGCTTCACGTCGCGCGCGGCCTGGCGCGTGGGTCTGACCGACCGCGGCATCCTCCGGCCAGGCATGAAGGCCGACGTCACCGTGTTCAACCCATCCACGGTGCGCGATGTGGCGACGTTCGAAGACCCGGCCCGGTATTCCGAAGGCATCACGTTCGTGCTCGTCAACGGACAGGCGGTGGTCGATTCTGGCAAGATTACAGATGCCCGGCCCGGCGAGGTGATTCGCGGTCCCGGCTACGCGCGGAAATGATGAAACACCTGGCCGGCCGGATTGCTCTCGTGACGGTACTGCTCGTGGTGGCAGCATCGCCACTGGCGCAGGCCCCGCTGATCGGCCGGATCACCTTCCCGACCTCCGAGTCGGGCCGTCCGCAGGACGCCTTCGAGCGCGGCGTGCTCTACCTGCACAACTTCGAGTACGACGATGCGATCATCGCGTTCCGCGACGCCCAGAAGCTGGCACCCGCGTTCGCGATGGCCTACTGGGGCGAGGCGCTCTGCCACTGGCAGCCACTCTGGTACCACGAGGACGTCGCGCGCGCACGAGCCATCCTGAACCGCCTGGCGCCAACGGCGCAGGCCAGGGCGGCCCGGGCGCCCACCCCGCGCGAGAAGGCCTACTTCGGCGCCATCGAGCGCCTGTTCGGCGAAGGAGACCGCGCCACCCGCGCCCGCCTCTTCGGTGAGGCGATGGCGGCCATCGCGCGCGACTTCCCGCAGGACGACGAAGCGCGCGCCTTCCAGTCGCTGGCCCTGCTCGCGACAATTCCCGAAGGCACGCGGCGCCCCGAGGTGTCGGTGCGGGCCGGTGACATCGCGTCGGGCATTCTCAAGCGCAACCCGCAGCACCCCGGCGCCGCGCACTACATGCTCCACGCCTATGACGACGGGGAGCACACGGCGCTGGCGCTGCCCGCCGCACGCGTCTACGCGAAGATCGCCCCCCAGTCGAGCCACGCGCAGCACATGCCCTCGCATGCGTTCCTGCCGCTCGGGATGTGGGAGGAGGCGGCAGCGTCCGACCAGGCGTCATGGGACTCGTCGGTCGTGTGGGTCCGCAAGACCGGGCGCACGCTCAACCAGCAGGACTTCCACAGCCTGTCGTGGCTCCACTTCGAGCTGCTCCAGCAGGGACGCTTCGTCCGGGCCCGCGAGGTGGCGGCCATCGTCGAACGAGCGCTGGCGGACACGGTGAAGCTTGGCCCTCGCGCCGCCCTCGCCGGTCCCGGGCACGGCGCGATGGCCAGCGAGATAGGCCGCGGTTACGACGCGGTGGGCCTCCGGAACGAGCTCGCGAACATGCGGGCGCGCGCGATCATCGAAGGTGCGGACTGGCACCTGATGAGGGGACGATCCACGTTCGACAACGTCGATGAACTGGCGACGCTCGGCCTGAGCGCCGTGGGCAACGAGGAGTATGCGCGGGCCGACACCGTGGTCGCTGAACTGCGGAAAGCCATGGGCGCCGCGCCCGATCGCGATGCCGCCGAGGTGGCCGCGATCATGATCGACGAGGTCTCGGCACTCCTGGCCATTGCGCGGGGACACCAGGCCGAAGGGCTGTCCACGCTCGCGCGGGCGGCCTCACGGGAGTACGCGCGCCGCAAGCCGATTGCGCGCCCGTATCCGCCGAAGCCGGCCGGTGAGCTGTATGCCGAGGCACTTGCCGGCCTCGGCCAGCCGGCCGCCGCCGTGACTGAGTACCAGAAGGTGCTGGCGCGACTCCCGCGCAGGCCCGTGGCGCTCCTGGGCCTGGCCCGGGCCGCCGCCGCCGCTGGCAACCGGGTTGAGGCCAGGCGTTCGGCCACCGAGTTCCTCCGCCTCTGGCGGCTGGCGGACAACAACCGCCCCGAACTCGCCGAGGCACGCAGCCTCGCCGCGCTGCGCTGAGGGTCCGGCGACGGGACGGTTCGTGCCGGCACTCAGACCCGGTCGATCTCCACCGCCCTCGTGTAGAAGTACAGTTCCAGCCGCCGCGCAGGCACCGACCGGTCCGACACGCCCAGCGCGATCTGGTATCGCCCGGGCGCATCCGGCGTCCACTCGTGCGACCACAGGCTCCAGGTGGCCGGGTTGTCGGTGTCCGGTACGTCGGTCACCGGCATCGGCCGTTCCCCACTGCGGAACCTGATCGTCAGCGGTGCGACCCGCGACTCCCCGCCCCAGCGGACACCGACGACACGATAGCTGAGTCGATCGCCCACCTGCCACTGCTCGACCCGCACGGGCGCCGCGGCGAGTTCGATCACCGGCGGCGCGTAGTCGCGTGCACGCCGTGGGATGCCGGCCTGGTGCGTGCGCGACGAGAATTCCAGCATCTGCGTCGTCGCGGGCTCATCGTCGGCCACCCAGTCGATGCGGGTGACCCACTTGATGCAGGCGCAGCCGTAGTAGTTCGGGACGACGAGGCGGATGGGTGCACCGTGATCGGGAGTCAACGGTGCGCCGTTCATCGCCGTGGCCAGGAATGCGCCGCGGCGCTCGAGTTCGTCGCGCGTGAAGATCCAGCTCGCGCCGGGATTCGACGTCACCGACGGCCGCTGCTCGTCGTCAAGGCCAGAGACCCTCAGGCGACCCGAGGGAGCCTGCGGGCGGACACGGTCGAGCACGGCGGCCATCGGTACGCCATCCCAGTGCGCCGCGCTGAGCAGCCCGAAGTTGGCGGGGTCCGAGTTGCCGGCACACTCCATCAGCCGGATGCCGATGTCGATGGCCTGCTCCTGGAGCGTCCGCAGGCCGAGCTCCTGTTCGCGTTCGACGCGGCCGCCGAGGGCGAGGCGCCACCCGTCGATGGCCGGCAGCGGCGGGTGCGCGGTCCGGATGTAGAAGTGCTCGGTGGGGGTGACAAGACGATCGGGGGCGAGCACCGACAGATCGGTGAACTGCCGCGCGTCGAGGCCGGCGCCGAGAAGCTGGTGCATCGGCGGCGCGGGGCGACCGTCGAAGCGGCCGAGCGGCATCGTCCGGAGGAGGCGCCCCCCGTCGACGGGACGCAGCGCCTGGGCACCGAGCCACCGGTCGAGTGCGCCTGCCACGGCAGCGGCCGATGCGGCCCGGACGAAGGCGCGGCGGCTCAGTCGCATGCCCGCATCATAACGCGCCCGACACCTGGCGGCCGCGCACCACACGCTGCCGCAGCACCTCGTACACGGCGATGCCCACGCTCGTCGAGAGATTGAGTGAGCGAACCAGTGGAGAGGCCATGGGCATGGTGACGAAGCGTGCGGCGTACCGGGCGTGCAAGTCGTCGGGGAGTCCAGCCGTCTCGCGCCCGAACACGAGCACGGCCTGCTCGGGGTCACCGAGCGGCGCGTCCCACAGCGGAGTCGACGCCTTCGTGGAGAAGAAGAACGGCTCGCCGAA
>WBZO01003688.1_pt1 | contig 17476 bp, 18 predicted proteins | sample 5204261 | NCBI WGS metagenome assembly WBZO01 (sample SAMN12412400, study PRJNA552823) | activated sludge metagenome | isolation source: activated sludge from anammox sidestream of wastewater treatment plant... | place: USA: North Carolina | collected 2017-09
CACGCCGAGTTGACAGGCCTGAACCACCCCGGGTTTCATGCACACCTTCTTTTGTGGGAAGGATGGCACGATGCCGAGCAAGTACACCCCGGAGATCAGGGCCAAGGCGGTCCGGTTGGTTCGGGAGCATCGCGATGAGTACGACACCGAGTGGGCGGCGATGAAGGCCATCTCCGCCCGGTTGGGGATGAACGTGGAGACCCTGCGCAAGTGGGTGCGCCAGGACGAGGTCGACAGCGGCCAGGCCCCTGGGCTCTCGACCGCGGAGAGCAAGGAGTTGCGGGAGCTTCGAAAGAAGAACCGCGAGCTTGAGCAGACCGTCGAAATCCTCAAGGCGGCAACAAGTTTCTTCGCGCGGGAGAGCGACCCGCGACTGTGTTGATCTGTGGGTTCATCGACGAGCACCGCGCTCGTTTCGGAGTCGCTCCGATTTGCCGCACCCTGTCTGAGCACGGGTGCCTGATCGCTCCGAGAACCTACTACGCCTGGCGTGGCCGTGCGCTGTCGAAACGGGCGCTGTGGGACATGACGGTCACCGAGATCCTGGCCGGCTACTACGAACCCGATAAGGACGGGCGCCGCAAGCCGGAGTCGCTGTACGGGGCCACGAAGATGTGGGCTCACCTTCAGCGTGAGGGCATCGAGGTCGCCCGCTGCACCGTGGAGCGGCTGATGCGGGCCAACGGCTGGCACGGGGTCACCCGGAGCAAGCGGGTCCGTACCACGATCCCCGACCCGGACGCGGTCCGTCCGCCGGACCTGGTGGACCGCCAGTTCCGGGTGCCCGCGCCGAACATGCTGGTCGTGGCCGACTTCACCTACGTCAGGCTGACGTGCGGGGTGTTCGTCTACACCGCGTTCGTCATCGACGCCTTCGCCGGGCGGATCGTGGGCTGGGAATGCTCGGCCAGCAAGCATGTCGGGTTCGTCGAACGCGCGATCCGCCAAGCCGCTACCGTCCGCTTGAGAGAGGGTAACCCGTTGACGGGCAACACTATTCACCACTCGGACGCCGGGTCCCAGTACACAGCGGTGCGGTGTGCCGAGGCCCTGATGATCGCCGGGCTCAAGCCCTCGATCGGGTCCGTTGGGGACGCCTACGACAACGCCCTGGCCGAGACCACCATCGGCCTGTACAAGACTGAAGCCGTCCGCGGGGACTCGCCGTTCCGGCGCGGGCCGCTCAACCGGCTGGCCGACGTCGAACTGCTCACCGCCGACTGGGTCCACTGGTACAACACCAGCCGCATCATGCACCGTCTCGGACGCACGCCGCCGGTGGAGTTCGAGGCCGGCTACTACACTCAGCAAGCGGCCGCCAAGACGGAGGCACACCAGTAACCGAGTGTGCACGAAACCCGGGGTGGTTCAGCCACAGATCCCTGCGCTTGGCCCGTTCGGGTGAAAGGCGGCTCAGGGTCGGTCTAGATTCGGCCGGTGCCGCAGGAAAAGGGCGGTCCCACGGTGACCGCCGAAGCGCGAGACCTTCGGCGCATCGCGGTGTCCAGCCTCGTCGGCACCACGGTCGAGTACTACGACTTCATGCTGTACGCCACCATGACGGCACTGGTGTTCGACCGGCTGTTCTTCCCCGGATCCGACCACTCGACGGCGGCGGTGGCGGCGTTCGGCGGGATGGCGGCCGGCTATGTCGCCCGCCCGCTGGGCGGAATCCTGTTCGGGCACATCGGTGATCGGCTGGGACGCAAACGCACGCTGATCACCACGATGAGCCTGATGGGCGTCGCCAGTTTCCTGATCGGGTGCCTGCCCACCTACGAGATGATCGGCCGCGCCGCGCCGGTGCTGCTGGTGGCGTTGCGGATCGCCCAGGGCATCGCGGTGGGCGGCGAATGGGGTGGCGCCATCCTGATGGTCGCCGAGCACGCCACGGCGTCGTCGCGCGGGCGCTGGAACGGCATCGTCCAGATGGGATCGGCCCTGGGCAGCCTGCTGTCGACGATCGTCGTCACCGCATTGAGTCGGTTGCAGCACACCGACTTCATGTCCTGGGGATGGCGGGTGCCGTTTCTGCTCAGTGCGGTGCTGCTGGTGGTGGGACTGTATGTGCGCGTGGGTGTTTCGGAAAGCCCGGTGTTCACCGCCGCGCTGCAGGCCGCCCGGCCCGTAAAGGGAATTCCACTGACGACGGTGCTGCGGCGACCGGTTCCGGTGCTGCTCGCCTGCGCCGCGGGAATCGGCGCGTTCAGCCTGAGCGCCCTGTTCAGCACCTACATGATCAGCTACACCCGCAACATCGGCTACTCGATCTCGGTGATCCTCACCTCGAAACTGTGGGGCGTCATCGCGCTGATGATCGCCATCCCCGCGTTCTCGGCGCTGTCGGACCGGTGGGGCCGGCGCACGGTGATGATGGGCGGCGCGGTGGCGATCGTCGTCTTCGCCTATCCGCTCTATGCCCTCGTCGACAGCATGTCGACGCCCCGGCTGATCCTCGCCGTCGTCGCCGGCCAGGTCATCGAGGGGGCGATGCTCGGCCCGCTGGGCGCGATGCTGTCGGAGATGTTCGACACCACGGTCCGCTACACCGGTGTGTCGCTGGGCTACCAGTTGGCCGCGTTGCTCGGTGCGGGCTTCACCCCGCTGCTGGCGAGCAGCCTGCAGGTGGCCGGGCCACGCAGCGGACCACTGGCGATGATCGCCGTGGCCAGCGGACTGGTGACGATCTTCGCGTTGCTGATCATCGGTGAGACCGCGGGCCGCAGCCTCTGGGCCGGCGCCGCTCCCGCTGACCTCGAGGGTCAGCCCCGCAGGTAGGACGTGTCGTTCACCAGGCGAACGGACGCGCCGTTGTCCGGGTAGAACTCCGCGATGCTCAGCGACGCCAGGTCCAGGTGCAGCCGGTGCAGCACCGACGGCCCGGCGCCCAGCGCCAGCCGGAGCAGGGTCTTGATGGGCGTGACATGAGAGACCACCAGCACCGTGGCCGGTCCGTGGTCGGCGATGATGCGGTCGCGGACCCGCTCGACGCGGTGCTGAACATCGTCGAAGCTCTCCCCGCCCGGGGCGGCGAGGCCGGTGTCGCGCAACCACCGGCCGTGCAGGTCCGGATGCCGTTCGGCGGCCTCGGAGAACGTCAGTCCCTCCCACTCGCCGAAGTCGGTCTCGGTGAGGTCCTCGTCCACCCGAACGGTGAGCCCGAGAGCATCGGCCGCGGCCTTGGCGGTGTCGTGGGCACGTTGCAGCGGCGAGGAGACGACGGCCGAGATGCCGCCCTTGCCGGCGAGATACCGCGCAGCGTCGGCGGCCTGGCGACGCCCGGTCTCGGTGAGTTCGGGGTTTCCCCGGCCGGAGTAGCGGCGCTGCCGGGACAGCTCGGTCTGACCGTGGCGCAGCAGCAGCAGCCGGGTCGGCCCGCCGCGGTTGCCGGTCCAGGTCGACGGCGGCATGGCCACCGCGCTGGGCGGCGGGTCGGCGGCGCGCCGCTCGTCGGCCCCGGAGGCCTCCGGGTTCTCCGGGGCCGCCGGCGCGCTGTCCCCGGTCGCGTCCTCCGAACGCAGCCCGTCCATGGCCTCGTTGGCGAGCCGGTCGGCATGCTTGTTCTGCTCCCGCGGAATCCAGGTGTAGCTCACCGATTCGAACGTCGACGCCAGTGACCTTGCCTGCTGGTGCAATTCGGCCATGCCGGCGTGCTTGACCTTCCAGCGGCCGCTCATCTGCTCGACGACCAGTTTGGAGTCCATCCGCACGGCCACCTGCGTCGCGCCGACCCGGTGGGCCTGCTCCAACCCCGCGATCAGACCCCGGTACTCGGCCACGTTGTTGGTGGTCACGCCGATGGCCTGGCCGTGTTCGGCGAGCAGCGTCTCGTGGTCGGCCGACCACACCGCGCACCCGAAGCCGGCCGGACCGGGGTTGCCGCGGGACCCGCCGTCGGCCTCGACGATCACCTTCATCTGGTACCCGGACGCCCTATTCCCCGGACGGCTTGAGCCGCAGCAGAATCGCGCCGCATTCGTCGCAGCGCAGCACTTCGTCCTCGGGTGCCGCCGCGATCCGGGCCAGCTCGCCGCGGTCCATCTCGATGCGGCAGGCGCCGCACCGCACGCCGAGCAGCCGCCCGGCGCCGATGCCGGAGTTCTTACGTTGCCGCTCATAGAGGTTCAGCAGGTCGGCCTCGATACCGCCGGCCACTCCGGCGCGGCGGCCGGCGCGTTCGGTGCGGGCCTGCTCCACCTCGGCCAGGGCCTCGTCCCGGGCCTGGCGGGCGGCGCTCAGATCCCGGTCGAGCGTGTCGACGGCCGCCTGTTCGCGATCCTGGTCGGCGGCCACCTGCTCGCGGCGTTCCATCAGCTCGAGCAGCGTGTCCTCCAGGCTCGCCTGCCGGCGCTCCAGGGTGCCCAGCTCGTGCTGCAACTCCGCGAGCTGCTTGGGGTCGCCGACCGACCCGGAGTTCAGCAGTCCGCGATCGCGGTCCTCGCGCTTGCGCACCGCGTCCACCTCGGACTCCAGTTTGGCCACCTGGGCGTCGAGATCCTCCAGGACGATGGCGACGGCAGCCAGCCGGTCGGCGGCGGCGCGCTGGGAAGCCTGCAGCTCGTCGTAGCGCTGCTGCTCGGGCAGGTGCGACGCGCGGTGCGCCAGGCGCCCCAACTCAGCGTCCAACTCGGCCAGCTCCAGCAGCGAACGCTGCTGTGCCAGATCAGCTTTCATGGACAGCCCTATCCTCAATCTCGATGTTCCAGGGATCGGTGCGCAGGCCGGACACCGTGACCGGCAGCGCATCGGAGAACCGCGCCCGCAGCAGACCGGCGGCCTGGTGGCACCACGGGTACTCACTGGCCCAGTGCGCGACGTCGACCAGGCCGACGTCACTGGCGCGGCGGTGTTCGTCGGCGGGATGGTGCCGCAGGTCGGCCGTCAGGTACGCCTGCACGCCCGCAGCCCTGGCGGCCGACAGCAGCGAGTCGCCGGACCCGCCGCACACCGCCACCCGGGACACCACCGCGTCCGGGTCGCCGGCGGCACGCACGCCCCAACTGGTCTGCGGCAGAACAGCATTCGCCCGCGCGACGAAGTCGGCGAACCGCTGCGGCTCGGCCAGCGTCCCGATCCTGCCGATGCCGAGTCCGTCGGGCAGCACGGCCAGGCTGTACACGTCGATGGCGGGCTCCTCGTATGGGTGCACCGCTCGGATGGCCGCGAGCATGCGGGCCCGGATGCGGGCCGGCGCGACCACCTCGACCCGGGTCTCCTCCAGCCGTTCCACCGCGCCGACGGCGCCGATCACCGGATGCGCGCCGGCGCCGGGCAGGAACTGCGCATCCCCGGTCACGCTCCAGCTGCAGTGCGAGTAGTCGCCGATGTTGCCCGCCCCGACCGCGAACAGCGCGGTGCGCAGCGCCTCCGCGGCATCGGGCGGTGTGAAGATCACCCACTTGTCCGTCGCCGGGGAGCCGGCGGCCGGGTCGAGCACGTCCTCCACGGTCAAGCCGAGGACCTCGGCCAGCGCGTCGGACACCCCCGGTCTGGCCGCATCGGCATTGGTGTGGGCGGTGAACAGCGCTGCGCCGGAACGGATCAGGTGATGGAGCAGCGCGCCCTTGGGGGTGCTGGCCGCCACGGTGTCCACTCCACGCAACAGCAGCGGATGGTGGGCCAGCAGCAGCCCGCGCTCGCCGACGCTGTCGACCACCGCGGCGGTGGCGTCCACCGCGACGGTCACCGAGTCGACGGACTCGTCGGGGTCGCCGCACACCAGGCCCACCGAGTCCCAGTCATGCGCCAGATGCGGCGGGTACGCCTCGTCGAGAACGTCGATCACATCGCCGAGCCGCACGCTCATCGCAATGCCTCCGCCACCGCGGCCACCAGCGCCGGCCACTCCGGGCGCACCGCCGCCCGCAGGTAGCCCTCCCCCAGACCGACGAACGTGTCGCACCGGCGCACAGCGATCCCCTTGGCCGCCAGGTGCTTTCGCAGCAGGACGGCGTCAGGAACCGCGAAGAGCACGAACGGGGCGACGCCGTCGGCCACGTCCAGGCCCAGCGCTCTCAGCCCGGCCACCATGTCGGCCCGCATCGACGAAAGTCGCCGCGCGTCGTCGCGCGCCTCGGCGACGGCCGCCGGGGCGCAGCAGGCGGTGATCGCCTCCAGTTGCAGTGTGCCCAGCGGCCAGTGCGGCCGCCCAGCGCCCAACCGCGCCAACAGTTCCGGGGCGCCCAAGGCGTAACCGATCCGCAGGCCCGCCAGCGCCCAGGTCTTGGTGAGGCTGCGCAGCACCAGCACATCCGGCTGCGCCTGACCCGCCACGGACTGGTCCTCGTCGGGCGCCGCGTCGGCGAAGGCTTCGTCGACCACCACGATGCGGCCCGGCCGGCGCAGTGCCAGCACCGCTTCCTTCGCGTGCAGCACCCCGGTCGGATTGGTCGGGTTGCCGAGCACCACCAGGTCGGCGGCCTCCGGGACTGCCGCACCGTCCAGCCCGAACGGCGGCGACAGCACGACGTGGTCCACCGCCACCCCGGCGGCGGTCAGCACCGCCTCGGGTTCGGTGAAGGACGGGGCGATCAGCGCGGCCCGCGTCGGCTTCAGTGCCGGCAACAGCGCGAATCCCTCCGAGCCGCCGGCCAGCAACAGCACCTGGTCCTCCGGCACACCATGCCTCTCGGCGACCGCGCGCACCGCGGCGTCGTGGTCGGCGTCACTCGGATAGGAGGCCAGATCAGCCAGGCGCGCCGCGAGTCGCCGCTGCAGCCAGGCCGGCGGCGCGGCGTGGCGGACGTTGACGGCGAAGTCCAGCATGCCGGGGGCGACGGCCTGGTCGCCGTGGTAGCGCGAGCCGGGGCGCACCGTCTGCCCTGGCGCCCACTCGCTCACCTACAGCACAGTAGTCGCCCCTCCCCTCACCCCCGTCGGGGACAATGAAGCCGTGACGTCCCTCGCCGCCGGCATCCGACCGCAGTTGGTGATCTTCGATCTCGACGGCACGCTGACCGATTCCGCACCGGGCATCGTGGCCAGCTTCCGGCACGCGCTGGCCGCCGTCGACGCCGAGGTTCCCGACGGTGACCTGGCCGACCGGATCGTCGGGCCGCCCATGCACCACACCCTGGCGGCGCTCGGCCTGGGCGACCGGGTGGACGACGCGGTGGCCGCCTACCGGGCCGACTACACCAGCCGCGGGTGGTCGATGAACACCCTCTACGACGGCGTCGCCGACCTGCTGACCGACCTGCGCGCCGCCGGCGTCCGCCTGGCGATCGCCACCTCCAAGGCCGAACCCACCGCCCGGCGCATTCTCGAGCACTTCGGCATCGCCGAGGAGTTCGAGGTCATCGCCGGAGCCAGCCTCGACGGGGCCCGCGCGAGCAAGGCCGATGTCGTCGCCCACGCGCTCCGGCAACTGGGCCCGCTGCCCGAACGCGTCCTGATGGTGGGCGACCGCGCGCACGACGTCGAAGGGGCCGCCGTGCACGGCATCGCGACCGTGGTCGTCGGCTGGGGTTACGGACGGTCCGACTTCCGGACGCCCGCGGCCGCCGCGCCCGCGGCCCACGTCGCGACGGTGGCCGAACTGCGGGCGGTGCTCGGTGCCTGACCCCCGGGACGCCCTGCTGCACGTGACGTTCGTCTGCTCGGGCAACATCTGCCGCTCCCCGATGGCCGAGAAGATGTTCGCCCACCAGATCGCCGAACGGGGGCTGACCGACGTGGTCCGGGTGAGCAGCGCCGGCACCGGCGGCTGGCACGTCGGCTCCGGCGCCGACGACCGGGCGGTCCGCGTGCTGCGGGACCGCGGATATCCGACCGGCCATCGCGCCGCTCAGGTGAACGACGACCATCTCTCCGCCGATCTGGTGGTGGCGCTGGGCCGCAACCACCTTCGGATCCTCGACGACCTGGGCGTGGACCGCGACCGGCTGCGCATGCTGCGGTCCTTCGACCCGCGGTCGGGCGCCCATGTGCCCGACGTCGAGGACCCGTACTACGGCGACCATGCCGACTTCGTGACGGCCTTCGAGGTGATCGACGCCGCGCTGCCCGGGCTGCACGCCTGGGTCGACGAGCGTCTGTCGGAGGCGAACTGATGCGGCGGCTGTCGTTCCTGTTGCGTCCCGGCTGGATCGCCCTGGCCCTGGTGGTGGTGGCGTTCGCCTACCTGTGCCTGACGGTGCTCGCGCCCTGGCAGCTGGGCAAGAACACCAAGACCTCGCGGGAGAACAACCAGATCGAGGCCTCCCTGTCGGCCGATCCCGTTCCGGTGACTTCGCTTCTGCCCAAACAGGATTCGTCGGCACCCGATGCGCAGTGGCGGCGTGTCACCGCAACCGGTCACTACCTGCCCGACACCCAGGTGCTGGAGCGGCTGCGGGTGATCGGCGGCTCACCGGCCTACGAGGTGCTCAACGCCTTCGCCGTCGACGGTGGCCCGACGGTGTTGGTGAGCCGCGGGTTCGTTCATCCCGAGCACGGCACCGACGTTCCTCCCATCCGGACCCCGCCGCCGGGAAAGGTGACCATCACCGCGCGGCTGCGCGATTCCGAAACCGCCGGCGACAAGCAGCCGTTGAACGCGGGCGGCTACCAGCAGGTGTACGTCATCGACACCCGGCAGATCGCCGGTCTCATCAAGACCCCGCTGGCGGGGTCGTATCTGCAGCTGGTCGAGGACCAGCCCGGCGGCCTGGAGGCCGTCCCGCTGCCCCAGCTCGACGCCGGGCCCTTCCTGTCCTACGGCATCCAGTGGATCGCCTTCGGCATCCTGGCCCCCCTCGGCCTGGGCTACTTCACCTACACCGAGATCCGGACCCGGCGCGCCGAGGCGGCGCGCAAGGCCGCACAGGAGGCGTCGTCCGCGCCGATGTCCACCGAGGACAAGCTGGCCGACCGTTACGGCCGGCGCCGCTGAACCGCGCCGCTGATCGCCAGGGCCACCAGGAGCGCGGCGGCCTGCACCAGCCGGGACAGCCGCACCGCACGCCGCAGGTCGGCGACGACCGGGGCGGGACCCTCGCCCAGCGAGGGCCGGATCTCCAGCTGGTAGCGGTACTGGGTCGGGCCGCCGAGCCGCACGCCGAGCGCGCCGGCGAACGTCGCTTCAGGGATCCCGGCGTTGGGGCTCGGATGACGGGCCGCGTCCCGGTGCCAGGCCCGCGCCGCCCGGACCGGTGAAACGCCGGCGAGCGGCGCGCACGCCAGCACCAGCACGCCGGTCACGCGGGCCGGGACGTAGTTGGCGAGGTCGTCCAACCGCGCTGCCGCCCAACCGAATCGGGCGTAGCGGGCGGACCGGTTGCCGATCATCGCGTCCAGGGTGTTGACGGCGCGGTAGGCCAGCACCCCGGGAACGCCGCCGGCCGCAGCCCACAGCAACGGCGCCACCTGGGCGTCGGAGGTGTTCTCGGCCACCGACTCACATGCCGCCCGGGCCAGGCCGGCGGTGTCCAGCACCGAGGGATCCCGCCCGCACAGCGACGGCAGCAGGTCCCGGGCCCCGTCGAGGTCACCCGCGTCGAGCAGATCGGCCATCCCGGAGCCGGTCCGCGCCAGCGTCGTTCCGCCCAAAGCCACCCAGGTCGCCATGGCCGTCAGCGCGGTCCGCAGCCATCGGCGCCGAACGCGATGCTGGGCCACCGCCGCGAGGCCGGTGACGGCGCCGATCAGCACGGCGGTGTGCACCGCACCGGCCGGGCGGCTGTCGCGGTAAGTCAGCTCCTCGAGGCCCGTTGCGCACCAACCGAATCCCGCCACCGGGTGGCCGCGGCGGGGATCGGCCAGCAACACATCGGCGAGGAATCCCAGGCCGATCCCGGCCGGGAGCGATCGCCTGAGGTCAATCACCGTGGGTCAGAAGACCACGGTCTGATTGCCGTAGCGGATCACCCGGTCCTCGCAGTGCCACTGCACCGCGCGGGAGAGCACGGCCCGTTCGACGTCGGCGCCCAGGCGCACCAGGTCCTCGACGCTGTGACGGTGGTCCACCCGGACCACGTCCTGCTCGATGATCGGCCCCTCGTCGAGGTCCGCGGTGACGTAATGGGCCGTGGCGCCAACCAGTTTCACACCGCGTTCCTTGGCCCGCCGGTACGGCGCCGCACCGATGAACGCCGGCAGGAACGAATGGTGGATGTTGATCAGCGGGCAATCGATCTCGTCGAGGAATCGCTGCGACAGGATCTGCATGTAGCGCGCCAGCACCACCAGGTCGACGTTGCCGCGCATCAGATCCAGCTGACGCTGCTCGGCCTCGGCCCGGATGTCCTTGGTGGCCGGAACGTGAATGAACGGCACCCCGAACGGCCGAACCTGGTCGGCGAGGTCGGGATGGTTGGCGACCACCATGACGATCGACATGTCCAGTTCGCCGCGGCTGTTGCGCCACAACAGGTCCAGCAGGCAGTGATCCTCGGTGGAGGCCATCAGCGCGACGCGCTTGGGCTTGGCGGCCTCGGTCAGCCGGAAGTCGATTCCGAACTGCTGAGCGACCCGGGCGTCGAAATCACGTTCCAGATCGGCCCGCGCGGCGGTGAGGCCCGGCAGGTGGAAGATGGTGCGCTGCATGAAGATTCCACCGGTCTGCTGGGTGGAGTGCTGATCCAGCGAGATGATGTTCGCGCCCGCTTCGGCCAGGAAGCCGGTGACGGCAGCCACCAGCCCGGGTCGGTCCGCGCAGCGCACGAGCAGACGGCCGATGTCCTTGACCGGCAGCGGCGCCTGCCCGGGCGGGAACTCTCCCCCGTTAGTCACTGCCTGCCGCCTTCCTGAACTCGGTGATGTCGACGACCTGGGCGATGAGGTTCTCCACCTCGCCGTCGGGCCGCCGGATACAGCTCACGGACAGATCGCCCCAGACCCGGTGGCCGTCCGCATGCACATACTGCTTGAAGCAGCGATAGGAGTCGCTCCGACCCGCCAGGATGTCGGCGACGCGCCGCAGTTCGTCGGGGACCATTTCCGGGGCAGTCAGATCCTGCCAGGTCATGGTCAGCAGGGTGTCGATGTCGTAACCCAGCATCGAGGCCAGCGCCTGGTTGGCCACGACCAGTCGGCCGTCGGGAGTGGCCAGGGCTGCCGGGACAGCCGAGAAATCCATCAGCTTGCGGTAGCGCTGATCAGTCTGCGCCGCCTTGAAGCGGTCGGTGACGTCGCGCCAGGTGACCGTGATCAGTTCCGCGGCGGCTGACGTGGCGCGGATGTCCAGTCGGCGCTGCTCGTCGAAGTGCAGGTATGCGAAGTCGTTGAGCACCAGCGGTGTTCCGCTTTCCAGGCATTCGGCGTAATGCTGCACCAGGCCGGACTCCTTGAATACCGGCAGCACCTCGACCACAGTGCGGCCCAGCAGTTCAGAGCGGCTCAGACCCACCTCCTCACACGCGGCCCGGTTGAGGTCACGGCAGACGAAATCGACGACCTGTCCCCTGTCATCGCGGATCGCCTCGTAGAGGACGACCGGATCCGCCAGCGCGTCGGCCCACAATCGCATCAGCACGACGGCGCGTCGGGCGGCCTCCACGGCTTGGTCGGCAACGGCTCCGTCGCCGGAGTCCGAATGACCCAGGAGGTGCTCGACACCGGGCCAGGGACGGTCCCTGCCGCCCGCTCCGACGACGCCGTGCAGGAAGATATCCACAACCTGTTCGGCGTACTCCGGGCGCACCGGCGCATCGTTGAAGATCACGTCGAAGTAGAACGCGGAGGCGAACATCCGGACGGCGTCTGCGGGGCTCACCCCGTCGCGAAGCTGCCCGCGTTCCGCGGCCCGCTGCAAAATCTGCGCGCCGTCGCGGAACCGTGCCTCCCACAGGTCGGAAGAGATCTCGGTCAGGTCGACGTCGTCCCCGCCGGGCAGAACACGGCGGAACAGCGCCCGTCCCATCGCCGTCTCGGAGCTCTCGATCGCCCGCGCCGAAACAGCGTCGAGGTCGGAGTACAGGCTCCCGGTGTCACGGCTCCACGCCGCTGTGTTGGTGCGGTTGAGCAGGGCGTCGATCAACAAGATGCGGCGGTCGTGCCACCGCGCGAAGATCAGTCCAGGGTCGACGCCCGCCCGGCGGGCGACACCCTCGATCCTGAACCGGTCGATACCCGATGCGACCAACTCGGCCCGCGCCGCATCGAGAATGCGCTCCGCGACATCGGCCGGGAGGCCGTCGGTGTCGCTCATCAGCTAACCCCCGTACGTCTGGAAGCCCGAGTGACTCGCGGCCCCAAAGGACCTCATTGTGGCACTGCCTCGCTAAGGTTGGGAGTCGAGAAGCCGACGACGCAAGAGGTGCGTTGCCGTTGGGGGGTTGAGATGCAGGCTCGGGCCGAGGCAACGCGCCGGATGATCCTGGACGCAGCGGTGGAGCTCTTCGACTCGGTCGGCTACCGCAACACGTCCCTTGCCGATCTGATCACCGCCACCGGCGTCAGCAAGGGCGCGTTCTACTACCACTTCACCAACCGTGAATCCGTGGCGGCAGCAATCATCGGAGAAGCCGATGACATGCTGCAGACCACCAGTCGGCAGATGCTTTCCGACCCCTCGGGGCGGGCGCTGGGAAACCTGATCCGGACCGTGTTCGAGATCGCAGCCCTGAGCAGACGCGTCAGCCTGCTGCGGGTCGGGATCCAGCTGCGCGGCGGCCTAGGTCAGATCAGCACCGCCACGGAGGGCTTCAAGCAGCATCGCGAACTGTTCACCACGGTGGCCCACGCCGGGATCACCGACGGTGACCTCCGTGCCGACCTCGATTCGGAGCAGGTCGGGAACACCCTGTGGGTAGCCGTACTCGGCACTCATCAGCACTGCGACGCCACCGGCGAGGACATCACGGCGCGGCTGGCGGATGTCTTCACGGTCATGCTCCCCGCCGTCTGCACGCCCGAGGCCGCGACGGAGTACGCCGAGTTGGTGCAGCGCATGGCAGCGGCGCCGGCCGAACTGGATCGTCCAGTTGCTTGAGGGCTATCCGGCGGAGCGCGGGATCGCCTTATCCCGCGAGCAAGTCTTCCGTCGTTGCGGCTAAGCAGTCGGTGAAGAAGGTTGCGGGAACGACTTCTCCGCGAACGCCACCGCAGTCGCGAGGTACGAGGTGATCGTTGATCCAACATCGTTCACGGGGCCGCCGTCGGTGGCTAGCGTTAGCGTGCGACTGTGGCGGTCGCAGCGCGGTGGAGAACCATGGTCGCCCTGCGGCGAACCCGGCGCGGCTACGAGGAAGTCACACCCCGGACGTGCGCCTCGTGCGGCGCGGACTTCGAGCCGGGCCAGGTGACAGTAGGTATCCAGCATTGTTCCTGCGAACTGAACATGCACCGTTCACGGCGCTGCCCCTGCGGTCATACGACGTTGACCCCACCTGCGGGTGATCACTGCAGACCCCGCAGTCTCGACGGGCGCTGAGGATGCTGCCCGGCCGGGCGAGTGGACTCATTCGACGAGCAGCTGATGGTTCTTGAGTGCTGCCCGCAGTTCGGAACCGTCGATGATAGGTGACTGGAAATGCCGCGATCTTCTAGGCCGAGCATTCCACGATCGCGTAGGGCTCCTCGGCTGAGGCTTGGTGTTTGATGACTTTGCCGTTGGCCACGATGCGGCAGGCGATGGTTCCAAAGCCGGAAAATTGTGCTTTGACAGTGGCTTTGAAGCCGGGTTTGGCTGAGCCGACGGGTTTGGTCCAGGGCAGTCCGACGTCTTTCTGGACCTGTTGGCCTTCGTTGGTGGTGTAGGTGATGTCCAGGGCGCTGCGTGAGAGCGCGTCTTCGGGTGAGCCGAAGTATTCGACCTCGTAGCGGATGGATTTGCCGGTGATGTCGCCGTCATGGCGGAATGCATCGCAGCCGGTGACGGCGGCGGTCAGCATCACCATCAGGATGCGGGCGGCCACGAGCCAGCGAGGATTCATGATTGCGTCATCCTGTCACGCGGGGTCCTTCGCGATCCGGGAACGCTATGCGGGCGTCGCGGTCGCGGGCTGCCCGGCGGCTGCGCTCATTTGCCGCGAGGTTACCGCCGGGGTCGGGTCGAGGGGGCCGTGGGGCTGGGGTGATCGCCGTAGGGTGGCGGGCATGCGGGCTGAACAGATCGCCGAGGCATTCCCGGTGGTGCGCTGCGATTCCGACGCGTTGGCGGCCGTGCGGTTGATGGCCGAGCAGCGGTTGCCGGGGCTGCTGGTGATTGATCGGCAGGGACGGCCGTCACGGATCCTGCCGGCCTCCCAGGTGGTCCGGTTGCTGGTGCCGGCTTATGTTCTCGACGATCCCCCGCTGGCCGGTGTGCTCAGCGAGATCACCGCCGATCGGGTCGCCGACAAGCTCAGCGGAAAGACCGTGGAGCAGGTCGTGGCCCAGTCGCCGGCGCGGATGGCGGCGGTCAATGCCGATGACACGATCGTCGAGGTGGCCGCGGTGATGGCGCGGGAGCGTTCTCCGCTGGTCGCGGTCGTCTCCGGTGAGCAGTTGATCGGGGTGATCACCGCCGCGCGGCTGCTCGAAGCGGCGCTGGCAGCCCGGTGATCGGCCGTCTGCTCAGGAGGCGATAAATGGCTCTGGTCGCACTCGCCGTCTTCGTCGTCTGCTATCTGCTGATCGCCACCGAACGGGTCAACAAAGTCAAAGCGGCCCTCGGCGGCGCGGGGTTGATCGTCGCCGCCGGTATCGCCGGGGCCGAGGACGTGTTCTACTCCCCCGAGACGGGGATCGACTGGAACGTCATCTTTCTGCTGCTGGGCATGATGGTCATCGTCGGGGTGCTGCGCCAGACCGGCGTCTTCGAGTACACCGCGATCTGGGCGGCCAAACGCGCCAGGGGTTCGGCGTTGCGGGTGATGGTGCTGCTGGTCGTGATCACCGCCGCCGCCTCAGCCCTGCTCGACAACGTGACCACCGTGTTGCTGATCGCACCGGTGACCCTGCTGATGTGCGAGCGTCTCGGGGTCAATCCGGTCGCCTTCCTCATGGCCGAGGTGTTCGCCTCCAACATCGGCGGCGCGGCGACCCTGGTCGGTGATCCGCCCAACATCATCATCGCCAGCCGGGCGGGCCTGTCGTTCAACGACTTTCTGCTGCACATGGCGCCGCTGGTGCTGCTGGTTCTCGGGGCGTTCATCGCCGTGCTGCCGCTGCTCTTCCGCGGGTCGTTCACGGTGTCACCGGACCGGGTGGCCGAGGTGATGTCGCTGGACGAACGACAGGCGATTCGCGACGGCCGGCTGCTGGTCAAGTGCGCGGTCGTGCTGGCTGCGGTGTTCGTCGGTTTCATCGCGCACTCGGTCATTCACGTCGAACCGTCGCTGGTGGCGTTGCTCGGCGCCGGAACTCTCATCGTGATCACCGGCGTGGACCGCGAACGCTACCTCGACAGTGTGGAATGGGAGACGCTGCTGTTCTTCGCCGGTTTGTTCATTCTGGTCGGGGCGCTGGTGAAAACCGGTGTGATCGCACATCTGGCGCAGATGGCCGCCACCGCGACCGGCGGCAACCCGCTACTGGCCGCCATGGCGATCCTGGTGGTCTCCGCGGTGCTGTCCGGGGTGATCGACAGCATCCCCTATGTGGCGACCATGAGCCCGGTCGTCGCCGACTTGGTGGCCACGGTGTCCAATCCCGGCCAGGCGCAGGCCCTGTGGTGGTCGCTGGCGGCAGGAGCCGACTTCGGCGGAAACCTGACCGCGGTGGGCGCCAGCGCCAACGTGGTGATGCTCGGTATCGCCGCCCGCGAGGGCTACCCGATCAGCTTCTGGGACTTCAGCCGCAAAGGCGTCATCGTCACCGCCCTGAGCATCGCCATCGCAGCCCCCTACCTTTGGGTGCGGTACTTCGCCTTCGGATGACGGCAACCCCGACTCCTGTTGCCGCAGTTCATGTTCCGCCCTCGAAGGCGATCACCGCCACGGCCGCGGCGGCCGCCTCGGGGTCCAGGTAGCGTCCCCCGGCAATCCGCGGCCGCAGCCCGGTGTCGAGGTCGTAACACAGCGGGATTCCGGTCGGGATGTTCAGCCCGGCGACCTCGGTGTCGGACAGTCCGTCGAGGTGTTTGACCAGTGCCCGCAGGGAATTGCCGTGCGCTGCAACCAGAACGGTCCTGCCCGAGCGCAGGTCGGGCTCGATCGCGTCGCGGTAGTAGGGCACCAGCCGTGTCAACACGTCGGTCAGCGACTCGGTGAGCGGCCCGCCGCCGATGTCGGCGTAGCGGGGATCGCGCACCTGGCTGTACGCGCTGTCGGGCTCGATGGGCGGTGGGGCGTGCACGCTGCGCCGCCAGGCGCTGAACTGCTCGGCACCGACCTGCCGGCGGATCGCCGCCTTGTTCATGCCCTGTAGGGCGCCGTAGTGCCGTTCGTTGAGCCGCCAACTGCGCCGGACTGGTATCCACAGCCGGTCAGCGCTGTCCAGGGCCAGATCGGCGGTGCTGATCGCCCGGCGCAGCAGCGAGGTGTGGACGATGTCGGGTTTGACGCGGTGGTCCGACATCAACTGGCCCGCCCGCACCGCTTCGGCCCTTCCGGTCGCGGTCAGGTCGACATCGACCCAGCCGGTCAGGCGTCCCGAGGCGTTCCAGGCGCTTTGGCCGTGACGCAGCAGAACCAGGGTCGCGGCATCGGCCATGCCTGAAAGTCTCGCTGGATCGCCGGGGCGGGGCGAAGTCAGGACCTGCAAGACGGTGGTCGGCGCTCTGGCGGTCCGGGTGGGCAGCGGGTTGATGGGAGCCGCAGGGCGGTCCGGGCGCGTTCGCCGGATATCAAGCCCGGCGGCCCGGGGGCGGGCCGGTCAGCGGTCAGGCAGCCCGAAGGGCAGTTCAGGGTTGTCGCGGGTGATCTGCAGCAGGCGGTTGTATTTGGCGACCCGTTCGCCGCGGGCTGGGGCGCCGGACTTGATCTGCCCGCATCCCGAACCCACCGCCAGATCGGCGATGAAACAATCCGGGGTCTCCCCGGAGCGATGCGAGATCATCGCCCCGTAGCCCGCGTCGCGACACACCTGAAGGGCGGCAAGGGTTTCCGAGATCGTGCCCACCTGGTTGACCTTGATCAGCGCGGCATTGGCAACCCGGTCACTGATCGCCTCGGCGATGAGGTCCGGATTGGTCACGAAGTTGTCGTCACCGACCAGTTGAACCCGGCCGCCCAACGCTGCGGTCAGCGCCACCCACCCGGCCGTATCCGTCTCGGCCATCCCGTCCTCGATGCTCCAGACCGGGAACTCCTCGACCATCGCGGTGAAACGGTCGATCATGTCCTGACTCGACAGCGACTCACCACTGACGTGGTAGCGCCCGTCGCGATAAAACTCACTGGCCGCCGGATCCAGGGCAATGGCGACACCCTCGACACCCACCCGATACCCCGCGTCCTCGATCGCCTGACACAGCAGCGACAACACCTCCTCCGGGCTGCTCACGTCGGGGGCGAACCCGCCCTCGTCGCCCAGCCCGGTGGCAAAACCCCGCCGCGACAATTCACTTCGCAACTGCGCATACACCTCGGCCCCGGCCCGCACCGCCTCCGGCAACGACCCCGCCCCCAACGGG
>WBZO01000168.1_pt4 | contig 17472 bp, 16 predicted proteins | sample 5204261 | NCBI WGS metagenome assembly WBZO01 (sample SAMN12412400, study PRJNA552823) | activated sludge metagenome | isolation source: activated sludge from anammox sidestream of wastewater treatment plant... | place: USA: North Carolina | collected 2017-09
CGGGCCACAGCACCCGCAACAGAAATCGTAGTCTGAGCACAGTGCGCGCCGGATCGTTTTGCGTGATGATCATGGGCAGAATCTGCCGGAACAGGATGACGGTCAGAATCATCCCGCCGAACGACAGCGCCAGGAAATGCTGCGGGTAGAGTTTATGCGAGATCGAACTGATCAGGATCGCAATCGAGGCGATTGAAACGTGAATGCCGAATGTGAGCGTGAAGCGGAATTGATGGTAGTGATCAATGATCGAACGCCAGAATCCGGCCTGACCAGATCCGTTGGTGTCGCTTGCCAGACGGCGCAAGCTAACGTCGCTGAGTTCATCCAAAGCGCTTTTGGCGGTAGCGGTAACGACCAGCACCAGAATGAAGATGCTGGTCAATGCTATTTCAGATTCCATAATGGTTGGTGGTTGGGGTTGGCGGTTGGCGCCTGGCGGTTGGCCATTATTCATAAGCCGACCGCCGGACGCCATAGGCAACCGCCAGTTATCCAAGTAATTCTTTTCTCAACTTTCTTTCGAGTTTATTCATTTCGCCGTTGTCCGTCTCGTGATCGTACCCGGCCAGATGGAGCGCGCCGTGAATTACAAGATGCTCGATCTCGCGGTCGAAGCTTAAACCGAGTTCGCGCGCGTACGCTGCGGCTGTCTCAACCGAAATCACGACATCGCCGATGTGCTGCGTTTCATAATTCACCGGCGTTTCCTCGCCTTCATGATACGCGAAAGAGAGCACATCTGTCGGCTTGTCAATTCCGCGAAAATCGCGGTTCAACCGGCGCATTGCGTGATCGCGGATAAACGTAATTGTCAAAACAGCGTCCGAGCGTCCGATGCGATCCAGCACGGTTCTCGCCAACTTCGCCACCACGCCCCGATCAATCGCGCGCTGCCTCTGGCGATTGATGACCTCTATCTCCCGCTCTCCCTCTCTTCCGCTCGCCCGCTCTTCGCTAGAGGTTGATCTTCTTGTTGTGCTCATCGTAAGCCTTGACGATCATCTGCACCAATTGATGGCGAACGACGTCGCGCTCATCGAAGTGGATGAATTCGATGCCTTCGATATTGCTCACCACGCGCTGAGCCTCGACCAACCCCGATTTGCGCCCCGAAGGCAGATCAATCTGCGTCACGTCGCCCGTGATCACGGCCTTCGATCCGAAGCCGATGCGCGTCAGAAACATCTTCATCTGCTCCGAGGTCGAGTTCTGCGCTTCGTCGAGAATAATGAACGCATCCGCAAGGGTTCTACCACGCATGAATGCCAGCGGCGCGACTTCGATCACGCGCTTCTCGATGAACTTCGTCACGCGCTCGAAATCCATCAGATCGAAGAGCGCGTCGTAAAGCGGACGCAGGTACGGATCAACTTTATCCTGCAAATCGCCGGGCAGGAAGCCGAGCTTTTCACCGGCTTCGACCGCCGGGCGCGCCAGGATAATGCGATTGACGCTCTTGGCCATCAGGTATTGCACCGCCATCGCCACCGCGAGATAAGTCTTGCCTGTACCTGCTGGCCCTATCCCGAAAACGATGTCGTTGTTTTCAATCGCTTCCAGGTAACGTTTCTGATTCGGGCCGCGCGCGGTGACTTGTTTGCGCCCCGCCGGATTGATGCGCTTCTGTCCCGCCAGAACTTCACGCAGCGACGAGGCGCGGTCATCGGCGATCTGTTTGAACGCGTCGCGCAACTCGCTGGCCGAAGGCGTGCGACCTTCGCTGAAGATCTGGCCGTAATCTTTCAGGATGCGTTCGACGGTTGCGACGTCGGCTTCGTCGCCTTCGACGATAAGCTCCGCCCCGCGCCCGCCGACGCGCACGCTGAGCAGCGATTCCAGATATTTGATGTTCTGGTCGTGCGGGCCGAACAAGGCTTCAAGCCCGCGTTCCGGTAATGTGATTTTCAGACTACGCAGTTTTTAAGCTTCTCCTCGTTGAGTGAAACAATTGAACTGAACAAAAAGCTACTATACGGTCTGAAATAGTGCAATGTGATTGACTAGTTGACCTTCAGGCTTTTACAATCCCGCTTCCGTTGAGTGACCGCTCGAAGGCGCCGAAGCTTTCGAGCGGTTTTATTTTTGGGTCAAACCCTGCCGCCCGGCGATTGAATTCGTCGGGCGGCTTTATTTTTTGGAGGAAAGTAACAATGCAAGAGCAAGGGCAGATTGGGCTTGAGCAAGAAATTGAAAAACGATATGAATGCGTCCTGACTCTGTTTTTCGCCGGACGCCTGCCACGCTTCAATCACGCGCGTCACATCGCGGTCGCAAACATCCTGCGCCGGTTGCCGCACGGCCGCGAGTTGATGCATCTGGGGTTGCAGATCACGGCTACGCGGGCTGGCGTGCCCGAAAAATACAGCCGCGAGATTACGGATCGTTACTGGGATCAACTCAGGAGCGAATTGCCGGATATGAAAGAATTCGCAGATGTGTTTGAAGGGAAAAGTTGATACAGCGTAATTGAAGTCGTTCGATATTTTTCTGTCTGGCATTTTTCTGTTTGAAGATCAGCTAACAAAAAGATGCCAGACAGAAATATGTCAATCATGCGCAAGACTATTCAGATTTTGTGTTTTCTGAGCGGCAGATCACGAACGCGCTTGCCCGTCGCCGCAAACACAGCGTTGCAGATCGCCGGAACCGTCGGCGGCACGCCGGGTTCGCCGACGCCTGCAGGCGGCGCGTCGCTTTGAATCAAATGCACGCGCGTTTCAATCGGAGCCTCGTTGATGCGCGCGACCGGATAATCGTTGAAGTTGGATTGAGTGATCGCGCCGTTGGCCGCCGTGATCTCGCCCATCAGCGCGATGCTGGCGCCGAAGACCGACGCGCCCTCGAACTGCGATTTCACGCGGTCGGGGTTGATCACCTTGCCCACGTCAGCCGCAATGTCCACGCGCGGAATGCGAATCCTGCCGTTCGCGTCCACTTGCGCCTCGACGATTGTGGCGACGTAGCTGTAAAAGCTCCAGTGCGCAGCGATGCCCAGCGCGCGCCCCTTGACCGGTTTCTTCTTCGCCCAGCCGGAACGTTCCGCCGCCAGTTCGATCACGCGCCGCAAACGTCCGGTGTCGAGCGGAAATTTCTCGGCCATCGGGCCGCGCTGCCCCAGATCAATCTTGCGCGGATGGCCCAGCAGATCGAGCAGGTATTCGACGCGGTCACGATTGGCCAGCGCCGCCAGTTCGTCCGCGAACGAATGCACGGCGAAGGCGTGGTAGATGTTCGCAACAGATCGCAGCCAGCCGATGCGGACGTGAGGCTTCGCCGGGCCGTTCTCGGCGCGATGATTCGGAATGTCGAACGGCACGTTCGTCCATCCCATCCCCATCTCGAAGCCCTGGCCGTAGATCGCCGAGGGGCCGGCGAACGTCGAGCCGATGGATGGGAACGCGCTGCGTTGCAGCCACGCCGTCGGGCGACCCTTCGCGTCAACCGCTGCTTTCAAATACATCGCCGCGACCGCGTGGTAATAGTCGTAGCGGATATCGTCCTCGCGGCTCCAAACCACCTTGACCGGTTTGCCGACTTCGCGCGAAAGCAGCGCGGCTTCGGCGACGTAATCCGGTTTCGATTTGCGCCCGAAACCACCGCCGAGCAGCGTCACGTGGCATTCGACGTTTTTCTTGTCTATGCCGAGCGCGGCTGCGACGGTGTCCTGCACTGCCTGCGGATTCTGCGTGGCGGCGTAAATGACAGCGCGGCCATCCTTGAATTCAGCGACAGCCGCTGGCGGCTCCATCGGCGCGTGCGCCAGATGCGGCACGTAATATTCGGCTTCGTGCGTCTTGCCGCCTTTTGCGAACTCGGCGTCAACGTCGCCGATGTTGCGCACGACCTTCTGCGGCTTGCGGACTGTTTCGAGCAGCGATTGTTTGTAAGCCGCCGAGTCGTAACTTGCGTTGTCGCCCGCGTCCCACTCGGCTTTCAGTTTCTCGCGGCCTTTCATCGCGGCCCAGGTGTTGTCGGCGATCACGGCCACGCCGCCCAGCGCCTGAAACATGTGCGGAGGTTTGAACGCGGGAAGCTCGACGGTCTTTTGCACGCCGCGAACTTTGCGCGCCTCCTGATCGTCGAAGCTCTTCAGCTTTCCGCCGAAGACCGGCGACCGCGCGATCATCGCGTAAACCATCCCCGGCATCTTCGCGTCAATGCCGAACGTGCCGCGGCCCGCGCAAATGTCGTCGAGATCAATCGTCGGTATGTTCTTGCCGATGTAGCGATACTCCGATGGGGATTTGAATTTCAGTTCTTCCTTTTTCGGCACGGGCTGTTTGGCCGCAGCCGCAGCCAACTCGCCGTAACCAAGTTTGCGCCCGCTCGCGGCGTGAACGACCTGATGGTTTTGCGCTTTGCATTCCGAAGCCGCGACGCCCCATTGAGCCGCCGCCGCGCCTTCCAGCATCACTCGCGCGCTTGCTCCGGCCTGTCGCATCGCGTCGTAAAAATCGCGGATCGAGCAGGAGCCGTCGGTGTTCTGGTTGCCGTACTTCGCGTCGCCGATGGCTTGTTCGATCTTCACGCGCTTCCAATCGGCGTCCAGTTCATCGGCCAGCACGGTTGGCAGCACGCTGCGAATGCCCGTGCCCATCTCCGAACGGTGCGTGACGATGATGACTGTGCCATCGGTTTCAAGCCCCAGATAAACGCTCGGGTTCCACGCGGCCTTGTCGGCTTCAGCGCCCGCCAGAGCTTCGATTGGCAACAAACGCGCGCCGAGAACCAGCGCGCCGGCTGAAAACATACCTCCCAGAAAATTGCGACGAGTGACCAGTTCGATTCGGTTCATTTCTTCACCTCCGCCGTAGTCTTGCCAGTTGCAGTTTTAGGAGCAGCCGGTTTATTCGCAACCGGTTTGGTGGCCGCAGCCTTGATCGCCTCGCGGATGCGCTGGTACGTTCCGCATCGGCAGATGTTGCCCTTCATCGCCGAATCAATGTCGGCATCGGTCGGCCTGGGCTTCTGTTTGAGCAGCGCGGCGGCCTGCATAATCTGCCCACTCTGGCAGTAACCGCATTGCGGAACGTTGGCCTGCCGCCAGGCCTGCTGAACCGGATGGTCGGCCTTCGCGCTCAAACCCTCGATGGTCACGACCGATTTGCCAGCCACTGCCTGCATCGGCGTCTGACAACTGCGCACGGCCACGCCGTTCAGATGAACCGTGCATGCGCCGCACAGCCCCTCGCCGCATCCGTACTTCGTCCCCGTCAACTGCAATTCGTCGCGGAGGAACCACAACAAAGGCATTTCAGGCTCGCCGTCGAACTGGCGGCTGACGCCATTCACTTTCAGATTGATCATTCGTTTGCTCCCGGAGTGTTGGTTTAGTGGAGATTATCTCCCCACGCGATCTGTTGTCGTCTTGTTTCGCTCTCGTGGAAGAAACTGAAATTTTATGCAATTCGATTGATTGCGTTGGCTACGGCGCGTGATTATACTCCCCGCCGTCTCAAGCTCAAACGATAATCCAATCAGTCGCGACAGTCGCAGTTTTTCTCTAACGGTCAGGAGGCGCGCTTATGCAAGCTCGGCGGACGCCGACTTCGTGTCAGGAAGGCGCAAAGAAATTCATCGAACGTTACTGCGAACAGTTCCTATGCGTACACCAATATTCCACCTCGACGCCTTTACCACTCGCCGGTTCGCGGGCAACCCCGCCGCGGTGATGCCGATGGATAAATTTCTTGAGGACGATGTTTTGCAGGCTATTGCCGCCGAGAACAACCTTGCCGAGACGGCCTTCCTGGTCTCCGACGGAAGCGACTACCGCTTGCGCTGGTTCACACCCACCACCGAAGTCCCACTTTGCGGCCATGCCACTCTGGCCAGCGCAGCGGTCGTTATGGAGCGGCTGGAGCCTGGGCGCAGCAGGGTAGTATTCCATTCGGTCAGCGGCCCGCTGACAGTGAGCCGATCCGGTTCAGGTTACGTTATGGACTTTCCGGTCCGTCCGTCCGACTTGATCGAAACACCGCCCGGTCTAGCTGACGCCCTGGGTGTGGTCCCAATCGAGGTTTTCGCGAACGAATTCAACTACCTGGCGCTGGTGGAGAGCGAGGAAGTGTTGCGCGCGATTGCCCCCGATATGGCGGCAATCGTCCGCCTGGGGCGCGGCGGGGTGATCGTGACCGCGCTTGGGGACGGAGTCTACGACTTCGTCAGTCGCTACTTCGCCCCGGCAAAGGGCATTCCTGAAGACCCCGTGACCGGCGGCGCGCACACGATGCTGGCGCCTTATTGGGCGAAACGCCTGGGCAAGACTGTGTTTCGGGCCTTTCAGGCTTCGCAGCGTGGCGGAGAGATCATTTGCCGGCTGACGCGTGACCGCATCGAGATGGAAGGCAATTGCGTCTTCTACCTGGAAGGGGAGGTTGAAATCTGATGATGTCACGCGGTCTCAGGGGAAACACTGACGATCAAGCCTCAACCGAGCTTGCGTTATAACAACGCGCCGTTGAACCCGGCCGTCAGCCGGTTTCATTCAAATCAGCGCTTCGCGCGCCTTGCGCACGATCTCCGCAGCCTTTTCTGCGCTCTCGGCCATCGCGGTCAGATGTCCCATCTTGCGTCCCGGTTTCGGAGTGAGTTTTCCGTAAAGGTGAAGTTTGACGTTCGGGAACGCGCAGGCGGCGGCCCAGTTCGGTTCGCCGGATTCTCCGCGAACGCAGGGCCACAAATCTCCCAGCAGGTTGGCCATCGCCGCAGGCCGCAGCAGTTCGGTTGATCCGAGCGGCAGGGCGCACACGGCGCGCAGTTGTTGTTCGAACTGGCTGGTCACGCAGGCGTCGAAGGTCAGATGGCCGGAATTATGAGGGCGTGGCGCAAGCTCGTTGATCAACAGGCGGCCGTCACGGGTCAGGAAAAATTCCACGCACAAGACGCCGACGACATCGAGTTGTTCGAGCACGGCGCGCGCAATCTCGACCGCATCGCGTGTGATTTCAAGCGGCAGATTCGCAGGGGCGACTGAAACGTCGAGGATGTGATTGCGATGATCGTTTTGTATCGCGCCCCAATGCGTGAACGCGCCGTCAATCCCGCGCGCGCCGACGACCGAAAGCTCGCACATGAAATCAACCCAGGCTTCCAGAATCATCTCCTGTTTGCCTGCGGCGGTCATCGCGGCTTCGGCCTGATCGTGGCTCGTGATCTTCGTCTGGCCCTTGCCGTCGTAGCCGAAACCGGCTGTCTTCAAAACCGAAGGGCAGCCGAATTCATTCAACCCGGCTTTCAAATCTTCAAGCGAATTCACGGCTCTGAACGGCGTGACGGGGAAACCGTTATCGCGGAGGAATGTCTTCTCGCGCCGCCGGTTTTGCGTTGTGTGCAGCACCGCGCCACCGGGCCGCACCAGCGCGCGTTCCGCAGCGGCTTGAGCAGTCTCCGCCGGAATGTTTTCAAACTCGAAAGTCACGACATCAACATCGGAGGCGAAACCGCGAACGGCGATCAAATCATCGTAATGAGCCTTGATCTCGACATCGGCCACCTGACCCGTAGGCGTGTCAGTTTCGGGCGAAAACGTGTGGACGCGATAACCCATCCGGCGCGCGGCGATGGCGAACATCCGGCCAAGCTGGCCGCTGCCTAAAACGCCGATGACTGAACCAGGGAGGATCGGTTGAGAGTTAGTGGTTTTATCCGAGCGTGTCATTCATCACCTTCGCCGTCTGCTCTTCTCTGAATTTCCGCAGCTTCTCGCGCAACTTCGGTCTCGTGTTCGCCAGTATTGCCACAGCCAGCAGCGCCGCGTTGGTTGCGCCCGCCTTGCCGATGGCCAGCGTGCCGACGGGAATTCCGCCCGGCATTTGAACTATCGAGAGCAGCGAGTCCATGCCTTTGAGCGCCGCGCTTTCGACCGGCACGCCGAGCACGGGGATCAGCGTTTGGGCTGCGACCATTCCGGGCAGATGCGCTGCGCCGCCCGCTCCGGCGATGATCACTTCGACGCCGCGCGATTCGGCGGCCCCTGCGAATTCGGCCATCCGCGCTGGCGTGCGGTGGGCCGAGACGATGCGGCATTCGTGCGGGACGCCGAACTGCGTCAGGATTTCATCGGCGTGGCGCATCGTCTCCCAATCGGATTTGCTGCCCATGATCACGGCGACCAGAGGTTCTTTTTGTTCGTTCATCGTTTTCGTTCCTTTGATGGGATCGGGCGGTCATTATCGCCTTTTACGTCTTCTGTTGCATCCCTGCCCAAAAAAGTAATAGACCACTGGAGTCGTCAGGCCTGCGCCTTCAGGAAATTTTCTGCAACCTTGCTTGTACTATTGTCGTAGTACAATATAACAAGAGAAATCTGGCAGATTTATAGTGATGGAAGACCGGTTTCACATAGACGCTGAAGACCCCACGCCGATTTACGCGCAGCTCGAGCGGGCGATTCGTTTCGCCATCGCCACTGAAAAGCTGCGCGTCGGCGAACAACTGCCGACCGTGCGGCAGTTGGCCGTTGATTTGAAGATCAACGCCAACACGGTGGCGAAGGTCTACGCCGAACTTGAGCGCGTTGGGATTTTGGAGACGCGGCGCGGCGTCGGGACTTTCGTGCGCGCGCGTCAGGACGGGATGTTGAAACGCGCAAACAAACAGAGCCGCGAACGGGAATTGCGCGCGTTCGCGGATCGGATTCTGGCTGAGGCTCACGAACTCGGCTTTTCGCTCGACGAGGTGATTGGACACCTCGACGGCAGGCGCAAAAAAGGAGAATGAAACTATGCCCGGATTTGTACCCGCTATCTCAAAGAAGGATGAAGAATCGAAACTCGCCGCCACACAGCGGGCGAACGCTCCGCGAATGAACGTGATTTCGGCTGGGTTGTTCATCGCGCCGATGCTTTTGGGTGTCCTGCTCACCGTCGCGACGCTCAATCCTTTCCCCGTTATCGCCGGCGCGATACTCGGAATCATCGCGGCGCTGTCGCCGCGAGTCGCCAAGCAGTGGGAACGCGCGGTCGTGTTGCGGCTGGGGCGTTACGCCGGTCTGCGCGGCCCCGGGCTGTTCTGGATTACGCCGCTGATTGATTCGGTTTCGACTTACGTTGACCAGCGAATCATCACGACCAACTTCGCCGCCGAACAGACGCTGACGGCGGACACTGTGCCCGTCAACGTTGACGCGGTGCTTTTCTGGATGGTTTACGACGTGGAGAAAGCCGCGCTGGAAGTGCAGGATTATTACCAGGCCGTGAGCTGGGCGTCGCAGACTGCGTTGCGCGACATCATCGGCAGAACGGCGTTGACCGAATTGCTGCGTGGCCGCGAAAAGATCGAAGACGAATTGCAGCGGCTGATTGACGAACGCACCACGCCCTGGGGCGTGACGGTTCAATCGGTCGAGATGCGCGACGTGGTGATCCCCGACGCGCTGCAGGACGCGATGTCGCGCGAAGCCCAGGCGTCGCGTGAGAAGCAAGCCCGCATCATCCTCGGCCAGGCCGAAGTCGAGATCGCCCACCTGTTCGAGCAGGCCGCGAAGGCTTATCACGAAAATCCGACGGCGCTGCACCTGCGCGCGATGAACATGCTTTACGAAGGATTGAAGGAGAAAGGCGCGATGATGATCGTGCCGAGCACGGCGGTCGAATCAATGGGAATGGGCGGATTGCTGGGCGCAGCGGCGCTGCGCCAGCAACAGTTGGCCAAAGGCGAAGATGAAGAGACGATGGTTCCCGTTGAATGATTGTGTGGCGAATGAAAAATGCGGATACCCCTGGGAGCGATGCGCTCCCAGGGGCGGAGAGCTTGCTTTATGGTTTGGTTCAAAACATTTGTCTTCACGATCATCGTGCCGGGCACGGTGACTGCGCTGATTCCGTACCTGTTGCTATCGGAGAACCCGTCGTTGTTCACGCGTATCGGGCCGTTTCAATTCCCCGGTTTGATTCCGATGGCGATTGGCGCGGCGATTTATCTGCGATGCGCGTGGGATTTCGCCTCGGCGGGCAAGGGAACGCCCGCGCCGATTGATCCGCCGAAGACGCTGGTCGCGCGGGGACTTTACAGATTCGTTAGAAACCCGATGTACGCCGGTGTTCTGCTGGCGTTGCTCGGAGAGGCCTGGCTTTTCAAATCATCAACGCTGCTTGTCTACGCCGCTATCGTATTCACCTGCGTCCACCTCTTCGTAGTGTTTTACGAGGAGCCTGCGCTGAGACGGCAATTCGGCGAATCGTATTCGGATTATCTCGCCGGCACGCCTCGCTGGATTCCCCGCGTCAACAATTCGGCGCGAAGACAGGAACGGTGAAGCTTGCGCTGGTCGTCAACGTCAGCTTGCTCAGGTTGCGACCCTGATTGAACGCCGAAGCGTTGACGTCCGCGTTCTGGTTGAAATTGATCACACAGCCGATGATCGCTCCGTCGCTCGTGCGCCAGAACTTCATCCAGCCGGTACGGCCTGAAGGAATGATGTTCGGCATTCGCGGCGTCGTTCGCGGAAAAGCGTTCGAGATGACCGAGCGGAACTGACGGCGCGACGTGCTGAATTCAAAGCTGGCCGCGTGTTCCATGTCGTCGTAAGCGATTCCGAAAATCTGCCCGATCGTGCTCAGCCCGGTCGTCAGATCACCGCCAATCCTGTTGATCACAAGCAGAGTCGAATTGCCGTCAACGACGCTTGGAATGTTGTCTATGGCCAGGGCGCGCGGCGCGGCGTTGTAACTGATCCCGTCGAAATTGATGTCAACCGTCGTCGCGTTGTCGGCGCAAATCGGCGGAGCGCCAGCCAGCGCCGCAAATGCTTCAGCGGCCAGATTGGCGGCGTGACCCGAACTCAACTTCACGTATTCATCGCCGATCAGATGGTTGAAGCTGATCGGGCATCCGGTTCTTTCATCAACCGCGATGGCGATCAGAAAACCGTTTACGTCAGGGTCCATGTCCGAAGCGAGAAAACTCGCCGTCTGGTTCGGCGTCAGGCAAAGGAAAGCGTCGGCGACCGAAGAGGAATCGTCTTCGATGAAGAAGAGATGAACGGCGACGCGGCGAGTCGAATCGGTGTTGGTGATGTTGATGCGCGCGTTTTCGCGCGGGAGACTGGCCGTCGCTGAACTGTAGATCGGATAGATCAACACCGAGCCTGCTTTCTGATCGCTGGCTTCAGAGCTTGTTGGATAAATCGCGCCCGGCCCGACCGGAGCGCAATTGGCCGTGACGCATTCATTCTTCGTCGCCATCGCGTTGTTGATGTCGTCGCCGTCTGGGTCGTAATTGAGCTTCGCTGCGACGCACAGGATCGCGCCCGTCGCCACGCCATCTTTGACCTGCGCCTGAAGCCTGATCGTGATGGTCTCGTTGATCTTCACTCTTCCGTTCCATTCAATCTGCGAGGCGCCAGTGATCGCGCAACTGCCGCTCGTCGCCGTACAGGAATTGGCGAGAGGTATCAACTCCGCCGGTAGTTGCGCGACGAGTTCCGAACCGGCGTTGTCGTTTTGCGCTCGTTCGCCAGTGTTGGTGAACTTCACTTCGACGGCGACGATGTTTCCCGAAGCCGTGCAGGCCGCAGAGTCCAGAATTTTGACCGAGAGATTATCGAACTTCGAGCCTTTGCCGCAGACATTGAATGGCGATGAAGTGTTTCTCGGCGCAGGCGCGAGCGCCAGAAAATTGGTCGCGTTGTCGTTCGTGTCGGCGCAGCCCTGGCCGATTCTGACAGCGGCTTTATCGCTCGCGGGCGAAGGCGTTGAGTCCGAGCCTTCAAAACAATTCGCGCTGCTGCCGTAGCCGACGAAGTCAACCACGTTCGGCCCAATCGGACAGCTTGCGCTGAGCAAGGTCGTGTTGCTGACCAGCGCGACTTTTCCGGTTGTCGAAGCCATCGAGATCATTCCTGTGGCGTCCGCCACCGGCAAAGGCTCTCCGTTCGCGCCTCCCGAATCGAGTTTAATCAGATAATACTGCCCTGGCTGAAGCGTTCCGCCGAGATCAACCTTCTGCCACGAGGCTCCGGTCGAAGAAGTGTATTGCGCCGACCATCCGCTCAAGGAGACCGGCGCGTTGCTGCGATTGAAGAGTTCGATGAAATCGTGAGTGAACAAAGCTCCGCTGTTGCCTCCACCGCCGTAAATCTGACTGATGACGACGTTGCCCGGAGGCGGCGCGGCGATGACGGTCAGATTGATGTTCAGGTTGCCGCTGCGCGATTGAGCGTCACTGATGCCGATGGCCAGCGCCATTGCGCCGGGTGTCGCGCTCGGCGCGATCTGAGTCTGGAACGAAAAGATATTGTCACTGGCGGTATCATCGCCGTTCGTCCCGTCATCGAAAAATTGCTGCGTGGCCGAACCGCCAATCGCAGTCAGATTGCCCGTGACTTCCAGTCCCTCGCTCGCAGGATTCGCGCCGGGAGTGACCGTCACCGTCAACAGAACGACGTTGCCCGCCGCAACCGGATTCGGACTTGCGGCCCCAATGCCGGTTGGGTTGGTCGTCGCGCCGCAAGGCGCGATAGTCGAAGCCATGTTGCGAGGGTTGACCGGGCCAGCGGCGAAATCGGCAGAGTTGTTGTCGGTCTCAGCGCATCCGCCCATTGCGCGCACAGCGGCGGTCGTGGCGCTGATCGTCGGCGTGGGGCCTGAGCCTTCAAAACAATTCGTCCCGCTGCCGTAACCCACGATGTCAACGACGCTCGATCCCGAAGGGCAGGTTGTGCCGCTCGTGATCAGCGTGTTGTTGTTCGTCAAAACCACTTTGCCTGCGGTCGCCGCCATTGAGATTGATCCGGTCGCGTCGGGCGTCGGCAGCGCCGATCCGTTCGCGCCGCCCGAAGAGAGCTGAACCAGAAAATGTTGCCCTGGCTGAAGCGTCCCGCTCACGTCCACTTTCTGCCACGTCGTGCCTGTCGAAGACGCGTATTGCACAGCCCAGTTTGAAAAGCTGACCGGCGCATTGCCGAGGTTGAAAAGCTCGACAAAATCGTTGGTGACCGGCGCCCCGCTGTTGCCGCCGCCGCCGTAAACCTGACTGATGACGATGTTGGGCGAAACCGCGCCGCGCGCAGGCGATGGGGAAATCAGAAACCGCATCGCGCCCGCCATCAGACAGGCGGTGAACAGGACGATCAAAAATGGACGAGAGGCGCCAATTACGTTTGTGGGCCGAGCGAAGCGTGCGCGCATAGCCATAACCTCCTTATCGGTTTTGAAGCTAAGCTCCCATCAGGCTGACGAATAGCCGAGTCACTCTGTAACTTTCGTTATCAGTTTCCGTGCTGAGTCTGTTGGGATTTTCAGTCGAGAGATTTGATGCCGGCGCTGTTTTGTTCCAGCGGCGCGGAGTCTACCTTGAGCGCCGAGGCAGGTCAATAATAAAAGATGCCCTGCCCGTTTTCGCAGGCAAGGCATCGGCTTCGAAATATTGCCGGGAGGCGACAGCTATCGAACCATGATCACTCTCTCGGCCTGTTTGCCTTTTGGCCCTTGCACCAACTCGTATTCCACTTCCTGTCCTTCATCCAGCGTCTTGAAGCCATCCATCTGGATTGAGGAGTAGTGAACGAAAACGTCCCCACCGCCTTCAGGCTGTTCGATAAAGCCGTAGCCTTTGGCGTTGTTGAACCATTTAACTTTGCCTTGTTTCTTCTCTGCCATGGTGAATACTTCCTCCTGGGGATTACAGATGACGAAACCTGGATGCGGACAACTTCTCTCGCAACCAAACCCCGTCGGGTTAAGCTAACGTCCCGCTCACTCTGGTGATCACAGCTCGGCGCGTAAGTCTTCGGCGAAGAATTTCGCCAACACTTCCGATCAAGCCGATCCTTGCAGTCTTGCGGGGCAACTATTCAAAGAAAAAGCCGCCCGCGAAACCGAGACGGGGAGTGTCTGCGATTTCGTGTGCGGCTCTCACTCTGATAAAGCTTGGGGTATACACAACGAAACTACCGTTATCGCAATTGACCTTATTGTGCATTGGGCTGCGTCTGAATTGACGCTGTGACAAACACGGCGCGCATACTACTTAACGCCTATTTTACTGTCAAGCTTGAAAATGAATTCGAGCTAAGATTGATCAGACATTTAATTTCCCACTCTGAGGCGTCATTCACGCCATACCTGATATGCCGACGCTCCGGCTTCATGCTCTGCGCGGTTCATAACGTAGTAGATCGCTTCCAATCCATTGACCCTGGTTTTTCGGGCGAACTTCATTCCCAGTTTTTCGATCACGCGGAAGGAAGCGATGTTGGGCGGGTCGGCGCCGGCGTAGATCTCGGCCAGTTTGTTCTCTTCAAAACCGTAGCGCAGCAAGCTACGAGCAATCTCCGGCGCGATACCCTTACCCCAATGCTCCGGCGCGACGCCGTAAAGAAGCTCAACTTCACTCTCCTCGCTGCCATCTTCAGTGAAATGGCGCAGGCCGCCGAATCCAGTCAGCGTGAGATCATCTTTGAAATTAACTGCCCAGAAACCGAAGCCGTATTTTGCGAAGCTGTCCAGGCTGCTTTCTACGACGGCGATGGCTGTTTCGCGCGGAATAATCTGATCGTCCCACAGAAACTTCCTGACGTCCGGATCAATCCAGAGACGATGCAACTCATCAACATCGCCCATCGCAAACGGACGCATAATCAAACGCGCTGTTTTTATCAGCGGAAACCCGTCGGTCAAAATAGAAACCTCAGACAAAATCGGCTCTTCATCACGAATGAAATTCCCATTCGTGATGAAGAGCCAGGGGGCGATTGCGTAAACGCGCTAGAAGGTGAACTGCGCTCCGAACTCGCCGGAGAACGATCGCGGCACGATCACGCCGCTGGGTGTGATGAAGCCGGTCGGCTTGCCGAATGTCCCGCTGCGGATGTTTCCGTCGAAGTTGTTACCGAAGTTGGCGCGATTGGTCAGGTCGAACGCCTGGAAGATCAGGCGCAGGTTGGCCTTCTCGCCGAACTTGATTGTCTTGCTGAAGCGCGAGTCCAACTGAAAGAAGGCCTGGCCGCGCAGGTTGTTATACGGCGCCTGCACACAAGTCCCCGCCGCCAAACAGGCGCGGAGATTGGCCAGGCTGGTATCCTTGTTGGCGAGCAGATTATCCGGCGCGCTGGTATTAACGATCGCGTGAACCGCGCCTGTGCCTCCGCCGAAGTTGAAGACGTCGCCCAGTCCCTGCAACGAACTGTAAGGACGGGCTGAAGCGACCTGCATAATCGGCGCGAATTGAATGCCCCACGGCAGGTCAATCAGACCGCTCACCACCCAGCGATGGCGCTCGTCGTTCGGCGTCGGACCAAAATCATATTCGGCGAAGATATCGTCCACGTTGGTCGCGCGGTTGCGGAAGGCCGCAGAGGCGCCATTGTAAGCCACCGCTTTTGACAGCACGTAGTTGGTGTTGAGGCTGAAGCGATTGCTCAGCCGGCGGCGATACGAAATGTTCAAGCCGTCGTAGCGTGAACGTCCCACTGATGACTCAACATCAATGCGCCCCAGTTTAGGCAGGCCAGCGGCGGCAAACGCCGCGTCCAACTGGCGCGCAACCGGCACCAACGCGGCGCGGCGCGGGTTGATATTGATTGTCTTCGATTCGCGCAGCGCCAGGACGTGCGTGTATTCGACCTCAATGACCGAAGTGGACGTCAGTTGATAGGCGTAACCGATGTTCCACTGTTGCGTGTACGGATTGCGGTAGTCGGGATCCATCAAGCGGCCTACGTTGCCTGCGGCCAGTTGCGTTTGCGCGGGCGGGATCGTCGGCAGCGGATCAACGCCAAACCGATAGTTCGACAGCTTGATATTCGTCCCCGGCACGATGTCAGCCCCGGCGTCGCCCGGCCCCGCGCTGGTGATCGAGAAGACTCCCGCGAAGAGCGTCGGGTTGATCTGCTGAATCATAAACAACGGGATGTTCAGGAACGTCTGTCCGTAGTAGATGCCGTAGCCGCCACGCACGACGTGTTTGCCGTCGCCTGCGATGTCGTAAGCGAAGCCGATGCGCGGGCTGACGCCACGTCCGTCATCGTGCGGCAGCTTGGCGGCGAACGGACTGTTGATCGCCTTGAGCGCGAGATACGTGCGGTTCTGGGCCTGGACACTCTCGCCCGCGATCAGGTTGAAGTCCTTGTCATAACGAATGCCGAGGTTGAGCGTCAGGCGCGGTGAGACTTTCCAATCATCCTGGAAATAGGCGCCGAACATCTTCGCGCCGCCCGGCAGGTTGAAGTACGGATCGCCAGCGGTGGCCGTCATACCGATGACCGCGCCCGGCGTAGCGAAGCCCTGCGGGTATTTGACCTTGTCGTTGAGAATTACGCTGGGCTTGTCGAGGAAGTCGAATTCCGGCGTCGAGTTGAATTTGAAGAAACCGCCCAGTTGCGGCTCCCACACGTAATCGAAGCCGGTCTTGAAAGCGTGTTTGCCGCGTGTGATCGAGAGATCGTCGCGGAACTGCCACTTGCGCTGGTAAGACTGCTGCGGCACGTTCGGGTTGGTGCCGAAATAGATGCCGGTAGGGAAAGTTATGTACGGAGCCTGAATCGTACTGTCAATCAGATTGTTCCAGTACTGGAAACCGACCGTGAACGAGTTGACGATGGTCGGCGTCAGGATCGAGTTGAGCGTCGCGTTGGCGACCTGCAGTTCGTTCTTGGTGAAGTTACCGCCGGTCAGATCGTTGCGCGATCCTGATTGATCGTTCTCACCTTTGTTCGACTGCGCGGTGTAGCTCAGGAAGAAATTGTGTTTATCGTTGAAGCGATGGTCGAGCCGCCCGTTGTAGCGCGTGTCGCGGTAGGGCGTGGGGATGTTGGCCGACGGCTGCGCGCCGAGATTCTTGACCAGCGTCAATTCAGCGACCGCGTCCGAACTGGCCACGATGTTGGTCAATTCGCGCTGCTTTTCTAGCGCGAAGAAGAAAAAGGTCTTGTCCTTGTAAATCGGCCCGCCGATTGATCCGCCATATTGCTGGCGGCTGAAGGGCGATTTTTCAGTATTCTTGACACCGGTCGCGGGATCAACTTCGACGGCGTTGAAGCGTTCGTTGCGTTCGAAAATGTAAGCGCCTCCGTGGAATTTGCTCGATCCGGATTTAGTCACCACGTTGACCGCCGCGCCTTCGCTGCGCCCGTTGGCGGCTGAAAAACGCTGCGTGCTGATGAGGAATTCCTGCACGGCTTCGAGCGGCAGTTGCATCACAGGGCCGCCGACGGTGTTGTCCTTGTTGTCAATGCCGTTGACGGTGACGTTGACGTTGCGCCCGCTGGAACCGTTGATGCCGAAGACGGCGATACGATTCTTGGTCGGGTCGTAGGAATCAACCGGCTTGGCGCCCGGCGCGAGGATGGCAAGATTGGCGAAATCGCGCCCGTTCAGCGGCAGATCGCGCACCTGCTCCGGCGTGATGTTCAATCCGACGTCGGTCTTCTGCGTGTCCAGAATCGGCGCTTCGGCGGTGACCGTCACGGTCTCGGCGGTCGCGCCGGGATTGAGAGTGTAATTGAGCGTCGTGACGCGTCCGACCAAC
>WBZO01003691.1_pt1 | contig 17471 bp, 10 predicted proteins | sample 5204261 | NCBI WGS metagenome assembly WBZO01 (sample SAMN12412400, study PRJNA552823) | activated sludge metagenome | isolation source: activated sludge from anammox sidestream of wastewater treatment plant... | place: USA: North Carolina | collected 2017-09
CATAGACGCTGTCGCCGTGGCCATAGCCGGTCTGCCAGTCCGTACCCAGGCCGCGACCGCCGGTGATGCGGAAGCCGTCCAGTGTGGTGGTCTGGCTGGTGTTCAAGTGCAGTTGTACCGTCGGCCCGAGCAAGCCGCCATCGATGATAGAAGCATGCACGTCGGCATCGCGCGTGGCGAAGTCGGCAGCGAAACCGCCGAGCAGGGTCAGGTGCTTGCCGACCGGACTGTTGAATGCGCCGACCGCGACGTTCTCGACGTAGCTGCCCGCCGCCACCTGTACGACGTCGCCGGCCTTGGCCGCCGTGATCGCGGCACCGATCGACGCGAACGGCGCCACCGCCGTGCCGCTACCGCCGGGTGCCGCGCCGTCACGGACGCAGAGCACCGCCACACCGGCCTGGGCGCCGGTGCACGCATGTATCTGACCGTTGTCTGCGATTACCACGCCACCTTTGGGTGAGGTCCCGCCCGACACCGGCGGCGCCAGCGCGGCGAGTACTGCCATCGTCCCGATTCCCCATGCACTACCCATGTCCTGTCCCTCCGGTCTGTTACCCCCAAGCCACACATACACTCTACATGCAATGACTCGACGGCGTGTTCGAGGACACCACCGGGCCTCTGCGGCGCAAGCCGTGGTCGCACCGCACCCGCGTGCCCACGTCCGCGCAGTTGACCCAGTTGGCCGGCACGATCGCGCATCGCGCATGCCGACACCTGGCGCGCAAAGATTGGCTCGAAGGCGAAGACGAATCCATGTTCCCGTGCCCGCACATCACGCGCCCGGCGATCAGCGAGAAGCGGCTGTCGATCTCACCGCAGGGCAGGGTGCGGTGCGAAATGCAAAGAATCAGCGCTCAGGGCGTCAAAGACTTGCAACGAACTTCAACCGATGGTCGCGGGCTCACCATGAGCTTCCGCCCGTGCCTGAGCGCCTGGACCATCCTGTCGCTTGCCGTTGCCCCTTTCGCGTACTCGTGGCTCGCCACTCCCGCAGGAAAGCGTCTTCCTGCCGACAAACCTGCTCGATGAAACGGATCAGACGTCTCCTTATCTTGTCCGTGGCTCATGCTCCAGCCGACCGCAGACCATGCGAAAGAGCCGTTGGCCACCGCGCGCGAGGCATTCGCTCAGGCGATGGCGGGAGGTTACGGTATCGCCGCCGATACGATCACCGTCCCCCCTTGGAAAGGGACACCCCGAAACGCGTACATTTGTCACGGCAAGACTGGTATTTTCCGTGTTGCACGCGACACAGGGGGTGTCGAGCTTCAATCCGGGGAGTCGAACGGGGGAATGGGCAGCAAGCACCTGAGGCTGTGGGCCTACAACGCGGTTCTGGTCGCGTTGACCGTGGCGCTGGCCAGCCGTGCCTGGCCCTGGCAGGCAGACTGGCCGCCGTGGCCGGTGGTGCTCGGGTTTGCCCTGTTCCAGCTGTTCGTCTGGCAGTACGGTTTCCTGGTTCCTTCGATGGGAATGACCTCGATGGAACGGGTGCCGCAGGTAGCCGCGCTGCTGTTGTTCCCGGTGGAAGTGGCGGCCTGCGTCAATGCCCTGCCGGCACTGGTGTTTCCGTTCATCAGTCGCCGCTATCGGCAGGACTCGCTGGCCTTCGGCGCGATTCGCGCGGTGCACAACGCCTGCATGATCGCAGTGATGTGTCTGGTTGGTGGCTGGGCCTACGCGGCGCTGGGCGGGCGCGTGCCGCTGCTTGCGCCGGACTGGTACGACCTGCTGCGGGTGCTGGTGCTGGCGTTGGTGCTGCAAGTCGTCAACTCCGGGATGATCCTGGCGTTCCTGAAGCTGGATGGGCGCGATGTACGCCGTCTCGCCACCTGGAACTACCTGCTCTCCGACACGCTGTTTGCGCCGATCGGCATGCTGGCGGCGTTGATTTGCGAGAACGGCAACGCGGTCACCAGCGGCCTGTTTCTCGCCTTCCTGCTGCTGACCGTGGTCAGCATGCACAAGCTGGTGGAGTCTCGACGTCAGGTGCAGGACCGGGTGGCGATGCTGGATGCCGCGTCAGGCGCGCGCCTGGCCGTGCATGGTGCGCGCCGAATGGACCAACTGGCGGAGCGTCTGGTTGACCATATCGGAGCGGTCATGCCGTTCCGGATCGCCTTCGTCGCAGCGCTGGACACCGGGCGAGGGGAGTTCGACGTTCTGCTGGAGCTGATCGAAGGCCGCAGGACTCCACGCATGCGTCGGTCGATGGGCGAGGGATTGACTGGGCAGGTGGTGCGCAGCGGCGAACCGTTGCTGATCGAGCGCTGGGGCCAGGCTCCGGAAGCGCTGCGGGCGGCGGCGGTGCTGGCGCCCGGCGAGCGGCCGGGCAGTATTCTGATCGTGCCAATCCGGCAGGGCGGCATGGTGCTGGGCGTGGTCAGCGTGCAGCACGATCAACCCGGGCGCTATGGCGACGCCGATCGCCATGTCCTGCAGGCGATTGCCGACGATATTGCTCCGGCTTTTGCCGATGCGCGCACCTTCCAGGAACTGGACGACTATCGGTTGCGATTGGAGACACTGGTCACCGAGCGCACTGCGGCTCTGGAGTGCGTGGCCAACGAGCGCGAGGCGCTGCTGGCGCAGCTGAAATGCAAGAGCGAACTGCTGGAGCGACAGAGCCGCGAGGATGCCCTCACCGGACTGGCCAATCGTCGCCATTTCGATGAGCGCATTGTTGCCGAGATCGCGCAGGCCAGCCGCCATGGGACTGCGCTTAGCCTGGCTCTGATTGATATCGACCATTTCAAGCGCATCAACGACGCGGGCGGACATGCCCAGGGGGATGCGGTGCTGGCCACGCTTGCCGCCGCGCTGCGCACGCATTTCCGCGGTGGCGATCTGGTGGCGCGGATCGGTGGCGAGGAATTTGCGGTGCTGCTGCCGCAGACTCGGCTGCAGGATGCGTGCGACAAGCTGGAAGCCATCCGCGTGCAGATTGCCGAACGGGAACTGGTGCCGGGATGGTTGGTGACGATCTCCGCGGGAGTGGCGCAGTGGCGGCTTGGTGAACATCGCGACGCCTTGCTACGTCGTGTGGACGGCTTGCTGTACGCCGCAAAGGACGATGGACGCAACCGGGTCATGGCCGGAATCGATCCGGAGCAGACCACGTTGTCCTGAGCCCGGCGATAGGCCAACGATCAGCCACGGAGGCACACAAGAGCCGCAAGCTGGACAAGCCGTGCCGGTACATCACGCGCCCGGCGATCAGAGAGATGCGACTGTCGATCTCACCGCAGGGCAGGGTGCGGCACGGACTCATGACCCGTGGCGGAACCGGACCACACATGTCGAATGGGATGCGGTCGACTTCAGCGCCACGCCAGCGGCGCCCGTTCGGCCGCCACGCGTGCATCTCACGCGCTTTCATGGCGTGTGTGCGCCGAATGCGAACCTGCGTGCGCCACTGATACCTTCGGGTCGAGGCAAGCGGGCTGCGACCGATGCCGCACGGGTTGCGATCGGCACCAACGACGAGTCGCGCGGCCCCGGGGAGCAGTGCCGCGCGATGACCTGGGCACAACGCATCGAGTGGGTCTTTTCCATCGACGCCAGCCCTGCATCTAAGGGCCGTGAAGCTGGGGACGTACAGCGCTCCTGGCTTCCTCGCGTCCCATGCAGTTCGGGGAACGTTGAATACCGAGGCAGATGCACGTAGGTTCGCGCAGCAAGTCGAGAGTGCGAGTCCGATTCTTTTCACCAGCGGTGTTTTGCGATGCCCCCGGTTGCGTGCCGCGGGTGGTTGGTGGATCCAGAGGTCGATGTGCTGAACCTGGCGCAGACCATCCAGGGTAACGCCCTGGCCGTCGATCACCGTGAAGTATCCGAAGCCCAGCGACTTGGCCGAGGTAATCGGAATGTCGACGTGGAAGTCTCCGCAATTGAAGGTGATCGTGCCGCCAGGAAAGGTGGCCCCGGGGTACAACTGCGCGATCGCCGCATCGAAGGCGGCCTCGGTGCAACTGGCGCCGGTGCCATTGCCGACCACGGCATCGTCGGCGCGGGCCGCCGATAGATTCATCAACGCAGCCAATGCGAGCACAGACGAAGTCAGGATGGGGTTCAAGACCGCCAACCCAGCGTGAGGGATCGCCCGGACATACGTCGGCCGTCGCGTCGACCTGACATCGGGCGAGACCCTTTGGCCCGCGTGTCATGGCCGGCGCTCGGCCGGCGTATGTGCCAGCGCACCCCTTCGCTGTGGAGACGAACATGCCCCGCACCTCGCCACTCAGCGCGCTGATCGCGCTGGTGCTCACCGCCCACCCGGCCCCGACTCGAGCCGATGGGCTCCCGGACCTGGCCTTCGGTACCGACGGCTTCGTGCAGTACGAGCATTCTCCGATTGCAGAGGAACCCAATATCGAACGTGGATTACGGCTGGGACGTTCGGCTGACGGCGAGATCGTGGCGCTCGCGCAGCATCGCTACGATGACGCGGCAGCGTCCAACGGACCGTTGCTGGTGCGGTTCGCGCCGGGCGGCGCGCTGCGCGGTGCCAACTTGTTTGTGGCGGGATTTCCTTCGCCGCCCGACCCTCCGATCACGGCCACCGATCTCGACGCGAATCGGCGCGCGATCTTCATCGGCGAGTCCGGCGGTGGGACGAGTCTGGAACTCTTCACGGCGGTGCCGGTCATGCCCGGATCAAATTTCGTGCCGAACCTGCAGGCGAGCATTCCTCCCGAAACCGGACAGGGCGATTTTCACCGCGCGGTGGTCGGCTTGCCGGACGGAGGCATCGTCGTCTGCGGCATGCGGCAGACTCCGTTCGCGACGGGCCTGACGCAGATGCCCTTGTGCCGACGCTTCACGGCCGAGGGTTTCATCGACTTTACCTTTGGAAACGAATCCGCCTTCGCAGGGCCGGGCGTCTTCTTCCTCAACGACTCGGACCTGCCGGGCTTGCAGGCCGGCCGCATCCTGGCGGCGGGTGTCGATCGGCAGGGGCGGCTGCTGCTCGGCGGCTCGATCCGGATCGAGGGCGTGGCCTCCGAACTCGCGTTCTCGGCGCGGCTGTTGCCGCAAGGCGACTTCGATCCCGACTACTGTCCCGACCCCGTGTGCAGCGATGCGACGGCGACGGCGCCGGGCTGGCGCGCCGATGCGATCAGCGACGCCACTCACTACACCGAGGGCGCCCTGATCGAACGGCCCGACGGCGTCGTCGCGCGAGCCTACGACGTCGAGCGCGAGTCCAACGCACAGCCGCAGGTCGCGCTTACGTTTCACGCCGATGACGGTGCCTTGCAGCATGGCGACACCCTGCAGCTGGGCGAATGGACGCGCGTCGGCGGTCAACTGGGTGTGCTGTCGGACGAAAGGCTGATCCTGCCTCTGAGTTACCGCGTCGACGCGACCACGCAGTACGGCGCCCTGGCGCGGGTGAACGCGCAGCCCGCGGTCGAGGGTCTGCTCGATCCGACCTTCGCGTACGCGCCCAGCGGCGTGACGCAGATCGCCGGCATCAGTGTGATTCGGCCGTCGCTGGTCACGGGGCCTGCGACCTCGGTCGAATGCAACGCGGTGCTGGTCGATTCCGATCGCCTCACCTGCGCAGGCCTGGTGCGCGTCGGCGACGCGCCGGTGAACGTCGACCTGCTGCTTGCGCGGGTGCAGATCGAGGCGCCGGAGCCGTTGTTCGAAGATGGGTTCGAGTAGAGAGCACGCAGCAACGAAGACAGTCGATGACTTCGATCTCGCCGCAGGGCACGGCGCGTTACAGCTCAAGACGCCGTGGCGCAACGGCACCACCCATGTCGAATGGGACGCGGTCGACTGTATCGCCGAGCTGGCGGCGCTGGTGCCGCCGCCGCGCGCGCACTTCACCCGGGTTCATGGCGTCTTTGCGCCACACGCGGACCTGCGCACGCAATTGACGCCGCCGCTGGGCTGCGCTCGGCCTGCATCCTGGAATGGGTGGACACCGCTCCCCGGACTGCGCCACTACGCCATCCGAGAAGCCGAAACCCCAAGCGCGGATCACCGATCCGAGGGCCAACCAGCGCCAACCGGCGCTTGCGCGGCTGCCGCCTAGCCGCATCCTGCCCTGGGCGGGCGTTTGAATTTCCCATGCCCGACCTGACACCTATCCGAAACGGGCGACGAGGTCCGGACCTGGCGCGCGTCAATGCGCACCGCGCGGCGTTACTGCCAATCCGCGTCCCAATTGCCATGGTCCCAGTTCAAAGGCAGTCCCGTGCCGCATTGGACGTCGACGCGACTGGAGTTTGCGTCGCCTGCGATGCCCACGGCATTGGCGACCGTGCAACTCTGGCCCGTGGGCTGGGTGGTAATCGTCACGGCGTAGCTCTCTCCGGGCGCGAGATCGCTCGCAAAGGCGTACTGGCCATTGCCGCTGATCGACGTGTCCTGGGTGATTGCGCCTGCGGCCAGACGCAGCACCAGCCCCGATCCGCTCAAGCCGGAGACTGTGCCGCCGATGTGGCAGCAGGGCTCGAAGCCGTTTGCGAATATCCGATCGTTGCCGGCCTCGGCCGGTGCGCTGAGCCACAGCGCCGCGAGCGCCCATGCGGCGCGGCGAAGGCCGGGAAACCTCACCACACGGATCACCACCTCAATTCTCCTGAAACAACAAACCGGCCACCCAGTCGTAACCCGAGTTGGCGGTTCGACCCAAACCGCCGCTGACCGTGCTGCGAACCCCCAAGGCATCGTTCGAGTAGCCTCCCGTCACGGCGCTGTCGATCCCGACTGCCGTGTTGTAGGCGCCGCCGGCGACCGAACTGGTTTCGCCGCTGGCCAGGTTGGTGTCACCGCCCGTGACACTGCTGTAGAGGCCTTGCGCCGTATTGTTCAGACCACCAGAGACCGAAGCGCGATCACCGCTGGCCACATTCAGTTCACCGCCGCTGACATTGCTGTTGGCGCCTTGCGCCGTATTCGTCAGACCGCCGGAGACCGAGGCGCGAAAACCGCTGGTCAGGTTGAACGATCCGCCACTGATCGAGCTTCCTTCGGCCCTCGCGTGGTTTTCGGCGCCGCCACTGACCGAACTGCTGTAGTTGTCGGTGCGGTTGTGATAGCCGCCACTGATCGCGCTGTGGTCGCCGCGCGCCAGGTTGTAGTTGCCGCCACTGACCGAGGCATAGGCTGCATTGGTGCTGTTGGCGTAGCCGGCGATCAGGCCCCCATGCCGGGTGTAGGCGTTGCCGGTACCGACGATCAGGTTGTGCGACCCGGTGCGCTGGTTTGCCGCCCAGATTCCACCCCAGAACTCGCAATTGGCCTGATCAATGTAGAGGTTGGTGCTGCAAAAGGCCGTCGGCGTGGGTGCGGTCTCGTTATAGCCAATCGTCAGGTTGCCAAGTCCGTTGACCGCATCCGTCGTCCCCAATCCGTTGACGATCTGCACGTTGACGCCAGTCACGAAGGCGGTCGGATTGCCTTGGGCATCGGTGCCCAGGCTCAACGCGCCATTGAGCGCCAGCACCGAGTTGGCCATCACGGCGTTCAACTGGGTCTGCAAGGTGGCAATCGTCGCCGCCTGGGCACTGACCAGGGCTTGCAGGCTTGCGATGTCCGCGGCGTTGCCGTCGACCGCCGTTTCGACCGCAGCGAAGTTGGCGTTGACCTGACTCGCCAACGCCGGCGTGCCGGCGCTGAACGTGTGCGGGATGGTGACCTCGCCTGCCTGGGCCAGCGAGGCGCCCCACAGGCAGGTGAAGGCAATGGCGCGTGCGGTGTCATTCAAGCCAGGCATGGACTGGAACCTCGGGTCTGGCGCCACGGATTGGCGTCTGCTGCGGACATGCGTCGATCCGCATCCGCGCCTGACAATCCCGATGAACACTGGCTCGCCGCGGCCGGATTGCCTCGCCATGCTGCACGGCCGGCAGGCTTTTCAACGCGATGGCTTTGTGCCAATGGATCAGCCTTGCCGTAGACTTCAACCTCCTGCCAAGCCGTTCCGCACGATGAACCAGCCCGCCAGTGAGGTCACCCAGCTGCTGCGCCGTTGGCACGAGGGCGACATGGCGGCACTCGAAACGCTGCTGCCGCAGGTCTATGCCGAACTCCGGCAATTGGCTGCGCACGAATTGCGTGGCCACCGGCAGCACGAAACCCTGCAGCCCACGGCACTGGTGCACGAAGTGTTCGCGCGCCTGCTGGGTGGCGGGAAAGTGGATCTGGTCAGCCGCAAGCACCTGTTCACCACGGCCGCGAAACTGATGCGTCAGACCCTGATTGACCGCGCCCGTGCGCAACAACGCGAAAAACGCGGCGGCGGCCATTGGCAGCGGGTCGCTTACATGGAAGTGTTGGCCCTGCCGATCGACGTCGACACCAATCTGCCGGCGCTGGACGATGCGCTGACTGCACTGGCCGACCTCGACCCGCGCATGGCCCAGATCGTGGAACTGCGCTATTTCGTGGGGCTGGAAGTGAGCGAAGTAGCCACCTTGCTCGAAGTCGACGAGCGCACCGTGTATCGCGACTGGGCCATGGCCCGCGCATGGCTGCGGCAACAGTTGGAGGCCTGACGGAAAATGTCAGGTTCGCGTGGCGATGACGTAGGCATGGACGTGGGCCCTTCATCCTCCAGCCCCAGTCCTGTCGCAGACCGCTTCGCGCGGGTGCGCACCGCCTTTCACGCGCTGATGGAGCTCGACCTGTCGCAACGGCAGAGACGGCTCGATGAGGTCGACGACGAGGACCCTGGGCTCGCGACGGATCTGCGCGCCTTGCTCGAACGCCTTGATGAAACCGATCTGCTGCCGACTCCCGAGAAAACTCCACCGTCACGCCTTGGCCCGTTCCGGGTGCTGCATCGGATCGGCCGCGGCGGCATGGGCGAGGTCTATCTCGCCGAGCGCGTCGAAGGCGACTTCGAGCAACGCGTGGCAATCAAATGCGTCAGCAGCACCGCGTTCTCGCCGGATCTGACCCGACGCTTCCTGCGCGAACGCCAGATCCTTGCGCAACTGTCGCATCCAAACATCGCCCACCTCGTTGACGGCGGCATCGATGAGAACGGTCAACCCTGGTTGGCGATGGAGTACGTCGACGGGATGCGCCTGCCGGAATGGTGTGCGGCGCGCGGACTCGACCTTGCCGCACGCGTGCGCTTGTATCTTCCGGTTTGTGAGGCGGTGGCGTTCGCGCATCGCAACCTGGTCGTGCATAGCGACCTCAAGCCCGACAACATCTTCGTCGACGCCGAGGGCCGACCCAAACTGCTGGACTTCGGCATCGCGCGCCTGCTCGATACCGATCAGGCACTGAGGACTCGAACCCAGGTCGCATTGACGCCGGCGTATGCCGCGCCCGAGCAGCTTGAGGGTGGCGACATCACCACCGCCACGGATGTGTTCCAGTTGGGCATGGTCCTGCGCGAACTCGCCACGGGCGAGCGTGCCGATCGGGCCGTGCCGTCCAGCACGCGCGCGCTGCGTGGCGACCTCGGTCGCATCCTCGACAAGGCCTGTGAACGCGCACCGGGCGATCGCTACGCCGGGGTTGCGGCGTTCGCCGACGATCTGCGCGACTGGCTGGAGCGCAAGCCGCTGCGCAGCGGGATCGGCAGCCGCCGCGAACGTCTGCGCAAAACCCTGTGGCAGTGGCGCTGGCCGCTGGCGCTGATCGGTGTTGCAATCCTCACCCTCGGTGGCGGCGCGCTGCTGGCCTTGCGCCAGGCGCAGGAGAAGGCGCGCGAGGCGGAAGTCTCGCAACAGGTCACGCAATTCCTGATCGACTTGTTCCGCGGCGCCGATCCCACAGTCGCACAGGGTGCGAGCCTGAGCGCGCAAGATCTGCTCGACCAAGGCAATGCGCGCCTGCATGGTGCGGAGCGCCTTCGCCCCGACGTCCGCTCGCGCCTCCTGCAGACCGTGGCCGAAACCTATGTCGCCTTGGGCCAGTACGAACGCGCCCTGGTGCCGGCGCAGGAAGCGCTCAACGCCCGCCGTACGCAGCGCCTGACTCCGGAACATGCCGACAGCCTGGCCCAGGTCGGCACCATCCTGCGGCTCATGGCCAACTACACCGGCGCCGAACCGATGCTGGGCGAAGCGCTCGAATTGCGGCGCGCCTTGTTGCCGAAGGATGACGCGGCGACGATCGAAAGCCTGGTCCAACTCGCCGCGCTCGAAAGTGCGCAAGGCGATTTCGCCAAGGCTGATGTGTTGTTCTCCGAGGCCGCGCAAGCCGCACAGCGTCACTTCGGGAAGGATGCCGTCGAAACGGCGCGCTACCTCGACCTGTATGCCGGCAACCTCGATGATCTTGGACGACGCAGCGAGGCACAGGAGCTGCTGCGTCGTTCGCTCGAGATCCGGGAGCGCGCGCTGGGGCCGGATGCCCCGGAAGTCGCAACTGCCCTTTCGAGTCTTGGGGTTCACCAGTCGACTTCCGGTCACTACGACGAGGCCGTTGCGCTGCTGGAGCGTGCGCTATCCATCCGCACGCGAATCTTTGGCGCGGACCACCCGCTCGCGGCATTCGCGCAGCTCGATCTGGCCGGAGCGTATCTGGATCGGGAACAACTGGATGCTGCGGAATCCCAGGCACGCGAAGCCCTGGCGAAGATTCGCGCCAGCCTGGCTCCCACACACCCCAAGACCACCGAGGCACTCAACATGCTGGCCTTGGTGCGCATGGTGCGTCGCGATTTCATCGGCGCGATTCCAGCACAGGAAGAAGTGGTTGAGCTCTACAGCAAGCGATCCGGTCCGAATCATCCCGACACGCTCACCGTGAAAAACAACCTTGCCTATGCGTTGCTGAGGGCGGGTCGCGTGGCCGAGGCCGAGGCGCTGCTGCGTGAGAGCATTGCGCTCAAGCGTGAAGACAACGGCCAGACCGTGAATGACTACCTGAATCTCGGCATCGCGCTTTCCTTGCAAGGCAAGCATGCGCAGGCGCTGGAGGTCTCTCGCCGCGCCCTGCAAATGCAATCAGCGCGTGAAGGCGCGGTTTCTGCGAACACCGCCGTCGCCTTGCGCGAAGTGGCATTCGCCGAGGATATGGCAGGCGATCCTACCGGCGCCGAACGCGACTACCGTGCGGCGCTTGCGATGGCAGAAGCTACGGTCAAGGGGCGGGACAGATCTATGGCGGGATGGGTTGCGCCCCTCGCTGCCTTCCTTGTGGGCGCTGACCGTTGCGCGGAAGCCATGCCGCTGTTGCAGCAGGCACGGGAGGGCAAGGCCGGATCGACCGATGCGATCGGCCGCCATCAGCTCCAATTGCTGCATGGCGAATGTGTGCCGGAACGGGAAGGAGCAAATTCGGTGCGCGAGGCATGCCGAGCGTTGCACGCGATCCCGGGTGTCGAAGTCGATGTGTACCCGACGACGCGGCGCTTGCTGGCCACGCGATGCACTTCGTTCCTTGGTCACTAAGTTCAGTCCATGCCTGCGTCGCGCGGCGCCAGCCGCCCACGCAACGAATTGCCCATCGCATTGGTCATGACGACATCCACGAACTGACCCGCGAGTCGGCTGTCGCCGGGGAAAATGATGTGGCGCATGTTCTCGGTGCACCAGATGGTCTTGTTCGGGCTCCTCTTCGACGGGCCTCCAAGCCGCGCATGCAGCCAGAGCGCTACGTTACTCGACGATCAAAGGTTGCCATCGTCTTCGAAGCCGTCGGAGAACAACTCGTCAAACGCCATGAACTCGCTGCTGTTGCCTTCGGCATCGGTGGCGCCAAGGATCAGCGGTTGTCCCTGCAAGGCAATGGCGGGAATGCTCACCACCTTGGGCAATTGCGCATCGTTCTCGCTGTACACGTCGCTCGCCACATGCCCCTCGGGCTGCCCGCCGCGACCGCGCATGATGTCGACCCGCAGCGGATAGGCCGCGAACTGGGTCTCCGAGTCGATGTGGTAGGTGATTTCGATCGTGGAGCCACCCTGGGTATAGGTCAGGCTGTCGATGACCGGATGGTTCTGGAAACGATTGCCGGCAAAAACGCCGAACGGATCGGCGCCAGTGCCGTCGGCATCGCCGGGGTCGTTGGGCGTGGGGCCGTCAAAGTTGTTGCTGCCGGCAAGGTCGATCGCCTGGCCCCGGTTGCCGAGGAAGCTGTTGCCAAGAATCGGTGCGCTCCAGCAACTGCTGACCGCCACACCCGCGCCGCCGCTGTATGCGATGAGATTGCCTTCGCCAGCCGCGCTGCCGCCGATCTCGACCCGGCAATAGCCGAGGCCCGCGATCTGGATCGCCGGCACGACCTGACTGGGTGAAACCGGATTGAGTCCATTGCCCATGGCGTCGCCATTGAAGGTCACGCCGATGAGGTTGCCAAGGACGCGCAGATCCGGCGCGCCGGGGTTGGGCTCGGGAGATCCGAACACGTATATCGCGTTGAACGCGTTGCCCGAGATGACGTTGGCCTCGGCCGCTGTCGTACCACCGATGACGGCATCGGCAAGATCATTGAGCTGCAGGCCATAGTCCTGGATTCCCGGCACCCCGGTCTGCGACGCATTCGGCCCAAGGGTGTTGCCTTGCACCCGCAGCCGCGTGAGCTGGCGGAACTGCACCAGCGCGCCACGCAGGTTGCCCGAGATCACGTTGCCTTGCGCGGGCGTGGTGCCGCCGATTTGCACATCGCCGCCGAGCGCCACGCCAAAGCGATTCGGCACGGCGACCTCTCCGGTGATGTCGGTGCCGATGTAGTTGCCTTCGACGACGTGCGTGGCGCCCTCGAACAGATAGATCGCCTGATTGCAGTTGTTGATCGCAAGGCCGCGCACGGTCAGCGAGGCGAACACGGCCTGCAGGCAGTTGACGTTGTTGAGGTTGGGGCCGCGCAACTCGATCTTGAGCGTGTGATCGATGGGGGAGCCCGTCGGATTGGTGTTTGCGATCGCGCCAGGTTGCGTGAAGCCGTCAATCGTGAGCGGACCGGTCTGCACGTCGGGCAAGGCCGTGGCCGGCGCGATGCGCCAGTGGGCGCTGGCGGACTGATAGCCTGGATCGGTCTCGGGAATCGCAAACGTGATCGTGTCGGCATCCGCATTCGCGTTCGCCAGCCCGATCGCGCCGCGCAGCGAGCAATCGTCTGGACTGCCCGCATCGCAGGTATCGAGCACCGCGTCGGACGTGGTGTCCACGATGAATGTGGCGGCCGACGCGAGCGGCGAAAGGGCGAAACAGGCCAATGCGACGAGAGTGCGAGACATGCAGTACTCCGATGAGGCAGGCGGAATGCCGCCTCTTTTCTCGATATACGCCGCTGCGGCGGAAACCTGACATGGCCATGCGCGGGCAGGCCGATGCGTCCTCAGCGCGCTTCGAACCCGTCGCGAAGTATCGTCACCGTGTCGATCTCGTCGGCGCCGATGTCGTAGGCAGTGCCGCGCGCCTCCCCATCGATGTCATCGCTCACCTCCGGCAATGCGACGCCGGCATCGATCGCGGCGCTGGCCGGAACCAGATGGCCGTCCGCGGCCACCGCGATGACCGTCTCGATACTGTTCGCATCGGCGCCCAGCTGCGCCTGCCACTGCGCGAGCGTGCCGCCATTGTCGAGCGCACTGCCGGGACGCGAGTCGAAGAAGTTGCAGTCGCTCACCGAGCCGTAGAAGCCGTTCCAATCCGTGCCGGGGGAACCGGAGAGTCCCGACAGTCCGCCGAGGTCGTTCGCCCAGCGGATGCCGATGCAGTCGCCGCCATTGGATAGGATCAGGTTGTTGACGATGCGTGCATTGACGCTGGCCGGGCGGCCGGCGACCGGGTCGAAGTCTTGCAAGGTCACGCCGAAGTAGATAGCCGCCTGCGAGGCGGTGGCGGTGCGCAGCAGGGTGTTGTTGGCAATCAGCGCATCGCGCGAGGCATACAGCCCGATGCCCGCACGCACCGAATCGCGCACGATATTGTTGCGCACGATGCCGCGAATGGCCTCGTAGTACCCCGGGTTCTCGCCAAGATCGAAGAACTCGGGGCTGGTGTCGAAGCCAACCAGGATGCCGCCTTCGCCAAGGTTCTCCAGCACGTTGCGCTGCACCAGCGCGTCGGTCGCGCCGCCTTTGAAGTAGACCCCGTTGGTGGCGGTGTCGTGAATGTAGTTGTCCTCCACCGTCATGCGCGCGCCATTGACGTTGTCGATGCCCTCGGCATTCTTGTCTTCAAGCGGCGTGCCGGGCGGATAGATGCGGCCGGTGTGGTGGATATGGTTGCGCCGGATCGTGATGTCATTGGACTTGGGCGTGATCTTGATCGCGTCGCGGCCGGTGTCGTGGATGTGGCAGTCCTCCACGATCACATTCGAGGCGCCCGTGCCGGTCGGATTGCCGACGCTCTCCCAGTCGGTCTGGAAGAACACGCCGTAAAGCGCGCCGCCGCTGATCTCCAGCCCACTCAAGCGGCTGCCGCTGGCTTCTGGATCGACCTGCACCGCGACGCTGTCGTCGATGTTCATGTCGCAACGGATGTGCGCGGTTTCGCCGCTGAACGCGCGCAGCGTGAGCGGCACGCGCAAGCGCACCTCGCACTCGTCGTAGATATTGTTGCCGACAGGGCCTCGCAGGGTGACGGTGTCGTTGGCCGCGACAATGGCATTGCCCGGATCGAGGAGGTGCCCGAGCGTACGAAACGGCGCCGATGCCGACCCGTCGCCGGTGATATCACTGCCACCCGGCGATACGAACCATTCGACCGCTTGAACGCTGAACCCGCTCGACGCCAACAGCAGCAGACCCGTGCGCAGTGCGAGCTTCATGGCTATTCAAATCCGTTGGCGAAGAGAAGACCGGAACCGGTCGGCGGTATTTCGTTGACGGACTGGCGCTCGATCGCACCGGCATCGCAGCGCAGGAAGCCGTCGCCATTGCCGTCGCGGTTGAGCGCCTCATTGCGCTGATCCACGCTGGTGCCGGCTACGCACAGCGGGAAGTCCACCGCCGGGCTGGTGGCCGCCGGCAGGTAGTAGCTTTGGTGGTTCAGTTCGACCAGTGACCCCAGCCCGAGCATGGCAAGGCTGGCCGGTTGCAGGTCACTCGCGCTCGGCCCGCAGGACGAGTGCCCGAGCAGGTTGCCGCCGTCGCTGGTCGTGCTGCCCACGCAATCGACGCCGCCACCGAATACGATGCTGTTGCGCAGGCGGAAGCCCTTGTCGCGGTTCGCGTGCAAGGCCGTGCCCAGATGGCCGGCCGAGTTCACCGCCGTCACGTGCAGCAGCGCGACCTCGAATGTCTGCGAGGAGTTGGAGAGTTCCGAAGACATGAAGATATCGCGTCCCGCGCCCGAGCCGGCCTGGTTGTCGGCAAAGGTCATGAACGCCAATTGCACCGGTGCTTGTTGCACCAGATTCAGGCCTCCACCGTTCTCCGTCGCGCGGTTGCGTACGAAGGCTGCCTGCGCGAGGTTCATGGGCTCACGCGCGTAGATGTGCGCTCCGGCGCCACTGCGTGCAACATTCTCGACCAGGATCACATCCTGCAAGGTCAAGGGGTGCCCGAAGCTGTCGATGCCGCCACCCGTGTCGCGAGCGCTGTTGCCGCGAATCAGGGTCTGTTCGAGCACGGTCGCCGAGGCAGCATTGAGAGCCGCCAGGCTCAATCCGCCACCATCGCCGGCGCTGGAGCTGCCGTCGCTGCCGGCGGCGACGTTGTCGAGCACCCGCACGCGACGCAGCGTCATGCGCCCGAAGTTCGCGATGCCGCCGCCGTCGAAGGCCGCCGAGTTGCCGCGCACCTCCGAATCGCGCATCTCGAGCGTGGCGTAGCGCCCTTCCAAAAACGGACCGAAGACATACACGCCGCCACCGACACCGGTGGCGAAGTTGGAGGCGATGGTGCTGTCGACGATCACCGCCGAGGTCCCCGGCGTTGCGGGCACGACGTTGTCCGGGTCGATCGACGGATCCTGGAATCCCTCCAGCCGCAGGCCGCCGCCGCTGCCCGCCTGGTTGTTCACGACGGTGGAGCGCAGCACTTCGACCTGTGCATCATCGTAGACAAACAGGCCGCCGCCAGCACTGGCCGTGTTGGCGTCCAGGCGAACGCCATCCAGGCGCGCCGTGCCGCCACGCACCAGCACCGCGCCGCCGCTGCCGGCGCTGTTGCCGTTGAACGTGCTCGTCGTGATGTCGCCGCCAATCGGAAACCACCATTGCACCGCGCCGCCCTGGTCGCTGGCGGTGTTGTCGCTGAACTGGCTGTCGGCAATGGTCAGCTGTCCGATCTTGGCAATGGCGCCGCCGGAGACTGCCGAATTGGCGTCAAGACGCGAGTCAAGCACGAAGAGCGAGCTGCCGGATTCGCCGGCAATGGCCCCGCCTGCGACCGCGGCGCCGTTGTTGAAGAGGCGGCAGTCATACAGGAACAAGCCGGCACCCGCGCGCACAAAGGCCGCGCCTCCAAAGTCGCTGGCTTGTCCGCTGCGCAAGGTCAGGCCGCGCAGCGTCACGGTGGTGCCGCTGTCGCGGATCTCGAAATGTCGCGCCTGATTGCCGGCATCGAGCGTGATCAGCCCCCCGCCGTCGATCTCGGTGGCCACGCCGGCGTCGAGGATGCGAGTGGCCGTCAGAGCGATGGTGGCAGGAACAGCACCACAGTTGAAGCTGACCCGTCCGCCCGCGACGCTGCCGAAATAGACCTGGAAGAGGGCGGCGTCCAGGGCGAGTTCGGTACAGCTTTCCGGCGTGCCCGTGCCGACCACGGCATCGTCGGCTTTCGCGACCGGTGCCAGCATGAACACGAGCGGCACCAGCACCCAAACGAGGCAACTCTTCATCGCGGCAGATTCCAGATGGATTTGTGTGGACATACGCCATCGCGTCTGGAACCTGACACGCCACATTGGTGCATGCGCGCGTTGCCCTGCTACTGCCAGCTCTGGTCCCGGACGCCCTGGTCCCAGACCAGCCCGGGCCCGTTGCCACATGCCACGTCGGCATTGGCGACATCGCCCGATCCGACCGTGCGGTGGCGTTGGATACGGCGCACTGTTGGCCCGTGCGCTGGGTGATGATGCTGACGGTGTTGAACCGCCCCGGGAATCCCGGAGACTCGTTGGTGTGAGTCACGCCGCCATGGCGAGCTCGCGGAGTTGTTGATGGTAAGCGGCTTCGGCTTCCGCCGGGGGCATGAACCGCCCCGGCTTTCGTGGAGGCTGTTTGGTTTAAGTCACACGGTTTCAGCGACCTTGAACCGCCCCGGCTTTCGTGGAGGCTGTTTGGTTTAAGTCAGACCAGCTCGGCAACGGGCCTCTCGGCGAGTTGCCGGTAGTAGTTTGCCTCAGCCTCGACCGGGGGGATATGGCCGATGGATCCCCCGCGCGCGGCCCCGGGGCATGGCTGCGCGTGTCGGCAAGCACACGCTGCGCAGTGGCGTGGTGGGCGCTGGTCGGCGCTGGTCGGCGCTGGTCGGCGCTGGTCGGCGCTGGTCGGCGTAACGCGTGGCTGGTGCAGAACACGCTGGATCAGACCGGGCTCAGCGAGCGGCAGGGCAATGGCCCCATCATCGTCTGGCACAAGACCGACCAGGT
>WBZO01003692.1_pt1 | contig 17459 bp, 14 predicted proteins | sample 5204261 | NCBI WGS metagenome assembly WBZO01 (sample SAMN12412400, study PRJNA552823) | activated sludge metagenome | isolation source: activated sludge from anammox sidestream of wastewater treatment plant... | place: USA: North Carolina | collected 2017-09
CGAAGAAGCCGAACAGCAGCAGCGCTACGACGCCGCCGGCCACGTAGCTTCGGTTGATCAGCACGTCGCCCAGGAAGAGCGGGTCCGAGGAGATCGGCAAGGGCAGCACCCGGTTGGTACCGCCCCAGACGACGAGTGCTGCTGCCCGCAAGAAAATATCGAGCGCCAGCGTCATCATCAGGATCATCACCAGCGGCCGGCCTGCAAGCCGGCGCAGCGCCACCCGCTCGATGCCCATGCCGATCAGGAACATCAGCACCATCGCGACCGGCAAGGCCACCCACATCGGCGCCTTCAATGCCTCGAAGACGGCCAGCGCGACGAAGGCGCCAAGCATGGCCAGCGCCCCCTGGGCCAGGTTGGGCACCGATGACGACTTGTAGATGAGCACGATGCCCAGGGCGACCAGCGAGTACATCAGGCCCGACAGGGCGCCGTTGATGGCCAGTTCGAGGAACAGCGACAAGTCCATGGTCAGATATTCCTCAGCACCAGGTTGCGTTCGATCACGCCGGTGTCACCGGTGTCGTAGGTGATCTGCGCCTTCATGACGATCGATTCGTCACCGGCATAGAGCGCCTGGATGACGGATGCGTAGCGCTCTTCGATGACGTTTCGGCGCAGCTTGCGGGTGCGCGTGATCTCGCCGTCGTCGGGGTCGAACTCCTTGTGCAGGTCGACGAAGCGCCGGATGCGCAGCCCCTCGGGCAGAGCCTCGTTCAGACGCCGGATCGCGCTGGCGACCAGCTCGCACACCTCGGCCTTCTGCGACAGGTCGGCGTACGAAATGTAGGGAATGCCGCGCACCTCGGCCCAGTGACCGACGGCGTCACCATCGATGCACACCATCGCGCAGAGGAAGTCGCGCCCGGTCCCGAGCACGGCCACGTCCTTGATGTAGGGGCTGAACTTGAGCCGGTTCTCGATGTAGTTCGGGATGTAGCGATCACCCTTGGCGGTGTGCACGACTTCGGCCACCCGGCCAAGCACGACCAGGTGGCCGTCGGGTTCAATGTAGCCTGCGTCGCCGCTGTGCAGCCAGCCGTCGATGAGGGTCTTGCGCGTCGCTTCCTCGTTCTGGAAGTAGCCGCTGAAGACGCTCTCCGAGCGCAGCAGGATCTCGCCGTCGTCGGCGATCTTCGCCTCCACGCCGGGCAGCGGCCGGCCGACCGTGTGCAGGCGCACTTCGTCGGCGGCCTGCACGGCGTTGAACGCACTGCTCTCGGTCTGCCCGTAGAGCTGGCGCAGGTTGATGCCCAGCGCTCGATAGAACAGGAAGGTGTCCTCGCCCATCGCCTCGCCGCCGGTCAGTGCCACGCGCATCCGGCTCAGCCCGAACTGGTCCTTCAGGGGTCCGAACACCAGCATCTCGCCCAGACGGCATTGCAGGCGCTGCATCGCGGTCGGGGTCTTGCCATCGAGCTTCAGCCGCTCGACGGCGACGCCGACATCGATGAAGTGGTCGAAGACGCGCTTCTTCAGCGCCGTGGAGTCTTCCATGCGGACCCGGATCGAGGTCAGCATGTTGTCCCAGCTGCGCGGCGCGGCGAGGTAGAGCGTGGGCGCGATCTCGCGCAGGTTGCGCAGCACGGTTTCCGAGCGTTCCGGAATGTTGATGGTGAAGCGCAGCGCGATGCCTGCGGCCATGGTGACGGCGAAGTCGCCGATCCAGGCCATCGGCAGGTAGGCCAGGATGTGCTCGCCCCAGCCGAAGACCTTGCCTTGGTAGGCGTTGCGCACTCCAGCGAGCACGTTGCGCTGCTGCAGCACCACGCCCTTGGGCTTGCCGGTGGTGCCCGACGAGTGCACGAACACCGCCGGGCCCTCGGGTACCGCCCGATTGACAAGATCGTCGCGCAGATTCGGTTCGTTGCGCAGGCGGGCGGCGCCGGCCTCGCGCAGCTGCTCCCACGAGGCTAGGCCATCGACCTTGTAGTGGTTGAGACCGCGCGGGTCGTCGTAAACGATGTGCCGCAGCGATGGCGCGTTCTCGCGCAGTTCCAGCAGCTTGTCGACCTGCTCCTGGTCCTCGGCCAGCGCAAAGCGCGCTTGCGCCTCGCCGGCGAAATGGAGAACCTCCTCGGGCGTGGCGTCAGGGTAGACCGGCATCGCATAGCCCTTGAGCGCGCCGGCGGCCAGCATGCCCAGGTACAGGCGAACCCGGTTGTCGCCGAGCACCAGCATCGAGTCCCCGGCGGTGAAACCCAACTGCTCGAGACCGGCCGCGATGGAAAGCACCTCGTCGAGCACTTGCTGCCAGGTGAATTCCTGCCAGATGCCGAGCGCCTTCTCGCGCATGGCGATCTGGCGCCCATGGCTGCCGGCGTTGATGGCCAGCAGCCGGGTCAGGGTGGTCTGCGGGTTCAGGTCCCACTGCCGCGCCATCGCCGCAGCGTGGGCAAGGTCTTCACGCTGCATGCTGCTGCGCCTTTCCGAGGTAGGCTTCGATGACGCGCGGGTTGGCGACCACGTCGCGCGGCAGACCGGTGCCGATGACCTCGCCGTAGTTCAGGGCCATGATGCGGTCGCAGATGCCGATCACGACATCCATGTGGTGTTCGATCAGCAGCACCGTGATGCCGCGCTCGTCGCGCGCGTCGAGGATGAAACGCGCCATGTACTCCTTCTCCTCCTGGTTCATGCCTGCCATCGGTTCGTCCAGGATCAGGAACTCCGGCTCGGCAACCAGCGCGCGGGCCAGTTCCACCCGCTTCTTCAGGCCGATGGGCAATGTTTCCACCGGCTCGTCGCGCACGCCCTGAAGCTGCAGGAACTCGATCGTCTCCTCGCACAGCCGGCGGTGCGCGATTTCGTCGGGCTGGCTCAACCACCAGTACAGCGCCGTCTTGACGACGCCGGGGTTCAGGTGCACATGGCGGCCGAGCAGGATGTTCTCGAGCGCCGACATGCCGTTGAACAGCGCCAGGTTCTGGAAGGTGCGCGCGACATGCTGCCGCGCCACCTTGTGCGGCTTCATGCCTGTGATCTCCGTGCCGTTCAGCAGGATGCGGCCCTTCTGCGGCGGGTAGAACCCGGTCACGGCATTGACCAGTGTTGTCTTGCCGCTGCCGTTGGGGCCGACCAAGCCGAAAATCTCGCCGCGGTCGATGCGCAAGTCCACGCCGGTCACGGCCACCAGGCCACCGAAGCGGCGTTCGATGCCCTGGCACTCGAGGACCGGTACGGCCCCATTGGCAGACTTCACGTTGCTGTCCCCTGCAGATTGGTTACCTGCCTAATGTTAGGCGCGTCTAAGTACTTGGTCGGCACTGAAAGTCTCCGGGCCCCCGAGTCGGAGCCATTTTTCTGCGATCCTGCCTGCGATCTGCCGAACTCGACCTGCGGGAGGCTGTGATCACCCCGCCAAACGCCGGCTCGCAAGTTGCTGCAGGCCGTGATTCTAACAAGCGTTCGGCAGAGCGTCAATGGACACTTACCCTCTGGCGCGCGAGCCTAGGCCACCTAGAGTGCGCTGGGATCCGCGCATTCCCTGATTGGCCACGCATCTGGAGACGGACGCAGGTGCAACCCTTTAGGCGCCCGCAGCGGATCGAGGAGACTCTTCATGTCGCTCGCACAAGACCTTGGCAGATTTGTTGCCGACCTCGACCTGACGCAGGTTCCGCCACCCGTGGTCGAGAAGGCCCGCACCTGCCTGCTCAACGGCTACGGCATCGCGCTGGGTGGGCACGCGACGCCCTTCGCCCCGGTGGCGCGGCGGTCGGCGCTGGCGCTCGATGGCGAGCGCAGCGGCGGCGCCACCTTGCTCGGCGACGGGCGCAAGACCTCGGTCGACGGCGCCGCGCTTGCCAACTCGGCGCTGTTCCACGGACGTGCCCAGGAAGATACCTGCGGTGCCGGGCACTTCGGCACCATCATGATCCCGCTGCTGACGGCGCTGGTCGAGGCACGCGGCCTGCCGGTGGTGCGCATGCTGCCGGCGCTGATCGCCGGCTACGAGGTCGGCGGCCTGCTCGAATCGGCGTACGGGCCGAAGACCACGCCCGCCGGGCTGCGCGCGTCGCCACTCTACGGCACGCTGGCCGCGGCAGCGGCCACGTCGCATCTGCTGGGCCTGGACGCCGAACGCAGCGCCGCAGCGCTGGCGAACGCGGCCTCGTTCACCGGCGGCATGCTGCAGTCCTTCGCCGACGGCACCGACGAATGGCGCTACCAGGTCGGCGTGGCCGCACGCAACGGGCTGGTCGCAACCGAACTCGCGCGCGCCGGTTCGCGCTCGGCGCCGGGCGCTTTCGAGGGTCGCTCGGGCTTCGTCAAGGCATACGCGCGCAGCGATTGCGATGTGCCCGCCCTGCTGGCACGGCTGGGGACGGAATGGTCGGTGCAGCGGGTCACCTTCAAGCCCTTCCCGGTGTGCGCCTTCAACCAGACGCCGGTGACCGGCGCGCTGATCCTGCGCGACAGGCTCGAGGAGCGGGCCCTGAAGCAGGTGCGCGTGCGCATGAATCCCTTCGAGACCGGCTACGCCGGCATGGATGCCAAGGGCCCGTTCGACTCGATCTCGGGCACGCTGATGAGCATCCCGTTCTGCATCGCGCTGACGCTGCTGCGCGGCACGCCGAGCATGGCTGCGATGACGACCTACGACGACGCCGAGGTCAACGCGCTCACCGAGCGCATCGAGCTGGTGACCGACGCCACGGTGCCGGTGCTGTCCTGCGTGATCGAGGCCGAGACCGCCGACGGCGCGCGGCTGGTGCAGGACCAGCGCATGACCGTGGCCGATTTCGCCTACGACTGGGACACCGACTCGAAGCTGGTGCGGCGCATCGGCGCCGAGACCGGCGTGCCGGCGGCGGCCTACGACCGCGTGGAGGCGTTCTGCCGCGCGCCCGAGCGGGCCGGCATCGCCGCGGTGCTGGAGGCCTTCGCGATGCTGCCGAAGCCGCCGGCCGGCTGAAGCAGCTCAGGGCAGCGTCGCTGCCGCCTCCTGCGCGTACAGGCGCAGCAGAGCGTCGCGTCGTGCCGGGCCGCCGGCGAACTCGATGTCGCGCACGCGGTGCGGGTCGATCTGCGTGCGCAGCCGCTGCAGCAGCGCGGCATCCGGACGGGGCGTGTACGGCACGCCGCCCACCGCCACGGCGGCCGGCGTGCGCTCGCGCAATTGCTCGTGCGTCACGCCGGGGTGGCGGCTGAGGGCGCGCGCGCCGGCCGACGTGAACTCGAACACCGCGAGGTCGGTGACCATCACCACATGGCCCACGCCCGGCGCGTGCGCGGCCAGCGGGTCGGCGACGACGAAGTCGACCGCATCGACGAAGCAGCGGCTGTCCTGCTGCGGCAGGTAGACGAGGAAGGGTTGTGCGATCTCGGCCAGTTCGGCCAGCCCCGCCAGGCCGGCGAAGCGGCGCAGACGCCCCTGTTTGTCGGCGACGCGCAGGCTGTTGATGCGCCCTTGGACGTCGATCTGCAGCGGGCGCACGAACTGGCGCACACGCCCCGACAGGCGCGGCATCATTTGGCCGATCCATTCGGGCGCCTCATAGCGCCGCAGCGCGCCGATCTGGGCGGCGCGTTCGCTACGGCTCAGGAAAGCGGGGCGCTGGGCGCGCGTGAGCGTCAGCGCCGCCGGGTCTTCGAGCGCGGGGCCGTGGCCATGCGTGCGCGCCTGCGCCAGCAGCGCGGCGACCTGGTTCAGCGCAGAAGCCAGGCCGAGTTGGATGACCTCGGCGCGCAGCAGCCAGTCGCTCATCGTGCAGACCATCATCTCGGCCACGTCGGCCGGCGCGGCGGGTGCGTCGCTGCGGGTCTCGTTGTCGTTCATCGCGCCCTTCCTTCGAGCCGGGCACGGGCCCAGCCGGCGACGGCGTCGCGCTCGAGCGCCGTGTAGTCCAGCAGTGCCGGCCAATCGGCCTCGTAGCCGGGCAGGCAGCCGCCGGGCCGGGCGCCACCGGGCGCGTGCACGACCCTGCTGACCAGGGCTTCGGTGAGGTCGGCTTCGACGCCACCGGCCGTGATGTCGTCGACCAGCTCTTCGCAGGTCACGACGGTGCGCTGCGCTGCCAGCGCCAGCAGCCGGTCGGCCGCCCGGTGGCCACCGAACACCGCGTTGCCTTGGCGGTCGGCGCGCCAGGCATGCACGTAGGCGACCGTGATCGGCAGGGGCGGGATCGCGAGTTGCTCCTCGTCGGTGTAGGGGCAGCGCACGCGGCGCAAGTCGGGCCGCACCTGCGCCAGCGCCACGCCATGGCGCGCCGGCAGCGGCAGGAAGGACGCGCCCTCGACCGCCGCGTTCAAGCCCAGCATCAGCGAGGTCTCGGTCTCCTCGATCACGTCGCAACCGGCCTTCAGCCCCGGCCCCATGCCCAGCGCCTCCATGCCGAGGTAGAAGCCGCGCACGCGCTGCGCCACGCCGGCGGCGACCAGCAGATCGGTCTCCACGCCGCCGGTCAGCACCAGCAGTTCGTCGAAGCGCAGACCGTGTGCGGCCCAGTGCATCGCGACGGCCAGCGGCCGGCGGCTGAAGCTCCAGCCGCCGAGCGCGACGCGCGCCGCGCCGCGCGCGAGTTCGGCGGCGTCGGCCAGACTCGCCAGCTTTCCGTTCGACAGCGCCATCTACAGTCCCATGCCGCGCGCGATGATGTCGCGCTGAACTTCCATCGCGCCGCCGCCGATCTCGAACAGCTTGGCGTCCTGGAAATGCATCGGCAGACCCGAGTCGACGGTGTAGCCGTAGCCGCCCAGCAGGTGCAGGCCGGTGTAGGCGCAGTGCATGTAGCACTCGGCGCCGGCCACCTTGGCGAACGAGGCCTCGTTGTGGCAGGCGCCGGTCTTCTCGAGCACGCTGGCGCCGCGGTAGACCAACAGCCGCGCGGCGTCGGTGCGCAACTGCATGTCGACGATCTTGTGGCGCACCGACTGCAGCTTGGACAGCGGCTTGCCGAACTGCACGCGCTGCTTCAGGTAGGCCACCACCTCGTCGATGATGGCCTGCGAGGCGCCGACGCCGATGGCGCCGTGGTACAGGCGCTCGTTGTCCAGCCCGCCGAGCACACATTGCCAGCCCTTGTTCTCTTCCCCGATCAGCGCGTCGGGCGGCAGCACCAGGTCGCGGAAGTGGGCCGAGAAGGTCGGCACCGGCCCCAGGCCCATGGTCTCGATGCGGGTCAGCTCGATCGCCGGGTGGCTGCCCGGGTTCGGGATCAGGAAGGTCGAGATGCCCTCCTGCTTGACGGCATGCGGGTCGGTGCGTGCGGCCAGGATCAGGAAGCCCGCCGACTTGGCCTGCGAGCAATACAGCTTCTCGCCGCTGATGTCCCAGTGGCCGTCGCTGCGCTTGACCGCCGTGGTGCGCAGCGACGCCGCGTCGCTGCCGGAGCCGGGCTCGGTAAGGCCCAGCGCCATGAAGACCTCGCCGGCCATCACCCTGGGCAGCACCATGTCCTTCTGCGCCTGGGTGCCGAACTTGGCCACCAGCGGCGCCAGGATCACCGCGGCGCGACCCCAGGCGGTGGTGATGGCCGCCGACGCGCGCGCGAACTGCTCGACGAAGGCCAGCATGCCCATCGGGTCGGGCTTCTCGAGTCCGCTGTAGGCCTCGGGCAGCAGGAAGCCGTAGTAGCCCAGCCTGCCGAGCTTCCTGAACAGCTCCTGCGGCGGCTCGACCTTGTCGCGCGCCCATTGCAGCACCTGCTGGCGCGGCATCTCCTTCTCGACGAAACGGCGCGTCGTCTCGGCGATCGCGCGTTGTTCTTCACTCAGTTCGAAATCCATGGGGTCGTGCTCCGGTCAGTTCGTGGTTCGTGGTTCTGGTTCAGCCGCGTCCGGGGGCGGGCCTCGGTCGCAAGGCTCAGGGCATCACGCCGTCCTGTCGTCGAGCACGCGCAGCGTCTTGTAGCCGACGCGCGGCAGGTCGTCGTGGAACGACACTCGGGTGGGCAGCTTCAACTCGGCGTCGAGGTGGGCCTGCAGCCGCTGCGCCACGCCGGTCGTGGCGTCGGCGGCCAGCGTGGCGGGGCGCAGCAGGCGAACTTCCAGCACCTGCGGCTCGACCGCCCGGCGCACCAGGGCGAACTCGAGGTTGCGGCCTTCCTCGCTGCGCGACAGCGCGGTCTCGACCTGGAACGGATAGACGGCGCCGCCGCGCACCGGCACGCGGTTGGCCAGCCGGTCGAGCAGCGTGAAGCGGCGCGACGTGCGGCCGCAGCTGCACACGCCCGGGTGCACACGCACCATGTCCTCGGTCCGCCAGCGCACGTGTGGCGTGGCGCGGCGGTAGAAGTCGGTGATGACCATCTCGCCGACGTCACCCTCGTGCACCGGCGCGCCGGTGGCCGGGTCGATGACCTCCACCAGCGTCATGTCCTCGCCGTGCCAGTGCTCGCCGTCGTGGGCCGGGCACTCGGTGCTGAAGAGGTTGAAGTCCGAGCCTTGTCCCGACAGCGTCGTGACCTCGATGCCCAGCGTCTGGCGGAACTGCGCGCGCGCCTCGGGGCCGAGCGCCGCGCCCATCAGGATCGCGCGCCGGTAGGGCAGCGCCCCGCCTTCGGGCGTGGCCGCGGCGTGCTGGGCCATGGCGCGCAGCGTGGCCACGCCGGCCTGCAGGAAAGTGGGCTTGAGCGAGCGCGCGACCTCGACATAACGCGGCACCTGCGCTGGCTCGTGGTTGTCGCGGATGATCCACTGCGCGCCGGCGCGCTGCGCGCCGAGGCGGAAGATGTCGGCCGCCGGCGTGAACGGCGTGACCAGCATCTGCAGCACATCGCCCGGCCGCAGCCCGCTGCACCAGAACAGGCGCGCCGCCAGCTCGACGTTGTGGTCCAGGTCGTGGGCGTCGAAGGCCTGGTAGGTCTGGCGCCCGCTGGTACCGGCCGACGGGCCCGACAGCACGATGTCCTCGCGCGGCACGCACAGGTGGGGCAGGGCGCTGCCGACGCGGTCCATCGCGGCGCGCAGCTCGTCCTTGGTGCTCAGCGGCACGAGTGCGGCAAAGTCGGCCAGGCTGCGCACCGCAGCCCGGTCGACGTGCGCGAGGCGCTCGCGCTGCATCGGCGAGCGTTCCTTGACCCAGGCCAGCAGCGCCTGCACGCCATTGAGCTGCAGCGCCTGCCGGACTTCCGGCGCCATGCCTTCGGCCGCGGCGTCCCACATGGCACGCGCGTCGCTCATCGCGCTGCGTCGCCGCTGACGAGGCGGAACACCGGCAGCGGCACCTCGCGTTCGGGAAATGCCACCTGCACCCGCTTGTCGACCGCCATGTCCTCGGGCTTGCCTTCGATCTCGGTGAACAGGAACCAGTCCTCGTCGAGCCGCACCAGGCCGATGGTGTAGGGCGAGCGCGCACGCCACACCGCCGAGGGCGGCCGATGCACGACCGAGTAGCTGTAGATGCTGCCCGCGCCCTTGGACTCTTCCCACGCCGGCGTGGCACCGGCCTCGCACATCGGGCAGATCGAGCGCGGCGGGAAGATCGCGCCGCGGCAGGCCGGGCAGCGCTGGAACAGCAGCCGGCCTTCCTTGACGGCGCCCCAGTAGGGCAGCGCGTCCTGCGTGACGCGCGGGGTCGGGAACGATTCGGTGTAGTCGGCGAATTCGCCTTGTTCCAACATGATCTGCGTGCTCCTATTGCGCCTCGGTGCCGAGGATGAGGGCGCTGTGGCAGGCCAGCATGCCGCCGGCCGAATACGCCATCGCGCGCTTCGGTGAGTTGCCGGCCTTCAGGCCGAGCGGGTCGCCGCGCAACTGGCGCACGGTCTCGACCAGCGAGTCGGCAGCCACCGAGATGCCGGGCTGGCCGAAGCCCATCCAGCCGCCGTTGGTGTCGACCGGAAAGTCGCCGCCCGGGCGCATGCGCCCGCTGCGCACCAGGTCCATGGCGCGGCCCTTGGGCGCGAAGCCCAGGTCTTCGAGCTGCACGAGCACGGTGTGCGAGAAGTTGCCGGCCAGCGCGCCGAGCTGCATGTCGGCGGGCGTCATGTCGGCCATCGCGTAGGCCTCGCGCGCGGCGTGCGCGGCGCCGGTGGTGGTGATCGCCGGCAGCGGCCCGAGCGGGATGCGGCTCTTGCGCAGGTTGATGCGCTCGCACAGGTACTCGTGCGTGGTGCAGGTGCCGAAGCCGTGGATGTAGATCGGGCGCTTGGCCTGCCTGGCACGTTCGACGCTGGTGACGACGAAGGCGCCGGCGGTGCCGCCCGGCCCCCAGGTGGCGCACATCCAGCGCCGCAGCGGCGACGAGATGTAGGGCGAGCGCATCACGTCGTCGACGGTGATCAGGCCGTGCCTGCGCTTGGCCGCTTTCGGGTGATGGATCGCCCATTCCTGGCGCTGCACCGCGACCTCGGCGAAGTCTTCCTCGGTGACGCCGAACTCGTGCATGTAGCGGCAGGCGAGCTGCGCGTAGATGGTCGGAATCGTCGGGCCGTAGGGAAACTCGAACTGCGGGCAGGCGTCGGTGGCCGCGCCCACCGCGGTGGCGTCGATGAACAGCTCGACCGCATCCGACTGCACGCACAGCACGTAGTCGGCCACGCCCGAGGCGATGGCCAGTGCGGCCTGTCCAATCATGGCGTTGACGCCGGCACCGTGGAAGGTGATCTCGGTCGTCATGCGCACCGGCATCTGCATGTGCGAGGCGAAGATGTTGTTCCACTGCGGCCGCCGGTCGGCCCAGGGCGAGCGGCCGGTGAGCAGGATGTCGATGTCGTCCTTGCGGATGCCGGCGTCCTTGAACGCGGCCCAGCTCGCCTCGGTGGCGAGCTGCAGCGGGTCCTTGACGTCCTGCTTGTCGGCGTAGGAGTCACCCATGCCGATGATGGCGGCGACGCGGCCGAGGGAGCGGTCGGGGGTTTTCACGAGTTCGGTCCTTTCAGTCGCACGGCAAGCCGAGTTGCTTGGCGATCACACGCAGCTGGATCTCGTAGGAGCCCACGGTCACCGGCGCGACCAGCGCGTCGAGCGCCATGCGCATCACCGGCAGTTCCTCGGTGATGCCCCAGCCGCCGCCGATGTGCAGCGCGTTCTGCGTCACCCGGTACACGGCCTGGGTGACGAACAGCTTCGCGGACGAGACGTCGAGGATGATGTCCTTGATCGCCGCACCGCTGTCCCAGCGCTGGGCCGCATGGTAGGTGTACAGGCGCGAGGCCTCGACATCCACATGGCCCTGCGCCAGCATGAAGGCGATGCTCTGGTTGGCGCCGATCGGCTTGCCGAACTGCTGGCGCACCTTGGCGTAGTCCAGCGCCCAGGCCAGCGCGGTCTGCATGTGTCCCAGCCAGCGCGCCGCGACCATCACGCGCTCGCGGTTGAAGCCGGCCATGATGGCGCCGAAGCCGGCGGTCAGGCGGCGCGACTCGGGCACGCGCGCGTTGTTGAACATCACGCGGTAGGTCGGCACCGGCCGGTTGGCGTAGGTCCTGATCTGCGAGGTCTCGACTCCCGGCGTGTTGCGGTCGACCGCGAAGAAGTGCATGCCGCGACGGCCCTGGGTCGGGTCGGTGCGCGCCAGCACCAGCATCGTGTCGCAGTCGCCGCCCAGCGTGATGAAGGACTTGATGCCGTCGAGCACCCACTCGTCGCCCTGGCGCGTGGCGGTGGTCTTCAGGTTCTGCACGTCGCTGCCCGCCTCGGGCTCGGTGACGGCCAGCGCCAGTAGGCAGTCGCCGGCGATGTTGGCGCGCACCAGGTCGTGATGCACCGCATGGCCGTGCTCGGCCAGCAGCGAGCCCGCCACGCCCTGGATCAGCGCCACGATCGCCAAGTTCGGATTGGCCTTGGCCTGCTCCTCGATCGAGATCGCTTCTTCGGTGACGCCGAGGTCGGCGCCGCCCATGGCTTCGGGCGCGTGCAGGCCGATCAGGCCGGCCTTGGCGGCGGCCACGTAGAAATCGCGCGGGAAGCGCGCCTCGCGGTCGGCCTGCTGCCAGCGCGGTTTGATCTCGCGCTCGGCGAACTTGCGGCACATGTCGCGGAAGGCTTCGCGGTCGACGCTGTTGGGGGGGACGCGGCGTTCGGGTTGGCTCATGGGAATCGATGCGGTGATGAAAGTGGGGGGGGGCGGCGATCAGGCCTTGGCCGGGGCGCGCGCGATCAGCACACCGGCGGTTCCGCGCTGCACCAGCGCGCCGTCGCTGCCGAGCACACGGATCTCGAGCCTGACCGCGCCGGCGCTGCTGCCCTTGGCCGAGCTGAGGTCGATCACGAAGCACTCGACCTGGACCACGTCGCCGACGAACACGGGGCCGTAGAACCGCCACTCGCCGACGTCGAGCATGACCTGCAAGGCCGTGCCGAAGACGCCACTCAACCCGGCCAGCAATTTGGCGATGACGAGCGGCCCATGCGCGATCAGACGCCCGTAGCGTGTGGTCTTGGCGTACGCCGGGTCGACATGGACCGGGTGGCGTGCGTCCAGCAGGTCGGCATAGCCGGCCACCAGTTCGGCGCTGCAGTCGAAGCCGGGCAGAGGCAGGCGCATGCCCGGGCGGATGTCGCCGAGCCAGAGGGGTTTGGAAGGGTGCATGGTTCGAGTCTCTTCGCGGTGCGTCGCAACCGGGTCAATCCGGCTGGATGTTGAATTCCTTGATCAGCCGCACATAGCTCTGCGACTGTTCGCGCGTGAAGTCGGCCAGCCCCAGCGGCGACGAAGGTGCGGGGTCGATGCCCAGCGCGAGCAGACGGCCGCGGATGTCGGGGCGCTGCAGGATCGTCGTGATTTCGCGGTTCAGCCGCTCGACGGCTTCGCTGGGCATGCCGGCCGGGCCGTACAGCGCCCACCAGGCCGGCATGTCGGCGAAGCCCTTCAGGCCGATCTCGGCAATGGTCGGCACATCGGGGAACAGCGCCGTTCGCTGGGTTGCGGTGGCCAGCAGCGGCCGCACCTTGCCCGCCTTGACCTGCCCGCTGGCCGTCACCAGGTCGGTGAACATCAGGTGCGCGCGGCCGGCCAGCAACTCCAGCAGCGCCGGTGGCGTGGACTTGTAGGGCACGTGCACCATGTCCGCGCCGATCGACTTCTGCAGCATGCCGCCGTACAGCACGCCACCGAGGTTGCCGCTGGCGTAGTTGAGCTTGCCCGGGTTGGCGCGCGCATGCGTAACCAGATCGTCCAGCGTCTTCCACGGCTGGTCGGCCGCCACCACCAGCACGTAGGACGTGCCGGCCAGCCGGGTGATGGGCGTGAAGTCGCGCAACGGGTCGTAGCTGACGCTGCGCAGGATGCCGGCCGGGTTGGCGACGATGGAGTTGGTGGCGGCGACCACGGTGTAGCCGTCGGGCGCCGACTTGGCCACGTGCTCGACGGCCAGGACCGTCATCGCGCCGGGCTTGTTATCGACGACCACGCTCTGGCCGAGTGCGGCGCCCAGCGGCTCGGCGACGATGCGCAGGAAGGTGTCGGTCGCCGACCCGGGGCCGAACGGCACGACAAGGCGAACCGGCTTGTTCGGATACTGCGCATGGGCGGCCAGCGGGGCCAGGCCCAACAGCAGGGCGAGGGTCAAGCCGCGCGACAGGTTGCGCGCGGCGCTTGCGAAGCGAGGGGTCATGCTTGTCACCGTTCGCCCTGGCGGGCCTTGGTAGGTCGGGTTGATGGTGCGGCCGCCACCGATGAGACGGTGTTCTCGAGTGGCTTGTGGGTCGCGTGGACCGGGCTCGCTGCATGCCCGCCCAGGGTCCACGAGACCTGGCGCGCTGCCTCGACCACCAGTGCGGCGAGCAACTCGCGTCGCGGCTCGAGCCGGTCGATCGGGACGCCGATGCCGATGGCATGGCGCACGCGGCCGTCGCGCTCGATGACCGGTGCGGCCACGGCGCCGGCGCCTACTGTGTGCTCACCCTGTGTCACCACGACTCCGCTGCGGCGTACCTCGTCGACGATGCGTCGCAGGCGTGCCCGATCGGTGACGGTGCGCGACGTGCGCCGCGGCATGTCGTTCTCGGCCAGGTAGCGACGGATGAACGACGGCTCCTGAAACGCCAGCAGCGCACGGCCCATGCCGGTGCAGTACAGCGGCCAGCGCGAGCCGACACGCGGCGAATAGCGGATGTCCTGCTGGCTGTTGATGACGTCGATGTACAGCGCTTCGGAACTGCGTTCGTCGAGCGTGGCGAGCATCACGGTCTCACCGGTCCGGGCCATCAGTTCGGCCGCCACCGGGCGCGCCGCAGCCAGCACGCCCGCATCGGCGGCGATGATCGCGCCCAGCCGCATCGCCGCCGGGCCCAGCGCGTAGCGGGCATCACGCAGGCTCACGTAACCGGCGCCGACCATCACCCGCAGGTGGTTCAGCAGGCTGGTTTTCGGGATCTGCAGCGCTTCGGTCATCGCTGCCAGCGACATCCCGTGCGTCGCGGCGGCCAGCAACTCGACGATCTGCATCACGCGCAATGGCGACTTGGGGCCGCTGTAGTCGTCGCTGGCGGAACCGTTCACGGAGTCGGAGGGCCGTTTCACTATTGGTATGATAGTCCAATATTGGATCGATCCCGGAGGACGGCCGTGGCCAACCCCTCGTGTGAAGCGAACTGGCCGAGGCCAAGGAACGCCTGGATCGCCTGCTCGGTTGATATCTCATCGTTGGAGGAGGACGGACCATGAGCCAGGGACCGCTGAGCGGCATGAAGGTGGTGGAGTTCGCCGGCATCGGGCCGGGCCCGATGTGCGGTATGTTGCTGGCCGACCTGGGTGCCGAGGTGCTGCGTGTGGACCGGCTTGCGCCCAGCGGTCTGGGCATCGAGCGGGCACCGAAGTTCGATCTGCTGAACCGCGGCAAGCGCTCGATCGCGGTCGATCTGAAGGCCGCCGAAGGGGTGGCGTTCGCGCGCCGGCTCGTCGCCTGCAGCGATGCACTGATCGAGGGCTTTCGGCCGCAGACGATGGAGCGGCTCGGCCTGGGCCCCGAGCCTTGTCTGGCGCAACAACCCAAGCTGGTCTACGGGCGCGTCACCGGCTTCGGACAGACCGGGCCGCTGGCGCTGGCCGCTGGGCACGACCTGAACTACATCGCCTTGTCGGGTGCGCTGCATGCGATCGGCCGCGCCGGTGCGCCGCCGACACCGCCGCTGAACCTGGTCGGCGACTTCGGCGGTGGCGGTCTGCTGCTCGCGTTCGGCATGCTCGCGGCGCTGTGGAACACGCAGCGTGGCGGTGACGGGCAGATCGTCGATGCCGCGATGGTCGATGGCGCGGCGATGCTGATGACCTCGCTCTACGGCATGCTCGGCAGCGGCATGCACACCGGGCCGCGCGGCACCAACCTGCTCGACTCGGGCGCGCCGCACTACGAGGTGTTCCGCTGCGCCGACGGCGGGTATGTCTCGGTCGCGCCGATCGAGATGAAGTTCCGCAAGGTTCTGCTCGAGCGCATGGGGCTGGCCGCCGACGCCTTCGACTTCGACGACCCCGCGCGCTGGGCCGATAGCAAGACCCGGCTGGCCGAGATCTTCGAGACCCGCACGCGGGCGCAGTGGTGCGATCTGCTCGAAGGCAGCGACGCCTGCTTCGCGCCGGTGCTTGCGCCACTCGAGGCGCCGAAGCATCCGCACAACCAGGCGCGCTCGACCTTCGTCGACATCGGTGGTGTGGTGCAGCCGGCGCCAGCGCCGCGTTTCAGCGCCACCCCGGCGGCGCTGCCGCGTGCGCCGCACAGCGCCGACGATGGGGCGCTCGAACAGGTGCAGCGTTGGGGGATACCGGCGTCGGAACTGGGCGCACTGGTGCAGCGCGGCTTGGTTCGCGCGGGCGGTGCGCGCGCGGGGTGAGCGTCAGGGCACGGCCTGGGCGATCGCCGCACCGCTGCTCAGCATGCGATCGATGTCGGCCGGCGTGTAGCCGGCCTCGGCCAGCAGCTCTCGCGTGTTCTCGCCCAGCAGCGGCGCATGGCGGCGGATGGCCGGCGGCGTGCCCGACCAGGTGCCGGGGATGTTCATCGTGCGGATGCGCCCTTCGCTCGGGTGCTCGATCCACTCGAAGAAGCCGACGTCGGCCAGGTGCGGGTCGTCCATCAGCGTGGTCGGCGTGTGCATGGGCGTCACCGGGATGTCGGCCTTGGCCAGCGCGTCCATCCACTCGGCGGTGGTGCGCTGCGCCATCTGCTCGGTGACGAAGGCGTACAGCGCGTCGACGTTGCGCGTGCGGTCGGCCATGCGCAGGAAGCGCGGGTCGCGCAGCATCTCCTCGCGGCCCAGCATCTGGCAGAAGTTCTTCCAGTGCTTGTCGATGTAGATCAGGACGCAGATGTAGCCGTCCTTGGTCTTGCAGGGGCGGCGGTCCTTGGCGAGCAGGCGCACATAGCCGGCGTCGGCCAGCGGTGGGTCGAAGGTCTGGCCGTACATGTGGTCGGACAGCACGAACTGCGCCATGGTCTCGAACATCGGCACTTCGATGGCCTGGCCGCGGCCGCTGCGCTCGCGCGCGTAGAGCGCGGCGGTGACGGCGTAGACGGCGGTCAGGCCGGTGGTGCGGTCGCAGATGTTAGTCGGCAGGTAGCGCGGCTCGCCCGTCACGCGGCCGACCAGCGAGGGCAGGGCCACCGCGCCCTGGATCAGGTCGTCGAGTGCCGGCTTGCCGGCATAGCGCCCGCTTTCGCCGAAACCGTAGGCGCCGCAGTAGATGATGCGCGGGTTGACTGCGGCGACCTCGTCGTAGTTCAGGCCCAGCCGGCCCATCGAGTCGGGGCGGATGTTGAACAGCAGTACGTCGGCATCGGCAATCAGGCGCTTGAGCGCCGCCAGACCGTCGGGGTTGCGCAGGTCGAGCGCGATGCTGCGCTTGTTGCGGTTGAGGGCCAGGTACATCGGGCCCATGCCCTTGCTGCGGCTGGGACCGATGTTGCGCACGGTGTCGCCCTCGGGCGACTCCACCTTGACGACGTCGGCGCCCAGGTCGGCCAGGATCTGCGACGCGAACGGTCCCATCACCACGGTGGTGAGGTCGATGATCCTGACGCCGGCCAGCGGGCCGGGGCCGCTCGCGGTCTTGTCGGTTGTGGAGCTCATGTGTGGGATGAGGGGGGCTTGAAGTAGTCGGGCATGCCGGCGGGCCAGAAGTCGCCCCAGAGCACCATGCCGCCGTCGATGTTGACGGTCTCGCCGGTGATGTACTTGCCCGAGGATGCCGTGAGGTAGACCACCGCCTCGGCGATGTCCTGCACGTCACCGGCCCTGAGCATGGGGTTGGTGCGGAACAGGCCGCCGACGTTTTCTTCCTTGTAGTTGTTGAAGCCGTTGCTCTCGATCGCGCCGGCGCCGATGCAGTTGACGCGAATGCCATGTTCGGCCCATTCGACGGCCAGCGTCTTCGACAGCGCGATCACGCCGGCACGCGAGGCTGCCGTGTGCGCCATGCCGGGCAGGCCGCGGTCCACGGCAGCGGCGATGGTGACGATGCTGCCGTCGCGCTTGCCCTGCCGGACCCAGCGCTTCGCCGTGCCCTGCATCATGTACCAGGTGCCGTTCAGGTTGGTGTCGATGACGGCGTTCCAGCCCTTGTCGGAGAAGTC
>WBZO01003694.1_pt1 | contig 17456 bp, 14 predicted proteins | sample 5204261 | NCBI WGS metagenome assembly WBZO01 (sample SAMN12412400, study PRJNA552823) | activated sludge metagenome | isolation source: activated sludge from anammox sidestream of wastewater treatment plant... | place: USA: North Carolina | collected 2017-09
AGTGCCCACCGTGCTCGGGCACTCCGCGGGTGGCTCAGGTGGTACAACCGGAGACGTCCCCACGGCTCGCTCGGTGGCCTGCCCCCCATCAGCCGTGTCTCACACCTCTGTGGTCAGTACACCTAGCCGGCATCACCGGGGTCGCCCCAGCGGCGCACTACTCGACGCGCACGACCATCACGGGGGACGAGGCGTGGCGGATGAGCTGCTGCGTCACCGATCCGAGGAAGAACCCCGAGAGCCCACCGGCGCGCCGCGTGGCGGTGACGATCATGTCGGCGCCTTCGGCCGCGGCAAGCTGGCAGATGGTTTCGCCGGTGTCCTTGCCGCGCGGGAGGATCTCCACCCGTACCTCGGCCTCCGTGCCGAGGTCGGCGACGAACGACCGCGCCTCATACTCCGCGCGGCGGGTCCCCTCGCTGAGGGCCTCCTGGTGCGACCCCGGGATCTCGGCGAGGTCAGCGCGCGGGTTGAGGACGTGCAGGAGGAGCAGCGTGGCATTGCTGGCGCGCGCGACCGGCAGACTGGCGCGCACTGCCTGCTTGGCACCCTCGCTGCCGTCGTAGGCAACCACGATCTTCATCTGCCGTCCTCCCGGGTTCGCCGCGCGCTCATCGTATGCGTACCTCCGGACTCTGGCATCACGCGCGCCTCGCCCAGAGGCTAGAACGAGGACCTCGGGTCGAGCGCCTGCCGCAGCCCCTCGCCCAGGAACTGGAACGCCAGGAACAACACGACCAGCAGCGTGATGGGGACGGCGAGGGCCGTCCACTGGACAGTGACGAACCCGAAGTGGTCGGCGATCAGAGTCCCCAGGCTCGGCTGCGGCGCGGCGATCCCGATGCCGATGAAGGACACCGTCGCCTCCGCGAAGATCGCGCGGGGGACGAGGAACGTTGCCTCGACGATCACCGGCGCCGCGACGCCGGGCAACCAGTGGCGGGTCACGAGCCGCCAGCGGCTCGCGCCGAGCGACTCCGCCGCGAGCGAGAACTCCTGTGCTCGCAGCACCAGCATCTGCGCGCGGACGAGCCGCGCCATCGTGGGCCAGGCGGTGATCGAGATCGCGACGAACAGCAGCAACACGCTCGACGACACCCCGAGGAGCGACTGCCGCCCAAAGATCTCGTCGCCGAGGGCCGCCCGCAGGAGGATCACGAGCAGCAGGTCCGGGAAGGCATACGCGAGGTCCGTCGCGCGCATCAGCGTGCCGTCCACCCAGGACGATCCGGAGGCGGCCGCGGCGCCAATGCCAACCCCGAGCAGCGTGACCACGATCACCGCGAACAACGCGGCGGCGAGGGAGATCCTCAGGCCGAACAGCGTGCGGGAGTAGATGTCGCGCGCGAGCTGGTCGGTGCCCAGCCAGTGGTCCGCGCTCGGCGGCTCGAACTTCCCGGTCGCCCGGGGCGCGAGCGGATCCAGCGGGATCTCCGCGGACGAGACGAGGTACTGCGCCGTGGGGTCATGCGTCGCAAGCGTGTCCGCGCCGAGGGCGGCCCCGGCGAGCAGCAAGAGGACGACCGCCGCGGCGAGCGCGGCGCGGTGACGCCTGAACCGCCGCCACCACGCGCGCCAGGCCCCTCCGTGCCGTACGCCCGCCCACAGGTCGAACGTCGATTGCCACGTACTCATGACGGGGTGCTCTCGACCGCCGGTCCGACGCCGCTCACGCGCGCCTCGCTCCCCTACTGGCGATCCGCGGATCGACGAGCGGGTAGAGCAGGTCCACGACGAGGTTCGCGGCCATGATCACCACCGCGTACAGCAGCGTAGTCCCCATGATCATCCCGTAGTCGCGCTGCCGGACGGAGTCGATGAAGGCCGCCCCGACCCCGGGCAGTCCGAAGATCGACTCGATGACGATCGAGCCGGTCACGAGCGTCGCGAAGATCGGCGCGAGCACGGTCAGGATGGGGACGAGCGAGTTCCGGAGCGCGTGCCGCAGCACCACCGCGCCCTCCCCCAGGCCCTTCGCCCGCGCCGTGCGCACGTAGTCCTGTTGCAGCACCTCCAGCATCGCGCTGCGAGTGAGGCGGCTGAGGATCGCCATGGACGGCGCGCCGAGGGCGACCGCGGGGAGGACCCCGCGCGGGAGGCTCCCGATCGTGTCGCCGAACCCCTTGCCGAGCCGCACGTCCACCCAGCCGAGCCCGACCGCGAAGACGAGCAGCATCACGAACGCGATCACGAAGTGCGGGATCGCCGCGAGGATCGTGCTCGTCACGAGGTTCGCGACCGACCACGCTGACCTCGGGCGCACCGCCGCCATCACACCGAGCGGGACGCCGACGCCGACGACGAACGCGAACGACATCACGCCGAGCAGCAGCGACGGCACGAACTTGTCCGCGAGCAGGGAGGAGACCGGCTGACCCGGCTGGGCGAACGACACGCCCAGGTCACCGCGCAGCAGGTTCCCGAGCACGCCCACGAACTGCTCCGGCATCGGCTCATTCAGGCCGTAGTGGGTTTCGAGGGCGCGGATCGCGTCCGCCGAGAGCCGGGGATCGGCGCGCGCCTCGAACGGGCCGCCGGGCACCGCATGCATCAGGACGAACGTCACCAGGCAGATGAGCAGGAGCGTCAGGGCGGCGGCGACGACCCGGCGTACGAGGTAGATCAGCACCGGGATGCCACCCAGGCGATACTCAGCATGCGCGCGACCTCGTCAGCATCGGAGCGCCCTCGGGCGTTCCGCGTCCACGCGTGTAACGGTACTTCCCCGGTGTCTTACTCGTGCCGGGAAGTCCGCGCGCGTGAGCCGCGACCGATCAGGGTCGCCCTGAGATCGATAGCTGGTCGAAGTACAGGTCACCCGGCACCGTGCCCTCGCGGGGCGACGGGACGAAGCCCTGCACCCACGGCTTCACGAGGGCGCCTCGCAGCGGGTAGCTGAGCGGCATCACTCCGACCTCATCGATCAGCAGCCGGTGCGCCTCGTCATAGAGTTCGATGCGCCGGTCGAAGTCGGTCTCGGTACCCGCTTCCGCGATGAGCTCGTCGAACCGCGCGTTCGAGTAGTGCCCGAAGTTGAGCGGCGCGGTCGACGCGAAGATCGGCAGCCAGTTCTGCGGGTCGGGGTAGTCGGCCGCCCAACCGCCGATGGAGACCTGGAAGTCGCCGGACGTAAACGCGGTGACATAGGACGCCGTCTCACGGATGTCGAGCTTCACCGTCACGCCGAGGTGCGTCTGCCACTGCGACTGGAGCCACTCACCGGTCAGGACGGCGCTGGATGCCTCCGGGAGGAGCAGCGTGATCTCCACGCCCTCGGCGCCCGCCTCGGCGAGCAACACGCGTGACTCATCGAGCGCGTCTTCGTACTGGCGGCCGATGGACTCCTCGTACCCCGGCATGCCGGGAGGGATCCACGAATAGGCGGGCAGCCCGTTCCCCTCGAGGACGGCGCTCGCGTACTCGACGCGGTCCACGCCGCCGGCGAAGGCCCGGCGAACGCGCTCGTCGGCGAACAGCGGGTCGGCGGCGTTCAGGTAGACCGCCGCCGTTCGGAGCTGCGCGTACCCGACGAACTGATCGCGCAGCGCGGCGTTGTCGCGCACCTGCACGAGCTCCGCCGGCCCGAGGAGCACCACGTCCAGCTCGTCGTTCTGGTAGGCGAGGAACGCGACGGCCGCATCATCGATCAGGTCGAAGTCGATGGCGTCCAACTGAGGGAGGTCGCGGTGCCAGCGCTCGTTGCGGACGAGCCGCACGTGCTCGCCGTGCTCCCACGACTCGAGGACGAACGGTCCGTTGCTGACCAGCGTGCCGGCCTCGGTCCAGCGGTCTCCGAACTCGTCGATCAGGTCCTGGCGCACCGGGTAGAGCGGCCAGAGCGTCGCCAGGAGGAGGAACTCGGGGCTGGGGCGGTTGAGGTGGATGACCACGGTCCGGTCATCCGGCGCCTCGACGCGAAGCCCTTCGACGACCGCCTCCTCGAGTGCGGAGATGTCTTCCTGCTGGGCCGCCAGCGCCTCCTGCACGGCGATGTTCGCGTCGCCATCCGGTCCCGCGGCCGCGATGACACGGAAGAAGTCGACGTACGGGTTGTCCGAGCCGGGCTGGAAGAGCCGGCGCGCGGCATCCACGAACGCCTGCGCGACGAGCGGTTCACCGTCGCTCCACTGGAGGCCGTCGCGGAGGCGGAAGGTGTATGTCAGGCCGTCCGCCGAGATGCCCCCGTTCTCGGCGGTGGGGACCTCCTCTGCGAGGTCCGTGACGAGCCTGTCCTCGGCGTCGAGCCGGAGCAGTCCGGAGTACAGGTTTCGGACCATCGTCAGGGAGACCTGGTCCGAGGCGCGCTGCGGATCGAGCGTGCTCGGCTCGGAGGTCAGGTTCGCGCGCAGGACCTGTTCGGCGTCGGGCGATGCGGTCGCGGTCGCGGAGGCTGCCCCGCCGGTCTCCTCGGGCGTCGGTGTGGCGGTGCCCTCCTCGCGACCAGTGCACGCCACCAGCGCAAGGGCCAAGAGCCCGATAAACAACGGGCCAAAGGACCGTATGGACGCGCGGAGTCCGCGCGCAAGCTGCCTGCTCGCCACCCATGACTCCTCGCCATTCATCCGGCGCCAGTCCCTCCATCCGCAGGGACCGACATGGCGCAGGACGAGCCGCCCGGCCTCGGAATGTTATGAGGTGGAGCGCTACCCGTACTAGACACGGACTCCCCGTGCCCTCGTGTCAAACCTCGCGCTGTGTCCAACCGGTGCCGGCCCCACCCTCAATGCCGCGTGGAGCACCCCTCGCGGTGCGACCGACATCTGGACGGGACTCGCCTTCTCTATCTTCGGCGGCTCGCGGACGAGCTTGAGCCCCTTCATCGGACGCCGGTCGGACTGCTACGGGTGCGGCACGTCGCCATCTGTTCCGCATCGCCGCTGCGCTGGTTATCTGACTGCTGAAACGTTCGTGCAGGTGCTCGCGTTCCAACGCACTCAGCGCATGCCACACGTGCTGTCTTGAGGGTCACTCGCGCGTGCGCCGCGACATGCCTTCAACGCGTCCGGACGCGCTGATCCGGGGGTTTCGTGGCCGCCTGCTCCGTGGATATGCCGTCGCACGCCGGATCACGCCCTCGCGGTGCGGATCGCGCGAGGTCACGCCAGAGCGTCGGTGGTGACTGGGACTGGTTCCGGACTTGGTCAGTGCGGCGATCTTATTCGTCGTACCTTCGTCACAGACTCTTGCGAACTTCGTCATTATCGCTGCATAATGGAGGGACGCGACGGCGACGGGCGGTCATCGACAGCCCGACAGGCGGTCGTCGTAGTGGAAACGACCGGGCGCAACCTCCCGGTCGCGGAGGAGAGACGGCCTGGAGTGCCGCGGGGCCGTCTCTCCTCCACCACTCGGCCCGCCGCTCAGAGGGGTCGATGCTGCCGCTCGGGGGCGCGGATGCCGCCAGCGTCGCGCGGCGTCGGGTGTACGCCAGGACGGACCGGGCTAGTACTCGAACAGCGCGTCCAGCACGTACTGCTCCGCGACCCCGCGCGGTTCCCAGCCGAGCGTCGTGACCGTGTGGCCCTCAAGCTCCTTGTAGATCCGGAAGAAGTGCTCCACCTCCCGCAGGAAGTGAGGCGGGACGTGCCCAATCTCGGCGACCTCGCGGTAGCGGGGATCGGCGACCGGCACGGCCAGGACCTTCTCGTCGTCGCCCTTCTCGTCGCGCATCCGGAGCATGCCGACCGGGCGGGCCTCCACCAGCGCGCCCGTGAAGGAGTCGAACGATCCCCAGATCAGGATGTCCACGGGGTCGCCGTCACCGGCCCTCGTCGACGGGACGAAGCCGTAGTGGCCGGGGTAGTGGACGGCTGAGTACAGGACGCGGTCCAGCCGGAACAGGCCGGCGTGGTGGTCGTACTCATACTTGGACTGCCCGCCACGGGCGATCTCGACGATGGCGTTCAGGCGTCGGGGCGGCTCGCTTCCGGCGGGGATGCGGTACAGGTCTGACACGGGCTCCTCGGTGGTACGGGCCGGCAGACGCCGGCCTCCACGATCGATAGTGGCCCTCGATCGACGCGAGCGCCACGTGTTCCGCGTCCGCCTCCGCCCGTGCCGGGACGCTAGAAGACGCTGCGCGACCGCTCCGGTCGCCCCCGGCGCCGGGAGTGGACCTCCAGCGCGGCGAGGACGGCGGCGGCGGCAAGGCGTGCCTCTGCCAGGTGGTGCGGCATCTGGCCCAGCACCACCCCGGCGGTCTGCGCCGCCCGTTCGTCGACGCCCTCCGGGAGGCAGGCAAGCGCGTCCAGCGACCGGCGGAGGCGCCGCGCGGCGTCCGCCCCGACGGCATTACCAATCAGGTTCAGCGCCTCAAGCTCAGGGAGCACCCGCGCGGCCACGGCAGTGTCCAGCACCATCTCCCGTGCAGCGGTGAGCACGGTGCGGTAGTGGACGCGGTAGGCGCGCAGGTAGCGGTCGCGCCAGTCGAGCGCGAGCGCGGCGGCACGGTCGTAGTCCGAGGGCTGCGTGAAGTAGGCCAGCGCCGGGAGACGTGCGAGGAGCGCGTCCCGCTCCCGCGCGAGGGCCGCGTGCTCGGGCGTGTCAGGGACGATCGTGGCCGCCTCGAGGAACTCGACGAGCTGGAGCGAGCCACGCCCGCCGCCATCGCGGATCCGGGCGCGCAGGATCTCGTCGGCGAAGTCCTCCGGCGTGCGCCACAGCAGCCGGACCAGGCGGTTCACGCTGTCGTCGTGCTCGCGCCCGAGCTGCCCGAGCACGCCCGACCGGTCGTGGAGGAACTCCATGAGCGAGTCACGCATCCCGGGCCCGGGCGTGCAGGGAGGATGCGGCGGGCAGAGCGCCTGATACCCGGCGACCAGGTACGCCTCCGGCGACGGGCCGCCGCCCCGGTATGCCGGGGCGTGAGACCACGTGTCGAGCGCGGCCTCGACGACCACGCGCGGCTCCTGCTCCGCGGAGGCGGGCAGGAGTCGCAGCCAGGAAGGGCGTGTGCAGTCCTCGACGTCGGGCATCTCGTCCAGGAAGGCGATGCGGATGTCGGCCAACTCGGGATCGAGGGGCGACAGCAGTTGCTCGCTCCAACGGGGCAGGCGGATCAGCTCGGCGCTGAACCACGTGTCCGCGGGGTCGCGGAACCACGCGACCTCCGTCACCGAATCCCGCTGAATGCTGAGCTTCATCTCAGACCGTTCCGAACAGGGCTGGGGAACCTTCGGACGTGTCGGCGCTCGATGCGCCCGGTTACGGGCTTGCCGCTGTGTGCTCCACGAACGCAGCGGCGCGATCCAGGACGTGCCCAATCCCGCCCTCCTCAGCCAGCAGCTGGTCGAGGGCAGGCTCGGTGGAGACTGGAGGACGGTGCGGGGAACCGCAGCGGGCGGGTTCCGGCAGATCGGCGGGGCCCATCGCGACCATGGTCGTCGCGGCGAACGCGGCGCGGGAGGACGGGACGGGCGGAGGCGGCGGGGTGGGACGCTCCACCCCGTCCGTGATGCGTTGAGCCCTGGCGAACGCCCGCGCGCGGACAACCAGGGCGGCGAGGGTGCCCTGATCGCTGACGTCCGCCGGCTCGAGCGCGTGCCTGCCAATCGCGGTGGCGAGGTGCTCCGGGAACCGCCAGTGGCAGGCGAGCGCCCCACCGACCTCGGCATCGGTGAAGCCGAAGATGGGGCGCTCGGCCTCATGCAGCGAAATGCCCCGGGTGGCGGCGAGTTCCACGGCGTGCCGGAACGCCTCGGGCCGTGCCTGCTGGAGCGCGAGCCGGCCCACGTTATGGAGGACGCCCGCGGTGAACGCCTCGTCCTGGTGTGCGCCTTCGTGCCGCGCGAGCAGCTCCGCGAGCAGGCCGACGGTGATGGAGTGGCGCCAGAACGCGCCGGCGTCGATGTCGTCGTAGGACGGCATCGAGCGGATGGCGGCGGTCGCAAGCAGCGTCGAGCGAACCTGGCGGAAGCCCAGGAGCACCACCGCGTCGCGGATCGTCGTGATCCGCCTCGGGAACCCGTAGTAGGCGGAATTCGCGACCCGCAGGACGCGGGCCGTGAGGGCTGGGTCCGAGGAGATCGCCTGCGCCAGCTCGTGCGCGGAGAAGGTTTCCCCCTCCGCGATCTGCAGCACCTGGGCGGCAATGGGCGGCAGAGGCCGGAGGTCGGCGATCTCCTCGACCAGCACATCGAGTTCGGTCATGCCCGTTGCCGGGCACGGACCGAGCACCGACCTGTCGAGGGCGGGAACCCGGGAGAGCGCAGAAGAGGGGCTCTGCGGCTCCCCGGGGGGTAGCCGACGCGCGAGGGCGTCAGGCTGCGCCATGGGTCTTACCAGGGCCAAATCACGCCGGCCGAGGCGGTGGCCGAAGCGGCGACGAAGACGGCGGCGGTAAGAGCGGTCGCGGCAGCGGTAGTGATGATGCGGCGCATGGTGGTACTCCCCTTGAATCGCGACGAGCGCGATCTGTGACGACGGGGCTGAAATTACGGAGGGGGTTCTTACCAACCTCTGACCAGTTTGTGACCGTCGTCACCACATGCCAAGAATTGATTAGATTTATGGGCCATGTCGTGACACGAGACGCAGAAAGTGGTCCCGGAGCGTGAAGAATCCCCCTTCCGGACACGTAAACGACCGATATCGGGGATGTGTTCGAGGCGTCTGATGCGACTAGAGAGTGTCGTCCAGGGCGTCGCCAGAAAGCACACGCTGGTAGAGCGCCTTCACGCGCGGTGATGGCTCGGTTCCCAGCTCGCTTCGCATCGCGTCGTACAGGCGCCGGTACGCCCGCGTCGCAAGCTGCAGGTTCCCGCGCTGGACGTGTGCCTCCATCAGGCGGAAGGCGGCATCCTCGTTCAGCGGATCGGTCGCGATGACGGACTCCGCCATCCGGATCGCCTCGGCCGCGTCACCGCGGTGGAGGGCAGACGCCGCGAGCGCGAGGACCGAGGAGAGGTACATCTCCTCGTATCTCCGTCGGGCCTGCTCCGCCCACGCGGAGTCGAACGACGATGCGAACGGGCCCCGGTACAGGCTGGCCACGCGGCTGAGGCCCTCCGCCCACTCGGAGGAGTCCGGCTCGGCATTCTCGCTCGCTCGTGCGGCTGCCTCGAACTCAGCGGCGTCGTAGGAGACGTCGAATTCCGGGTTCACGCGGTAGCCGCCACCCGACTGCACCACCACCTGCGGGTGGATCGCCTTGCGGAGCCGGTAGAGCGTGGTGTGGAAGGCACTGTTGAGCTGCTTCGGGCCGGCATCAGGCCACAGCTCCAGCGCGATCTCTTCCTTCCGCATCGGCCGGCCGCGGTCGAGGAGGTAGAAGAACATCTCCTTGGAGCGCTCGCTCCGCCACTCGATGTCCTCAATGAGCCGTCCGTCGACCTCGACGCGGGCGCCGCCGAACGCCTCCGCGCGAATCCGGAACGCCGAGGGCAGGTCCGCGGCGACCCTCGTCTCCTCGACCTCCGGCCCGCGGACGCGCTGCTGGATCGTGCGGTAGTAGTCGCCGATGCCCGGGCGGGCGGCCGCGTACCCCAGGAGGTCCGGGAGCTGACGCGCCTCCACCAGGAGGAACTGGTCGTACCCCAGCTGGTCGGACAGCTCCTTGACGACGCGAAGGGCGTCGTTCGCGACCGGGCGCTTCTTCGTCGCGAGGGCGGCGGCGGCGAGGAGGAACGTCGCGATCGCCCGCTCACGTACGGCGCCCGACTCCTCGGCGCCGCGGATCGCCTCCTCGAGGATCGGAACGGCCTGGTCGGCCAGTCCCTCCGAGATGAGCGTCGCGCCGATCCCCGTGCGGAAGCGGGTCTCCTCGAAGAGCGCCTCCACCTGCTGCGCGGAGCGGAGGCCGTGGTCGAGCAGGGCGCGAGCGCGCGTGTGCTCGCCGCGTTCCCGGTAGCACATCGCCAGGCCGTACGTGGCCTCCATGATCAGCCCCGGGTCGTCGATCTCCTGCGCCTCGTGGATCGCGACGGTGTAGAGCGTGATCGCGTTGTCCAGGCGCCCGAGGTCGCGCTCGACGGTGGCGAGGCCCTCCTTGCCCCACGCCTCGTGGCGGTGGGAGCCGATCTGGCTGGCACGCTGGATCACGGTGTCAAACGTGTCGCGGGCGGTGTCCAGCTCGCCGAGCATGTGCTGGACGTTCGCCATGTTGTTCATCGTGGTGATCTGCGCCTGCGGATCGGCGAGCTGACGCCACGACCGCTGAGCCTGCGTGTACTCGACCATCGCGGGCGCGAGCTGTCCGCGCATGTAGAGGGTGGTCCCGAGGCAGTCGCGGCACTCCGCCGCGCGGTGGTAGTCCCTGAGCAGGTCGAAGGCCGCGGCGGCCATCTCGAACCGCACCTGCGCGGCCTCGAACTGGCCGGCGCGCGCGATCGTGACGCCCTCCTCGAGGTCGATCTCGGCGAGGACGGGGTGGTCCTCCGGCAGCGCCTCCAGCGCCGCCTGCCGCGCGCGACGGTAGGCGTCGATCGCATCCCCGATGCGCCCCAGGTCTCGGAAGGCGACGCCACGATAGAGGTCGACGCGGACGCGCTCCTCGGAGTCGAGGGGCTGCGACTCGACGCGGTCGAGGCGCGCGAGGCAGTCCTGGCGCTGGCCGAACTTCGCCGCGAGCCGGGCGCGCGTGAGCGCGAGCCCCGCCTCCTGCGCGAGCACCTCCTCCGGCAGCCGGTCGATCCACCCGGCGAGGGTCTGCCACTCGCCCCGCTGATAGAGGTGTTCCCGCGAGTCGTAGAGCTCGCGCACCACCTCTCCCCAGTCGCCGGCGGCGATCGAGAGATCCATCGCCGTCGCGAGCAGACCCCGGCGGGCGCAGATTGCCGCGGCCTGGCGTCGCAGCTCCTGCAGCCGGCCCGGCTCCTCGCGCTCCATGCGCGCGAGGAGGTGCTCCCGGATCAGCGCGTGCACGCGGTACCACTCGCCCTCCGCCTCGGACTCGGCGAGGCGCGAGAGGAAGCGGTTGCTCTGCTCGAGCTCGCGCAACACCGCCGCCGCCTGCGGGTTGCGGCTGAGCGACTGCGCGAACTCGCGGTCGAACGTCGGCAGGACGGAACAGGCGGTCAGCAGCTCGTGCTGCTGCGGGGTCAGCCGGTCGAGGACTTCCTGGTCGATGAACTGGCCGAAGATGAAGTCGACCTCGGGCGTGACGGGCGCGCCGTCGTCGCGGGACGCCTGGTCGGCCATGATCGCCAGGGCCGCCGCCCAGCCGTCGGCGCGGTGGATGAGCCGGTTGCGGACCTCGGCATCCTGCACGGACGACGCATCGAGGAAGGCAGCGGCCTCATCGGCGGTGAACACGAGGTCGCGGGCCGTCAGGCTGGAGACGCGGCGCTGGGCCGTGAGCCGGGCGAGCGACCCCAGCGATGGCCACGTCCGCGACAGGAGCAGCAGGCGCATGTTCATCGGGATCGCGCGCACAAGGGCGTCGACCACCCGCATCGCCTCCGGCGACTCGTCGAGCACGTGGAGGTCATCCAGCGCCAGGACGAACAGCTCGTCGACCTCCGCGGCGACGGACGCGGCGACCTCCGCGGTCACGGCGGCCGCACCGGCCGGCTGTGCGCCGGCTTCGAGGCGCTCCTCCGCGTCCTCCAGCGCGTCCGGGTAGACGCGCCGGATCGCCCCCACGATGCTCCCGATCAGCGCGAGCGGGTCGGTGTCCTGCCGGTCGAGCGACAGCCACGCCAGCGGGATCTGGGCGTCCTCGCACCAGTCGACGGCGAGCGTGGACTTCCCGTAGCCGGCGGGCGCGGTGACGAGGGTGACATCGCACTCGAGGGCGTTCTCGAGCAGACCGTGCAGCCGTTCCCGGCGGACGGTGTCGGCCCGGCGGCGCGGAGGCACCAGCTTCGGGACGAACCGTCGGCCTGGGCGCACGCGACGCGGTGGCAGATCACCCACGGGCTGCAATGTCACTCCGGTATTCTAGGCAAAACGGGCGACTGCGGCGCCAGAAAGCGAATCCCTGATATGACCACCGGCAACTCCGAAGGCTTCGCCGGCGCGGCGGCGGAGCTCGCATTCCTGCGTTCGTACGAGTCGGTGACGCTGTGGAAGCCCCAGGTGGTCGCGGACAACGTCCTGACCGGCATCTTCCTGGCGGACGCCACGCATCGAGGCGCCCTCGCCGCGCTGCTGCTGCAGGAGTCCGTCGAAGCCGTCCGCCGGCTCGCCGCCGTCTGGCACGCGCTCGCCGACCGCTCCGAGGCGCCCGCGCGGCGGCTCCGCCGCCCGCTCCCCGGCGCCGACGACGTCCAGCGCATGGCGGACACTGTGGGGATGGCGGAGGACGCCCGGAGCGTGATCGCGCTCCTCGGCGTCGGCGACGCCGGCGCGGACAGCGCCGCGGAGATCATTACGTTCGGCGGCCTCTCCTGGTTCGCGGACGCGGTGCGCTGCGCGGAGTCGGGGCCGCCTGACGTGAGCGTCGTGCCGTCCGAGGAGCCGGGCGGGGTTCCCTGGCTGCACTGGAGCGGATTCGACCGCAACGGCCACCCCCGGCGGATCGAGGTCGAGCTGGAGGACAACCAGGTCATCGCGCTGGGCGATGCCACTGGCGACTTCGTCACCTGGGCGCGGGAGTTCCTCGCGGCGTACATCGACGCGCGGGCGGCCGGGGTCGCGAGCTAGCGAGAGAGCGTCGCGATCAGGATCCCGGTCGCGACGGACACGTTGAGCGAGGTGACCGCGTCGCCCCGCGGCGAGACTCGGCAGACATCGTCACAGGTCTCGAGCGTGAGGCGGCGCAGGCCGACCTCCTCGTTCCCCACCACCAGCAACCACGGCCGGTCGACCGGCACCTGCGTCACGTCGCGTGGCGCGTGCTCGGAGGTGCCAAGGATCCACACGCCGGCCTGCTTCGCGGCCTCGAGCGCGCGCCGCAGGTTCTTCTCGATGGCGAAGGGGACGGCCTCGACGCCGCCGCTCGCGACGTCGTAGACGACTGAGGTCAGCGAGGCGGCGCGGACGTCGGTCATCACGATCCCGCGAACGCCGAAGAACGCCGCGGTCCGGAAGATCGCGCCGACGTTGTGGGGATCCTGCACCTGGTCGAGCGCCAGCCAGAGGCCGGCGCCAGCCGCGCCCCGGGCGTCCGCCTCGAAGAGCGCCTCGAGCGGCACAGGTTCTCGCTCGTCCACGTACGCCTCGGCGCCGGTCCGTCCGCCGGCGGCCTGCGGGCGGCGGGGTCCTCGCTCCTCGCGTTCGCTGACCGGGCGGACGGTGCGGCCGCGACGGCGCGCCTCCGCGACGACGCGCTCCCATGCCCCGTGGGGCTTCCCGCCGGGGATACGCACCTCCGCCACCGCGTCCGGGCGGATCGCGAGCGCGGCGAGGACGCTGTGGGGATTGCGGAGGGTGAGCACGCAGGCACGTTAGCCCTTCGGCCCGTCGAGCGTTAGCAGTGGTATCGTGACCACCTCGGCACGCGGCCGAGCGGCGTCCGGCGACGCTCGATCACGCGAGGGCCCCTTTGATTAAGTAGCACCGGGCGTTCTGTGCTCCTCACGGCTCCCCTCCGACCGGGGTGGAGTCGTGCGCCCCGGTGCGGGCCCTCCCGCGCGACCCTCGACGCAGCAGCAAGCACCGACCGCCCCTGCCGCCCAGCCGGAACCCGGGTGGCTGTCTGCGTCCGCGTGCGAGTGATGTTGCAGGTCAACCAGCTCTCCAAGAGCTTCGGAGCGCGGAGCGTGTTCCGCTCCGCGTCGGTCGTCGTGAACCGCGGCGAGGCGGTCGGTGTCGTCGGGCCCAACGGGAGCGGCAAGAGCACGCTCCTGCGGATCGCGGCCCGGCTGCTCGACGCCGACTCTGGCACGGTGGAGGTATCCCCCGGCGCGCGCGTCGCGTACCTCCGGCAGTCCATGGAGGCCGCCCCCGGGGCCACCGCCGGCGAGCGGTTCCCCTCGCTGTTCCCGGACGCGGCGGCCGCCGCCCTCGACGTCCTCGGGCGCCGGATCGCGGCCGCCGAGGATCCGGGGCGGCTCGCCGACGAGTACGACCGCCTCCTCGACGCGGTCGGGCGGGCCGGCACCGCGCAGGACGTCCTCGCGGCGCTGGGCGCGGACGCGATCCTGGCGGACGCCGAGCTCGCCCATCTCTCCGGCGGCGAGCAGGCGAAGCTCGCGCTCGCCGAGGTGCTCACGTCGGGCGCCGACGTGCTCCTGCTGGACGAGCCCACGAACCACCTCGACCTTGCCGGCATCCGCTGGCTGGAGGACCGGCTCGCCGCGTTCGAGGGCGCGGTGCTCCTCGTGTCACACGACCGGGCGCTCCTCGACCGGGTGGTCGATGGGCTGCTGATCCTCGATGCCGCGGGCGGCACGCCCGAGGTGTTCGCCGGCGGCTACTCCGAGTGGATCGAGGAACGCGAGCGACGCCGCACGGAGCAATGGGCGGCGTTCGGGCGTCAGCAGCGGGCGGACCGACGCCTGAAGGAGCACATCGCGCAGATCGAGTCCCGCTCCCGCTACATCGAGAACAGCACGATCAACTTCGCGATCCGAAAGAAGGCGAAGAAGATCGCGCGACGCTCGACGACGCTGAAACGCCGTCTCGAACGCGAGGCGGCTTCGGTCGACCGCGTCGCGCGTCCGGCCGAGCGGCCGCACGGCATTGGCGCGGCGTTCGGCTCGGCGGAGCGGTCGGCTTCGCGCCTGGTCGAGCTCGTGGGAGTGGATCTGTCCCCGGTGGGCGTCCCACTGCTCGTCGGCCTGGACCTCGTCCTCGAGCGCGGCGACCGGATCGCGCTCGTCGGCCCGAACGGCAGCGGAAAGACGAGCCTGCTGCGGGCGATCCTCGGCGGGGTCGTCCCGACGCGGGGCTCGATTTCCGTGGCGGGCTCGGCGCGCATCGGCTACCTGGCGCAGGAGGACGCCCTCGAGCACCTGCTCGACCTCACGCCCGTCGAGGCCGTGCGCCGGGAGGCCGGCGTGTCGCAGGTCGACGCGTCGAACTTCGTCCACCGCGTGCTGGTGGGGCACGAGCCGGCACACACGCCGCTGCGCCGGCTCTCCTTCGGCGAGCGCCGACGGCTCGCGCTGTCGCTGCTCATGCTGAAGGGCGCGAACGTCCTCCTCCTGGACGAGCCGACCAACCACCTCGACCTGGAGTCGCGCGAGGCCGTCGAGGCCGCACTCGCGGACTTCCAGGGCGCGGCGCTCGTCGTGACCCACGACCGCTACCTCATCGAGTCGATCGCGCAGACGGGATGGTCCGTCGAGGACGGACGGATCGTCGTCCGGAGCCCGGAGGAGATCGTGTAGCGCGCTGTCTACGTCGTCCGCCCTCTCCACGACATTCGCGGCCTCACGCCGGGGGCGGGCGGCCGGTATGGCTCAAGGGCACGGGGCGGGACCGACGGGATTCGACGCGGATTCTTCACGCGCGCCCGTCGCACACCCCCCGGCGCCTGAGCCAGACCGCCCGTACGCTAGTTCGCGATGTCTCACCAGTCCCTTGTCCTCCTGCATCTCGCGCGCAGCCTCGCAGTCGCGGCGGTGCTCGCGCTCGGCGCGTGGCTGGTCGCCGCGCCGACGCCGGCCTCGGCCTGTACCGGGTCGCCGCTCTTCGACGCACGGATCTGGGCCTGCGGCATTCGGATCGACGCCGGCCTGACCGAGGTGAAATGGGACCGCGGGACCGTCACGCTCGCGACCGCCCTCACCGCCGATCGCCTGAAGCCGACCGACGGCTCCGGCGATGGGCCGCGTTCCCTCGAGATCTGGGTCGAACGCCCATCCGGCGTCTTCGACGGCTGGGTGCGAGGCCGCTCCGTGGGGCTGCGGGTGCTGGAGCCCGGCACGACGTACTACTTCGCCGCCGACGAGCCGCTCTCGTGGGCCATCGCGCGCCCGGCCCCCGCACGGCCCCCGAGCTCGACGCGCGCGTCGATCTTCGATGGCGCGCAGGTGGTGTCGCTCTACGGACACCCGGGGGTCCCGTTCATGGGCGCGCTCGGGAAGTACAGCGCCGCGGGCGCGGCCGCGGAGGTCGCTCGCGTCGCGGCCACGTACGACCGCCTGAACGGCGCCCGCGACGTCATCCCCGCGCTGCACCTCATCGCCTCGGTCGCGCAGGCCCACGCCGGCGACGGCACCTACCTTGGCCGCATGTCGCTCGACGCCGTCCAGGAGTACGCAGACGTCACCGCCGCGCGCGGACAGCTGCTGTTCCTCGACATCCAGGTCGGCTGGGGCGACCCGCTGGCGGAGGTGCGTCGCTACGAGCCGATCCTCCGGCAGCCCAACGTCCACGTCGCCCTGGACCCTGAGTTCGCGACGAGGAGCGACGGCGAGGCGCCGGGCCAGGCGATCGGCTCGCTGACGGCGGCGGAGATCAACGCCGTCCAGGCGTACCTCGCGACCCTGCCCGGGAAGTACGGCATCCCGCGCAAGGTGCTGGTGGTGCACCAGTTCCGTGTCGACATGATCGTGGACCCGATGAACATCGCGAGCGTCGACGAGGTGGACCTGGTGATCGACATGGACGGCTTCGGTCCACAGGGGCAGAAGCTCGCCGGCTACGAGCGCTTCGCGAACTCCAGCTACGCGGAGTTCGCGGGCTTCAAGCTCTTCTACCAGTGGGACACGCCACTGTTCACACCGGCGGAGATCCAGGCGCTCACGCCGCCACCGGACTACGTCATCTACCAGTAGGAGTGCCGACCTCGCGCGCCGAGGCGGTCAACAAACCTGTGACTCGCTCTGGGCGGGTCCCCACTACCAGGATGGATCGGGAGGTGATCCGTGCCAGAAGGCGTACCAACGGCAGCCGAACTGATCGATGGGAACCGCGCGTGGGTCGGGTCCTTCGCATGGGGCGGCCTCGACGTGCGTCCGCGACGCAACCTCTCGGTCCTCACCTGCATGGACTCCCGCTACACCGTGCACGGCACACTCGGACTGCCGATGGGCAGCGCGCATGTCATCCGCAACGCCGGGGGGCGCATCACCGACGACACCATTCGCTCGCTGGTGCTCTCCGCCCACGCGCTGGGCACGCGAGGGTGCGTGATCATCCACCACAGCAAGTGCGGCCTCCTGGGGACCACGAATGAGACCATCCGCGCGATGGTGAAGGAAGCGACCGGGGCTGACGCCTCCGGGATCGACTTCCTCCCGTTCACCGACCTCGAGGGCAGCGTCCGCGAGGACATGCGCCGGCTCCGCGCGTGCGACCTGCTGCCCCCGGGCTACCAGGTCCTCGGCTTCACCTACGACGTGGACTCGGGCCAGCTCACCGAGGTGAACCTTCCGGAGTGAGCGCCGCCGGCCGGCCGGGGCCGAAGCCGGCCTGCTGGCTGGTCCGCCACGCAGCCCACGGACACAGGACGGGGCGCCTCGCGGCGCCCCGTCCTTCGCGTCCGGTGGCCGCGGCTAGCTGTGACGTCCATAGAGGTTGTTAGCACGGAGTGATCGAAGGGGACCTCCCGGGGAAGGTGTGGTTACCACGCCAACCACCCCAGGAGGTCCTCTTGCACGCTAACGCCAAGCTCACACCAGCGGGAC
>WBZO01003695.1_pt1 | contig 17452 bp, 19 predicted proteins | sample 5204261 | NCBI WGS metagenome assembly WBZO01 (sample SAMN12412400, study PRJNA552823) | activated sludge metagenome | isolation source: activated sludge from anammox sidestream of wastewater treatment plant... | place: USA: North Carolina | collected 2017-09
TTGCCGCCGGCACGGCGGACGGGGGAGGGTCGTGCCGATCTTCGCAACCTCGGGATCGCCCGGAGCGCGCGCATGGCGCAACTGCGAGTACTGGACGAGGACCACGCGCGCGGCGTCGCGGCGCTGTGCGAGGCGATCGTGCCCGGGTCCGCGCGCGTCGGCCCGGTGGTCTACGTCGACGCCAAGCTCGCGCTGATGCCGCCGCCGGTGCGCGCCGCGGCGCTGGCGGCGATCGATCGGCTGGCGCCGGCCGCCGCGGGCGGGGCGCTCGCGCGGCACGAGCGCACGCCCGAGTTCGCGCTGGTGCGCGCGCTGGCGATCGAGGCGTTCTACAGCGACTTCGTCGCGCCCGGCCACGCCGGCCCGGGGGCGTGGGCCGAGATCGGCTTCGAGCCGCCGCGCGCGGTCGATCTCGAGCGCGACTGGTCGTACCTGGGGATCCGGTGAAGGACGGGTTCGACGTCGTCGTGGTCGGCTCGGGGGCCGGCGGCGGCGTGGTCGCCGGCGAGCTGGCGCAGGGCGGCTACCGCGTGCTGCTGCTCGAGGTCGGGCGCCACTTGACCACGCAAGACTTCCGGCGCTGGGAGGCCAAGGCCACGCACGACCTCTTCTGGCCGCTGCGCTTCGCGCCGCTGCCCGACGGCGACGTGGTGACGTTTCTCGCGGCGCGCTGCGTCGGAGGCACGACGACGATCAACACCAAGGTGGCGCTGCGCGCCCACGAGGAGGACGTGGCGAAGTGGCACCTCGCCACCGGCCTCACCAACGGCGCGGGCCGGCCGTTCGCGCGCGCCGATCTCGACCCCTACTACGCGCGCGTCGAGGACCTCCTCGGCGTGCGCGAGCGCAGCGATTGGCAGAAGTGCATCTACACGGTGCGGCCCGGGTTCCGCGCGCTCGGCGCCGACCTCGAGCCGGTGCACTCGTACACCGACGCGGAGTGTCAGAGCTACGGCTCGTGCCTGCAGGGCTGCCCCACGGGCGGGGGCAAGTCGACGATGAACACCTACATCGCCTGGGCCCTTGCGCGCGGACTGCTCGACCTGCGCACCAGCGCACAGGTCGAGCGCGTGCTGATCGAGGACACGGCCGCGGGGCCGCAGGCCGTCGGCGTCGAGTACGCGGACGCCGCCGGCGCGCGCCACCGCGTGCGCGCGCGCTACGTCGTCGCCGCCGCGGGCGCCCTCAACACGCCCCAGCTGCTGCTGCGCTCGGGCTTGCGCAACGGCGCCCTCGGGCGTCACGTCGGCCTGCACCCGGCGCGCCTCGTCTACGGCCTGTTCGACGAGCCGCAGGACGCGCACCGCGTGTACCCGATCTCGGCGCACTGCATGAAGTTCCAGCGCGACGCGGACGGCGGCTTCGTGGTCGAGGCCGCGACCGTCATGGACCCGATCGCCTTCGCGACCACGCTCCGCGACGAGCACGGGCCGCTGTGGGGGGCGCGGCTGGTCGAGGCGGTGCGCGCCTACCGCCGCTACGCCGGGGTGCTGGCGATGGTCAACGACGAGAACAACGCGTCGGTGCAGCTCGACGCGGGCGGCGCCGAGCGGATCGCAGTCGACCTGCAGCCGAGCGAGCTCGCGCGCATCGCCGCGGCCCGGCAATTCAGCCACGACGTGCTGCGCGCGGCGGGCGCGCGGCAGGTGTACTGGACGGGGCTGATCTCCACGCACGTCCAGGGCGGCTGCCGCATGGGCGACGATCCGGCGCGGTCGGTCGTCGACCGACGCGGCGAGGCGCACGAAGTGAAGCGCCTGTTCGTCGGCGACGCGTCGCTCCTTCCGCGCACGCTCTCGGTCAATCCGTCGCTGACCGTGATGGCGCTGGCGACGCGCCTCGCCGAGCACCTGGTGACGGAGATGTCCGAGGACCTGTCGCCCGCCTGAGCCCGGCCCGCGGCGGCTACGCCGCGGCCGCGAGCGCCCGGTACCCGCGCGGTGCGATGCCGTAGCGCGCCCGGAAGCTGCGGCTGAAGTGCGCCGCGCTGCTGAAGCCCCATTCGAAGGCGATGTCCGTGATCGAGCGCGCGCGCGGCGCCGGCGCGGCGAGGTCCTCGCGGATGCGCGCGAGGCGCGCCTGCCAGATGTACGCGGCCAGGGTCTCGCCCTCGTCGCGGAAGAGCTTGTGCAGGTTGCGCTTGCTGCAGCCGACGGCGGCGGCCACGCGATCGAGCGTCATGGCCGGGTCGCGCAGGTTGGCGTCGACGTAGGCGCGCACGCGGTCGCGGGCCGAGGCGCGCAGCGAAAAATCGGACTGGATCCCGGCGCGCTCCAGGAGCGCCAGCGCGATCGACTCGGCGAGCCGGTCGGCCGCCGCATCCGCCTGCGACCTCGCCGGCGCGTCGTCGAACGCGGCGACCAGCCGCTCGAAGGCCACGCCGCTCGCGCCGCCGCGGCCGGGAAAGCGCCGCGCGGCGACCTGGTCGACGCGCACGCCCGGCGCCTGCACGCGCTCGCGCGGCAGGACCAGCACGAGCTGCGCGACGCTCGCGGGATTGGTGACCACGTAGGACCGGGCGGAGTCGTAGATGCTCCACTCCCCGGGCCTCAGCACCACGCGCCGACCCGCCTGCTCGAAGCTCGCCGCGCCGCGCAGCTGCGCGACCACCTTCAGGCCGCCGCGATCGTCCCGGCGGGCCTCCGCGGGCGAGCGCATCACGCGGTGGCGCGTCGCGTCGATGCGGCAGAGCCGCAGGTCGGCGAGCTCGCTCGACGCCAGTCGGCCGTCGAACCGCGGCCCGGCATAGGCGGGCGAGAGCAGGCTGCGGAACTGCCGCCACAGCAGATCGGCCCACATCGCCTGGCGCTCGGCGGGTGCGACGTCCTGCGTGGAGATGACCGAGGGCATGAGCGGGGGCCGGCGCGGCGCGGAACCGGAGCGGAGTGTAGCGGAGCGCCTCGATGCTGCATCGCATCACGCGCGTCCCCGCGCGCGGTTCGCTCTGGGGCAAGACGCGCGGCCCGAACGCGACCAGAATGGCGCCTCTCAGGAGGAGGGATCATGATGCTGAAGAACGTGATTCGCACCACGCTCGCCGCCGCGGCGGTCGCCGCCCTCGGCCTCGCCGGCGCCGCCGGCGCGCAGGACATCAAGTCGATCAAGGTCGGCTACGCCATCTCGAAGACCGGCCCCAACGCCGGCGGCGCGGCCACCACCAACATCCCGCAGTACGAGATGTGGGTGAAGGAGGTCAACGCCCGCGGCGGCCTGATGCTGAAGAGCCTCGGCAGGCGCGTGCCGATCGAGGTGGTCGAGTACGACGACCGCTCCAGCTCCGAGGAGGCGGTGCGCGCGGTCGAGCGCCTGATCACCCAGGACAAGGTGGACCTGCTCTTCCCGCCCTGGGGCACCGGCATCAACCTCGCGGTGGGCCCGGTGTTCAACAAGTACGGCTACCCGCAGCTCGCCTTCAGCGCGGTGACCGACAAGGCGCCGGAGCTCGCCAAGCGCTGGCCCAACAGCTTCTGGTTCCTCGGCACCAGCAAGCAGTACATCGACGCGCTCTCCGCGCTGCTCGAGCAGGCGCGCAAGGACGGCAAGATCAACGGCAACATCGCGATGGTGAGCATCTCCGACGGGTTCGGCATCGACCTCGCGAACGCGGCGCGCCCCGGCTTCGCCAAGGCGGGCTTCAAGGTGGTGTACGACAAGAGCTACCCGATCGGCACGCAGGACATGTCGCCGCTGCTCGCCGAGGCCGCGCGCTCGGGCGCCGACACCTTCGTCGCCTTCAGCTACCCGCCCGACACCTTCGCGCTCACCGAGCAGGCCAAGGTGACCTCCTTCGCGCCCAAGGTGATGTTCCTCGGCGTGGGCACGTTCTTCTCGATGTTCCCGGACAAGTTCGGCCCGGGGGTGGAGGGCATCATCTCGTTCGGCGGCTGGGCGCCGAACAACCAGGCGCTGCTCGACTACGCCAAGCGGCACCGGGAGATGTTCAAGCGCGGGCCGGACCTCTGGGGCGCCGCGATCGGCTACTCCTCGCTGCAGATGCTCGAGCAGGCGATCGAGCGCGTCGGCAAGATCGACCGCGCGGCGATCGTCAAGGAGCTGCAGACGGGGACCTTCGACACGCTGATCGGCAAGATCAAGCTGGTCGACAACATGCCGAAGGACGCGTTCCCGCTCATCGGCCAGTGGCAGAAGGGCTTCTACGCGGGCGTCGCCCCGGCGGGCCCGAACGCCGCGCAGCTGGTGATCCCCAAGGCGCCGTGGAAGTAGCGGCACGGCCGGCGGCCGGCGGGCGCGCGCGCCCCGCCGCCCGCCTGCGGCCGCAGGCGGCGCCCCCCGGCGCAATCGCGCGCGCGGCACCCCGCCCCGCCAGCAGCTGAATGCTGATCGACGCGACGCTCTCCGGGCTGATCCTCGGAGGGATGTACGCGCTCGTCGCCATGGGGCTGTCGCTCCAGTACGGCGTGGCGCGCATCATGAACCTGTCCTACGGCGAGGTGCTCATCGCCGCGTCGTTCGGCGCCTGGTGGCTGTTCACCGGCGCCGGGGTGAGCCCGCTCGCCGGCATGCTCGCGGTGGTGCCGGCCGCCTTCGCCGCGAGCTGGCTCGTCTACCGCGTGCTGCTCGTGCCGCTCGTGCGGCGCGCGCAGACGCGCGACGCGCTGGAAGTGGACTCCATCCTCGCCACCTTCGGTCTCGCGTTCGTGGTGCAGGGGGTGATGCTGGTCGCCTTCGGCGGCGCCTACTACAGCTACGCGTACCTTGCGATTCCGGTCAAGATCCTGGGCGCGACGGTGGCGGTCAACCGGCTCCTCGCGTTCGGCGTCGCCGTGGCGATCGGCCTCGCGCTCTACCTCGGCCTGACGCGCACCCGCGCCGGCACCGCGGTGCGCGCGGTGGCGGTGAACCCGGAGTCCGCTCGGCTGGTGGCGATCGACGTGCAGGCGACCGCGGGCCTCGCTTTCGCCCTCGGCGGGGCGCTGGTCGCCGCCGGCGGCGTGCTGGTGTCGATGTTCCTCACGTTCAACGCCAACATCGGCGTCATGTTCACGATGAAGGCGCTGATCGTGGTGATCATGGGCGGCGTAGGCAATCTCCTCGGCGCGCTGGTGGCGGGGCTGGTGCTGGGACTCGCCGAGACGTTCGTCGCCACCTGGGTCGATCCCGGCCTGACGCTCGCGGCGACCTACAGCCTGTTTCTCGCGGTGCTGCTCGCGCGGCCGCAGGGGCTGTTCGGCGGGAGCGGGCGATGAGCGGCCGGGCGGCTGCCGCGCTCGCCGGCGCCGCAGCGCTGGTCGCCCTCCTCGCGACGGTCCCGCTCGTGGCCGACGACTACCGGCTGTCGCTCGCGATCAGCATCATGAACTACACCGTGCTCGCGACCGCGTGGGCGCTCTTTTCCGGGCCGACGCGCTACGTGTCGCTCGCCACGGTGGCGTTCTTCGGCATCGGCGCCTACGTCGTCGCGGTGCTGGGCGAGGGCAACCCGTGGCCGCTGGTGCTCGCGGCCGCGCTCGCAATCGGCGTCGCGGTGGCGCTCGTGGTGGGTCTCTCGACGCTGCGCCTGACCGGGGTCTACTTCGTCATCTTCACCTTCGGCCTCGCGGAGCTCGTGCGCCAGCTCGTGACCTGGTACGAGGTCAACCGCACGCGCACCCTGGGGCGCTACATCTTCCTCGACATCGGCGCCGCCCAGATCTACTGGCAGCTGCTCGCGCTCGCGGTGCTGGTCTTCGCGCTCGGCATCCTGATCCGGCGCTCGCGCCTCGGCCTCGCGCTGCGCGTGATCGGCGACGACGAGGCGGTGGCGCGCCACGTCGGCATCAACACCACCCTCGCGAAGGTCGCGCTCTTCGCGCTCAGCGCCGCGTTCATGACCGTGGCCGGCGCGGTGATGGCGCCGCGCTGGACCTACATCGACCCGGCGATCGCGTTCAACCCGGTGGTGTCCTTCCAGGTGCTGATCATGGCGCTGCTCGGCGGCGTGCATCGCCTCTACGGGCCGCTGCTCGGCGTCGTCCCGCTGACGCTGCTGTTCGACTACCTGCTGGCGCGCTTCCCCAACCACTTCAGCATCATGGTGGGGATCGCGTTCCTGCTGATCGTCTACGCGATCCCGCAGGGCGTCGCCGGCCTCGTCGAGCGCCTGCTGCGGAGGCCGTCGTGAGCGCCGCGCCGCTGCTCGAGGTGGCGGGCCTCACGCGCAGCTTCGGCGGGCTGCGTGCCGTGGACGAGGTGAGCCTGCGCGTGGCGGCGGGCGAGATCGTCGGCCTGCTCGGGCCCAACGGCTCGGGCAAGACCACGGTGCTGAACCTCATCTCCGGCGCGTTGCGGCCGGACCGGGGCACGGTGCACCTCGCCGGCGCGCCGATCCAGGGGCTGCCGGCGTTCCGCATCGCGCGCAAGGGCGTCGCGCGCACGTTCCAGCTGGTGCGCGTGCTCGGCTCGATGAGCTGCCGCGAGAACGTGCTCGCCGCGGTCGCCTTCGGCGCGCACGGGCAGTGGGGGGAAGGCGCGCGCCGCGCCGCCGACGCGCTGCTCGACCGCGTCGGCCTCGGCGGCCGCGGCGACGCGCCGGGCGCGGACCTCACCTACATCGACCAGAAGCGGCTCGAGCTCGCGCGCGCACTCGCGCTGCGGCCCGCGCTGCTCCTCCTGGACGAATGGCTCGCGGGCCTGAACCCCGCCGAGCTGCGGGTCGGCATCGAGCTCGTGCGGGCCCTGCGCGCCGAGGGCATCGGCATCCTGCTGGTCGAGCACGTGATGGACGCGATACGGTCCCTCTGCGACCGCTGCGTGGTGATGAACGCGGGCCGGGTGATCGCCGCAGGCGCGCCCGCCGCGGTGCTCGCCGACGCCGAGGTGGTGCGCGCGTACCTGGGGGACGAGCATGCTTGAGGTCGCCCGCCTCTCGGTCGCCTACGGCAAGCATCGCGCGGTCGAGGACGTGCAGCTGCGCGTCGGGCGCGACGAGATCGTGGTGATCCTGGGCGCGAACGGCGGCGGCAAGACCTCGCTCCTGAAGGCGATCGCGGGCGTGCAGGCGGCCGCGCCCGGCGCGAGCGTGCGCCTCGGCGGGCGCGAGATCGGGGGCGAGCCCGCCCACCGCATCGTCGAGGCGGGCCTCGCGCTGGTGCCCGAGGGGCGCGGCATCTTCGGCGAGCTCACCGTGCGCGAGAACCTGATGCTCGGGGCCTACGCGCGCCGCGCGCGCGGCGGGGAGGCGGCCAACCGGCGGCGCGTGCTCGACCTCTTCCCGCGCCTCGCCGAGCGCGTCGAGCAGCAGGCGCGCACGATGAGCGGCGGCGAGCAGCAGATGGTCGCCATCGCCCGCGCGCTCATGTCGGCGCCCGACATCCTGCTGCTCGACGAGCCGTCGCTCGGCCTCTCGCCGCTGCTGTGCGGCGCGCTGTTCGACACCCTGGTGCGCATCCGCGCCGCCGGCATCGGCATCCTGCTGGTGGAGCAGAACGCGCGGCGCAGCCTGGCGATCGCCGACCGGGGCTATCTGATGGAGAACGGCCGCATCGTCGGGGAGGGCGCCGCCGACGCGCTGCGCCACGATCCCGCGGTGCAGCGCGCCTATCTCGGGGTCGGCGGCGCGCCGGCGAGCTGACATGGGGAGCGAAGCCATGCTGAAGGGAAAGGTCTGCATCGTGACGGGCGGCGCCGGCAGCATCGGGCTCGCCACGGCCGCGCTCTTCCTGCGCGAGGGCGCGCGGGTGATGCTGGTGGACCGGGAGCCGGCGGCGCTCGACGCCGCGCTGCGCGCCGCGGGCGGCGGCGCCAACGCCAGGGCGTGCGCGGCCGACGTCGCCGACGCCGCCGCCACGCGCGCCTACATCGACGCGACGCTCGCCGCGTGGGGCCGGCTCGACGTGGTGTTCGCCAACGCCGGCGTGAGCGGCGTGGTGCGGCCGGTGACCGACTACCCGGAGGACGAATTCGACCGCGTGCTGGCGGTGAACGTGCGCGCCCCGTTCCTCGCCTGCAAGTACGGCCTGCCGAAGATGAGCGACGGCGGCAGCGTCGTCATCACCTCCAGCGTGGTCGGGGTCACGAGCGATCCCGGCATCGCCGCCTACGCCACCTCCAAGCACGCGGTGATCGGCCTGATGCGCACGGTGGCGAAGGAGGCGGCGCCGCGCCGCATCCGCGTGAACGTGATCGCGCCCGGGCCGATCGACAACGGCTTCCAGAAGGACATCGAGCGCGCGCTCGGCGAGGCGATCGGGCGCGACGCGACGCAGTTGCTCGACTCGCTCATCCCGCTCGCGCGCCACGGCCGCGCCGAGGAGATCGCGCGCGCGGTCCTGTTCCTCGCCTCCGACCAGAGCAGCTTCACCACCGGGACGGTGCTGATGGCCGACGGCGGCATGCACGTATGAGCGTTCGCGCCGGCGCTGCGACGTTGTTCGGCCGCGAACGCGCGTGAGCCGGTGCTAGGATACGGGCCTCATCGGCGGATCGTGCCCATTTGTTCTACGCCAAGTTCTTCAAGGCCTTGCATGAAGAGGGCGTTCGATACGTCCTCGTCGGCGGCGTCGCGGTGAACCTGCACGGGGTCGAACGGGCGACGGGTGACGTCGATCTGCTGCTGGCGCTGGACGGCGAGAATCTCGGGCGTTTCTACCGCGTCGCGCGGCAACTTGCGCTCAAGCCGGTCGTGCCAGTGAAGCTGGAAGACTTCTCTGACGCCGCGAAGGTCGAGTCCTGGATCCGCGAGAAGCACATGCTCGCGTTCGCGTTGCGAAGCGGCGACAGGCTGGATCCGACGGTTGACATCCTGGTCCAGCCGGCAGTGGCGTTCGACGAGGCGCATGCGCGCGCAGTGTCCATGGACCTGGGCGGCACTCCGATCACCGTTGCCGCGATCGAAGACCTGATCCGTTTGAAGACGGGAACGGGTCGCGAGAAGGATCGAGGCGACATCGATGCGCTCAAGCGCGTGCTGGATCTCGGGCTCGAAAAGCCGCAGCCGGATGGAACCGATTGATTTCTACTACAGCCCGACGGACGAAGATCTGCGGGCGTACGCCGAGTTGACGCCGCTGGAGCGACTTCAACGGCTCGATAACCTGCGTCGCTTCACCCGCATGGTGCGCAGATCGGCGACTCCGTCGTCTGAAGCAGCCGAACCCGCCTCCGAACCCTACCCTGCGCAGCCGTCCGACTAGGCCGGCACCACCGCCGGCTTCTGCGCGGTGAACGCGTCGGAGAAGCAGTACTCCTCGCCCAGCCCCTGCGCGACGAACGCCGGCTTCGCCGCCTCCACCATCTTCACCGACCCGCAGGCGTAGATCGCGAACCCCGAGAGGTCGGGAAAGTCGGCCAGGATCGCCTCGTGGACGAAGCCGGTGCGGCCGGTCCACTCGTCGTCCGGCCCCGGCTCCGAGAGCACCGGCACGAACTTGAAGTTCGGGTGCTCCTTCATCCAGCGCTCCGGCAGGTCGGCCAGGTACAGGTCGCGGCGCTTGCGCACGCCCCAGTAGAAGTGGAGCGGGCGCGTGATGCCCATCCTGAACGCCTGCTCGAGCAGGCTCTTCACCGGCGCGAAGCCGGTCGCCCCGGCGACGAAGATCAGCGGCCGCTCGCTCGGCTCGCGCAGGATGAAGGCGCCGATCGGGCCCTCGAAGCGCACCAGGGTGCCGACCTTGGTGTGCTCGAAGAGCAGCGTGGTGGCCTTGCCGCCGGGCATGCGCCGCACGTGCAGCTCCACCAGGTCGGTCTCGCCCGATGGGGTGGTGAACGAGTAGGCGCGGCGGTCGCCGTCGGGCAGGATGACGTTGATGTACTGCCCGGCCTCGTACGCGATCTTCTTCCCCCCGACCAGGCGCATGCCCACCAGCATCACGTCGTGCGCGATCAGGTCGAGGCGCTCGATGCGCGCGGCGTACACGCCGAAGGGCTGCTCGCGCACCGCCGCGCCTTCCTCGTACTCGACCTCGACGTCGGAGAGCGCGGTCGCGCAGCACAGCAGGATCTTGCCCTGCGCGCGCTCGGCCGCGGAGAGCGCGCTCTCGAGGTAGACGCCCGGGTCGACCTCGCCGGCGAGCAGGCTCGCCTTGCACACGCCGCACCCGCCCGAGCGGCACTCGAACGGCATCGGCACGCTCGCGCGCAGGCCCGCGTCGAGCAGCGTCTCGCCCGGGCGCGCGTGCACCAGCTTGTTCCCCGGGTGCACCGTGAGCGCCATCGTCGCCTTGCCGGCGCGCTTCGGCGGGAGCCACGGCGCGGCGAGGAAGAGCAGGGTCAGCCCGCCCACGAGGGCCCACACGGCGGCCGGCGACCAGCTGTAGAAGAGGGGATACACCGTGAGGTAGAACCAGTCGAACTCGAGCGACTGCGGGAAGCTCGCGAGGTCGGCCTTGCCCTGGCTCAGCGCCGGCTTGACGAGCGCGAGGACCACCAGCATCACCGTGCTGCCGATCATGATGCGGCGCGACGGGAGGGTCTTCGCGCGCGGCACGCGCTGGGTGTGCACCCACAGCACCGCGAGCACCGCGAGCGGGATGCCGATGTGCAGGAACTGCAGCAGCGTGAAGAAGCGGTCGGTGATCGATTCCTCGAGCACGAAGTTGCGCACGAACACGCCGCGGAACGGCGGCAGCGCGTCGAACCACTCCGCGGTGGCGGTCAGCACGAACTGCGCGAGGCGGTCCCACGGGAGCATGTAGCCGTTCACGCCGGAGGCGTACACGAGCCACAGGACGAACACCCCGGTGATCCACGAGAAGGCGCGGAAGCTGCGGTAGCGATCGAAGCAGAAGTGCCGCGCGAGGTGCAGCAGCATGGTGAGGATCATCGCGTCCGAGGCGTAGCGGTGCACGCTGCGCATGACCCCGCCCGCCCACCACTGGTGGTGCGTGAGCGCCTCGACCGACTCGTAGGTGTCGTTGATGCCGGTGTCGTAGAAGACGTAGACGTAGAACCCGCTCGCCACGACCAGCCAGAACATCCAGTAGCTGATCGCGCCGAGGTGGTGGAAGGGGTTGTCGCGCTCGCCGAAGACGCGGTTCGCCTGCGCCTCGACCGCGAGAAAGGCCTTCTGCCCGAGGGACTGGAGCGCGCTCAGCATGTCCGGACCATAGTTGTCTGCACGCCGGGCGCCTTTGACGTGGATTAGGGAAACCTAGCCCCGGCGCAGCGCGTGGGCGCAGGCGAGGGCCGCGCCGAACACGAGCACCGCGACGAACTGGTGCGCCGCGCCGAGCGCGACCGGCACCGCCGCGAGCAGCGTCCAGGCGCCGAGCGCGAACTGGGCGGCGAACGCGGCCACGAGGAGGTTCGCCGTGACGCGCGCGCGCGGTCCCGCGTCGATCCAGGCGACGCGCGCCCACAGCCAGGCGACCAGCGCGAGGAGCAGCCACGCGACCAGACGGTGGTCGAGCTGCACGGTCGCCATGTTGTAGAAGAAGTTCCGCCACCACGGCTCGAGCATGAAGGTCTCGGGCGGGACGAGGTGCCCGTTCATGAGCGGGAAGGTGTTGTAGGCCTTGCCGGCGCGGATGCCGGCCACCAGCCCCCCGAGCAGCACCTGCGCGAACACGAGGGCGGCCACGGCGGCGGCGAGCCGCCCCGGCGCCCCCGCGGCGGCAGTGCGGCGCGGAAAGAGCAGGCCGAGCGCGATCCAGAGCATCGCGCCGAAGATCAGGAACGCGAGGCCGAGGTGCGCGGTGAGGCGGAACTGCGACACGCGCGGGTCGTCCACCAGCCCCGACTTCACCATGTACCAGCCCAGCGCGCCCTGCAGCGCGCCGAGCACGAACACCCCGACGAGCTTCCAGGCGAGCGCGCGCTCGAGCCGGCCGCGCAGCCAGAACCAGGCGAGCGGCACGAAGAACGCGAGCCCGATCAGCCGCCCGAGCAGGCGGTGGAAGTACTCCCACCAGAAGATGCCCTTGAACTCGGCGAGCGTCATGCCGGAGTTGACCAGCCGGTACTCCGGGGTCTGGCGGTACTTCGCGAACTCCGCCTGCCACGCGGCGTCGCCGAGCGGCGGGAGCGCGCCCACGAGCGGCTGCCACTCGACGATCGAGAGGCCCGAGTGGGTGAGCCGGGTCACGCCGCCGACGAGCACCATGAGCGCCACCAGCGCGCAGCACGCGAGGAGCCACGCGGCGATGGCGCGCGCGCCGCGCGCGGTCGCCGCGGCCGGCGCCGGCACGTGCGCCCGGCCCTGCGCATAGGACAGCGCTTCGCTCATCGCGGCCTCGCTCATCGGATGCGAGCGATTCTCGACGCGCTCACCCTGCAATCCTTTAAGACGCATCAAATTCTTTTCCCGCCTCGATTCGTAGATTGCTCCGCCATGAGCGGCGCCGACGGACGCGTCGCTTGCCTTGACAGGGGGATGAAGCGATGCGAAGGCTGCCGGCCGCGACCACTGCGCCGCGGGCGAGCGGTGCGACCGCAGCCGCGGCCGGGCGCGCACCCGCCGCCGCGCCCTTCCCGGAGGCCGGCGCCGCGGACTTCCCGCCGCGCACCAAATTCTATCCCGGCCGGAGCTCCCGGCCCTGACCCGATCCCGCTACGTCCTCAGAGGAGAACCCGCCATGGCCAACCCCGACCCGATCCCCGAACGCATCCCGGCGATGCAGCACCTGCTGGAGAACCCGTTCCTGCTGCTCTTCATCGGCGTGGCGATGCCGACGGTGCTCTACATCGTCTGGGGCGTGATGGAGATCGCCAACGTTCCAATTGCGCGCTAGCCGCCGCGCGGAGACCACGACATGAGCGCGATTCATCCTCCCGCACAGCGCATCTGGTGGAAACAGCCGCTCGACAAGATCGAGCTCGCCTGGATCCTCATCGCCTTCGTCTGGTGCCTGGTGATGTTCTTCATGATGCCGTACTGGCACGTGTACGGTAAGCAGAACCTCTCCAACGAGACCTACCGCACGACTCCGGAGATCTTCGCCAAGAAGACGCAGGAGGTGGTCGACAAGCACACCGTGCGCACCGAGACCGAGGAGAAGATCCCGGTCGTGCGCCCGCCCGCCGGCGGCGACGTGTACCTGATCGCGCGGCTGTGGGCGTGGTGGCCGATCCTCGAGCTGGAGAAGGGCAAGACCTACCGCCTGCACCTGAGCGCGATGGATTACCAGCACGGCTTCTCGCTGCAGCCCGAGAACATCAACGTGCAGGTGCTGCCCGGGTACGAGCACGTGATGAACGTCACGCCGAACCGTTCGGGCGAGTACGCGATCGTGTGCAACGAGTTCTGCGGCATCGGCCATCACAAGATGGTCAGCAAGCTGTACGTGGTCGACAAGTAAAGGCAAAGGGGAGACAAGCGGCCATGGCCGACGCTACCAACCTGTTCCGCACCTGCCCGCGCACCGGGCTGCAGTGGCACAAGCCGTCCGAGGGCCTGATCAAGGCCAACGCGGTCGCCGCGGTCGTGTCGCTGCTGATCGGCGGCGTGCTCGCGCTCATCGTGGTGCTCACCCGCTGGCAGGCGGTGCACCTGGTCGGCCCCGAGGACTTCTACATGTACCTCACGGCGCACGGCCTGGCGATGCTCGCCTACTGGATCATCTTCTTCGAGATCGCCGTCCTGTACTTCGCCTCCTCGACGCTGCTCAAGTCGCGCCTGGCGGCGCCGCGCTGGGCCTGGGCCGCGTTCGCGCTGATGGTCATCGGCGTGGTGGTGAACCTGGTGGCGGTGTTCCGCGGCGACTCGACGGTGATGTTCACCTCGTACGTGCCGCTGCCCGCCAACCCGATGTTCTACCTCGGGCTGATCCTGTTCGCGGTCGGGGCGCTGATCGGCTGCTTCGTCTTCCTCGGCACGCTGGTCATCGCGCGCGCGGAGAAGACCTACGAGGGCTCCATTCCGCTCGTGACCTTCGGCGCCCTCACCGCGGCCATCATCGCGATCTTCACCATCGCTTCCGGCGCGATCATCCTGATCCCGACCTTCCTGTGGTCGGTGGGGTACATCAAGTCGATCGACCCGCTGACCTACCGCATGATCTGGTGGGGCTTCGGCCACTCGTCGCAGCAGATCAACGTCGCCGCCCACGTGTCGATCTGGTACGCGATCGCGGCGATCGTCTTCGGCGCCAAGCCGATGAGCGAGCGCGTGAGCCGGGGGGCGTTCCTGCTCTACATCCTCTTCCTGCAGCTCGCCTCCGCGCACCACCTGCTGTCCGACCCGGGGTTCAGCTCCGAGTGGAAGGTGTTCAACACCTCGTACGCCATGTACCTGGCGGTGCTGGCGTCGATGATCCACGGCCTCACCGTGCCGGGCGCGATCGAGGTCGCGCAGCGCGAGAAGGGCTTCACCAAGGGGCTGTTCGAGTGGCTGCGCAAGGCGCCGTGGGGCAACCCGGTGTTCTCGGGCATGATCCTCTCGCTCGTCGGTTTCGGCTTCCTGGGCGGCATCTCGGGCGTGATGATGGGCACCGAGCAGCTCAACATGCTCATCCACAACACCATCTACGTCCCGGGCCACTTCCACGCGACGGTGGTGATCGGCACGACGCTCGCCTTCATGGCGGTGACGTACTTCCTGGTGCCGACCCTGTTCAAGCGCGAGTTGATCATGCCCGGCCTGGCGAAGTGGCAGCCGTACCTGTTCGGCGTCGGCATGATGGTGTTCACGCTCGCGATGATGGGCGCGGGCACCCTCGGCGTGCCGCGGCGTCACTGGGACATCACCTTCGCCGGGGCGGCGCTGCCCTACGAGTTCCCGGGCGCGGCCTGGCTGATGCTCGGCATCGTAGGGGTCTCGGGCGTGATTGCGGTCGTCGGCGGCGCGATCTACATCCTGATCACCGTCGGCTCGATCCTGTGGGGCAAGCCGATCCAGGTGTCCGGCTACAGCACCGAGCGCGGCGTCCTCAAGATGCCGGTCGCGGCCGCGCTCACCGGGCATGGCCATGCCGGCTTCGGCGCGCCGGGAACGTTCGTGGTCGCGCTGGTGTTCCTGGCCGCGTTCGTGCTGTACTACTTCGTGAACTGGAAGTACCTGTCGACGGTGTGGGGGCTGAGCTGAGCGTGCGCACGGCCGGGGCGGCGCGCGCCGTCCCGGCGGAAGGCCGGGAGCGAATCATGTCGTCTGCGGTCAAGCTGGTCTTCAACCTCTTCAAGCTGCGCATCGGCGTCGTGATCGCGCTCACCGCGGTGGCGGGCTACGCCGTCCAGCCGGGCGCCGGTCCCGAGGCCTGGCGGCTCGCGGTGCTGTTCCTCGCGGTGCTGGTCGCCTCGGCGGCGGCGGGCGCGTTCAACCAGTACTGGGAGCACGACCTCGACCGCCACATGCGGCGCACGCGCGCGCGCCCGTTCGTCACCGGGAAGCTCGCGCGCAGCCGCGCGTGGGTGGCGCTCATCGCGGCGCTCGCGGCCGGCGCCACTGCCGCCGCCTGGGCGAGCACCAACGGCTGGGCGGCGGTCTACACGCTCGGCGGCGCGGTGGTGTACGCGATCGTCTACACCGTGTGGCTCAAGCGCCGCACGTGGTGGAACATCGTGATCGGCGGGCTCGCCGGCAGCTTCGCGGTGCTGGCGGGCGCGGCCGCGGTCGCGCCCGGCCTCTCGGCCGAGGCGGTGCTGCTCGCCGTCATCCTGTTCCTCTGGACCCCGCCGCACTTCTGGAGCCTGGCGATCGCGTTCCAGGACGACTACCGCGCGGCCGGCGTGCCGATGCTGCCGGTGGTGAAGGGCGACGCGTACGCCGCGCGCGCGATCCTCGCGCACGCCGTGTTGCTGGTGGCGCTGTCGCTCGCGCTCGCCGCGCTCCGGCCGGGGTGGATCTACCTCGTCTTCGCGGCCGCCGGCGGCGCGCTCTTCGTGCGCGAGGCGCTGCGGCTCGTCGGCGCGCCGTCGCGGCAGACGGCGATGCGGTGCTTCCACGCTTCGCTCGCCCAGCTGTCGCTCCTGCTCGTCGGCGCCATGCTGGACGCGGCGCTGGTCTAGCGACCACCCAAGCGGGGCGTCCGCCCGTGATCGTGCTGCGCGCCGTTCGGTTCCTCTGCCTCCTCGCCGCGGCCGGCGTCGCGGGGGCGGCCGCGGCCCAGCAGCCCGACGCCGAGAAGGCCTACCGCGCCAGCCAGGACGCCATCGGCCGCCCGCTGCCCGACATCGTCCTGCGCGACCGGCTCGACCGGCCGGTGCGGCTCGCCGACTACCGCGGCCGGCCGCTGGTGGTGAGCTTCGTGTACACCGGCTGCTTCCAGGCGTGCCCGGTCGCCACGCAGGCGCTCGCCAAGGCCGTGCGCCAGGCGCGCGCGGCGCTCGGCGAGGAGGCGTTCCAGGTGGTCAGCATCGGCTTCAACCAGCCGTTCGACTCGCCGGAGGCGATGGCGGCGTTCGCCCGCCAGAACCGCGTGGCCGATCCGCGCTGGGAATTCCTGAGCCCCGACCGCAAGGACGTCGCCGCGCTCACCGCGGCGTTCGGCTTCAGCTTCGAGGCGACGCCGAAGGGCTTCGACCACATCACGCAGGCGACCATCGTCGACCCGTCCGGCGTCATCTACCGCCAGGTCTACGGCGAGACCTTCGACTTGCCGCTCTTCGTCGGGCCGCTCAAGGCGCTGCGCTCGGGCCAGGCCGCGGAGGCGGTCACGCTCGAGAACGTCTGGGAGAAGGTGAAGCTCTACTGCACGGTGTACGACCCGAACACGGGCGGCTACCGCGTCAACTACTCGCTCTTCTTCGAGCTCTTCGCCGGCCTGACGACCTTCGCCGGGCTGGGCTGGTTCGTCTACAAGTCGCGCCGGCCGGCCGCATAGCCCGGACGCGGCCGGTGCCGCAGGCATCGGTGGCGCCGGATTCGGGGTCCACGCAGGAGCGCCGCGCCGCCGTCCTCGCGCAGCGCGGATGGCTCGCGGCGACCGCCCCTTTGAGCCACATCAAAGTCCCCCAGGAGGGCTGTAACGATCATGGGGTCGGGGCCCCCGCCCCGCACCCGCATGGACGCCTCGATCCCGCTCCGACCCGCGCTCGGCGCCCCGGCCGCCGGCGGCGGCGCGCGCAACCCGGCCGCGCGCGCGCTGCGCGCGCTGGAGCGGGCGTTCGACTTTCCGTTCGGCCCGGCTGCCAATCCGCTGCGCCAGCTCGGGGCGGCCGCCTTCTGGTTCTTCTGGATCGTGGTGGTGAGCGGGGTCTACCTCTACATCTTCTTCGACACCAGCGTGTCGGGCGCCTACCGGTCGGTCGAGTCGCTGACGCGCGACCAGTGGTACGCCGGCGGCGTGATGCGCAGCCTCCACCGCTACGCCTCCGATGCGTTTCTCGTGGTCACCGTGCTGCACCTCCTGCGCGAGCTCGCCTACGGGCGGTTTCGCGGCTTCCGCTGGTTCTCGTGGGTGAGCGGCGTGCCGACGCTCGTGTTCATGCTCGCCTCCGGCATCGTCGGCTACTGGCTGGTATGGGACGCGGTCGCGCAGTTCGTCGGCGTGGGGGTCACCGAGTGGGTCGGGTGGCTGCCGGGCTTCGGACCCGAGCTCGTGCGCAATTTCATCGCTGCGGAGGCGATGACCGACCGCTTCTT
>WBZO01003697.1_pt1 | contig 17442 bp, 15 predicted proteins | sample 5204261 | NCBI WGS metagenome assembly WBZO01 (sample SAMN12412400, study PRJNA552823) | activated sludge metagenome | isolation source: activated sludge from anammox sidestream of wastewater treatment plant... | place: USA: North Carolina | collected 2017-09
CCGGTCGGTAGTGTGTCGCGCATCATCAAACCCGCGCTTCGACAGCCGTTACATTCCGCCTGCTCGACGAGGGAGGATGCAGGTATGCGCGTCGCGGTACTGGGGCAGGCGATCGTGTTGGCTTGGGGGATCGCGGGAAGTGCCATGTCGGCTCGACCCGCGCAGGCGCAAAGCCATTTTCCCGATCAGATGTTCCGCAGCGGTTTCGAGTCGGTGGCCTCCGGGCCGGTGGATGATGCCGATGCCGCGCGGTTTCTTGCGCAGGCCACGTTCGGCGCCACCGATGCCGACATCGCGCATTTGCGCCTGGTCGGCTACGACGGTTGGCTCAACGAGCAGTTCGCGGCGCCGAAGTCGTCCCAGGTGCCCTATCTCAACTGGGTGCAGGGCCTGGTGTGTGCCGGCAATGACGAGTACTGCAATGTCGTCACCGAGTGGACGCACCCACGGCTGCAAATCTGGGCGATCAACGCGCTGGGTACGCCCGATCCCAGCCGGGGCGGCGCGCTGCCGACCGACCAGCTGCGTCAGCGCGTGGCATGGGCGTTGAGTGAAATCTTCGTCGTTGCCAACAGCAACGGCACGCTGGCCGGCCAGCCATGGGCGCTGGCCAGTTACTACGACCTGCTCGTCGATGATGCGTTCGGCAATTACCGCGTGCTGCTGGAGGACGTGACCAAGCATCCGGCGATGGGCGTGTTCCTGAGTTCGATCCAGAACCAGAAGGCCGATGAAGCGGCCAATATCCACCCCGACGAAAACTACGCGCGGGAAATCAACCAGCTGTTCTCGATCGGCCTGGTGCAGCTCAATCCCGACGGCACGCCCAAGTTGTCGGGAGGACAGCCGATTGCAACCTATGACCAGGCCACGGTGCGTGGCTTTGCCGCCGTGTTCACCGGTTGGAACTTCAACTCCGTCGGCTGCAGTCTGCAGTATGTCGATGGACAGCCGCTGTGCTGCGACAACCCGGACAATCCGGAGCAGTATTTCTGGTGCGGCCCGGCCAATGAGAGCGACCTGGCCTGGCAGCGGCCGATGCAGCCGGTGGAGATCTGGCACGACAACACCCACGCCAAGCAATTGCTGGTCTATCCGGGGGCAGCCTTGCCGAGTGGCGTCCTGCAGCCATCGACGGCGCAGAACGAGATGACGGCGGCGCTCGACAACATTTTCCATCACCCCAACGTCGGCCCGTTCATCGGCAAGCATCTGATCCAGCGGCTGGTGACGAGCAACCCCTCGCCGGCTTACGTGCAGCGGGTAGCCCAGGTGTTCAACGACGACGGCAGTGCCGCCCATGTGCGCGGCAATCTGCGTGCCGTGGTGCGGGCGATCCTGCTCGACCCCGAGGCGCGGGTCGGACATTGGCAGCGCCATGCAAGCTACGGCAAGCTGCGCGAACCGCTGCTCATGCTCACCCAGCTGTGGCGCGCGCTGCATGCACGCACGCTCACCGGCGACGCGATCTGGAGCGGGCGCATCGAAAACCTCAGCACGTGGCCGCCGCTGGTTGATCAGATCGGCCAGGCACCCCTGTACTCGCCGACCGTGTTCAACTTCTTCAAGCCCGACTTCGCGCCATCGGGCGAAGTGCGCAGCCAGGGCATGGTCGGCCCGGAATTCCAGGTGGTCACCGACACCACGGTCACGGCCCTGGCCAATCTGCTGTTCCACGAGGTGTTCTGCTACTACTCGGGCAGCAGTTGCTGGAATGCCGACAATGCATCGATCCTGCTGCTGGACGAGGCCGCCGACGCGGCGCTGGCGGCGAGCGATCCGGGGGCTCTCATCGACCGCTACAACCTGCTGCTGATGAGCGGGCAGATGTCGCCGTTCATGCGCAGCGTGCTGGTCACCCGGCTCAACCAGATGCAGGCGGGCAACTATGACAATCTCGGCCATGCGCGATTGCAGGAAGCCTTGTATCTGATCCTCACTTCGCCCGAATACTCGATCCAGAAATAAGCGCGCCATGCGCCAGCCAGGTGCGGGAGAACGTTCATGCACGTGAGTCGTCGTCAATTTCTTCGCAAGAGCCTGTGTGCCGCGCTCGGCGGTGTCAGCGCGTATTCCGCATTGGGCAATCTGCGCTTGATTGCCGCCGCCGCCGCCGCGACGCGCGGCAGCCAATTCAATGACTACAAGGCACTGGTCTGCGTGTATTTGGGCGGCGGCAATGACGCCTTCAACACGCTGGCGCCCTGCGATGCGGCGCACTATCCGATCTACGCCACGACGCGGCAGGGACTGGCGCTGGCGCAGGCCGATCTGCAGAGCAATGTGCTGACGCCGCAGCCGCTGGCGGGAGGCTTGCCGGGCGGGCCGCCCAGCGATGGCGCGACCTATGGAATGCATCCGTCGATGGGGACGGTGAATGGTGGCAATGCGGGGGTGCGTGGGTTGTTCAACAGCGGCAAGGCGGCGATCGTCGCCAATGTCGGCACCCTGCTGCATCCGGTCACGCAAGCGCAGTATCAGAACCAGTCGATTCAGATACCGCCGCAGTTGTATTCGCACGACGACCAGACCAATCAATGGATGACCGGTCGCCCCGACGATGCCAATGCCGACGGATGGGGCGGGCGCGTGGCCGACATGCTCTACACCGCCAATAGCGGCGCCCTGCCGATGAGCATCACCATGGCCGGCAGCAATCGCTTTCAGCGCGGCAGCATCGTCAATCAGTACGCGCTCGATTCGTGGGAAGCCGCGGCGCAGGCGGCCGGTGTCGACGAGCAGGGCAATCCGGTGGGGTATTTCGGTGTGCCGGGCATGAGTTTCCGCGGTGACGGCCCCGATTCGTGGCTGCTGCCGGATGATCCGGCGCGTCTTGCAGCGTACGAGGCGCTGCATGCCTCGGGGACGCAATCCAACGTGCTCGAACGCGCCTATGCCGATACCACCAATCGCGCGATCGCCAATGCCGCATTGCTCAACGCGGCAATGAATGGCGTGCGCCTGGGCACGCCGTTCCCCGACACCGATCTGGGCAACCAGCTGGCCGCCGTCGCCCTGCTGCTCAAGGTGCGCGCGACCCTGGGCATGAGCCGGCAGGTGTTCTTTGTCTCGACAGGCGGTTACGACACGCACAGCGGACAGATCACCGATCAGGCTGCCAACCTGCAGCAGCTGTCGCAAGCGTTGGCGGCCTTTCATGCGGCAACGGTCGAGTTGGGCATCGAAAACGGCGTCACGACCTTCACCACGTCGGATTTCGGACGCTCGCTGGCAGTCAATGCGGGCGGCACCGATCATGGCTGGGGCGCGCATCATTTCGTGATCGGTGGTGCGGTGCGCGGTGGGCGCTTCTACGGCACGATGCCGTCACTTGCGCAGTACGACGAAGCCCAGCCCGGCAACGGCAATCCTGACGATACCGGCTACGGGCAGATCATTCCGACCCTTGCCGTCGATCAGTACGTGGCCACCCTGGCGGCGTGGTTCGGAGTGAGTGCCGGAGGCATCGCCGACCTGCTGCCGAATCTGGGCCGGTTCTCCTCCTCCAACCTGCGCTTCATGGGGTGAGGGCATGCGTGCCGGAAGCATCGTGCGTTGGCGTGACCTGTGGGCAGTCGTGCTGGCTTGCGCCGCGGGCTCCGCACAGGCCACGGTGCATGTCGTCACGGCCAATGGCATGACGTTCTCGCCATCGAGCCTGACCATCCACCAGGGCGACATCGTGCGCTTCGTCAATGCTGGTGGACTGCACAATGTGCGGGCCGACGACGACAGCTTTCGATGCGCAGTCGATTGCAGCCTGCACAATGCGCCCAGCGCGCTCCAGTGGCAGGTCTCGCGCAGGTTCGATCGCTTGGGCGAGATCGGCTACTACTGCGAGCAGCATGGCGACCAAAGCAGCGGCATGCGCGGCTTGATCATCGTCATCGATCGCGTCTTCGTCGACGGATTCGATCCGGCGCCTTGAACGGCTGCCGCACCGCCGTGGTGCGGCGCGGCGTTACCGTCGCAATGCACGCTCCTATGCTCCGCGCGCGGTCTGGGGAGGCCGCTGCGGACATGCCATGGCGATGTCCGCGCCACTGACAATTCGGGGAGAATCTTCGTATGCGCAAGTTCCTTGCAGGATCACTGCTGCTCGCTGCCGCGAGCCTGGCCGCAGCAGCGCCGGGTGCTGTTTCGGTGCGTCTGGATGCGTCGACGCAGCGGGCGGACAGCGGCAGCGGCACGGTGCAGTTCAGCATGGTCAATGCTAGTGCCGCGCCCGTGCATCTGCTGCGCTGGCAGACGCCGCTGGACGGCGTCACCAGCGATCTTTTCACCGTCGAGCGCGATGGCGTGGCGGTGACGTATGTGGGGCCACTGTACAAGCGCAGCGCACCGCGCAAGCAGGACTACATCGAGCTGGCGCCAGGTGAATCACGAACGGTCACGATCGACCTCAGCGCCTACTACGACATGCGGCTGGGCGGGCAGTACACGGTGCGCTATGCGCGGGATGCCGACAGCGTGCTGCTGGAGGCCGAGCAGGCGGCCAAGGCCGGGGTGGCTGCCACGATGAGCATCGACAGCGAAACGGCGGTGCTGTGGGTCGATGGCACGCCCGACGCGCTCGATGCGGTCGCTGCGGATACGGCCGCGCAGGGTGATTTCGGGCTCATGGCGGCGAGCAACAGTTTCGTCGGCTGCAGCAATACGCGCAAAACCCAGCTGTCGACCGCACGCAATTCGGCGCTGTCCTATGCCACCAATGCCAAGAGCTATCTCGACGCCGGCAAGCGCGGTTCCCGCTACACGTGGTGGTTCGGTCGCTATGCGAGCGGTCGCTATTCAACCGTTCGCACGCATTACACGAACATCAAGAACGCATTGTCAGGCCAGCCTTACACATTCGACTGCAGCTGCACCGACAGCGGCACATATGCCTACGTGTATCCGACCCAGCCCTATCGCGTGTACCTGTGCGGCGCGTTCTGGGCGGCGCCCAACACGGGCACCGATTCGCGCGCCGGTACGCTCGTGCACGAAACCAGCCACTTCAATGTCATCGCCGGCACCGATGACTGGGGCTATGGCCAGTCGGCCGCGCACAGCCTGGCCACCAGCAATCCAAGTCGGGCGGTCGACAATGCCGACAATCACGAGTATTTCGCCGAAAACACGCCCGCGCGCAATTGAGGACACCAGCATCGCGCGCGGGGGGGGGCGCCACGGGCGGGATGCTGGAAGGCTGATGCAGGTCACGGGCGTGGCCTGCATCGGTCGCAGCGGCCACGGATGGCCGTGCTTTGCGTGTCCATGAAGGCTCAGGCGACAATGGCGGCATGCCCATCCGCACCCCACCCGTCGTTCGCGCCCTGCTCATCGCCAATGTCCTGGTATTCCTGCTGCAGCAGCTCCTGAACGATGCGCAGCCGCCGTATCCCCTGACGATTCCATTCGCGCTGTGGCCACTGGGGCCATCGCCGTACAGCGATGTCGTCGGCTTCGAGCCGTGGCAACTGGTCAGCTACGCTTTTCTCCATGGCGGCGTGTCGCACATCGCCTTCAACATGCTGGCGCTGTGGATGTTCGGTGGGCCGATCGAGGATCTGTTCGGCGCACGGCCGTTTGCGATCTACTACTTCGTCTGCGTGATCGGTGCGGCGCTGACCCAGCTGGCCGTCATGCACTTCTTCCCCAGTGGATATTTCCCCACGTTGGGGGCATCCGGCGGCGTGTTCGGCCTGCTGCTCGCCTACGGGCTCATGTTTCCCCATCACCGCATCTACGTGTATTTCGCCATACCGATGTCGGCGCGTTGGTTCGTCATCCTGTATGGCCTCGCCGAGCTCGTGCTTGGCGTGACCGGAACCCAGGCAGGAGTGGCGCACTTTGCGCATCTGGGTGGCCTGGCATTTGGCTATGTGCTGATTCAGTACTGGCGCGGCCGCCTGCCATGGAAGCCGCGGCGGATCCTGATGCGTTAGCGGCAGCCCTGCCGACGTATCGGCGGACTCGCCGGAAAGCGGGTCACGGCCGTTGCGCCTGCACACTTCCCGCGCGAACCGGTCGCGCATTCCTGCCTGGATGATCCGTGATGCCTTCCCTTCCGATGCCGATGCCCGATCTCGCTGCCTGGTTGGATTATCAGCAGCAGACGCACCCGAATGCGATTGCGCTGGGGTTGGATCGCGTGCGCGAGGTGTGGCAGCGGCTGGGGGCGCCGGCTCCCGCGCGCAGCGTCATCACGGTGGGCGGCACCAATGGCAAGGGGTCGACCGTGGCCCTGCTCGAAGGCATCTATCGTGCAGCCGGACAGCGCGTGGGTGCCTATACCTCGCCGCATGTGCTGCGCTACAACGAGCGCGCGCGCATTGCCGGCGTCGATGTGGCCGACGCGCAGTGGATCGATGCCTTCCAGCGCATCCAGGCGGCACGCGGCGACATCGCACTGACCTATTTCGAATTCGGTACCCTGGCCGCGCTGTGGTGCTTCGCGCAGGCGCGGCTCGATGTGGCGATACTCGAAGTCGGCCTGGGCGGGCGCCTCGATGCCGTCAACATCATCGATGCCGATGCGAGCATCGTCACCACGGTCGATCTTGATCATCAGGATTGGCTTGGCAACGACCGCGACAGCATCGGCCGCGAAAAGGCGGGGATTTTCCGTGCCGACCGCCCGGCGATCATCGGCGAACTCGATCCGCCCGCCGGCCTGCTCGACGCGGCGGCGGCACTGGGCGCGCGCGTGCTGCAGGCAGGCCGTGATTTTCATGCACAGCGCGTGGATGACCTGCGCTGGCGCTGGCGTCGCGGTGATGTCGTTCTCGACCTGCCAATGCCAAGCCTGACCGCGCCGGTGCAGATGGCCAATGCCGCAACCGCCATTGCGGCCGTCGATGCGCTGCGTGCACGCTGCGGCTGGCACGAGGCGGCGATCGCCCACGGCGTCGCTCAGGCGCAGGCCTGCGCGCGCCTGCAGCGTGTGGCAACCCGTCCCGAGTTGCGTGTCGATGTGGCCCACAATCCGCAAGCGGCGCGTGCCCTGGCGCAGTGGCTGGATGCCACGCCTTGTGCCGGACACACCTTGGCGGTGTTCGGCGCACTGGCAGACAAGGACGTGGCCGGCGTGATTGCCGCGCTCGGTGAGCGCATCGATTACTGGTTTCCGGCGGCATTGGCTGCCGATTCGCCGCGCGGTCTGGATGCGGCCGCGCTGCGCAAACGCATGGCCGCGCTGCCGCCACAGCGCGTCGCTCCGGTGGCGGCGTCGGTCATGCAGGCGCTGGCTGCGGCGCGCAGCCATGCGCGCGAGGAGGATCGCATCCTGGCCTTCGGCTCGTTCTTCGTCGCGGCGGCGGTGCTGGCGGGCGAGGCGCAGGCGCCGAGTTCGACGTGAGTGCGGTCATTTCGGTGGTGTTACGCCGGAGCCGGGGCGCGCTCACGTATAATTGACGCGTTCTGTCCAATGCGGATTGTTCATGGATCTGTCGCTCAAGCAGCGTCTACTCGGAGCCGCGGTACTGATTGCGCTGGCGGTGATTTTCGTGCCGATGTTCATCTCCGGCTCGGGGCCGCAGAAGCCGGTGACGATGGAAACGACCACCCTGGCCATTCCCAAGGCCCCCGATCGTGAGTTCCAGACGCGCGATCTGAGCCTGGCGCCGCCTCCCGCTGCCGCACCGGCCGACGACAACCGCATCACCACCGTCGACACCAGCACGGCACCGAAGCCGGACGCTGCTGCGCCAGCCGCTGCCCCCGCATCCAGTCCGGCTCCGGCCAGGAGCGAGACCGCTCCGGCCCAGCCCGCCAAGCCGGAATCCGCCAAGCCGGAGCCTGCCAAGCCGGAGCCTGCCAAGCCGGCATCGGCGCCTGCACCCGAAGCCAGGCCAGCGCCGGGGCAGGCGGCGCATGGGCGCTACGCCGTGCATCTGGGGGTGTACAGCGCCAGCAAGAACGCGGCCGAACTCGTCGCCGCACTCAAGAAGGACGGATTCGCCGCCTACAGCGAAGCCATCGATTACCAGGGCAAGCGCGCCGAGCGGGTGCGGGTAGGCCCCTTCGCCGATCGTGCCGCGGCCGAAGCGGTGCGCCTGCGCATCAAGCAGCTCAAGCCCAGCGTGCCGGGCAGTGTCGTGGAGAATGCCGAGGACGCCCGGGCCGACGCCCCGGCGCTGCCGGCCAACCGCGCAGGCGCCTTCGTCGTGCAGCTGGGCGCGCTCAAGGTTGCCGACGATGCCAACAAGCTGCGTGACCGGCTGCGCAATGCCGGATTCGCCGCCTTCGTCGACAAGGTCAACAGCAACGGTGTGACGCTGTGGCGCGTGCGGGCCGGCCCCGAAGTAGATCGGGCGGCGGCGGAAAAACTGCGCGCCGGCATCAAGGACAAGCTCAAGCTCGACGGCATGATCGTCACCCAATGAGAATCCGGCGTCGGGCGGCGAGTGGACAGCGCACGCCTGCGTCGGGCAGGCGGCGCGCCATGACACGGTCGGGCGCGGACGCTGGTTTTTCGAATCAACCTGTCGCGGCGATGCCCGGCAGGGACATGTTTTCCTGGCGACTGGCGTTCCGGTGAACTGGGCTGATTACGCGATTCTCGCCATCCTGGGCCTGTCGATGCTGATGGGCTTGTGGCGCGGTTTCATCGGCGAAGTGCTCGCCTTGGTGATCTGGGCGTGCGCGTTCTGGTTTGCCTGGCTGCTGGGGCCGCAACTGGCCGAGCAGTTGTCGGACAAGGTGCCGACGCCATCGGTGCGCATCATGATTGCCTACGTGCTGTGCTTCGTCGCGGTGCTGGTGGTCGGGGCGATCGTGGCCTACATCCTGCGCAAGCTGGTGGAAGGCAGCGGGCTTTCCGGCAGCGATCGCCTGCTGGGCATGGTGTTTGGCCTGCTGCGCGGCCTGGCGCTCGTGGTGCTGGTGGTTTTCGTTTCCGCCGCCATGTTCCGGCGCGATCCGTGGTGGCACGAATCCCGCTTGCTGCCGACGTTCGAAGTCGGCGCCGACTGGCTGGCGGCGCATGTGCCGCCGGAAGTCGCGCGCTACCTCGAACCGGTGGAAAATCTCATCAAGCCGCCAGCCCTGCCGCTGCCGTCGGCGCCTCCCTCCTCCTCTCGTTGAAGTCATAACCATGTGTGGAATCATCGGAATCGTCGGCAAGTCCGAAGTCGCGTCGGCGTTGTATGACGCGCTGACCGTGCTCCAGCACCGCGGCCAGGATGCGGCGGGCATCGCCACTCTCGACGGCAATCGCCTGCGGCTGCACAAGGGCGCTGGTCTGGTGCGCGACGTGTTCGACCAGGGCAGCATGCTGGCCTTGCGCGGCAGTGTCGGCATTGGTCATTGCCGTTATCCGACGGCGGGCTCGGAAGGTTCGGCCGAGGCACAGCCGCTGTACGTGAACTCGCCGTACGGCATCGCGCTTGCGCACAACGGCAACCTGGTCAACACCGCGGCGCTGCGCCGCGAGGTGTTCGAGGACGATCGCCGGCACATCAACACCGATTCGGATTCCGAAGTGCTGCTCAACGTGCTGGCGCACGAGCTGCAGATCCAGGATCGCCGTGCGCTGACCCCCGAGGACATATTCAAGGCGGTGGCGGGCACATTTGCACGGTGTGTCGGTGGATATGCCGTGGCCGCGATGATCCTGGGGCATGGCGTCATCGCCTTCCGCGACCGCAACGGCATCCGTCCGCTGGTGCTCGGCGAGCGCGACACGCCGGCCGGCAAGGAGTATGCGGTTGCCTCCGAATCGGTGGCGCTGGATCTGCTCGGCTTCCGCCTGCTGCGCGATGTGGAACCTGGCGAGGCCGTGCTGATGACGCTCGATGGCCAGCTGCACACCCGGCATTGCGCCGAGCCGGCGCTGCACGCGCCGTGCATCTTCGAGTTCGTGTACCTGGCGCGTCCCGATTCGATGATCGAGGACGTGTCGGTGTACAAGGCGCGCCTGCGCATGGGGGAGAAGCTCGGTGAGAAGATCCTGCGCGAGATGCCCAATCACGACATCGATGCGGTGATTCCGATTCCCGACACCTCGCGCACGGCGGCCGGCCCGCTGGCGCAGATCCTCGGGGTTCCGGTGCGCGAGGGCTTCGTCAAGAACCGCTATGTCGGCCGCACCTTCATCATGCCGGGGCAGAGCGAGCGGGTGAAATCGGTGCGCCGCAAGCTCAATCCGATTCCTCTCGAATTCCGCCGCAAGAATGTGCTGCTGGTCGACGATTCGATCGTGCGCGGCACCACTTCGCGGCAGATCATCCAGATGGCGCGCGACGCGGGAGCCAACAAGGTGTATCTGGCTTCGGCAGCACCGCCGGTGCGTTACCCCAACGTGTATGGCATCGACATGCCGGCCACCGCCGAACTGGTGGCGCATGGGCGCAGCGTGGCTGAAATCGAAGGCCTGCTCGGCGCCGACAAGCTGATCTACCAGGATCTGGACGATCTGATCTGGGCCGTGCGTGACGGCAACGAAAAGCTGGGTGCCTTCGACACCTCCTGCTTCTCCGGCGAATATGTGACGGGTGTGGAGCGGGCGTACCTGGCCGAGCTGGAGTCGGCGCGTTCCGACGATGCCAAGGCCAAGCGGCGCGCGGTGGGCTGAGCGTCGCGCGATTCGGCCCTGGGGCATGCCGGTCAGGCGGGCGATCGCCGCGCCGGCAAGCGTCGATTCATTCACGCACTGCGGGATTCCGGGTTGATTGCGGCGCCGGCCTGTGGTTCTTTTCGCCTTGCAGCGGCTTTCTGCCGCGCTCGCCGGATGGAGAATTCAAAGCGGACATGGCCGTCGTCCCCGACCTGCTGTTTGATGCCGCCGCGCAGTGCCTTGCCTGCGCCGATGTGCCCGGCAAGCTTGCCGCGACGCATGCCGCCGCGCGCGCGTTCGCGGCCGGCACGCTGAAGCTCGCACCGGCCGCGCCGCCGCACCCGATCGGCGTGCCCGGTCGTCCGCCAAGGCCGTTGCTGGTGCCGCCGCGCCAGCTGGCGCAGCGCGGGCTGGGGACGGCCGCGGGCCGCGCCGCGCTGGTGCATGCGGTGGCCCACATCGAGTTCAATGCCATCAACTTGGCATGGGATGCGGTGTACCGCTTCCGCGACATGCCGCCGGCGTACTACGCCGACTGGGTGCGCGTGGCCGATGACGAAGCCCGGCATTTCAGTCTGCTGGCCGCGCGCCTGGCCGAGCTGGGACATGCCTATGGCGATTTCGATGCGCACGACGGCCTGTGGGACATGGCCCAGCGCACGGCCGATTCGTGCCTGGCACGCATGGCGCTGGTGCCGCGGGTACTCGAAGCGCGCGGTCTGGACGTTACGCCGGGCATGATCGAGCGGCTGCGCAGCGCCGGTGATTCGGCCACGGTAGGCATTCTCGAAACGATCCTTGCCGAGGAGGTGGCGCATGTCGCTGCCGGCTCGCGCTGGTTCGTCTGGTGCTGCGCGCGTGAAGGGCGGGCGCCGCAGGCCACCTTCCGCCAGCTCATCCAGACGCACATGCGTGGCAGTTTGCGCGGGCCGTTCAATGCCGATGCGCGGCTGCGCGCCGGATTCACACCGGAGGAGCTGGCCCAACTCGACGAGTTCGCCGCATGAGGCCGTCCCGCTCGCGCCTGATGGCGTTCGCGGCGGCGCTGGCCGTGGCCTGGACGCTGCTGTTGCTGCTTGCCGCCGGCGTGCGCTGGAACACTCCGCTGCAGTCGGCGGGCGAGCGTTCCTTGCCGGGCAGCAATTTCAACCCGGCATTCGGGCGGGTTGAGCTGGATGCGCACGACAGGCAGCGCCTGCGCGTCACCACCGCTGCTGCGGATGGATCGGCATTGCAGATGGCGCAGGTGCCCGAGCTCGATGCGGCGCGCTTTCCGATCCTCAGCTACCAGTTCGAGAATTTTCCGCGCACGCTGGAGCTGTCGCTGGTGTTTCGCACCGCCGGCATGGACGACGTGGTGTCGGTGAGCGTGCCGCGCCCGGTCGATGGACGCATGCAGACGGTCGATCTGTCGGCACTGCCGGAATGGAAGGGGGCGCTGATCGAGATCGGCTTTGCCCAGTTCCCGGTGGCGCAGCTGACTCCGCCACGCGATGCGTTCCGGCCCTTCACCCTGGTCAAGGCGCGGCTGCACGGGGATTCCTGGCTTGGCAAGCTGGCCGCCATGCTCACGGCATGGAGTGCCCATTCGCCATGGCAGTTCGTTTCGATCAGTGCACTCGGCCCAAGCGAAATCGGCGATTCCGCACCGCATGCCCCCCGCCCGCCGCTGGTGGCCGCGCTGGCGTGGCTGCTGGCGGCGGGGTTGGCACGCTGGCTGCTCGGCCTGCGCGGTCGCGCCTTGGCGCGCCTGCTGGGGGTAGGGGCGGGCGTGGCGTGGATCGTGCTCGACCTGGGCTGGCTTGGTGAGCTGCGCTACAAACGGCTCGCCGATTACGACAGCTGGGCCGCCACTCCGCTGGCGGCGCGACAGAACCGCGTCGCCGACATCGAGCTGCTGGAAGCGGCCCGGCATCTCAAGCAGGTGCTCCGCGATGAGCCGTCGGACCGGCATGTCGTGATCTATGCCGGTTCGCCATTCAATGCGATCCGGCTGGCCTACCACGCGGCGCCGCTGAACGTCGGCGTGGCCGCGGCGCTCCCGGCCTCGCTGGTGGAGGGCATGCCGCGCGGCACCATCGTCCGCTACGGTCTGCCGGCCAGTCCGGATCAGGATCGGCTCGATTTCGGCGGGCGCCTGCAGCGCGTGCAGAAACTGGATGAAGGAGAGCGGATGACGGTGTACCGCGTGCTCGGGAGGGCGTCATGACGCTGACGATGCTGTCGGCGATCTGGGCGCTCACCCTGCTGCTGGGGAGCGGAATCTGGGTGGCGCTGAGCGGCTGGCCGCGGCGCGCCGCCGATGGCTGGTGTGCTCTGGGGGGAGGCTGGATGGTGGGCGCGGCGGCGTGCGCCGTGCTGGTTCGCGTGCTCAGCGCGCAGGCGCTGGCCGACACCGTGGTGCGGGTGGGCAGCTGCGCGGTCGGCTTGGGGCTGCTGCTGTGGGGCGTGGCGTGGTATCGCCGTGGAGCACCGGCATCGATCGAGTCCCGCGCATTCTCCAGCCGGCAGGATCGGCTGTGGATGACGCTGCTGCTGGCCTTGCTGGCATGGCATGGCGGATTGCTCGCCAGCGACATCGTGCTGCATCCGATCCTGCCCTGGGACGCATGGGCGGTGTGGCTGAGCAAGGCCAAGGCTTGGGTGCTGGCCGGCCGCATCGAGCCATCGGTGTCGTTTGCGACCTGGATTGCCGATGCGGATGCGCCGGTGCGCACCGGAGTGGCCTGGATGTACCCCGAGCTGGTGCCGTGGATGGCGGTCTGGTTTGCCGGCGGCAGTCATTGGGTCGAGCCGCTGATCGCCCTGGCGTGGTTCGGTTTGTGGGTAGCCATGCTGGCCCTGCACTACGGCTACTGGCGTGCTCTGGGCGTGCGCCCGCTGGCGGCTTGCGCGGGGATGTATGCATTGGGGTCGCTACCGCTGCTCGACGCGCATGCCGCGCTGGGAGGCTATGCCGACCTGTGGGTGGCCGGGGTACTGTCGCTGGGTATCCATGCCTGGTTGCGCTGGTTCTGCCTGGGAGAGCGCCGTCAGCTGGGCATCGTGCTGCTGGCAATCGGCATCCTGCCGCTGCTCAAGCTCGAAGGGGCGGCGTGGAGCATCATGCTGGGCGCGGCCTGCCTGTTCAGCCTGCTGCCGTCGCAACTGCGGGGGCGCCGGTTTCTGATCGGAGCACTGGCCATGCTGGCGATGGTGGTGGTGTGCGTCGGGCTCGGCTTGCAGTGGATCGGTGTGGCGCGTCGCTATCTCGACACCGGTCGCTTTTTCGATATCGGCCAGATCGGCGCATCGGCACGTTCGCTGGCGGCGGCGTTGTGGGCGCAATGGAACTGGAATCTGCTGTGGTTCATCCTGCCGGTGGCGCTATGGCTGCGGCGCAGCCACTGGCTGCATTCGCCGTTGACGCGCCGCCTGCTGGGGTTGGTAAGCCTGCCCTTCGCGGTCATGCTGGGCTTGTTCCTGTTCACCAGTGCGGCGCGTTACGCGCAGAGCTATTCGGCCGTCAACCGCCTGTTGCTGCAAATCGCGCCGCTGCTGGTCAGTGCACTGGTGCTGGTGTTGTGCCCTCCCGACGCCGACACGGCGCTGGCCAGGGATTCTCAGCGCGCGGCGAGCGCGTCCAGATAAAGCGCGCGCGTCGCCTGCGCCGAGCCTTCGAGGGTGTAGTGCTCGCGCCAGCGCGCGTGCCCGCGGGCGCCCAGCCGCGCGCGCAGCGAGGCGTCGTCCAGGCGTGCCAGCGCTGCGGCGAGGGCGTTGGCCTCGCCCGGAGGCACCAGGAAACCGCTGTCGCCGTCGGCCACCACGCTGCCGACGCCCGAGCCGGGGATCGCGCTGGCAACCACCGGCAGGTGCGCGCGCATGGCTTCGAGCAGCACCAGGCCAAAGGCTTCCCCCCGGTCGAGTGAGGGCAGAACGAACGCATCGGCCGAGGCGTAGGCGCTGGCCAGTCGTGCGTCGTCGACTTCGCCGGCAAAGCGCACCCGATCGGCCACGCCACGCTTTTGCGCACGCTCGCGCAGCTCGGCCGCGCATTCGCCGTCGCCGATCAGCAGCAGGGTGTCGCGCGGACGTGCGCCGAGGGCATCGATGAGCACATCAAATCCCTTGTAGCGTCCGAGGCGGCCGACGGCGAGCAGGCGCAAGCCGTCGCCGGAAGGCCAGGGCGCGACATCCCGTGGCGCGGACGGTGCTTCGGCCACGCCCAATGGCACGATGCGGGTTTTGGCGTGCCAGCGGCGCAGGGCGTGGCTGGCATCAAGATAGGGCTGCGAGGTGGCGATGATCGTCCGCGCCCGCGCCAGCAGTGCCTGCTCGAACGGGCGATACAGCCGGTAGCCAAGCCGCAGGCGCCAGTCGGGCGCATCGGGAGGGACGTCGGCATGCCAGTGCACGATCCACGGCAGGCGTCGCGCCGCCGGCAGGGCCAGCGCGGCGAAGCACGAGGGGTTGGGCAGGTGCAGATGCAGCACCTGCGGCGCGAATGCGCCGATCAGGCGAGCCAGCTGCAGCGGCAGTGTTGGACTGATCGGCGTGTACACCGGCGCGGCCAGGCAGCCGACGCGATGCACGATCACGCCATTGAGGGTTTCCCGTCCGGAGCGCATTCGCCCCGGGCGCTGATGCACGAGCACGGCGACCGCATCGCCGTGCTCCGTGCAGTATTCGGCCAGGGCTTGCGTATGGCGTTCGATGCCGCCGCGTTCCGGGGCGTAGTACTTGCCCAGATGCAGGATGCGCATGGCGCAGGACGGCTCAGGGCGCGTCGTCATCGCCGTTGCGCGGCGACGTGCCGCCCAGGCGTGCCAGCTCCTGCTCCAGGATGGCCAGCTTCTGCGTCAGCCGGCGCACTTGGCGTTCCTGCTTGGAGCGATCAATGTCGAGCTTGAGCAGGCGAATCAGGATCAGCGCCACGGCAACGATGATCGGCAGCACCGGCGCATAGCCGATGCCCGTCGCGCGGCCGAGCCAGCCGACGACACCCGGGAACATCCCGAGCACGAAGATGGCCGTGGCCACGCCCAGCCACCACAGCGCATGGGGGCCGTGCAGATGGTCGCGCCGCACCAGAAACAGGATCGCGCCGGCGATGAGCACGCCGAGGATGGCCGAGGTGATCTGGCTGGTCAGCATGCGGCGCTCTCCCTGGCGGCCAGGTGAGACGAGCGGCGGCCGGCATCGAGCTGGGCGATGCACAGCACCGTGGTGTGCAGCATGTATTGCGCCACGATCGGCCACGAAGCGAACACGCGGGAACGGCCCACATGGCGCGCGCGCATCGGAACAGGCGTTTCTTCGATGCGCAGTCCATTCTTGGCCAACAGCATGAGGACTCCGATGTCCTGATAGTCGAGCAGGCTTGCCTCCGGTCCGGCCAGTACCTCGACGGCCTGGCGGTCGTACAGGCGCAAGCCCGATGTCAAATCCATGAGCTTCAGGCCGGTCAGTGTGCGCAGATACCACCACGCCAGCCGCTTGGCCCGGCTCAGGCGCTCCAGGCAGGTGCCGATCACCACGTGCGCGCCACTGCGCTGCTGCGCCGCAAACAGGGCGGGCAGGCTGTCCGGCCGATGCTGACCGTCGGCATCAAGTGCAATCACTCCGGCGTAGCCGTGGCGCTGCGCGTAGCGGATACCGGTCTGCGTCGCCCCCCAGGCTCCCAGGCCGATCGGCAGGCGCAAGGTCGCCGCGCCCGCCGCCGCCGCGTGCGCGGCGGTATCGTCCACGCTGGCGTCATCGACGACCAGCACGTCGCACCCGAGAGTGGCGCGCACCCCGGCAACGACCGCGCCCACGCTGGCGCTCTCGTCGCGCGCGGGGATGACCGCCAGGCAATCGGCAGGGGAGAGGGCGGTGCGGCTGGCGTCCAAGGGGAAGGTGGGCGATGGGGGAGCGCGATTTTCGCGGGGGGCATCCTGACGGTCAATGACCGGGATCACGAGAACCGCGCGGCGGGGCTGCCTGGCTCGGGCTGGAGAGACTTCGCGTCGCGGCTGATCATCGATGGACTCCGCGTGTCCGGTTTTCGCTCCGTCCTGCGTTTATGCATGACGTGGGCCGGGGGCGATACGCCGCTGGCGGGAGCAGATGCCGGTAAGGGGCTGTTTCGAAACAGAAGGTCGACCGGGCCCACGGTTCGTTGCGTGTTGACATGGTGTTAAGACTTCACTAAGGTCGGCGCGGATCGGGCTTTGGTTGACCATACTTCAAACCATAGGGGATGGGAGCGAGACGCTCCGCCCGAGACACTCTGGGAGATAAACTCATGAATGCAAAGATGAAAGTTCTGTCGCTGGCTCTGGTTGGCCTGTGTGGTTATGCCGGCAGCGCGATGGCAGCCTGCCCGACCGTGCCGGGAGCGTGGACGTCGGCATCGCAAACAGGTGGTTCGGTCACGTTTACGAGCGCGAGTGGCGGCGGGCTTGATGGTAGTGAGTGCCGTATGGATTCGGCGATTACGGCGAATCTGGGTAGCGCAAGTGCGTATGTTCAGGACAATTCGCCGGCCAATGAGCCGACGTATCGTGCGCAGTTCTTGATCAATGCGGACAATTTGACTTCACAGAATTCAACGCAGCCCGTTCGAATTTTTGCTGCGACGACATCCGCGCCGGCGAATGGCGTTCCCGATGTTGTTACTCTGACGATGTACGGTAACGCCGCAGGTACAGCAAGGATTCTTGGCATCAGTGGTGCGTGTGCCAGTGCGGCAACTCATCGTTGCGTGACGACTACGACGCTGAATGCCACTGGGACGAACACGGTTGAAATCCAGTGGGTTAAAGGCACGGCTGGTACGGGGGCACTGAAGGTATGGGTCAATAGCAACAATTCGGGTACGCCTACCGCTACGCTGGGAACCACGCTGGATAATAGTGCGTGGGGAGGCGTGGATGATGCGT
>WBZO01003698.1_pt1 | contig 17440 bp, 12 predicted proteins | sample 5204261 | NCBI WGS metagenome assembly WBZO01 (sample SAMN12412400, study PRJNA552823) | activated sludge metagenome | isolation source: activated sludge from anammox sidestream of wastewater treatment plant... | place: USA: North Carolina | collected 2017-09
AGGCGCGGCGTGCCACGCGAAACACTCCCCATACCTCGGACTGGTCTTGGCCATCCACACAGACCGTGTTATGGGCCCGCGTACTTCTGGCATAGGCGCGCCGCGAGCCAGGTTCGTAGTCGTAAACACCCGTATCCACGACGACACGCCGGCCATCCAGGGCCAATTCAAAGCTCAGCGTATCGGCATGGGCATGGCCCGGCTGATAGTCTGGCCCCACGGGTCCGCAGTCGATGACCATCATGTCCGGACCCTCACGCGTTACATAGTATCCGGAGAAAGCCTTCTCTTTGACTGCGAAGGAGGAGTTGTAAGGTTGAGGAACGTAGTCGAATACACTGTGAGCGTAGGAAATGACATCTGCCGGACAAGGAGCTATCCCAAACGCCGCATCGTTAAACAGCGGTATTTCTCCATCAGGCAAACAAAGGTCACGAAGGAATTCGACTGCTAAGCGTGTACGTACCTCCAGGCGTTCAGTTCCTTCATAGGTAATGCCAATTCGAGAGTTATAGATAAGATTAAGGACATCTAGGTAATCCCTCACGCTGATTGCGTGGTACATCGGACTACGTTCGTAATGCCCCCCATCGCCAAGAAATTGTTCATCCAGCTGTCGATGAAGAATCTGTCGAGCCTTCAAGAGCCAGCGATCGGCGTCCTCCCCACGGAAGTACATCCCAGCGAAAAAAAGCGCCACCCCATTCTTCAGATAATGATTGGCAAGAATATGTGTCTCGACATTGCGCTCCAGCCAGAGCGTCTGGTGGTAAAGACTATGAGACCACCTCTCTAGCACAGAACCCTCGCCCCCCAAAAAAAACTTAATCCAATTCACAATACGCAGTGAAAGGGTATAGGGTTCCCATCCGTCTCCGATGCCAATGGGATTTCTGTCAATCCAGTCCGAGATAAGGCGGGCCTTCGCCTTCGAACACCGATCTGAATCCAGAAGATAATCAAAATAATGCAAGTTGTAACGCCACAGCTTCGGCATGTCCTTGCAGAGCCAGTCGATCTTCCCTTCGGGAAATTCCCGTGTCTGATTCAAAAAGGAAAAGACGAATTCATTGCCCGACAGGCGTGATCGCGAAATACATGCGCTCAACCCTATGCCCTCGCGAAGTTGTACGTCTTTGAAATCAGAAATCACTGTTCGAGCAGGCAGGATTCGCTTTTGCACTAGTGCGAAAATCTGCTGGAGTTGGAGGTGGGCAAGCGTTCTGGCGTAGAGGAGAAATCGATTCATAAGGGAAGAGATGAGAACCGGTCTCACATGGAGAGGCTGAAACGGTAATTACTCTCTCACAACCAATCGGAGCTTTCCGGACTTTGTACGGGTAATGTGGGGCACGTACTCAATCGTAATGCTCGCCTCATTTCCAACCCGATTCCTGAATTCCCGAAGAAGAAGCGCTTCATCTCTGAGCGTGTAGCGCGATCCCCTCACAATACGAATGGTTATCTGTCGGTCACTGCGCTGTGCTATTTGAGCTTCTCGTACGTTGACCATATCCTTAAAAACATGGTCGAGTCTCCCTATTTGCACCCCATTATTCAACTGGAGGTAGTCTTCTCGTCTTCCATCAATGACTTTCACCAATCTGCCTGGCCTTCCGCAAGCGCAATCACCCTCTGTCTGCAGTTCGACCAAGTCCCCTGTGTCGTACCGCAGGAGAGGAAACGCTTGGTTGTGCCAGTTTGTGCCCACCACACGAAATAGACTGGGATCATCATCCAACGGAACAAACTCTACCCCTGCGTAATCTTCGTCAACGTGGATCCTTCCCATTGGGCATTCTGAAAAATTGGCAACACCCTCGGCTTGCCCATAATGCTGCATTACGGGAGCATTGAAGGCATCAGCGATGACTGCTTTTTGCGCAGCAAGGAGATTTTCGGCTCCGACCGTGACGATTTTGATCTTAGGTACAGGCAGACGCAGTTCAAGGATGAGCGAAGCCAATAGGGCCAGCATGGACGGATAACCATGAAGCCAGCGGATTTCTGAGTCACATAGGGCTCTGGTGTAATACGACACTGTCGAAGGGCTCAAGTGATAGCCACTGAAGAGCAGTTGCTGGCCCGGCGTATTTCGGCGCCAGAAAGGCGGAGAGTGTTGGACCAATGGCACAACTGAACGGCCACCGAAATATGCACACCAATCCCCACGACGGAGACCGTGCCATCCTCGATATCGCCACCAAGTCGCCCACGTCACTTGCTCCATCTCTCTGGTCTGCCAAAAGCGGAGGCCACTGCCTGTAGTGCCACTGGTATGCACAGAGACGAGATGCTTGGGATTCAAAGTGGGGTTGATGATCCTAGCGCACTGATCCTTAACCTCGCATTTTGAAAGTATGGGGAGCTTGCTTAATGCGACGAAGGGTTCGGACCTACTGCAGTCAATTCCACAATCGGCGAATCGCTGCTGCCAATAAGATGTCTGAGAAGCCATGCGAAGATGCTGTCTCAGGCGCTCGGCTCGATACACCTCCAGTTGAATTTGAGTTAGCTGCTCTCTGGTCTGAACCTCACCCTGAATGTGGTCAAAGCCAGCTCCGTAGCGACGCCTTTGGACTCGCCGACCTTCAAGGCCGATGGCCAAATTTTGAAGAGGAAGTGGTAATCGTAAGTACAACGATTCAAGATTCATGCACCGTCCCATTCAATATGGCCCTGCCATCCGAAATGCGGCTGAAACCGAAAGTATGGGCGTTGTTCAAATTCTTCCAGGGTACCTACCCACTTATCTATCACTGAATGAACAATGACCTCTGCGGGGGTGGAAGCTGTGATTGGAAGGATGGGAATTGACCAGGCTTTGCGAATGACGGGGATCTTACGCCAATCGAATCCCATGAGCTTGGCCGCGACCGTATCAACAGCAACAGGATCAGTACCACCGATAACCACTCCACACTTCACTGGATCGCCTTGCATCGGCCCCATTCCTTCCATGCCTACTAGGCCATCAACCAAGGAAAAATAACGTTTAGGGCGAGCGTCGCGCAACGAACCATCATTATTTCCATAGAGAAGGCAGCGGTTGAGATCCAATACCATCCGCCAAGTAGTATCATTTCCATACCAATTTCCACTTCTAATCACATGATGGCCATCCCCAAACACGGCAGTTCCGGCCCTACGCATCCTTTGAGCCACTCGAGGCCCCAGACCAGGAACGTGAAGAGCCACGCTACGAGCTACCTTGACAGACGCCCGCTCCAGTCTCCGTATTACTGGCATATCCGGGAACTCGTCCCCGCCGTTTTGGGGAGAACCTTCGGTATGATGAGGGAGCCAGTTTTTATCCGCGTTGATTCCGACTAAATTTTTCAGGTTGAGGGTGACGCCTGTCTTTTTGTGTGTCTTGAGCTTAGGTAAATTGATGAACACATCTGCCAGAATCGGGGTGCGGCAGATGAGGTACTCTTGCAGGTCTCCCCGATGGTGACTATTGACTACCCCTGAATCGTAATCCGCGCCGTAATATTTACCCTCACCTTTGAAACCATAGAATAGACTTCTGCGCCCGAGATCGAACGCGATAGTCCCCTCCGGATCGCCTTTTAGACGCATTCTTTCTGTGATCACCCCACCACGGTTGGTCCATTCCTCGTTGCGTAGGTCAAGCACGTCCACCGCCACTCCAAACCTTTGAGAACAGTCTCGCGCGATATGGTACAGGCCCAATAGCTCGGCAATCCGCGCAAACGAGGAATCTGTTTGGGGTGCATCGCAGATTGTCACGCGTCCCTTCCCCTCCAGTTGTCTACAAACATGCTCGCACACTTGCCGAATGAGAGACGGACTCGTGACCACACTTTCCCATTCATTGGGATCTGTTTCCTTCGCCTCCTTAACCAGATTGGGTTTGATCACGACCCAGTCTCCAGCAAAGACTGTTATGAAGGAGAGATCAGGATCGGACCCATAGATGTAGACGTTTTGTGCAGGCATAAAAATCACCCATCGTGAACTGCTTGAGCGACTGATTTATACTCCTTCGGCCGGAGTATCGATAGCATGCCGAAATACTGAACGATTGGCTTCTAGTAACGATTTGTCGTTGAACTGAGTCTCTGCAAATTGGAAGACGGTCCGGCGCCACTCCAGACGGGAGGCCTTCACTTTATGCGACGCCTCCTCGATGGCCATCCGAAAAGCCACCTCTCCATTTTCTAATGGCAAATCCCAGCCGACCCCCGAGTGGTTCAAGTTACGCCAGAACGTCCGATTCGAGATGAGGACCGCCGTCCCCACTGATAGAGCTTCAGAAATGACATGACCATAGTTCTCTCCGCGGGTGGGCAAAAATAGCATGTCATAATTGGACAGGATGTTTGCCACCGCTGAGTGTTCCGCTGCTCCGCAATATTTGACTGTCACATGTGCCGGCATGTTCCGCATTAGGGCCTGACATTCCTGCCAATATTGTCGGTCCTCCAGTGTTCCCCAAATATCGAATTGGACGTTCACCTTACAATGCGAAAGTACGCGCAGTGCATAATCGAGATTTTTCATTCGTGTGATGCGGGATAAAAAGACCATACGCAATGCACCGCCAAAATCGTGAATAACACTAGGGCATGTCTTCAAAAAATTTTTTGTGGGAAAGTTCCTGGCCACCACAACATGTTGAGAAGTTCCCATACGTTGTTGAATATCCGCTGCTTCTCCCGGCGTGGAGGCATGCCAGATCACCCCTCGATAGAGGCCCAGCAGTTTCGTCGCCGTTAGAAAAGGAATTTTTTTCCAGGATTTAATTCCCAAAGCGCCGACGGAAAATTCTCCCCTTGGAGCAAGTACGACGCGCCTTGCCGAGGCTCCACGCATTCGGTTGGCCAAAAGGAGGCTCAGAGTATAGTTAGGATCAAACAAACTGTTAAGGTAAATGATGTCGTGTGGGGTGTTGCGGAGTAGACGCAACCACCGCAACGCAACCCACCGGATAGGAGGTGTGTAGTACACCCAGGCCTTTCCGACTCGAATCCAGCTCGCAGGGACAACGCTCGGATACGCTGCCCCATCCATAAAATCGCGGTCCGAGCAGATTATGCGAAAATCGAATTCGTCCCCAAGCGCCTCCACCATGTTTGAGATGGTTCTTATTGGGCCTCCAGCCTTGAACCCAGGGAGATAATATCGGGCAAATGTCAGCACGGTAACTTTAGACATGGGAACGTGCACAGCGTGTGAGAGACACGTGGAGATCACGCGTGAGGGCAACAATGTCGTGCTCGGAAACAATCTTTTGCCTCGCTGCTAGCGTGAGACTGCCTCGATCTTCATTCGAGAGTGAAAATAATCGAGCAACCACTTCTGCCAAGTCGGAAGGGTCACCTGGGTTTGCAAGAAATCCCGTGATTCCATCCGCGATCAACTCTGGAATTCCCGCAGTCCTTCCGCTGACTACCGGTATGCCGACAGCCATTGCTTCCATGAGTGCTACCGGGACCCCTTCCGGAATCTTGAGGATCGGATCCCAACCGACGGGCAAGACGAATGCGTCCGCTTTTGCCAAGGCGGTTTGAACTTCACGTGGACTGCAATACCCAGGAAGCCGCACCGTATCGTGTAGCCCTAACGATTCGATTAATCGTTCCAGTTCAGGCCGTTGAGGCCCATCGCCAATAATTGTCAAATTGTGGTCAATGCCTCGCTGCCTCAGTTCATGACTCGCCTTGACCAATGCATCGAACCCCTTTGTTCTGACCATCCTTCCCACTGCCACCATTCGTCTGGGTACACTCGGCTTCTCTTTGGGAGCATAGGCAAACCTGTCGAGCGGTAAGCCACATTTGTGAATATTGAGCTTGGAAAAATCAACTTCTGGATTGACCCGCTTCAAAAATGTCAGGTTGAAATTCGAAATGGTCCCGATCCACGCAGCATGTTTGCATTTAAGCCGCAACAGCCCGACCCTCGTAAAGACGTCGGCGGCATGCATCTTAAATCCGTAAGGTAACCCAGACAACAACGAGTGAAACACGGCCAGATTAGTCCGAGTGCCGGCGAAATGGGCAAAGAGTATGTCCGGCGCGAACCGCTGCACTTCATCGAACAACAACCCCGTATACAGGATATCCCGTAAAACCTGCACTTTCTGTCGAAGTATTGGTGTATCAGTCAGTACTCCCTTCAAGACGGGAACCAGTAGACGACGATCGAACAAGCGTCTGATGGCACGACCTATCTGCTTCGGTTGCTCGGGAAGGTATACGGTATAGCTCTGCAAATATTTGAGCTCATCCGCCACATCATCTGGTCGAGGGTGAGTAGCGAATACGCGGACATCCCAACCCAAGCGCCGTAGTTCGTCGATTTCGTGATGAATCCAGGTTTCGCTTTTGGAGGGAAAAATTTCAGCGAAATAAGCAATGCGCTGGGCACTCATACAATATGCTCATCTGAGCAGTAATATTTCCCCACAATAATTTGCTTCTAGGAGATAATGCAAAAAATGGGGCTACCACAGACACGGCATGATCGGAATATGTTTATAAATGTACTCGTCAACCTAAACCTAATACACGAAAGGTATCCCCGGGGATTTTTACAACCGTCTCCATTGCTTGTCGGATCTTTATTATTTAATCGTCTTTATGTCCGGCAAACCGTTTGATATAGGTTTGCCGTAGCGTTAGCGACCGCACGGATCGAGCATTTTTGCACTGCATACTGTCGAGCTTTTGTGCCACATATCTTTCTACGATCAGGATTCTCCAACAGGCTCCGAAGAGCCTTTGCAAACCCTGGGATATCCCCAACCTCTACAAGCTCTCCAACATCGGCCGCCTCAAATACATCGGTACTCCCAGAGACACGAGTTGATACCACCGGGAGGCCGCAACTTAACGCCTCCAACAGGCTGTTCGATAACCCCTCGTGGTGGGAGGGCAAGACAAAGACATCTGCCGCCTGGTACCAGGGCAGCACGTCTTCCTGATAACCAGCCAATTGAACGGAATCGAATAGTCCAAGCCGATCGATTTGATCTGCAAGTTTTTGACGCAAGGGTCCGTCACCAACAAGGACCAAGTCACAATCAGAAACTTCTCGATGGATAAGGCTCCATGCTTCGAGCAACCCGGTTGGATTTTTAGCAGGAGCCAATCTGGCGGTATAGAGAACCGTGAAAGGCCGCCGATACCCCAACCGTTCCTTGAGCATAGCGCGGTCCTGAAGAGAACAGGGCGCATACCGCTCGGTGTCGATCCCGTTAGAGATAAGATAAATCCGTTCTTTAGGGATTCCGAAGTGGGCCGCCTCCTCAACAGCTGCGGCACTTGTGGCGATCAACGCGTTGACCTTTTGATGGAGTCTAACGAAGAGGCTACTCGAAGAGCTTTTCCCGACTAGAGCCTGACTAATCCCCTGTGTCGCAGTGCTTGTAAGTTTCAACACCACAGGCTTACCAAGCAGTCTCCGTAATGCCACGGCTAAAGCTAGATGGTGACCGTACTGATGTACATGAAGTACATCAAAGCGGCGACCATTGAGCATTAAGAAGACTAAGAATGACACAAAGGACGTGAAAGTATGCCACCCAGGTTTAAATGCACACCAGATCCTTCTTATCCGCACCCCCCTGAGAACTTGCTTACGTGGCCACTCACGATTTCGACGTTCGGCAACGACGGTGACAGAGTGTCCATTACTAACCAGTTCTACAGCTAGCCTCTCGGCAGCCCGTTCATAACCGCCAACAAGCGGGTAGAATTGTGGAGCGATCATCAACACAGATAACCTGTCTGGCATATTCCGGGTTATGACAGTCAAACTAAAGATTCAGGTGATGTCAGCACAGGTCTGTCGGTATCCGATCGCATTCGAAGTATTCGCGCCGGGTTACCGGCCACAATTGCATTCGCTGGGACATCTCTCGTCACCACCGAACCGGCACCGACCACAGCGTTGTTACCAATGCTAACCCCTTTTAGAATCGTCACTCTACCGCCAATCCATACGTTGTTCCCGATTACTACGTCACCGACCGTATAGCCGTCATACTCCTGGCCATATATTTTGTGGTCTTGGGTGTAGATCAGGACAAATTCGCCCATCATAATGTCAGAGCCACAAATGACCTGACCACCACCCCTTATCCAAGCATGGTTTCCAATGTTGGCTCGCTCCCCCAGAGAAATATGATGTCCCAGAAAATCGAAGTCGACATGCTTGCCGACTGAAAACTCACGTCCAGTTTTTCTGAACAGAACGCGGCATAGGATCCGCCTAACATGCCCTGATAATTTTCCAATCCCAGCCCACCTTGTTTCATAGGGAAGATGATAGGCAACCCCGTAATATAAGAAGTAAGCAATGGTCCGTCTCAGGCCGTGTTTTCTCAGCTTGCCTAACATTCTGGAAAATAACGTGTTGAGTTCGGCGTCCACGAGAGGAAAAACTAAACAATGGCCTCCTCAGACCGACTCGCGACCAGGAGCATTACCCTTTTAGCATCATTGTATAGAGTCGAAGATAGTCCTCGGCAACTCTGTCCATTGCGTAAACTTGTTCCGCCCTGGTCCGTCCTCCCCTTCGCCACTTGAGGCACTCGCTAGAAATCGTGGCTACCTTCTCCATACACTGCACTAACGTCTCCGTGTCGCCGACAGGCACAAGAATTCCCGCCTCTCCCAATACTTCACGATTCGGAGGAATATCGTTGGCGATGCAGACTAACCCATGGGCCATTCCCTCTAGAAGCGCATTGGACAGGCCTTCTGCCATTGATGGTTGGATGAGAACATCAGCCCACTGAAGCCAGCGAGTTGGTTCGGAAAAACCTACAAGTTCCGTTCTGAGACGCGCATGTGGAAGCGACTGAAGAAAGGCGTGGACATCGCCAGTTAGTTCACCACCTCCTACGAGCTTCAGCTCGCACTCAGGAATCCGTGAAACCAGACGATCAAATGCACGCAGGAGGGTCAGGTAATCCTTGTGCGCTGTGCGAGAGAGCCTGCCGAGGTATAGGAAATGCCTTGCGACTTTTCGCTCATATACTGGGTAAACTACAGGAATTTCTACTCCGTTTGGAATTCTGACGATCCTGCTCCTGTCACTGACCTCCCGCTCAATGTTGGATTTGATCTCCTCGGATATCGCGATCCATGTATCGACAATTGCTAGCAGCCTTTGGGCCAGTCTGGGACCTAGTGGAGATGATCTTCTCAACGTGTCGAAGTCAAACGCCTGACCTCCTGCTGCCACCTTGCAGATAATTTTCCTATTGAAGCTCTTAGCGGCTTCACCAGCATATGCCACCATGGGCCATGCAATATGAGCATGGAGAATATCAAAGCGGCTAATGTATTTCGTAACGGCTCGTCGGACTTGCCAACCCATGACCAACGTATTCAGCAAACCAAGCCCCCTGAGGTTCGTGATACGCTTGGTCAAGTCCACAAAAGGAAATCTATGAACCTGGATTCCGTCAATGTTCTCCTCTAAGGCCCACGCCGCCTCTAATTGCGGGGTTAAGACTTCGACCCGACAACCGCGCGCAAGTAGAGAATTGCTCAGCCTGAGCGCTTGCCGTTCAGCGCCGCCAATTCTGGGCCAGAACTGTCCGCAAAACATCAAAACGCGTGGAGATACTGTCGTCACTGTTTAGACGCTCTAAAAACAAACTCACTGACGCCGAGCCCAGTGTTTACATTTTGTCGAATGAGGGTAAAGCCGCAATTCGCTTGTACGAACTCCAGAATCTCCCCCGCGGTTGCGGCTTCATAGGGATAACCACCCAACCAATCGGTCACGTCACGAAACCAGGACATTCCTCGCAGTTTTTTGTGCTCTCGTATCACTTTCAGTGGATTTCGGCCCACCATCACCAAATAGCAGAGGTTCCATGAGATGTAGGCGTACTCCCACAAGGTTCTTTTCCATGGTGAAGCGGCGCAGTACCAACGCTTTAGCTTCTGCCAAGTATGCGTTCCTCTCCGCCCGGGCAAGAAATTATAAATGCCGATTGCAAAAATGCCATTTTTGCGAACGAGTGAGCCAGCATTGTTGATAGCCTTCCACATGTCCCCAGTATGGTGTAGAACCCCCCAGGAATACACAATGTCGAACTGGCCCAGTTGCCCAATGTATCCCTTATCCAAGATAGAACCTTGCGCAACCTGCCAATTCTTATCATTTGGAAAGAACCGCCGCTTTAACTCAGCCGTACAGGCAACGGACTTCGCGTCATAGTCAAAAGATAAGACAGAGGCTCCGAGAATACGGGCGGCCAAGGAGAACAATCCGCTGCCCGACCCTATATCAATCATGCTTTTACCTGTGAGGCTATCTCCCAGTAATTTTGGCAGAGAAGCCACGGCCTCATCGATTCGCTCCTGTGAGATATCTGCGAGATACCGGGTCCAATTTTCACCAAAACCAAATCTTATGTCCTGGGTGGCTTCATTTGTCATAACAGGTCTTCTTCCACATTCCATACATAAATAAGGCCCATAGGCGGGAACTATGATCAATGTGCCCGTGACGGAACTCCGAGACCGTATTGCGGATGAGACTACTATCTAGCGGTTGCATAACCTTTTCATCGAATAGTACTTCCTCCAGTAGCAGCGAAAGCGGGCCGCGTAACCATTCGGCCATCGGAATGGCAAACCCCATTTTGCGTCGATAAATCAGCGCAGAGGGCAGATATCGCTCTGCTAATTTTTTCAGCAAGTACTTACCCACCCCGTTCCGCACTTTAAGGTTCACAGGCAGCGATGCACAAAACTCGATCACAAGGTGATCCAGGAACGGCGAACGAGCCTCTAATCCGCAATGCATGGAGGCAATGTCCATTTTCATCAAAAGATCACCTGGCAAATATGTATGATTATCGATCCAAAGCATTCGGTCGATAGGATTGGCAGCGGCGAGCCTCGAATCTCGCAACCAGGCCGCACGCCAGGCGGTAAGTGTGCCGCCCGAAGTCTTTAAGAGCCTCGCCCGTTCGTCATCGTTCCAGAAGGCTGAGTACATGGCGACAGACTGTAGCTCTGGGTGTGCCCCCCGCAGTAGCCATTTTCGTCTCAAGCGTGCTGGTATGGAACGAGCTTTAGCCAGCCCCCTAACATATTCACTTAACCGCTCTGGACTGTGCCATTGCCCAAACAACCGCCCCGCTTCGATACCGAGTCTCGTGAGAGAATACCGAGGATATCCGCCCAGCAATTCATCGCCCCCGTCACCATTCAGGACCACGGTGACATGTTTGCGTGCGGCCCGGCATACGTGAAACGAGGGAACCGCCGAAGAATCGGCAAACGGCTCTCCATAGTGTCTTGCGATGTCTTCAAGCAACGACTGTGCGTCTGGCGAGATGATCTCCGGGAAATGGTGAGTGGCGTAGCGATCTGCGACCGTCTGCGCGTAGGGCAACTCGTTAAATACCTCATCCTTGAACCCAATACTGTAGGTCCTAATCCTGTCAGCTGATTGCTGAGCCATCAACGCAACCACGAGGCTAGAATCCACTCCACCGCTCAACAAAGCTCCCAAGGGCACATCTGCAATCATGCGAAGTCGAATGGCTTCTTTCAGTTTCTCCTCAAGCCCATCCAATGCGTCTTCTAGCGAAATGCGCAACTTCGAGCAATAGCTGACATCCCAGTACTTATGAATCTTTAGGCCGTCCTTTTGGTAAGTGGCGTAGTGAGCTGGCGGGAGCTTGCGGATCGCCGTGTAGATAGTCCAGGGAGCAGGAATGTACTGGAGTTGCAGGTACAGATCCAGCGCCTCAGTATCCATATTGCGGGATACGGCCGGGTGTCGTGCCAAGGCCTCGAGTTCTGAAGCGAAAATTAGTCCGTGCGGCGTTAGGGCATAGTTGAGAGGTTTCTTCCCAACCCGGTCTCGAGCAAGAATTACTTTGCTATGTTGTTGGTCCCAGAGCACAAACGCAAACATGCCGCGAAGCTTTTCCAAGCAGGCTGGCCCATAGCGCCGATAAAGATGCAGCACGACTTCTGTGTCTGACTGAGAATGAAACCTGTCGCCAGCGGCTTCACATTCCTGGCGTAGCGACTGAAAATTGTAAATCTCTCCATTGAAAACAATTGCGTTGCCCGTATTGGAATCGATCATTGGCTGATGCGCCAGCGGGCTCAAATCAATGACGCTTAAGCGAGCATGCCCCAGCACACACTCCCTACCGGGAGAAACCCAGTGGCCTGAATCGTCGGGGCCTCGATGTCTAATTCTGTGGACCATATCCACAACATGGTGAGGGATAGGAGCATTATCGAAAAAGACGTGACCCGCTATTCCACACACTTCTTCACCTCTTCTCCCCCAGCATCGATCCTTGGATTTTCTGGACCGCCATACGCAAAAGCTCAGGGGATGTGGAGAACGCAACCACCACCACTACCATTACTCCGACAGGCAATTTCAAAAGAAGACTCACGTATGATGCTTTGTGCCAAGAAGGAAACATAAAGAAACCCGCGACGATAATTCCTGTCAGGACATAGCTCAACCGGCGCCATTCGGCCTTTAGCGGGTACAGCCATTGAGCTCCCAGCACCATCCCCACAGCCAGGAGACAAAAGCTTGTGACCTGTGCGATGGCAGCCCCACGCATTCCCCATAGGGGGATCAATATGAGATTAAGCGCGATAGAAATCAGCGCTCCGAATGACCAAAACCAGAGAGTTAAGTTAAGACGTTTCATGAGCAAAAATGTGGCATTGGCGACATGGACGACTCCATGAAACATAACTGCCGCTGCAATGGCCGGTACGATCGAAGCGGCCTCATGAAACGAAGAAGAGGCAAGCATTCTAATTACATCGCCTCCTCCAGCCGTCACGGCTAGCCATACGCAAGCAAAACCGGCAATGAGACGTTCAGCGATTTTCCCCAGCACCCACTGGGCCCGCTCGGGATTCTGCTGAAACTCCTTTGCCGTTTCGGGAGTCCAGACAGATAGTATGGCGGTATTCACCATCATTCCCATAATCGCGACGCTATAGCCCATTGAGTAAATGCCCACGGTCGCTGCATCTGTGAAGAAGCCCAGGAACCACCGATCCAATGAGGACATGACCCAGTAAATTGGTGCGGTGATCATGCCTGCCAGACCAATCGAAAGCACATGCCAGCGCTCGGTTGCAGACAATCCTGAAAAATGGAAGAGACGGACGACCGGTGGACTACCAAGTATGAGGACTGGAACCAGGTACCCAGTCAGCACCGCCAGTACGAGAGGTAGTTCAGTCTGATGCCACCACTGAGCCACACCAAGACTAATTGCAGTACCTGCAGCCCCAGCTACTAGAATTGAGAGGGACATAGCACGATATCTGCTATTAAGCCGTGCCCGGGCCTGAGTCATAGTGCTTACAAGGCTCAGGATCGTGCCTAGAGCCACGACTGCTCCCAAGTATTCTGGTAGAAGAAAGACATGGGCTATCAGCGGCCAAGCAAGGCCGAGGATGCAAGCGGCTAGAAATCCGCTGCCTAAGACATATCGCCACGCAAAGGCTTCAACGTTGGAGGATGCTAAGATTGAAGTATCCTGGTATGCGCGCACGTACGACATATCCATCCCTGCTAACGCTATGACTGAGACTAACGACATAATCGTCCCAACCATGGCAGCTGTGCCATAAGCCTGCGGAGCGAGGAGATGGGTAAGTATTGGCATGCTGATGAGGGACAGCAGACGCACCACAGCATTGCAGGCTGCGAGTTGGAGACTCGCTGAACCTATCCGGGTGATAAGAGTCTGGTTCCGTTCAGGTTGCGCCTCTATCGCTGCCACTGCTCTTGGGGCAGACCAAGAAGCTTGCTCATTCGTGCTTCTTATCACGTTTTTCTTTCATGCATTCCCGTTCAGTCGCAACTTTTGCAAGCGGCTACCGCAAAATAGCGTAGTAGGTCACGAGGGAAAACGAAAGACATAGGCCCCACCCTACCAGGAGAGTGAACCGCCTTTGAACGCTCAATGTTGTCCATGCAAAGCCGGATATGGCCACCATCGGCGGCAGCGCAGGCATTCGCCAACGCGTCGTATCTGCGCTGGCCCATGCAACCCCAGCATAGACCAAGACGAACATAAGCAGTATCAAGAGAGGTGCTCTTACTGCTGTTGCTCGCGCGCTTTGTTCAGCACTCCTCTCAGTGTGTGCCACGCCCTGGACGGCTAGCTTTTCCCTGGGCCGCAGGATTAGCCACACTCCTTGCAGGAAAAGTGGCACACCAATATAGATCCAAGGGACCATACAAATGGCTCGAATAAGAGATGCGTCCGATCGCTCCCAAGAGCGTGGGTTAAAAGCTGCCACTTCACCCACAAGATACAGGACGGGAAACATGAGAACATTGGTAAATTGAGCCGAACGTGAGCGCTCTCTTTGTTCTATTTCCGCCCGTACTGATTCGGAATCAAGCGTTCGATGTTCTCCAGCTACACCAAGCTTGCCGAGGAGCTTTGGATTGGTTCCAAGGATCAGCATGAGGAAAGCGAAGCCTACCGTCAGCACCACTTTGACGAAAGTGGTTGTCAATGATCGCCGCCTCTCTGCAGCCACTAGATTTCCACCGCCAAGTGCAACCAAATTCACCAGTGCGAGTTTGCTTCGAAAAGGGAGCGTGAGAATTGTGCTAACCCCTACTAAGAGATACCCTCTCATCACGCCTTTCTGCGTCATGGTTTGAATAAGGCCGAGGATAAATAGGGATTGCAGAAACGTAATCGCCATATCTTTAAAAAGAAACAGCCAATAAAACCATAATGGCGTCGCCCCGATAACACCAACGGCTGATATTAAGCCTAAAGTCTGTCCACCAGTTATTCTCCCGATCTCGAACCATACGACTGCAAGCATGAGAAAAAAGAATACGTTCAGAGCCTTCCGATGAAACAGACTATCTCCTGCCCACTGGTGAACCCAAGACAACAGCAACGGGTATCCACCTTGCTCGTGTGTCGCTCTGAACTGAGTGAGATCAAACCAATTGCTTAGGTCGCGGAAGGATCGTTTGGAGGCCCGATAATAGTCTTCATCATCTCCTGCTCCGGCAAATGGAAGCAGTTCATCGATCTGCCAAAGTGCGAACAGGAACGCCACACCAGCTAGGAATATTAATAACGCTAAGCGCAGTCCATCTCTCCGCCCTCCGATAACAATGGAATACAGGACTGGGATGAGAACGACTCCCGCCACCAGCAGATAGCTGCTCACCTATAACAACCTCTTCCAATACTTGCTGGTCATCGCCCTTTAGTCCAAGAGCGATTCGATGTGATCAACTACCTGCTTACGCACCTCATCCAAATCCAAATCCATCCGCAAGTTGTATTTTCCCGCCTGCCCCTGCTTGGCCAGAATTGTAGACCTCAATGAATTCAGGAACGCGCGCGCCTGATCGGCTGTTGCACTGGCGCTCCTCGAACCACTACTTGTGAGATTTTCGAGTGTCGTGACATACCGGACATCATCGACGCCTTCCCGGTATCCCTCCCATGCAAGTGTGTCAATCACTCCGTCCACAGTTGGATAAGTAAGGTTATGATCTCTATAAGAAGGGTGGTCAATATCATTCCAGCATGAACCAAAACAATGCTGGTAAGCATATGGCATCGATCCATCATAATTATTGGCCCACAGCAGCAGACCATAGTTAAGCCGAAACGGATAGGGGTTCTCAGGCCCTGTTTGTGGATTTGCATAGCTGAAAATCTTATGGCCGGCAGCGTGCCACTTCTGTGCTTCTGAACTGTTTGGTTGATATGCATGGATCAATACATCAAGTTTGTCGCCGACGAGCTCAAAGCTGCCTGTATAGCCTGCAGCCATTACTCCCCCTCCAATTGAATGCAAGGCGTCCCAGAATCCCCTTTGCGCAACCAACTCAGCCCCCCGCGCCTCATCCTTCCCATAGAGATATACAGCACTAAATCCGTGAGCACGGGCCAGTGCATTGATTTGAGGAAAGACGCGCTTTAGTACATTGTTCGCAGCACCTAACTCACCACCCCAAAACGCGTTGATGGTAGGCATACCGAAATAAAACAGGGGACCGTTGTTCATGCCAAGTTCCTGCCGAAGCTGGAGGCATTTCACAAACAGCGCAATATCGGCATAGGACTGATACATCGATGGGTTATCTACCCCGTGATCGAGCAAGTTCTTTAGCTCAGCTCTCATCTGCTCGATCGTTCGAAATTCGGAACCCACACCTGCCTTCCCGTCATCTAGTCGTGCCCGATAGTAAATGCTGTGGGTGAGCCTAGATTGGGCTAATTGGAAGTTATGGACTTTGACTCTCAGCTTGATTGTTCCCTGCAAAACGCCATTTGCTCGAAGCACTAAGTCTCCCGCATACTCACTCGGTGTGGTGCCGCGCGGGACAAATACTGTAACCCAAAGTTGTTTAGTGCTCTGGCGGGGAAGCGAAAATGCCTGAAACGTTTCGGTATCTCTAACCGGAAATATATGAGCCTTCGGGAGAATCTGATCACTGTTAATATTACGCTGATTTACCCACTCGGTAGCGGTGTGGTTCCCCTTGTCCAGTTTTATTAGATTGCGCTCTGTTCCAATATCGATGGTCACAAGTGAATCGTCTTTCAGTAAAAGCTCAGGAACGAGCTTCTGACGGAAATCAGTTGGAGCGACTTTTCCTATTTCATTCCAGGCATAATAACTTTGAAACCATGGTTTCACGATTTTGATATCTACATTCTCCGAAGGAATAATTTCCCCACCGCTAAGCGCATAGAGGTCGGAAGCCGTTACGGTCAGCCCACTCATGTCACGGTTTGGGGAGCGCAGAACAAAACTTCCCGGCTCAAATTCACCTCGCGCAGCTGATAGATTCAAGATGACGGACTTGTCCCCCGGCAGCGGATATGTGGACGGCAATATTGGAGACTTACTGATAGGTGAAACAACATGAACCAAGAGTTCACCTAAATTGGGAGATCCCATCTCACGTTCGTCTCCAACTCTAACGCCTGTCGGCACCTCTGGAGCAGATGCCTCGATAGAACCTTGCAGAAAGATGCATAAGAAGCATGGGATGGTAGTCCAAATTCTCATTCTTAGGAATCTCATACCTATGCCTATACGTATGGATTTTTTCTCATGACACGAGAGGGAATTGGATATGGATGATCCACGCATTAACGTAATGTGTCTTTGACTTGAATACCTCAGATATGAAAATGTGTTAATCCTCATAGCAACCCATAAACTCCATCGCGACACTACGGGATTTGGCCAGCAACTGCACGCCCAAGGATTAGGTCGCTTAGAAGTATTTAGAAGGCTCGCGCTTTCCCCAAGGTTGCAACCCATACCATATTTCTTCCACCAGGTGTGAGGGCCAAATGGCGCGTGGAGCCTCCTGCCACCCGTTTTTGTCGCAGCCTGGAACATTGTTCACTTGCCGCCTACGTAGTTCCTGCTTTTCTTGGCGA
>WBZO01003699.1_pt1 | contig 17438 bp, 14 predicted proteins | sample 5204261 | NCBI WGS metagenome assembly WBZO01 (sample SAMN12412400, study PRJNA552823) | activated sludge metagenome | isolation source: activated sludge from anammox sidestream of wastewater treatment plant... | place: USA: North Carolina | collected 2017-09
AGCGGCCCAACTGGTGGCGCGGCAGACCGGGTGCGATATGCGCGCCGCCGTGAGCTGGTCCGGTGACGCCGGCAAGGCATTGCATGACTACGTGGCGGCGGGCGCAGCGGGTAGCGTGGAGGATGCCTTTGACCGGGATGCACCGGCAGCGGATCTTCTCGGTGACATCGACGGCTGGGTGCTGGCACTCTCGGTGCAGCCGGGCGCGCTGGATGTAGCCGCCCTGCTGGAGCACACCTACCTGGCAGACGGCAGCTTCGAGCGGACGCGCTACCGGCGGTTCGTGCAGACGACCGGCGGCGGCGACAGTCTGGACAGTGACGCGCGCGCATTCATTGGGCAGGAAATCCGGTGCTTCGCCGCTGCCACGGCGGCACTTGGGCGCAGCGAGGTGACGGATGTGGCGATCGCTGCCGCCGCACCGCCATTCGTTGAGCGATTCCTGCGGTTCATCGAGGAGGGATTGGCCGCAGAGCGCCTGGCTACACCGTCACAATGATCTTGCCGGTGTGCCGCCCCGCCTGCATCCGCGCGAGTGCCGCGTGTGCCTGCTCCAGCGGGAAGGACTCATCGATCACCGGGCGGATCTGCGCTGCCTCGACAAAGCGGACGGTGGCTAGCATCTCGTCGCGCGTACCCATGGTCGAACCCACGACGCTGATCTGCCGCCAGAAGACGCGGGCCAGGTCGGCCGGGGGGTTGGGGCCGCCGGTGGCGCCCGAGACCACGATCACGCCGCCGGGGCGCACGGAGCGCAGGCTCTCACCCCAGGTGGGCTCGCCGACGGACTCCATTACGGCATCGACGCCCCGGCCGCCGGTGAGCGCCAGTACCTGGCGCGAGGAGCCGCGCGCCGTCTCCAGCGCGTGGTTCGCGCCGATGGCCAGCGCTGCCTGGCGCTTTGCCTGATCGCGCGAGGTGACGATGACCGTGCAACCCGCCGCCTTCGCCATCTGGATCAGCGCCGTGGACAGGCCGCCGCTGGCGCCCGGAATCAGCACACTGTCTCCGGGGCGGACCCGCCCACGCGTAAAGAGCATCCGGTAGCCGGTGAGGAATGTTGTGCCCAGGCAGGCGGTTTCGGCGTCGGACAGTAGGGCCGGCTTGGGCAATAGGTTGGCAGCGGGCAGCACCACATACTCGGCCAGTGTGCCATCGACCTTGTCAGACAGCATTCCGAACTCACGGCACAGCGTCTCATCCGGCCCGAGACAGGCGGTGCAGCGCCCGCAGGTGACCACCGGGTACAGCACCACCTCGGCGCCGGGATCGGGCGAGCCCGTGGGGCGGTCGGGTCCGTAGGCATCGACCACCGCTGCCGCCTCACAGCCGAGGATGCGTGGCAGCTCGATCGGCGCACCGGCCACGCCACGCAGCGTCCACAGGTCATGATGGTTGAGTGAGACGGCACGCACGCGTACCCGCGCCTCGCCCGGTCCCGGCTGCGGCACCGGTCGTTCGCCGATTTCCAGGTTCGCCAGCGGGTCTTCGCCACCGAGCTTCACCGCATACGCCGCACGCATCATCGTTCACCTGCTGCTGTCGTGCTCTGCGCGCCCGCGCGCACGTCTTACGATAGCGGTTGCCCGGCTCTCCCGCATCCGCGTCGTTCCGGCTACCAGGCGGCTCGCGATGGCCCCAAGGTCCGGCCCGCGAGCCGCCGCGCCGCTCCGGAGGGTTTGGCAACGGCGCTTGCCGGCGGCGCGCTTTGCCGGTACCCAGGGCGATCTGCCGTGAGCACGCGGCGACCAGGCGCGGACGGTGACCCCGCAAGAGACTACGCCATGGCCGCTGCGTACACCGCATCCATCAGGGCGATGTTGCGCGGGTCCCGCCAAGACTTGCCGGCGCGATTGCAGACGTAGCCGAAGCCGAGACGTGTATCCGGGTCGGCCATGCCGAGCACGGCGCCGTTGCCGTAATGGCCGAAGGCGCGCGGGCTGGGGCCGAGTGGCCGCACGCCGGGGATGGTGAGCTGGAATCCGAGGCCAAAGCGGTTGGGCCGGCCGAGTATGGCATCTTCGCCGTCGGATTCGATGACCGTGGCGCGGGCGATGGTCTCCGGTGTCAGTAGCTGGCGTCCGTCGATGATGCCGCCGCAGGCCAGCCCGCCGAACAAGCGGGCGATGGCACGGGCGTTGCTGTGCGGGTTGGTGGAGGGGAACTCCGCGGCGCGCCACACGCGGGAGTTGGGGCCGCCACCACCCATTGCCGGCGGATTACGGTAGGCGAGCACGCGCGCCAGATCCACGCCCTCCAGTTCTGCTGGGTCGCGCTCTAACCAGGGGCGCTGCGCTTCTTCACCGGGAGCGGCCCGATATGGTAGCCACTGCGCCACCCGGCTATCTTCAGCCTCCGGCACGCCGATCAGGAAGTCGATGCCCATACCCTGTGCCAGTTCCTCGCGCAGGTATGTTCCAATCGTGCGGCCATCTACCCGCCGGACCAGTTCGCCGAGCAGGAAGCCGATGGTGTTGACGTGGTAGCCAAAGCGGGTGCCCGGCTCCCACCATGGCTCCTGCCCGGCCAGCGCCGCCACCGTCAGGTCCCAGTCGAGGATGTTTGCCCCGGGTGGCAGCGGCCGGCGGATGGCCGGCAGCCCCGCCTGGTGGTTGAACAGCATCTGCACCGGAATCCGCTCTTTGCCTGCCTGGGCAAACTCGGGCCAGTAGCGCGCGACCGGCGCCTCTAGTTCGATCAGGCCGCGCTCCACAAGGCGCAGCGCACAGACCGAGGTGACCGCTTTGCCCACAGACCACACGGCGGCGATGGTGTCGCGCTGCCAAGGCCGGGTGCACGCTTCATCGGCCCAGCCGCCCCACAGGTCCACCACCGGCACACCGTCGAGCGTCACCGCCACCGAGGCGCCGATATCGCCGCGCTCGGTGAAGTTTGCGGTGAACACCTCGCGGACGCGCTCGAACCGCGGATCGCAGCTGCCGCCGACCGGCACGTCACCCATTACGCTGCCTCCTGCGCGGGCAGTGTACCGTTACCGGTGCGCTCCCGCATGGCGCACGGCCGCAAGCAGCTCGGGGTCGGCACTGGTCTCACCGATCACGCGGCGCACCTGCGACTTCAGGGTCAGGATCTCGTCGCGGGCGCGGGCCGCCTCGCCGGCGCTCGCCAAACCGCGCTGCACCAGAAAGTCGATGTAGTCCGGCAGCAGTGCGAACAGGGTGGCGGCCTTGTAGGTGTGGCTGCTGAGGAACGATAGCAGTGCCGCCATCTGCCGGTCCATGATCGTGCGGTCGGGCAACAACCGTGCCTGCATCTCTGGCCCGGGCGGTTGGTTGAGCAGCGCGCTGTGCAGTGTATCGCGTATCACCTCCACGCGGGCGAGCGGCACGCCACGCTCGCGCCACATCCAGCCGGCCCACTCGAACAGCAGCAGAAACAGCCGTTCACCTAGGAGCCGCTCAGCAGCGTTCGATGCCGCTTGCTCGGGGCTGGCGGTTTGCTCATCCTCCAGGTCATCGAGCAGGTCGTCATCCCCCGCACCCAGGCCGAGCAGGCCCGAGATGTCGTCGAATTCCGCCGGCTCGTCCCCCTCATCCGGCCGCGTGAGATCTGCAAGGCCGGCGCCCTGGCTGCCGGAATCTCGCGCCCACACGCCGTGCGCGCCGCGCACGAAGTCTGCCGCCGTCCAAGCTGGGAGCGCGACGCCCGCCACGGCGCGCAGGATGGCGCCGACACGGATATCATCCATGCCGCCCAGGTCAGCCACCGTCTGACTAAGCGCCGGTGACACCTCGGGCACGCCACCGCGCTCCAGATAACGGTAGAGGCGCAGCATCATCAGCGTGGCGCCCAGCTCTGCCTTGCCGTAGGCGAGGATGTCGTCGCTGTCCAGCACCTCCGGCCAGACCGGGACCAGCGCATCCAAGAGCGCGTCTGCCTGATCGTGGAACAGCATGACATCGATCAGGCGCATCACTTCGTCGATGTTCGATTCGGTGCGGAGGGCGATCGGCGCGAACAGGGCCGGCAGCTGTTCGGTGGCGCGCTGCGCGACAGCATCCTCCAGCAGCCAGCCGTGATACCAGATCAGGTCGTGTTCGTAGACGTCAGGCTGCGCTGCATGCAGCTGCGCCATCAGCGCCGCGAAGCGGTCATAATCCCCGAGCCGTTCGACGTTATCGCGCAGGATGCTGACCATCTCGAAGGCTATCTCAGGATCCAGCTCGCCGGCATCCATCAGATCGCGGAAGCGCTCGACCTGATGGTCGTATGGCAGCGCCTCAAACTCGTTGAGCACCGGGTCGGGTGCGGGTAAGGCAAGGCCCGGCTGGCCGAGGACAGGCAGCGGCAGCGGTTGTGGCATCGCCGCGCGCCGCTCGCGGGCGATAATCTCATCCTCAGCCAGGTGGCAGCGCTTGTACTTCTTGCCGCTGCCGCAGTGGCAAAGATCGTTGCGGCCTAGGTGCGGATGCATGGCGAACGCTCGCTATTCTGCGCGTCAGGTACGGATGAACGCGGCTCCCTCGTATGCTATATCACGGGAGAGGACGCGCGATGACCGTGCCGCAGACCGAGGTTCGTCCGGATCTGGACCTAGAGCAGTTGACGCGGCTGTTGCCACCGTATGCGGTGGTGCTGCACAACGACGACCACAACGAGATGCTGTATGTGGTGCACTCCATCGTGCTGTGTGTGCCCGAGGTCACGGTAGAACAGGCGGTGGAGATCATGTTGGAGGCGCATGAGCACGGCGAGGCACGGGTGATCACCTGCCCCAAGGAGCGGGCCGAGCTGTACCGCGACCGGCTGGAGTCGCGCGGGCTGACAGCCACCATCGAGAAGGCTTAGTCCCGCGCCAGCCACCGGGCGAGATTGATCCGGGCCAGGTAGTACATCGCCTCACGGGCCAGGCGGTTGTGCTCCGCGCCGTCCAGCAATCCGCCGCTGCCACCGGCGCTCATCACCAGCCCCGCCGCCTGCCACATCAGCCGGGCGAGCCGGTCGTAGCGCTGCCAGAACGCCTGCGCATCAATGTGCTCGTACGTATGCGGCTCCAGCCACCGGCGCATCGCGGCGGCGGCCTCCTCCACCTCGCCGGTGATGGCATCCAGCCGGTCGCGGCCGGCGGCGTCGAGGGTGCGCGCCTGGGCAGCGAGGGCCAAGCAGGCGCGGCTGAGACCGGTGTGAAAGCCGGCGTCGCGCGGCGCCTTGTTCTGGGTGAAGACAGCGCTGGTCTGCGAGCGGTCCAGCGGCGCAGACAGCAGCCGGTCGGTCACGTCCACATCCCGCAGTGTGACGGTGCAGTTCATCCCGCTGGTGACGGCGACCATGCCGTAAGGGGGACCTGCCGCCAGCTCCGCCGCGGAGACAACAGCCATCAGGACGCCGCCGGTTGTGGCGTCCTGGGCGGATATTAGCCCGTCGGTCAGCAGTGACGCGCCGGTCACCCAGGTCGCCTCACCGCTGATCAGGATGCGGCCGTTCTCGCGTCGCGCCTGCACCGGCCCGTCCGGGCGGCTGGTGTAGCCGACGCCGATGCCGAACAGGCGCCGTCCGTCCACCGCCTCGGGCAAGAGCGCGCGGGCGGCGTCGTTACCCCACCGGGCGATAAAGGCGCTGCTGGCCAGATGCTGCCCCCAGATCAGCCCGGTGGCGCCGCAGCCCGCGCCGATGGCGGCTGCCACCTCGAACAGCTCGGCGGGGGACAGCTCCAGCCCGCCGTATGCGCGGGGAATGAGCGCGCCCAGCAGCCCGCGCCGCCCCAGCGCCGCCAGCCCCTCTGCCGGCGCGCGCCGCGTACGATCCACCTCGCCGGCGTGGGCCGCCAGCTCGCCGGTCAATCCCGTCAGATCCAGCCGGGCTGCCGCAGTCATCAGCAGGCCTCTCCGCGGGTCATTGGGGCCGTATGCCCAACTCCTTTCGCCGGCTGGGACTGCATCGCACCCGGCGAAAGGAGTTGGGAAAGGTCACATTCGCCCTATCCGGCCCGTTCCCGCCTATCCACCCTGGTTGTTCGCCACGGGGGGGAATCCCATCATGCCGCGCAGCAGGTTGATTTCGCCGCGGTGGCCGTTGAGGTGAGTAACGAGATGGAGGGTGATTGCCTGGCCGACGGTCTCTTTGCGCTGGCCGACACTGATCTCGCGCTCCAGCTCTTCGTCGGAGGCGGTGTCGAGCAGGTGATGGGTGTGGGCAGCGACGGCATCGGCGTAGCGCTGGAACGCCGCAGCGTCTTTGATGTGGATGGCACGGGCCTCGTCGGTGGTGTGTCCGGTGCCAAAGCTCTGTGCAGGCAGCCCGAGCTGATCGGCCCAACCGCCGGCCACCCACTCCTGTGGCTGGCCCTTGATCATCTGCTGCACAATCAGGTCTTCTACCCGCGCGCCGTGCCACATGATCCAGGCGATGGAGTGGCTCTCGCCCTCCGGGACCATGTGGATCTGCTCGCCGGACAGGCCGTCCGCCGCCTGGCGATAGGCGCCATGGATGAAGTTCAGGCTTTGCTTCATGTAGCTTTGGGCGCTCATCCGGTACGTCTCCCCTCTCCCTGATGGCCGGGCCGGGTCGTGTATCGTGGAAACCGACCGCACGAGGACGCACGATGTGTCAACCAGTCACCCCCGGCCAGATCATCATCTTGAACGGGGCTCCCCGCTCGGGCAAGTCGAGCATCGCCCGCGCCATTCAAGAGAGCTTTGCCGGCGTATGGATGAACCTCGGCGTAGACGCCTTCGTGCGCGAGGTGACGCCGCCGCGCTACCGGCCCGGCATCGGTCTGCGCCCCGGCGGTGAGCGCCCTGATCTGGAGCTGCTCGTGCCGGTGCTGTACGCGGCGCTGTACGAATCGATCGCCGCTCACAGCCGCTTGAGTCTCAACGTGGTGGTGGATGCCGGTCATCACGACGGCTACCGCCGCCCGCTCGGCGTCCTCGCGGACTGCGCCCGGCGGCTGGCAGGGCTGCCGGTACTGTTCGTGGGGGTGCGTTGCCCGGTCGAGGTGATCATGGCGCGGCGCAATGCCGGTCAACCGGGCAGAGAAGGTGGCTACCTCACCGGTACAGCCGCGGACCCGATCCCCGCACCGGTGCGACGCTGGCAGGAGTCGGTGCATCACCCGGGTGTCTACGACCTTGAGGTCGACACGTCGGTGCTGAGCCCGGAGGACTGCGCGGCGGCTATCGCCCGGCGGCTGGCGGAGGGACCGCCGGGCGATGCCTTTGCCCGGCTGGCCGCGAGCGATGGGGAAGCTACGCCGCCCGCTTGAGCACGGGAGCGCCGCGCCGTACGCGGCCGATGCCGATCACCGCGACGAAGCCGGCAAGAATGGCGCCGCAGATGATGGTGGTGCTCTGGACGCCGAGCATATCCACCGCCTTGCCCAGCGGCAGGGTGGAGAGCGGCATCAGCGACCACGTCATCATGTACACGCTCATCACGCGGCCGTGATAGGAGCGCTCGCAGGTGGACATGATCATCGTGCTGTTCAGCGCCATGTAGGCGTTGCCGGAGAGCCCGACGACGAACACGAATAGCAGCGCCAGCGGGAACAACGGCGTGAGCGCGAAGGCGATCAGCGACAGCCCGAACAGTACGCCGAAGGCGACCTGGAGCAGATCCTTGCGCGGGTATTGAGAGATGGTGGCGACGGTGAGCGAGCCGACGAGTGCGCCCACGCCGGCGAAGGCGGACATCAGCGCGAGGCCGGATGCACCGGTGCCGAACACTTTGGTGCTGAACACCGGCAGGAAAGTCTGATAGGGCATCCCAAACAGCACTGGGATAAACGCCAGCCCGATGAGCGCGGCCAGTGCCGGGAAGCCGAGGATGTACTTGATGCCGCCGGTGAGCTGGGCCAGGAACGGCCCCTTGGAGGCAGCGGCGATGCGGCGCTTGCGTGGCAGGTTGTACAGCGCCGTGAGGAAGCCGACATAGCACAGCGCCACGAGCGTAAATGTCACCTCCATGCCGATGTCTCCGAACGAAATCAGCGCACCGGCCAGCGAAGGGCCGAGCACGCGGGTCAGATTCATGCCGGAGTTGTTCAGGGCGACGGCGTTCATCAGCTCTTCGTCGGAGACGATCTCCGGGATGATCGCCTGCCGTGACGGCATGTTGAAGGCAAAGACGAACCCCTCAGCCAGGCTAAGCGCTGCTAGGTGCCACACCTCGATGATGCCGGTGGCGATCAGGATGACATTGGCGAAGGACAGCACGGCCATCATCACCTGGGTGATCAGCAGCAACCGCCGCTTGTCCACACGGTCGGCGATGACGCCGCCCAGCGGCGACAGGAAGAGTTGCGGCAGGCCGCGCACCATCGTGACGATGCCGAGCGCGGTGGCCGACTTGGAGAGGTCGTAGGCGAGATAGCCACGGGCGAGGATGTTCATCTGCATTGCCATGAAGCTGGCGAGCATCCCAAACCACAGCATGCGGAAATGTGGGTTGCCCAGCGACTGGAACGTCCGAACCTTGGTTGCCTGGCGCACCCACCACGGGCCGTCCACCGCCCGCGTCACTGCCACCGGTCCGGCATCCCGCTGTGAAACCGCCATCTGCACCCGCCCTCGCCAGTTGCCCTGGCGCCATCCCATATTCGCACAGATGCGCTTAACATGCCAGTGTTGGATGATGTACTAACAGTGAACTGATTAGAGACATGGAAGGACGGCCCCCGTTCCCTGTACCCTCATCCTGATGCACGTTTGCGTTGTGGGTCTGGGGTACGTTGGGCTGCCAGCGGCAGCGTTGCTGGCAGGGGCGGGGCTGAGCGTCACTGGGGTGGATGTTAACCCGGTGGTGCTGGCCGCGCTGGCGCGCGGACAGGTCACCATCCAGGAGCCGGGCCTGCCCGAGGTTGTGGCCACGTCGGTGGCGGCGGGGCAGTTATGCGGTGCGGCCGCGCCTGTGCCGGCCGATGCCTTTATCCTGGCGGTGCCGACACCGGTGCGTGGCCTGGCGCATAAGCGCGCCGACCTGGCTGCCATCGAAGCGGCTGCCCGCGCCGTTGCCCCTCTGCTCCGTCCCGGCAACCTCGTCGTGCTGGAGTCCACCGCTCCTCCGGGCACCACCGAGCGGGTGCTGCGCCCGCTGCTGGAGCAGGGCAGCGGTCTTGTCGCCGGGCAAGACTTCTGGCTGGCGCACTGCCCCGAGCGGGTGTTGCCGGGCCGCATCCTTGATGAGCTTGTCAACACCGACCGCGTCATCGGTGGTATCGATACCGGCTCCGCGGCGGCGGCGCGCGATCTGTATGCCACCTTTGTCCGTGCCGGGATGTTCCTGACCGATGCCACCACTGCCGAGTTGGTCAAGCTCATGGAGAACACCAACCGCGATGTCAACATTGCCCTGGCAAACGAGTTCGCGCTGGTAGCCGAGCACTTGGGGGTCAACGTGTGGGAGGCGATTGACCTGGCCAACCGCCATCCGCGCGTGCAATTTCTCCGGCCCGGCCCCGGGGTGGGCGGCCACTGCATCGCTGTGGACCCGTGGTTTGTGGTCAACGCCGCGCCGGGCTTCACGCCGTTGATCGCCGCTGGCCGCGCGGTAAATGACGGCATGCCCCGTCATGTCGCCGACCTGGTGGCCGATGCACTGGGCGGGCTGAGCGGGCGCACCGTGCTGGCGCTGGGGCTGACCTACAAGGCGGACGTTGACGACCTGCGTGAGTCGCCCGCCGCTGGCGTCATCACCCATCTGCGCCACGAGGGCGCGACGGTCCGCACCCATGATGCGATGGTGGAGGACGGCACGCCGGTGGCGGATCTGGCCGCGGGAGCCGACTGTTTGCTGCTGCTGGTGGACCACGCCGCCTACCGCGACCTGGAGCCGGTGGCGCTGGCCCCGCGTATGGCCCGGCGGCTGGCGGTGGATACCCGCAACTTCCTGCCGCTGGCGCCCTGGACCGCTGCGGGCTTTAGTGTGGTTCGGTTGGGTGACGGCCGCGGCCGCTAACCCCGCCGTCCGGAGCGCAGGATGCCCCAGGCCAGGTATACCCCGAGCGCGCTGGCGAACAGGAATCCCGCGGCAAACAGCGCCCCAAGCAGCGCCTCACGCCCGGGCGGCTCGTATACCGACAGCAGCACTGCCAGCCCGACGATAAACGCCGACGCCAGCATCGCCAGCACCAGCCGGTTGGCCGTCTGCTCCATGCGCCGCACCAGCGGCTCAAAGCCGTCCGGGCGCACGCCCACGGCCACATCTCCCCGTTCGATGGCATCCAAGACCCGCCGCAGCTGCACCGGCAGATCCAATCCGGTGCGTGCCGCATCGAGCCCGGCCCGCCGCAAACGTCGCGCCAGTGCCCGTGGGGCATACTGCTGCGCGATCAAGCGGCGGGCATACGGCTCCAGCACCTCGGTCAGCCGGAACGCCGGGTCCAGCCGGGCGCCCAGCCCTTCGCTCATGATCAGCACCTTGATCAGCACCGCCATATTGGCAGGTAGCTGGAGCTGGTGGCGGCGGACGATCGCGAGCACCTCGCGCAGCAGCGGGCCAACCGCGATCTCCCCCAGTGGTTTGCCGTAGTACCGGGACAGCAGCCGCTCCATATCGCGGCGTAGCCCGTCCCGATTGACATGACCGCGGGCGATACCGAGTGTCAGCAGCGCATCTACCAGTGCGTCGCTGTCGTTGCGCGTCAGCGCCAGTAGCACATCGGCTAGGTGCTCGCGGGTGCGCGGCTCCACCATCGTCACCATGCCGAAGTCAATCAGGCCGATAGTCCCATCCGCCTCGATGAAGAAGTTGCCCGGGTGCGGATCGGCGTGGACAAAGCCGTCTTCGAACACCATGCGCATCTCGATGGCTGCGGCACGGCGGGCGAGTGCCGGCCGGTCGATGGCGGCGGCGTCTAGCCCTGCCAGGTCATCGATCTTCAGGCCGCGAAGGCGCTCCAGCACGAGGACACGGGAGGTGGTCAGTTCCCCGTAGACGCGGGGGATGTGGATACCCGGTTCTTCTGCCAGGTTGGTGGCAAACCGTTCGGCGTTGCGGGCTTCTTGGAGATAGTCCAGTTCGGCGCGCAATGTCTGGGCGAACTCCTCGGCCAGCCCGGGCAGGTCGTAGGCGCGGGCCGCCTCCCAGCGGCGGGCAGCGGCGGCGGCCAGGTTGCGCAGAATCTCCAGGTCTTCGGTTACCTGTTCCACAGCGCCGGGGCGGCGGACCTTGACCACCACCTGTGCGCCATCCGCCAGCGTGGCGGCGTGTGCCTGGCCGATGGAGGCGGCCGCCAGCGGCTCGTCATCAAACGTGGCAAACACGTCCTCCACCGGCCGTCCCAGTTCGGCGGCAATGGTCGCGCGCATCACGGCTGCCGGCTCCGGTGGCGCGGCATCCTGCAGCTTAGCCAGTTCCTCGGCGTAGCCGGCCGGCAGTAGGTCTGGCCGGGTGGACAGTAGCTGGCCGAGCTTGATGAAGGTAACCCCCAGCTCTGCCAGCGCCTCGCGCAGTTCGGCCGCGCCGGCGGGGGATCCCTCCGCCTGGGGGCGGTGGAGCCGCGGCGGGACCAGCCGCTCCAGCCCGCTGACGGCCGCCAGGTGCGCCATTCCATGCCGCGCCAGCACGGTCGCTACCTGCCGCATCCGGGCGCGGTGGCGGTGGCGCTGGCCGTGCTCGGCGCCATCATGCTCTGCGATCACGCGCCCTCCACACCGACATCCTACGTCGTTACCAAGGAACGGGCTGTCCGGGATTGCCCGCTGCGGCGCGACCGCTTGTGCGCTGGGTGCTGGACCATATGGCAGCATGCGTTTATACCGAATACAGCGGGCTTGCGCCGTAACCGGGGAACTTGTGCGTCCGGTGGGGCGGGTGGAGCGGTGGCGGGTGGTTGCAGGCAGTTGCTGGACGAATCTGGGGAGGAAGGCGCAGGCACATGGTTCAGACAGTCGAGATAGGAGAATCCAAGGTGACCCTGCACGAAGACCTGGAAGCCATCTATCAAGACGTCATTCGCCGTAACCCGGGTGAGGCGGAGTTTCACCAGGCGGTGAAAGAGGTACTGGGATCGCTCGGCCCGGTCGTGGCCAAGTTCCCGGAGTTCGCCTCTGAGCGCATTATCGAGCGCATCTGCGAGCCGGAACGGCAAATTATCTTCCGGGTACCGTGGCAGGATGACCGCGGCAACGTGCAGATTAACCGTGGCTTTCGCGTGGAGTTCAACAGTGCACTGGGCCCGTACAAGGGCGGCCTGCGCTTCCATCCCTCGGTCTACCTGGGGATCATCAAGTTCCTGGGCTTCGAGCAGATCTTCAAGAACTCGCTGACGGGCATGCCCATTGGTGGTGGCAAGGGCGGCTCGGACTTCGACCCCAAAGGTCGCTCCGATGGCGAGATTATGCGCTTCTGCCAGTCGTTCATGACCGAACTGTACCGCCATCTGGGCGAGTACACGGATGTGCCCGCCGGTGATATCGGCGTGGGCGGGCGCGAGATTGGCTATATGTTTGGCCAGTACAAGCGCATCACCAACCGTTACGAGGCCGGCGTGCTCACCGGCAAGGCGCTGATCATCGGCGGCAGCAAGGTGCGCACCGAGGCCACCGGCTACGGCTGCACCTTCTTCGTCAACGAGATGCTTCGGACCCGCGAGCAGTCGTTCGAAGGCAAGCGCGTGCTCGTCTCCGGCTCCGGCAACGTCGCCATCTACACGCTGGAGAAGGTGCGGCAACTGGGCGGCAAGGTCGTCGCCATGAGCGACTCCGGCGGTGTAATCTACGACGCCAACGGCATCGACCTGGACCTGATCAAAGAAATCAAGGAAGTCGAACGCAAGCGCATCTCGGTCTATGCCGAGCGCTGCTCCAGCTCGAAGTACCTGGCGCATGGCAACATCTGGGATATCCCCTGCGATGTGGCGATGCCCTCGGCCACCCAGAACGAGATTACTGGCCGCGACGCCGAGACGCTGGTCAGGAACGGCTGTATCGCCGTGGGCGAGGGCGCCAACATGCCCACCACGCCCGAGGGAGTGGAGGTATTCCTGCAGGCCGGCATCCTGTACGGGCCGGGAAAGGCAGCCAACGCCGGTGGTGTGGCCACCTCCGCGCTGGAGATGCAGCAGAACGCCCAGCGCGACGCCTGGAAGTTCGAGGAAACTGAGCGGCGGTTGCAGGAGATCATGCGCGGCATCCACGAGACGTGCGTCCATGCCGCCGAGGAGTTCGGTACCCCCGGCAACCTGGTCAACGGCGCCAACATCGCCGGCTTCATGAAAGTCGCTCAGGCAATGCTGGCCCAGGGCCTGATCTAGCCCGGACGCATCATGTGGGGGCAACGAGCCCCAGCGTGGCGCGCCGGCAGCACCGGCCGGAGCCGCGGGTGCGCCTGGTGCTCGCCCGCCGCATGGGGTGAGGGCAAGGCCGCCACCTGACCGCCCCGCGCCGGCCGGGTCGTGGCCCCGCTCCGCGCCTGCTGCTCCGCTATCATGGTGCTGTCCTGCTGACACGCTGACCGGCTGATACGCGCTTCATGCACATCTGGGTCGATCTGGTTAACTCACCGCAGGTGCTGGTGCTCGCGCCGGTGATCGCTGAATTGCAGCGGCGCGGGCACCACGTCGTCATCACCAGCCGCGACTTCGCCCAGACCGTGGCGCTGGCAGACCGGATGGGCCTGGTGCACACGCCGCTCGGCCGGCATGCGGGCGCGGGCGGGGGCCGGCTCGCGCCGCTGCGTGTCAACCTGCAGCGGGTGCTACTGCTGCTGCGCTGGCTGCGCGGGCGGCGGATTGACCTGGCGCTGTCGCACAATTCGTACTCCCAGGGACTGGCGGCGCGGCTGCGTGGTATCCCGTTCGTCACGATGATGGACTACGAACACCACCGCGCCAATCATCTTGCCTTTCGCCTGGCGCGCCGCGTGCTGGTGCCCGCGCCCTTCCCAGAGGCCGCGCTGCGGCGGTTCGGCGCTGCCCGCAAGGCGGTCCGTTATCCCGGGCTGAAAGAAGAACTGTACCTGGGCGGTTTTGTCCCTTCCCCCGGCTTCCTGCGCGAGCACGGTATTCCAGAGGATCGCATCCTGGTGGTGATGCGTCCGCCCGGCACCTGGGCTGGTTACTACCACGGCGAGGGTGCGTTGTTTCGGGCGGCACTGGCCCGCGTGCTGGAGACGGCGGGTACCTTCACCGTCTTTCTCCCCCGCCTGCCCGAACAGGCGGCGACCGTACGGGACATACCACCCGACCGGCTGCTGGTGCCCGCCCAGGCGCTGGACGGCCCCAACCTGCTGGCACATGCCGGCCTCGTGATTAGCGCCGGTGGCACAATGAACCGTGAGGCCGCGGCACTGGGCGTTCCGGCATTCACCGCCTTCGAGGGGCGGCCGGGCGCCGTCGATCGTGAGTTGGTGGCGCGCGGGCGGTTGCGCCTGCTGACCAGCGCGGCAGATGTGGCCGCCATGCCCATCGTCCGGCGTGCTGGGCCCCTGGCGCCACCGGCCGCCGGTGGTACCCTCGTCACCTTCGTCACCGATGCGATCCTGGCGGCGATCCAGCCCGAGGCCGCGGCCACCCGCGGGACGGCAGGATGGCCATGTTGACGGGGCAGAGCCGCCTGCCCGTGGCGCGGATGCTGATAGAGGGGCTGCTGCCCTCGCCGCTGAAGGTGGCATGGTACCGGCTGCGGGGGGCGCGCATCGGCCGGGATGTACACATTGGCCCTGGCAGCGTCGTGATCGCCCGTCACCTGGCAATCGGCGCCGGTACGCGCATCGGTTTCGGCACGGTGGTGCGCGGGCGAGAGGTGCGAATCGGCCGCCATGTCAGCATCGGGGCGCTGAGCTTTCTCGATGTCGAGCGCCTCACCATCGGCGAAGACAGCAAGATCAACGAGCAGGTATTTGCTGGCGGGCTGCCGTTGCCGGAATCCCGGCTGGAGATCGGCCGGCACTGTCTGATTCAGCAGTTCGTTGTGCTCAATCCCTCCAAGCCGCTGGTCATCGGCGATCACACGGTGATCGCTGGCAAAAGCAGCGTCTTCACCCATTCCTCCTGGCAGAACGTGCTGGAGGGCTATCCCGTGGAGTTTGCGCCGGTTACCATCGGCCGTCATGCGTGGGTGGCCTGGCACTGCTTCGTCATGCCCGGCGTCACTATCGGCGAGGGCGCCACGCTGGGCGCGGGGGCGGTGGTGACGCGCGATGTGCCGCCGGGTGCGCTGGCCGCGGGTGTGCCCGCGCGGGTTGTCCGCCCGGCCGAGCAGCGACCCGGACCGCTGTCCTCCATGGAACGGCGGCGTGTGCTCGGCCCGTTGCTGGATGAGTTCGCTGCTGTACTGGGGTATCACGGGCTCAAGGTGCGGCGTTCAGAGCTCAGCGGCTGGGAGCGCTGGGATATCGCCCGCCGTACCCGCCTGCGCCGCCGGCCGCCTCTGCGGCTGTACGTGGCGTTGGAGGGCCTGCCCCCAGCGCTGCCCTATCTGCCCGCGGGAGTGGTGGTGCTGTCGTTGCCACCGCTGCCGGCCGAGTGGCGGCGGGATGTGGAGCGCCGTCACGGCGTGTGGCTGGACCTGGCCGGTCAGGAGCGCGCCGCCCGCGAGTCGCCATTGGCGGCGGAGCTGGCGCACCTGCTCAGCCGCTACGGCATTCGCTTTGATCGTGTGTCCGGCCGCGCGCCGCTGCGCTCGTCTGCTACCGAGTAGCCGGGCGGCTGGGCGAGCGATGGTGAGCAAACCATCAACCGAACGTCGAGCGTCGGTGTTCGCGTAACCGCTCGGTGACACCTTTACTACCTGCGGGCCATGACCGCTCAAGCACCCCGTGTCAGGATTGGTAAAGTATCGCGCCAAGCGCGGCTTCGGCAGGCCTGCACATGATGGTGGCACGCCCGGGTATCCCGCATCTGCTCGCCGAGAATGACCCAGCGTCCTTTTGGCGTCCGCTGTTGCCGTTCGATGATGCTGCCTGGGAGGAGGCCGCGGCTGCCTGCGCGCCGCTGCTGCCGGACGGCGTCTCGCTAGCGGAGCCTGATACCGCCACGCTGCTCGACCACACCCTGGGCGAAGGCTATATGGGCCGCCGCCGCTGGCAGATGTCCGGGCCGGTGCATCAGGGCTACCGCATCCGCAAGGTGATGCCCCGGCCGGTGGTGACGGCGCTGCGCACGCTCTATCATCACCGGCCGACGATGCGCGCCTTTCCGCTGCGCTGGCCGGTGGAGGATCGGTTTGTGCAGTTCCAGCAGGCGGTGTTCGCCTGGGTGATGCGCGAGCACGGTATGTGCACCGCGCCCTATACCGCGTTCTGGCCGGACGGCCACCAATACGCGCTGGTGCTCACGCACGATGTCGACACGCAGGCCGGGCACGACTTCGCCCTGCAACTGGCGGAGGTGGAGGAGCGGTACGGCTTTCGCTCCTCCTTCAACTTCGTGCCGGAGCGTTACCAGGTTGATCCCGGCGTGCTGGCCGAGCTGCGCGCCCGCGGCTTCGAGATCGGTGTACACGGCCTGCATCACGATGGCCGCGAGTTCGCCTCGCGCGCGACCTGGGATCAGCGGGTACAAAAGATCAACGAGTACATCCGGCGGTGGGGAGCGGTCGGATTCCGGTCGCCGCTGGTCCACCGCCAGCCGGAGTGGATGCAGGCATTGGAGGTCGAGTACGACGCCTCCTGCTTCGATACGGAGCCGCGAGAGTCGATGCCGGGCGGGGTGCTCACCATCTGGCCGTTCTTCCTGGGCCGGTTTGTTGAGCTGCCGTACACGCTCGTCCAGGATCACACCCTGATGATCTCCCTGCGCGAGCGCACGCCCCGGCTGTGGCTGGATAAGCTCGATTTCATCGCCCGCAACCGCGGCATGGCGCTGGCGGTGACCCATCCTGACTACCTTAACTCCCCGGCACGGCTGGCGATCTACGAGCGCTTTCTCGATCATCTGCGCGGGCAGGAAGGCTACTGGCATACGCTGCCCCGCGATGTAGCGCGCTGGTGGCGGGACCGGGCGGCGGTGCGCTTCAATAATCCTCGGCAGTCCATCGTCACTCCCCACGGCTACACGGCCACCGTTGCCTGTTACCGTGCCGGAGCGGACGCACACACGGCGGAGGCCGTTCGCGCGGGCTGACCAGGGAGAAGCCGGTGCCCGAGCGGCTGCCCGTGATGACGCTGTTTGGCACCCGGCCAGAGGCGATCAAGCTGGCGCCGGTGGTGCTGGCGCTGGCACAGGCGCCCTGGGCGGCGCAGACCGTGGCAGTCACCGGCCAGCACCGCGAGATGCTGGATCAGGTGCTGGCCCTGTTCGACCTCCGGCCCGATGCCGACCTGGCGCTGATGTCTCCCGGCCTGCCGCTGGCCGAGCAGGCGGCCCGTGCGTTGGCCGCGATTGCCGGGCTGCTGCGCGAGCGGCGGCCACGGCTGCTGATCGTCCAGGGAGACACCGCCAGTGCCTTCGCCGGCGCACTCGCGGCGTTTTACGAGCAAATCCCGGTTGCGCACGTCGAGGCCGGCCTGCGCACGCACCAACGACACGACCCATTCCC
>WBZO01003700.1_pt1 | contig 17434 bp, 9 predicted proteins | sample 5204261 | NCBI WGS metagenome assembly WBZO01 (sample SAMN12412400, study PRJNA552823) | activated sludge metagenome | isolation source: activated sludge from anammox sidestream of wastewater treatment plant... | place: USA: North Carolina | collected 2017-09
CTTCAACAAAAGTTGATGGGTCCGCTGGCGGGGGGGTTACCCTTCTAGAGTTTCAGGTTCCAAGTTTCAAACATCAAGTCACTTGGAACGTGGAACTTGACACTTGAAACTTTATGTTATTACCCGAATCCATTCAATCCCTGATCAATTCCCTCGAACGCTTGCCGGGCATTGGTCCCAAATCCGCCTCGCGGCTGGCGTTTTTCTTCCTGCGCGCCTCGGATGATGTGTCGCAAGATCTGGCTGTTGCGCTGGCAAATCTCAAAGCCAATACTGCGTTGTGTTCCGAGTGCTTCAATATTATGGAAGCGGGCCGCGAACGCTGTGAGATCTGCGAATCGCCGAATCGCGACGATAGTGTGATCTGCGTCGTTGAGGAAGCGTTGGACGTGTTGGCCTTGGAGCGCACGGGCGGCTATCAGGGAAAGTATCATGTACTGCAAGGTACGTTATCGCCAATCGAGGGAATCGGCCCCGACGATTTGAAGATCAAGCCGCTGTTGGAGCGCGTAGCGCGCGGGCAGGTGAAAGAAGTGATTCTGGCGACCAATCCCAGCATGGAGGGGGACGCGACCGCGCTGTATCTTCGTCAACAGTTGGAACCTTTGGGGGTCAAAGTGACGCGTTTGGCGCGCGGTCTGCCGGTTGGCGGGGATCTGGAGTACGCCGATCAGAACACATTGTTGAGGGCGTTATCGGGAAGACAGGAAATGAGTTGAATGGAGGCAGGTCTGGGCCGGCGTGACGCGATTTTTTAAGGTTAAATTGTCGGATAAGTACTAGAATCTCCTTGACAAACCCGATAAAACGCATATAATCATCATTCGCCAGTACATTGATACAAGATTTCGTCTCCAAGACAAATCGTTGACAACTGAGTAGACCGTCTCGAGTCAGAGACACAAGCCAACAGGCTTTGCAGTCTGACGAGCCGATGCGGAAGATGCATCGGTGTTTTCGTCTGTATAGAGGCGGTTGCGAGGCGGGCCGAAAGGCGATCCGCTGAAGTGGCAAGAACCTTAACAACTGAAGAGTGATAGGAAGCAACAAACTCTGTCAATTTCCAGTGAAAACTCCGTAACATCCACTCGTAAGAGTGTTATTTTTTGCGGAGAGTTTGATCCTGGCTCAGGATGAACGCTGGCGGCGTGCCTAATACATGCAAGTCGAACGAGGTGCTTTTGTAGCAATACGGAAGTATCCTAGTGGCGAACGGGTGAGTAACGCGTTGGTGACCTACCCCAAAGTGTGGGATAACAGTCCGAAAGGATTGCTAATACCGCATGTGGTCTGCGAGTTTAGAAATCGTTGACTAAAGCAGTAATGCGCTTTGGGAGGGGCCTGCGTCCCATCAGCTAGTTGGTAAGGTAACGGCTTACCAAGGCGACGACGGGTAGGGGACCTGAGAGGGTGGCCCCCCACAATGGAACTGAAACACGGTCCATACACCTACGGGTGGCAGCAGTAGGGAATATTGCACAATGGGCGAAAGCCTGATGCAGCAACGCCGCGTGTGCGAAGAAGGCCTTCGGGTCGTAAAGCACTTTTCTGAGAGATGAGAAAGGACAGTATCTCAGGAATAAGTCTCGGCTAACTACGTGCCAGCAGCCGCGGTAACACGTAGGAGGCGAGCGTTATCCGGATTCACTGGGCGTAAAGCGCGTGCAGGCGGTTCGGTAAGTTGGGCGTGAAATCTCCCGGCTCAACTGGGAGAGGTCGTTCAATACTACCGGGCTAGAGAGCAGTAGAGGAAGATGGAATTCCCGGTGTAGTGGTGAAATGCGTAGATATCGGGAGGAACACCAGTGGCGAAGGCGATCTTCTGGACTGTTTCTGACGCTCAGACGCGACAGCTAGGGTAGCAAACGGGATTAGAGACCCCGGTAGTCCTAGCCGTAAACGATGTGAACTTGGCGTCGGTGGGTTAAACTCCATCGGTGCCGCAGCCAACGCGATAAGTTCACCGCCTGGGGACTACGGCCGCAAGGTTAAAACTCAAAGGAATTGACGGGGGCCCGCACAAGCAGCGGAGCGTGTGGTTTAATTCGATGCTACACGAAGAACCTTACCCGGGCTTGACATGCAAGTGGTAGTGATCTGAAAGGTGAACGACCCGCAAGGGAGCTTGCACAGGTGTTGCATGGCTGTCGTCAGCTCGTGTCGTGAGATGTTCGGTTAAGTCCGCTAACGAGCGCAACCCTCGCCGCGTGTTACATGTGTCACGTGGGACCGCCGGTATCAAGCCGGAGGAAGGTGGGGATGACGTCAAGTCAGCATGGCCTTTATGTCCGGGGCTACACACACGCTACAATGGCCGGTACAATGGGTTGCTAAACCGCGAGGTGGAGCCAATCCCTTAAAGCCGGCCTCAGTTCAGATTGCAGGCTGCAACCCGCCTGCATGAAGCCGGAGTTGCTAGTAAACGCGCGTCAGCTATAGTGCGTTGAATACGTTCTCGGGCCTTGTACACACCGCCCGTCACGTCATGGGAGCTGATAACACCTGAAGCCGGTAGCCTAACTGCAAAGAGGGCGCCGTCGAAGGTGGGATTGGTGACTGGGACGAAGTCGTAACAAGGTAGGTGTACCGGAAGGTGCGCCTGGATCACCTCCTTTCTAGAGTTCTCGAGCGGTCTCTCTCACGAGAGATTATGCTCTACTCAATTTTTGCCCCGCACGGTGTTGGGGCGCTGGAGTTGTAAGAGAGCTTCCTGTCACTTCTCAGTTGTTGAGGCCGTACCCTGGGCTTGTAGCTCAGTTGGTTAGAGCACTGTGCTGATAACGCAGGGGTCACAGGTTCGAATCCTGTCAAGCCCACTAACCCTGTGCAAGTCCTGGGGATGTAGCTCAGTGGGAGAGCAGCGCCTTTGCAAGGCGAAGGTCGCGGGTTCAAATCCCGCCATCTCCACTGAGCGCTCGAGTAAGCTAGGAATATGGAGAGTATCAAGGTTGTTTAACGGCGAGCAGGTATAAATTCAGAAATGCACCAAGTTGGGTTCTTTTTCGGCCCGGCTTGTGTAGCCGGGTCGAATTGTGTCTGTAAAGCGAATAGGTTGAAGGGCGACCGATGCCCTTGATGAATCGAGAGCATCGGTCACCGGTCAAACGGTGAATGCACCTTAAAAACTGAATAGCAATTGATGTAGGCCGATCAAGTAGAAAGAAAGTTAGAACGAAAAGTATCAATTTCTCCGCATCACGTGGAGAAGCTACTAAGGGCTTACGGTGAATGCCTTGGCGCCAAGTGCCGATGAAGGACGTGGGACACTGCGAAAAGCCTCGGGAAGCCGTGTACAGGCGCTGATCCGAGGATGTCCGAATGGAGAAATCCACTGCAGCGAACCTGCAGTATCCGCCGGTTGAACACATAGACTGGTGGAGGGGAACCTGGGGAACTGAAACATCTAAGTACCCAGAGGAAAAGAAATGATTTCCCTAGTAGTGGCGAGCGAACGGGAAAAAGCCCAAACCGCCTCTGCTTGCAGAGACGGGGTTGTAGGACCGGCATATGGAAGTTACAAAATAGTCAGTTAGCGGAAAGGTGTGGGAAAGCCTGCCACAGAGGGTAAGAGCCCCGTATGCGAAAATTGACTGTCTTCCGCCGTGTTCCTGAGTACTGCCGGGCACGCTAATCCGGCAGGAAACTGGGGAGTCCACTCTCCAAGGCTAAATACATTTGGCGACCGATAGTGAACAAGTACCGTGAGGGAAAGGTGAAAAGTCCCCCTGTTAGGGGAGTGAAATAGAACCTGAAACCGTAAGCTTACAAGCAGTTGGAGGGCTAACGGCAGGTTGAGCCCCATGGAAACATGGGCGTTCCCTGCTATGCCTGACAGCGTGCCTCTTGGAGAATGAGCCTGCGAGTTAATCTCAGTGGCGAGGTTAAGGGAGTGACACCCGTAGCCGTAGCGAAAGCGAGTCTTAATAGGGCGTATAGTCGCTGGGATTAGGCCCGAAACCGTGTGAGCTACCCATGGGCAGGGTGAAGCGAGTCTAATCGCTCGTGGAGGCCCGAACCCACTAACGTTGCAAAGTTAGGGGATGACCTGTGGGTAGAGGTGATATGCCAATCGAACACGGAGATAGCTGGTTCTCCCCGAAATAGCTTTAGGGCTAGCGTCATGCGTTTAGTACTGGAGGTACAGCACTGAATGGGCTAAGGGGCTTACAGCTTACTGAACCCAATCAAACTCGGAATGCCAGTACTCCATAGCATGGCAGTCGGACTCCGGGAGATGAGTTTCGGGGTCGAAAGGGAAACAGCCCAGATCATCAGCTAAGGTCCTTAAATCTATGCTAAGTGGTGAACGAGGTGAGGTTACTCGAACAACCAGGAGGTTGGCTTAGAAGCAGCCACCCTTTAAAAAGTGCGTAACAGCTTACTGGTCTAGTGACCTTGCGCGGAAAACTTAACGGGGCTAAGCATAGTACCGAAGCTATGAGTCTCAACGCAAGTTGGGGCAGTAGGGGAGCGTTCTGTCAGCGGTGAAGGTCGATCGTAAGGGCGACTGGAGCGGACAGAAGTGAGAATGCAGGCATGAGTAGCGTATAAACACGTGAGAACCGTGTTCGCCGTAAATCTAAGGTTTCCGACGCCAGGTCATTCCGCGTCGGGTTAGTCGGGTCCTTAGCCGAGGCCGAGAGGCGTAGGTGATGGACATCCGGTCAACATTCCGGAACCGCTCAAAAGGAGCGATGGGGGGACGCAGCGAGGTAGGCCAGCCTCCGATTGGTTGTGGAGGTGCGATCCATCTAGGCGTTGAGACCGGCAGGTAAATCCGCTGGTTGAGCTGAGGTGAGAGCGAGCCGTAAGGCATAAGTGGTTGAGCTTTGCTGCCGAGAAAAGCCCCTAAGCGTTGATCTTTGAGCGCCCGTACCGCAATCCGACACTGGTAGATGGGTAGAATATACCAAGGCGAACGGGAGAACCCTCGTTAAGGAATTAGGCAACATGACCCCGTAACTTCGGGAGAAGGGGTACCCTCTAGGGTGTTAAAGCCTCGGAGGGTCGCAGTGAAATGGTTCTGGTGACTGGTTAACAAAACCACAGGTCTCTGCTAAGCCGTAAGGCGATGTATAGGGGCTGACGCGTGCCCAGTGCCGGAAGGTTAAAGGGAGAGGTTAGACGCAAGTCGAAGCTTTGAACTGAAGCCCCGGTGAACGGCGGCCGTAACTATAACGGTCCTAAGGTAGCGAAATTCCTTGTCGGGTAAGTTCCGACCCGCACGAACCGCGTAACAATCAGAACACTGTCTCGACGAGGGACCCGGTGAAATTGAAATGGCTGTGAAGATGCGGCCTACCCGCAGCAGGACAAAAAGACCCCGTGGAGCTTTACTGCATCCTGGCATTGTGTTTGGGTATGATCTGTGTAGCATAGGTGGGAGGCTTTGAAGCTGGAGCGCTAGCTTCGGTGGAGCCGTTAGTGAAATACCACCCTGATTATGCTTAGACCCTAACCTCAGACCGTCATCCGGCTGAGGGACCGTGCCAGGTGGGCAGTTTGACTGGGGCGGTCGCCTCCCAAAAGGTAACGGAGGCGCCCAAAGGTTCCCTCAGGCAGAATGGAAACCTGCCAAAGAGTGTAAAGGCATAAGGGAGCTTGACTGAAAGGCCAACGCGCCGAACAGAAACGAAAGTTGGGCTTAGTGATCCCACGATACCGCGTGGAAGGGTCGTGGCTTACCGGATAAAAGCTACCCCGGGGATAACAGGCTGGTGAAGTCCAAGAGTTCACATCGACGACTTCGCTCGGCACCTCGATGTCGGCTCATCGCATCCTGGGGCTGGATAAGGTCCCAAGGGTCGGGCTGTTCGCCCGTTAAAGCGGTACGCGAGCTGGGTTCAGACCGTCGTGAGACAGGTCGGTCTCTATCCGCTGTGGGCGTAAGGGATTTGAGAGGAGCTGCTCCTAGTACGAGAGGACCGGAGTGGACTGACCTCTGGTGTGCCAGTTGTCGCGCCAGCGGCATTGCTGGGTAGCTATGTCGGGCAGAGATAACCGCTGAAAGCATCTAAGTGGGAAACTCGCCTCAAGATGAGATCCCTGTTTTCCCGTTATGGGAGTAAGACCGCAGGAAGACTACCTGCTATATAGGCAGCAAGTGTAAGCGCAGTAATGTGTTGAGCTAAGCTGTACTAATGGTCGAGGGCTTCTTTCGTGGTGCGGAGAACTTGATACTTTTCGATTACTACATCCAATTGCTGTTCAAAACTAATCCAGTGAAAATGTCCCTTGGTGATTTGAGCGACGGGGGTACACCCGGTAACATCCCGAACCCGGAAGTTAAGCCCGTCAGCGCTGATGGTACTTGGAGGGAGACCTCCCGGGAGAGTAGGTCATTGCCAAGGGGCTTTTCTTTTTAATAATCGTTAACATTAAAATCTTCTCAGTATTCTTATCGTATAGTATAATTACCAACGTTGACTTGGCTGAGGAAGTAATCCCTCGAATTCACAAATGAGGAGTGTGAAGCGCTGATTGTCTGCACGATCAGATTTGCCGTTTCTTCCTTGCATGTGTTCCCTCGGCTTGGTCTGTTGGCGGCCGAGGTTTCTTTATGCCGAGCACCGATTGGAAGGAGGTGAATTTCGTGGCAGTTGTCAATTTGCGTAATGGCGAGTCGCAAGACTCCCTGCTCAAACGGTTTCGCAAGAAAGTCGTCAAGAGCGGCGTTTTGAGCACGGTGCGCCGCAAACGCTGGTTCGTCTCCAAGAGCGAACAGCGGCGCATGGAAAAGAAAAAGGCGATCCGCCGTATCAAGCGCCGCCAATTCAAAGAGAACGAGTGAGAGTTTGTCAGGTTAGGAGTTTCGATGGCGAAAGACGAAGATAAAATCAAAATGGAAGGGACCGTGGTCGAGGCCCTGCCCGGGACCCAGTTCCGCGTGAAGCTGGATAACGGCCATGAAGTGCTGGCCTATCTTTCCGGCAAGATGCGCAAGTACTACATCCGTATTTTGCTGGGAGACCGCGTTTCGGTGGAAATGTCGCCTTACGACCTCACGCGCGGCCGCATCACATTCCGTCACCGCAAGATGAATTCCGAACCTGTGGCAACCGAGTAACTCCGCAATTTCTTTGCTTTGTTCATGAAAAGAGACGTCTTCTGGATGTCTCTTTTGTTTTCAGATCATCACGGCAGGTCCTTGAAGGAGGAGAGCACCCGCATGTAATTGGCGCGCTCGAACGCGCTGGGTTCTGCCACCGATTGCTGACTCATACTGCCCTGCATCTGGCGGATGGATTCGTACTCGTGTTCCCGCATCCAGTTTTGGATACCGGTCAGAATCGACGGAATGGCCTGGACGCCGTTATGGAGGATGAAGGAGGCCATCATGGCGACATTCGCGCCGGCCATCATAGCCTTGAGAACGTCTTGCGCGGTGTGCACGCCGCTGGTTAGGGCAAAGTCGGCGTTGATCTTGCCGCGCAGGATCGAGATCCAGCGTAACGGCAATCGCAGGTCGGCGGATGTACTGAGATCGAGGCTGTGAACGATCTCCAGTTCATCCAGATCGAAATCGGGCTGGTAGAACCGGTTGAACAACACCAGGCCGTCCGCGCCTGCATCTACCAAACGACGCGCAAAGTTCGCTGTGGATGTGATGAAAGGGCTGAGTTTGACGGCCAGCGGAATGGTGATGGAGGATTTGATTTGGTGGACAAGCTCCACTTGTTCGTTTTCCACATCCTGCCCCACCAGATTTGGATCCGTTGTCAGATAGTACAGATTCAATTCCAGCGCGTCCGCTCCGGCGTCCTGAATGCGGCGGGCGTATTTCGTCCAGCCGCCGCGCGAAACGCCGTTCAAACTTCCAATGACCGGGATGGTTAAGGCCTTCTTCAAGGCCGTGACCTGACTCAGGTATTTGTCCGGTTCGAGGCTGTAGATGCCCGTATCCGGCAGGTAGGACCTGGCCTCAGCCGAGAAGTTCGCGGCGCGCGTCAAAAAGTGATCGAGTTCGAGACTTTCGTGAATGATCTGTTCCTCGAACAGCGAATACATCACGATGGCGGCGATGCCCGCCTCCTCGAGTTGTACGGCTTTTTCCACTTTCTTCGAGAGCGGGGAGGCCGAGGCCGCGAGCGGATTCTTTAAAGCGAGACCAAGATAAGTTGTCGAAAGATCCGTCATTGCAACTCCTTCGAGGTTGGGAAACGGGAGTCTCTCATCTCAGGCTTCGTTATCTTTTTTATCGGCATCGTTGTAGTGCATGGAGGCCATCTGTTGATAGAGCGTCCAGCGCGACTTGGCGTCTTTTTGCGCTGTGCGCATCAACTCTTCGGCACGCTCCTCGTTCATTTGAGTCAGCATTTTATAACGGGTTTCGTTGTAAGCGTATTGCGTAACCGGGATGCTCGGCTCTTTGAATTCGATAATAAGCGGATTTTTGCCCTGCCCGGCCAGGCGCGGATCGTAACGGTACATCGGCCAGACGCCGGATTGAACGGCCAATTTTTGTTGCTCCAGCCCGCGCTCGTTATCTATGCCCTGTTGGATGCAGTGGCTGTAGGCAATGATCAGGGATGGGCCGTCGTAGGCTTCGGCCTCGAGGAAGGCGCGCAGGGTTTGTTGATCGTTGGCGCCCATGGCCACGCGCGCCACGTACACGTAACCGTAGGACATGGCGATCAGGCCGAGGTCCTTTTTGGGCAGGGACTTGCCGCTCATGGCGAAGCGCGCAACCGCCGCGCGCGGCGTGGCTTTGCTGGCCTGACCGCCGGTATTGGAATAAACTTCCGTGTCGAGTACGAGGATGTTGACGTTGCGCCCGCTCGCCAGTACGTGATCGAGTCCGCCGTAACCGATATCGTAGGCCCAGCCGTCGCCGCCGATGATCCAGACCGATTTCTTGACCAGATTATCGGCGAGGCTGATTAAATCTTTGGCGCGGCTGTCATCGGATTTTTCCAGTTCGGTTTTCAACTTTGCCACGCGTTCGCGTTGGGCTTCGATGCCGGCTTCATCCTTTTGATCGGCGTCGAGCAATCCCTGGACCAGTTCCGCGTCGAGTTCCGGCTCGAGTTGTGTCAGCAGTTCGCGCGCATGTTCGGCTTGTTTGTCGATGGTCAAGCGCATGCCGAGACCAAACTCGGCGTTATCTTCGAATAACGAATTCGACCAGGCCGGGCCGCGGCCTTTTTCATTTACAGCCCACGGAGTAGTGGGCAGGTTCCCGCCATAGATGGAAGAACATCCGGTGGCGTTCGCGATCACTGCCCGGTCCCCGAATAACTGCGAGACCAGCTTCACGTACGGCGTTTCGCCACAGCCGGTACACGCGCCGCTGAACTCGAACAACGGCCTCAGCAACTGTGAATTCTTCACTGTGGATGGATTAATCAGCTTGCGATCCAGATCGGGAATGGTCATGAAGAAATCCCAATTCCTCGCTTCCTGTTCGCGCAAGGGCGGCTGAGGTTCCATGTTCAACGCCTTGCGCCCGGCCTGACTCTTATCCTTGGCCGGGCAAATGTCCACGCACAAAGTACAGCCCGTGCAATCCTCCGGCGAGACTTGCACTGAGTAAGCCATGCCCTGTGAAAATTCCTTGAACTTCGAGGGCATGTGTTTGAAACTCTCCGGCGCGTTCGCCAGCAGTTTCTCGTCGAATACTTTATGACGGATCACCGCGTGCGGACAGACCATTACGCATTTGCCGCATTGAATGCATAGATCCGGGATCCAAACTGGAATTTCGAGCGCGAGGTTGCGCTTCTCCCACTGAGTGGTTGCGGTCGGGAACGTGCCGTCCACGGGCAGAGCGGATACAGGGACGTTATCGCCGTCGAAGTCGATCATCGGCGCCAGTACATTGCGCACGAACTCCGGCGCTTCATTCGGAACCGCCGGCCGCCGCGTGATCGTGGATGTTACCTCGGCTGGAACCTTGACCTCGTAAAGATTCTCGATGGTTCGATCCACCGCTTCGAAGTTTTTCTGCACCACGGCTTCGCCGCGTTTGCCGTACGTCTTTTCGATGGCGTGTTTGATTTCGGCGATGGCCGCGTCGCGCGGCAGGATGCCGCTGATGGCGAAGAAAGCCGTCTGCATAATAGTATTCATGCGCCCGCCCATGCCAGTCTTTTCAGCCACATCGTAGCCGTTGATCACGTAGAACTTGAGCTTCTTCTCGATGATCGCGGATTGCACTTCGCGTGGCAGGTGATCCCAAACTTCATCCGGGCCATATAAACTGTTGAGCAAGAAGACCGCGCCCGGTCGCGCATATTTGAGCATCTCCACGCGTTCGACAAAGTTGAATTGATGGCAGGCCACGAAGTTGGCCTGATTGGGTTCGATCAAATAAGGGGCGCGAATCGGCTTGGGGCCGAAACGCAGGTGCGAGATGGTCACCGTGCCGGATTTCTTCGAGTCGTAAACGAAGTAACCCTGGGCATAATTCCCGGTCTCCTCGCCGATGATCTTGATCGAGTTCTTGTTCGCGCCCACCGTGCCGTCCGCGCCCAGGCCGAAGAACACACAGCGAACCGTCTCCTCGAGTTCGATTGAGAAGGTCGGGTCCACCTCGAGGCTGGTGTGCGAAACATCGTCAATGATTCCCACAGTGAAATGATTCTTGGGTTCCGGCTTCTTTAGCTCGTCCAATGTGGACTTGACCATAGCTGGCGTGAACTCTTTGGAAGAGAGTCCATAACGGCCGCCGATCACTTGAATTTCCTCGCGCCGAGCTTCCACCAGCGCATTGACCACATCCATATAAAGCGGCTCGCCGGAGGCGCCGGGTTCCTTCGTTCGGTCCAGCACGGCAACGCGTTTTACGCTTTGCGGGAGAACCTCGACAAAGTGTTCAATCGAAAACGGGCGATACAACCGCACGCGAATCAAGCCGACTTTCTCGCCTCGTGCGGTCAGATAATTAACCGTCTCTTCCGCGGTCTCGCCGCCCGAGCCCATGATGACCAGCACGCGTTCGGCTTCGGGATGACCGGCGTAATCGAACAAGTTATAGCGCCGTCCGGTGACTTGCGCGAACCGATCCATGGCCGTTTGCACGATTCCCGGAATGGCCGCGTAGAACGGGTTGACCGTCTCGCGCGCCTGAAAATAAACATCCGGATTCTGCGCGGTGCCGCGTAACACGGGACGCTCGGGGGTGAGGGCGCGCGCTCGATGGGCGCGTACCAGTTCATCGTCCACGAGTGAACGTAGTTCTTCGTCGCTCAATTGGTAGATTTTGGCTACTTCGTGTGAAGTGCGGAAACCGTCGAAGAAATGCAGGAACGGCACGCGCGATTTGAGTGTGGCCGCGGTAGCGATGGCCGAGAAGTCGTGCGCTTCCTGCACCGAGCCGGAGGAGAATAGCGCCCAACCGGTTTGACGGACGGCCATCACATCCGAATGATCGCCGAAGATCGAAAGCGCCTGCGCGGCAATGGAACGAGCCGCGACGTGAAAGACCGTGCTGGTGAGTTCGCCCGCGATCTTATACATGTTGGGGATCATCAACAGCAGGCCCTGCGAGGCGGTGAAGGTGGTGGTGAGCGCGCCCGTTTGCAGCGCGCCGTGCACGGCTCCCGCCGCGCCGCCCTCCGATTGCATTTCGATCACAGCCGGAACGGTGCCCCAAAGATTCTTTTTATTCCTGGCCGACCACTCATCGGAAAATTCGCCCATCGCTGAAGAAGGCGTGATCGGGTAAATGGCGATTACTTCGCTAAGCCGGTGCGCGACCGAGGCGGCGGCTTCGTTGCCGTCAATCGTGACTATTGAATGGTTCATCGAACAATCTCCTTTGGAAAGGCGCAGGCTTGAAGGTGTAGTCTCTTGATGGAGAAAGCCTCACATAAGTGTATCGTTCCGTTTCCAAAGCTGATAGTTATTTACGGCTTAAATCCGCATGTAGCTTGTCACGATTTCGGATAAGAATTGTAGAAATCGAAAAGCGGCCTGCATGAGGCCGCTTGAAAGCAGATAAGATAACGTCGAATCGAATTACTTCAAATGCGATTGAACTAGAAACAAAGCCGCCAGCGATTTGGCATCCGGTATCTCGCCGCGTTCCGCCATTTGAATTGCTTCCGCGGCCGGAACGGCTTCCACGCTGAGAAATTCGTCGTCGTCCGCTTTGAGCGGCGCGTGTTTCAAATCGCGCGCCAGATAAACCGTCATGAATTCCGTGGAATAGCCCGGCGCGAGATAGAACGCGCCGACCTTTTCCAGCCGCCCCGCCGCGAAGCCGGTCTCTTCGCGGATCTCGCGCGCCGCGCACACTTCCGGGTCCTCGTTCGGTTCGAGGGTTCCGGCAGGCAGTTCGAGCACATCCTTCCCTGCCGCGTGACGATACTGCCGCACAAAAAGTATATTGCCGTCCGCATCAACGGGGACGATGGCCACCGAGCCGTGATGTTCGATGATATCGTAAGTGGTCTCGCGTCCATCGGGAGTCTTCAACCAGTCGCGCCGTAAAAGAAATACGCGCGCCCTCAAAACCACTTCCGATTTGATCAATTCAAAGCCCATGGGGCCTCCTCAATAAAACGCCCAGGCGGCGGGCCTGGGCGAATGATCGTCGATCTTATATTATGGAATTCTCAATTGCTGCCCGGCGGTCAGCTTGGTCGAAAGCGACAAGCCGTTGGCGGAAGCAATCGCGGCGGGATCGATATCGCCGTAATAGCAGGCCACGCCATAGATCGTTTGATTGGAGTCTGAAACGGTGTACGTATCCGGGTGGGCATGGAGCGCGCGGCCGGCGGGGAAGGTGTTCCCTGTTTGGGGAATGGACAGGGTCAGGTTCGGGTAATATACCTGTCCGTTCGTCAAACCGTTCAGGCTCAACAATTCATCCGGGTTCACGTTGAAGCGGCGCGCAATACAATATGGAAACTCGCCCGGTTGTAATGTATAAGAGGCCGGCTTGGGACCTTGAGTGGGCGTCGGTCCGCCGAGCGTAGCCACAATCGGCGTATTGGTCGGAGTCACTGCCGTTACAAATGCTTGCGTAACGTTGAAGGAATTAGTGGGCGTGCTGGGGAGGCCGGGCGTAGGAGTATCACCGGTCTGCGGCGTAACGCCGGTGCCAGTGACCGACACAGGTTGCGGCGTAGCGGGGGTCCCGCCGGTGACAGCCGCGGTTTGTGCGGCGGCCGTTTGTTGTGCAAATTGTTTGATCATATCCATTGGATTTTCGGAGGAGGGAAACGGCGAAACGAAAATACCGGTCGAGATCATGGTGGCGGCGACGGAAGGCGCCTGCGAAACAGATTGCGTACAAGCTGTGAATGTCACAGCGCCCAACAAGAGAATTGCGGCTAATCGCCTGCCGTTGGCTTTTGAATTCATGGGTTCTCCTCTATCCAATGTGATACCTATGCGTACTTTAATGCGCGATAGTAGCACATCCCGTTTAACGCGTCAAGCATACCGGCGGCTGATTAGCGACTACAACCGAATTCGGCTAACATCTCGGAGGCGCGTCCGCTTCCTACCGGGACCTGAACCTGCACCCGTTTCCAAACGTTACACACCCCTTTGCGGACGCGCGCCGCGGCTTTCACCGAATCGCGCGAGAGCGCTACGGCTTCATCCAAATTGCCGGTGTGCGCCTCCGCTTCGATGAACGGCAGCCATTCGAATACGTCCTCCGGTTTGTAGCCGAGCGCGGCGGCTTGCTTTGCAAGTTCGGTGATCTTTTCCCAAGCCTCGTTTTGCCGCGCCAATTCCGCCTGCTCATAAAAATAGCACCAGGTATGTGCAGGCTCGTTGATGAACGGTGGGTTGGGCAATTTGGGCGGCGGCGCTTCCGTAACGATCCGTGACGGATGAGAATAAGGGATGGCTTGAATCAGAAAGTTGGATTCTTTTTCATAGGTTTCGGCGTCGCCGAGCGCGGGATCGAGTACGCGCAAACAGCCGTTCTCAGGGACGAGAATCACCAGCGCCGAGTCCGTCGAACCGCGGAAATTCACCGTTCGCAAAGGTAACGTTACCTCCATGTGAGGCCGTAATTCCGGCAAGGTTCCGCCGCCCAGACGCGCTTCCGTGTAAAGCAGGGCGAACGGCACATCGCCTCCGTTGTAATGCGGCGCGTAGATCCAGTTTAGCGGCGCAGTGAAGGAGAGATCCGTTTCCAAAGGCAGGTTTGGGATTTTATCCGTAAGGATCAGCGTATCTGGTTCGAGCGCGGGAATGCGCCACGCCATTTGCCAGTAGATTTCCTGCTGACGCGCCCAGTCGCGCCGGAAGAGATTAGCGTTGAAGAATTGCTGTCCGATGCCGAGGGCAATAACCAAACCGACGATCATTGTTTTGGCGCGTTGATTTTTACGAAAGAGCAATTCGATGAGCCCCGCAAAAAACAAACTGCCGCCGAGAGTCATCGAGATCATAAAACGGTCGAATGTAGATTGAAGAGCTAATGGCAGGCCCGCGGCTAGTGAAGGAAGTCTCCCAAGCAGGATACCGATGAGGCCGATCAATAACGCGGGCAGGGCGAGAGTCGATTCGTTGGGGAGGTTGAGGCGCGACAAATAAAGTATGAGAAGCGCGCAGGTGACGGCGATCAGGCCAAAGGTCAGGAGGGAAGCGGGCGCGGAAAAAGTGGAACCGGCTAAAAAGAGAATCTGTCCCCAAACGTAGAATCCCGCTTTGAAAACGGCATCGGTCAGCGCCGTCAAAATATTGAGCAGACTGAGAGTTTGCGAAGTTTGAATTCCGTAGGAAACATAGGCGTTGGAACGGTAAAGCGAGAATAGCCAGGCGGCATCAGCGATCCAAAGAAGAAGATACGGCAGACAGAGGAGGACAGTGCGGCGGATGCGGGATCGAAAATTGTTTTCATCGAGCATGAGCCAGATGAACAGAAAACGCAGAGGCTCGAAGCCGAAGAAATATTCGGTGGGGAAGAGACCCGCAAATTGTAGAACGAGTGCGAGCAAAAGGAGCGGCGTGTTCCGTTTGCGGATGGCGTGCGCGCTGACGCCGAATGACAGCAGATAAAAGATGAACGGAAGCAGTTCCTGATTGATGTGCGTAAGCGCGACCCAATGTTGGCTGTAACCGGGAAAGACCAGCATAAATAACGCGGCGGTCAGCGCGAAGCGAGGGCGGGATGGAAAGAAAGACTTGAACATCCACCAGGCCGAGAGTCCGATTAGAAAACGAATTACGAGCGCGAAGATCTGCCAATAAAGCGGATTGGTGGGAATGAGACTGGTGGTGATGAAAAAAATCGGGCCGAGGAACGGACGAAAGCCGCGGAAGGCGGGAATGAAATTAGCCGGGCCGAGGAACTTGGCGATCCAGGCGAAACCCCAGTCGTCCCAGTGAAAGCCCGCGTATGGGAGCAGTAATCCGTAGGCGAGAACGGTGACGAGGGCAAAGAGCGCGGGAACGGATTTTTCGGATTGAAGAAAACGGCGCATGAGAGGAATTATAACGGGAGGGAGGAGGCTGGAAAGTAGAAAGTGAGGAGTGGAACGGGGAAAGAGGAAAGAGAAAAGAGGAAAGAGACGAGGCGTTTTAGGCAAGCATGGCGCGCAGATTTCCCGGCGGTGTGACCGGATACAGGTCACAGCCAGGCCAAACGGCATCCGCGCCTGCTTCCCGCGCGCCGCGCACAGCTTGCCGAACTTGAGCTTTGTCACCCCGCGCCAGAATTTCCACCGGATCGATGTTGCCGAAAAGCAGTTCGTTCGGGAGGACAGCGCGCAGCGCGGCCAAATCGTTGGATTGATCGACGGAGAGCGCATCGGCATTGATTTCCGCTAAGCGCGCGGCCCGTTCTTCAATCTTTCCACAGACGGCCAGCACGCGCGGGCGCGGCAGGTCTGCGATTAATTTTTTCAAAGCAGGGACAACAAACTGGTCGAAATGCTTCGGTCCTAGAAAGCTCGGCGAGCCGCCCATTTCATGAACCGTGAGGAAATCCGCGCCTGCGGCATGATAGGCGCGGCCGATTTCGACGAGAAAGGAGGAGAGGAGCAAAAGCGATTCGGATACGAGTCCCGGATCGCGCTTCATTTCGGTGAAGAGCGCGCCGTATTCGACGAGGATCGAAAGCAGGGTAAACGGCCCGGTCAATAGCGCGCCGACGACAGCCTCGCCGCCGATCTCGCGTTTGAGCCGCACAATCGCCTCGCAAACGGCCGGAATCCTGCCTCGCTCCACATCTCCGGCATGCTGCGTCATTTGGGCATGGAGTTGTTGAGTGGATTCGAATAATGGCTTCACCGCCCGTGGAAATTCGAACTGCCTTTGTTCGCGGAAGTCTATTTGCGCGCCGAGCGCTTCGGCAGGTACGCAAAAATCGAAGGGTACGACCGCGGATGGAAAACCGGTCAGGCGATAGGCGCTGGACGCGGCGCGCGCCATTTGATCTGCATCGCGGTGGATTTCATAGAAGGTCAAGCCCTCGCGTTCCAATCCCGCCGCGGTGACGTGTACCAGTCCGCTGAAGGCGGGCGGCGGAGAAACTTTTTGTTTCTTGAAGAGAGCGAGAATGGAGTCGCGCGCGGTTCCCATGAGAATCTTATATAAGCAAAAGATATTCCGTCACGGCGGTTAACTTTTAACCGCTTTGACAATCGCCGCTATATGCTCGGGCGTGGAACCGCAACAGCCGCCCACGACGCGCGCGCCGGCCGCGACATATTGTTTTGCATATTCGCCCATCATTTCAGGCGTCACATCGTACACGGCGCGGTTGGTGACCGCGTCCATGCGCGGCAGTCCGGCGTTCGGCTTGACCCAGATCGGAAAACCGGGCGCGGAGGCCGCATATTCCGTTATCACTTTTTCCATGTTTTCGAGAGTCGTCCCGCAGTTCGCGCCGATCATAACCGCCTCGAGCGGTCTGAACTTTTCCATGACTTGCGCGGGTTGGATGCCCATCATGGTGCGCACGCCGCGATCATAGGAAAACGAGATAACGATCGGCAGGTCGGTGGCGGAACGCGCACCGTCGAATGCGGGCGCGGCTTCCTCAAAGGCAAACATGGTCTCGATCAACAGAAAATTCACGCCGCCCTCTGCGAGCGCTTTGGCTTGTTCGGCGTAGGAAGCGCGCGTTTCGTCGGCCGTCAGCGGGCCATAGGGCTGGAGTAAAGAGCCGGTAGGACCCATCGAACCGGCCACCAGCACATCGGTCCGTTTGGAGGCGGCTTTGCGCGCCAACTCGGCGGCGCGCGTATTGATCTCCGGCGCGCGCTCCGCGTATTTCGAATCTTTCATGCGCAGGCGCGTCCCGCCAAACGTGCAGGATAGGATGATATCCGAGCCGGCCTCGACGAATGAACTGGTCAGCTTGAATAACATGTCCGGGTCGTCCATTACGAGGTCTTCCGGCGGTGTGCCCGGCTTGAGTCCCATCACTTGCAAGTTGGTGCCGGTGGCTCCGTCCGCCACGAGCGTTTCTCCGGCATTAAGTCGTTCGAGAAATTTGTTCATGGTTTTCTTCTCTTTCCAGCCG
>WBZO01003701.1_pt1 | contig 17434 bp, 19 predicted proteins | sample 5204261 | NCBI WGS metagenome assembly WBZO01 (sample SAMN12412400, study PRJNA552823) | activated sludge metagenome | isolation source: activated sludge from anammox sidestream of wastewater treatment plant... | place: USA: North Carolina | collected 2017-09
TGCCGTGGAAGGTGGTGGAGGGGCTGAGGGCGGCCGGGAAGTAGGCTGGGCCGCCGGGCCTAGACGTATTGCAGAAAAGGATCGTCCCGAATGTAGGCCGGCGTCTGCCCCAGATACGGCGCCGGGGCGAGGCCGTGCATGCGACGCAGCAGATGATAGGCGGTTGAGGTCAGCAATTGGCAGGCCTCAACCGCCTCAGCCCATTCGGGCTTGCGAACTTCCTCTCCAGGAATCGGCGAGCCTGCATTGTATGCTACAATTGACCTGGAACTTAAAACCTCGCGGACAAGATAATGGACATAGACCGGTCAAGGCGGCTAATAGACACGCTCGATAAATTACTGCCCATCATTATCGAAGAATATGAACCGGAGCGGGTCATTCTCTTCGGCTCGCTGGCGCGCGGCGATGTCGGCGAGTGGAGCGACCTCGACCTGCTGATAGTCAAAGAGACCGCCGACCCGTTTCTCGAACGCTCGAAAAAAGTAGCGCTGCTGTGCCGGGCGATGGTCGCCGTCGATTATCTGGTCTATACGCCGGATGAGTTAGAGGAGATGGTTGAGCGCGGCAACCCATTTATCCTCGAGGCCCTGCAGGAGGGGCGCATTCTGTATGACCGACGAACTGATCCGGCCATGGCTTGACCGCGCCGCTGATGATTTAGCCGCGGCTCAAAGCACATTTGACTTAGTGACACGCCTCCTCGCACTCTAATCATGCTATTCCAAAACTACCCTGTCCTGCTTCGCGGCGGCGGCGACCTGGCGACCGGCGTCGCCTACCGCCTGCACCACGCCGGCTTCCCGGTCATCGTCACGGAACTGCCCCACCCGCTCGTCGTGCGGCGGCGAGTGGCCCTGGCCACGGCCGTGCTGGAGGGCGAGCTTCTCGTCGAGGATTTGCGCGGCGTCCGCGCCGGCTCCCCGGCCGAGGCGTGGGACCTGGCCCAAACCGGCGCCATCCCCGTCCTGATTTCGCCCGAACTGCCGGCCCTGCCTCTCGCCCCGTCGCTCACGATAGTCGACGCCCGCATGGCCAAGCGCAACATCGACACAACCATCGACCAGGCGCCGCTGGTCATCGCTCTGGGGCCGGGCTTCACCGCCGGCGCAGACTGCCACGCGGTCATCGAGACCAACCGCGGCCACCGCCTCGGCCGCGTCATCCGCCAAGGCTCGGCCGAACCCGACACCGGCACGCCGGGCATCGTCGGCGGCAAGGGGCGCGAGCGAGTGTTGCGCGCCCCGGCCGGAGGGGCGGCCTCGTGGCGCGTCGACATCGGCGACCGCGTCCGCGAAGGCCAACTCATGGGCGACGTGGCCGGCATCGACATCGCCGCCCCCTTCGACGGCGTGGTGCGCGGCCTCATCGCCCCCGGAACGCCCGTGGCCGCCGGCTACAAGATCGGCGACGTCGACCCGCGCGACGACCTGACCGCCCCCTACACCATCTCCGACAAGGCGCTGTCCATCGGCGGCGGCGTCCTGGAGGCGATACTCGTCTATCTGAACACGCAGGAAGCCCGCTCGTGAGGCGGCCCGGGCCGGTACCATGACGGAAGAACGCTGGTCGCTGGTCACGGCGCTGGACATTGCCGCCGCCAAGGAGCTGGTCGCCTTCGTCGGCGGCGGGGGCAAGACGAGCCTCATGGTCGCCCTGGCGGCCCAACTGCCCGGCCGCGTGGTCATGACGACGACCACGCGCCTCTTCGCCTCCCAGATGAGCCTCGCCCCGGCGGCCATCCGGGTCGACGAGCTGGCTTCGCTGGGAGCCGCGCTGGACGCGCACGGCCGTTGCCTCATCATCAGCCACATCGAGGGCGAAAAGGCGGGCGACAAGGCGATCGGCGTCGACCCCGACCTGCCGGCGCGCCTGCTGGCCCGACCCGACGTCGATGACGTCCTGGTGGAGGCCGACGGCTCGCGCATCCTGACCGTGAAGGCCCCGGCAGCCCACGAGCCGGTCATCCCCGCCGGGACGACGCTCCTCGTGCCCATGGCGGGGCTTGACGCGCTGGAGGGGCCGCTCGACGACCTGGCCCACCGCCCCGAGCGGGTGCGGGCGCTCGCCGGCGACGCGGGGCTCGTCGATGGACGGCTCACCTCCGCCGGGCTGGCGCAACTGCTGACCCACCCGCAGGGCGGTCTGAAGAACGCGCCCGAGGCCGCGCGCGTCATCCCCTTCCTGAACAAGGCCGAGACCGGCGAGCGGCTGGCCGCCGGCCGGGAGGCGGCCCGACGGATGCTGGCCGAGCCGCGCGTGTCGCGGGTCGTCCTGGGCGCCTTGCGCGCCCCCGCGCCGGTCAGGGAAGTATGGCGGCGCGTGACGGCCGTCGTGCTGGCCGCCGGCGAATCGAGCCGCATGGGCCGCAACAAGCTCCTGCTGCCCTGGCGCGATACGACCGTGCTGGGCCAGACCCTGGCGAACATGAAGGCGTCGGCCGTGACGGACATCCTGGTCGTCACGGGGCACGAGGGGCAGAAGGCCGCGGCTATCGCCGGCGATCTGGCCGTCCGCGCGCTACACAATGACAGTTATGCGAAGGGGATGCTGACCTCGGCCCAGGCGGCCGTCCGCCACCTGCCCGCCGCCACCGAAGCCGCGCTCGTCGTCCTGGGCGACCAGCCGATGGTCGGGCCGGCGATCATCGACGCCCTGCTGCAAGCCTATGCCGGCAGCCCGCGCGGGCTGATCGCGCCCGTCTATCGCGGCCGGCGCGGCAACCCCGTCCTCATCGACCGGCGCTACTTCGCCGAGCTGCTGGCCCTGCCGCCGGAGGCCGCGCCCCGCGCCCTGCTGCAACGCCACGCCGGCGATATACATTATGTCGAGTTCGACGACGACGCCATCCTCCACGACCTCGACCGGCCGGAAGATTACGAGCGGTTGCGGCCGCGATAGTCGCCGCGCCCCCGCTTGTTGATCCCGGCGCCGGTGCTACAATCTCCCGCCGAGATGAAAAAATCCACGCCGCCGGCCGATTGGCCGGTCCGCATCATTCGCAGCGCCAAACGACGCAAAACGGTCAGCGCCCGGCTGGAGGGCGACGTGCTGGTCATTCGCGCCCCGGCGACCATGCGCGACGAGGAGCTTGGCCCCATCATCGACGGCCTCAGGCAGCGCGTCCGGCGACGGGCGCGCGTCGTGCCCCAATCGGACGAGGCGCTGGAGAAACAGGCACAGGAGCTGAACCGGAAATATTTCGACGGCCGCCTGAAATGGCAATCCGTGCGCTACGTCACCAACCAGAACAGCCGCTTCGGCAGCTGCACGCCGTCCAACGGCACGATCCGGCTGAGCCACCGGCTGGCGACCATGCCGGCCTGGGTGCGCGACTACGTGCTCGTCCACGAGCTGGCCCATCTGGTCGAGGCCAATCACGGCCCTCGCTTCTGGCAGCTGGTCAACCGCTACCCGCTGACCGAGCGCGCCCGTGGCTATCTGATGGCAGTGGGGCTGGAAGCGCCCGACGACCCGGCCGAGTGAGCGCTACTTCAGCAGAAGCCGGCGATAGCCGCGATTCCAGTAGACCAGCGGCTCGTCATCCGGCCGGGGCACGCCGCTGGCCTGCACCTCGCCGATGTAGATGGTGTGGGTGCCGACGGCGAGGCGCGAGTAGATGGCGCAATCCATCCAGGCCAGCGCGTCCCTGAGGATCGGCGCGCCCGTGACGGCCGTGTCCCAATCCCCCTCGGCGAAGCGATCCTCGTCTTTCAGCCAGGCGAAGCGGTTCGACAGCTCCATCTGATCGTGGCCCAGAATATTGACGGCGAAGGTCGCCCCGGCCGCTTCCAGCAGCGGGTAAGCGCTCGCCCGGTGGTCGACCGCGATCAGGATGAGCGGCGGCTCGGGCGAGACGGAAGCGAAGGCCGACACGGTGAGGCCGTGGGGCGCGGCCGCGCCCGGCGATTTGATCGTGACGACGGTCACGCCCGATGGGAAATGGCGCAACACGTCACGAAAGTCTTCAGATGATACAGGCATAAAAATTCCTCAAGAATATCGTCGGGCCGGAGCCTGCGGCTCGGCTCGATCAGATGATAAAAGTTCGCCCTGCGGCAGGCCCAGCGCGTCGCGCACGACGGCGGCGATGTCGGTCAGGTCATGGATGCGGCTCGCGTGGCGGGCCTGGTCGCGGCCGACGAGAATCGTCGGCACCGGGTTGCGCGTGTGCTGGCGGTGGCCCTTCTCCTCCAGGTTGCCGTGGTCGCTGGTGATGATGAGCAGGCCGCGCGCGTCGTCCCACGCCTCCAGCAAGCCGCCGAGCGCGGCGTCGATTCGCTCCAGGTGGGCGACGGCCTCCGCCAGCGTGCCGCGATGGCCGGCCCGGTCGCTCGGCCAATGTTCAAAGAAGCTGAACTCATACGTCGCGGCGACGGAAGCGATTCGCTCGCCGGCCTCGCGAAGCGAGAGCACGGGCATATCGGCATAGCCGAGCGCGTCGCGCCAGCCCGCGCCGGTGAAGTCAGGGCTAACGGCCCGGCCGGCGCGCAGGTCGGCCTCGCCCATGAGCGGCAGCCCGGCGTCGACGGCCGCCAGGGGGACGGCCGACAACAGACGCCGGCCGCTCTCGATGGCCGCGAAGTAGCCCGCCGGATAGGGGGTGATGAGCGCCGCCCGCCCGCCGGCGGCCGTCACTTCCCCGAACAGCGTGCCGCGCCGGATGGCCTCGGCGACGGCGGCGTTGGGCTTCGGCCCATAATGCTCGCCGATTTCGCGGGAGACATTACGGCCGGACAGGATGGTGGCCTGGCCGGTGGCGCTCTGCGGCCGCCCGTCGACGCCCAGTGTGGCGTCCGTCGGGACGAGCGTGGCCCGCCCGGTCTGCACGCGGCCGCGGCCGTTCAGATACCAGCCCTCGCCCAGCAAGCCGGTCAGCGCCGGCATATCGGCCGAGACGAACGGGTTCTCGTCGGGATCCGGCCCGCCCAGGCCGACGCCGTCCATGAAAAACAGGTGGACAAACAGTCGATTATCCGTCATTGCCAATCATTCACAGTTTCCCGATAATCCTAGCATATCCCCGGCGGGTTTCGTAATGCGCGACTCGCGCGCGCGCCGGGACGCCTTTGTATGAACGACGACCTGATCGTGATCAACGAATCGCTCTCCCTGCCGGAATCGGAGCTGCAATTCCGTTTCTCAATCGGCGGCGGGCCGGGCGGGCAGCACGTCAACAAGACCGCCACGCGCGTGACGCTGCTGTTCGACGTCGCCCGTTCGCCCAGCCTGGACGAGGAGACGCGCGGCCGCCTGCTGGGTCGCCTGGCGTCGCGCCTCGACCGGCAGGGCGTGCTGCGCGTCAACGTTCACGAATCGCGCAGCCAGTGGCAAAACCGGGCCACGGCCGTCGCCAGATTCCAGCAGCTGCTGGCGGACGCGCTGGTCGACCAGCCCGAACGGCGCCCGACGCGGCCGACCCGGCGTTCTGTTGAGGAGCGTCTGGAAGGGAAGAAGCGGCGCAGCGCGGTCAAGCGGGAGCGCCGCCGGCAGTGGGACGCCTGACCGGCGCGTCCCGGCAAGGCCCGCCGGAACAACAGGGCCGGAGCGCTCGCCCCCGCCCTGTTGCCTATTCCGGTCGCCGGCCGGGCCGGTTATGATTCGAGCGGTTCCGGCAAGCTTTCGGCCATCGCCTCGGCCGCCTGCGGCGGAATCGGCGCGCTCTCCAGCAGCGTGAAGGCCAGCCCGTCATCGGCGGCATCGATGCGGATGCGGTCGCCGGACTTGAACTCGCCCTTCAGCAGGCTCATGGAGAGGGCGCTCTCGACATAACGCTGGATCGCCCGCTTCAACGGCCGCGCGCCGAAGTCCTTGTCCAGCCCCTGTTGCGCCAGCCAATGCTCGGCCGGCTCGGTCAGCTCGATGCTCAGGTTGCTGTGCTCGGCCAGCCGGGCCTGGACGTCCTTGATCTGCAGCTTGACGATCTCGACCACGTTCTCCTCAGACAGCGGCTCGAAGATGATGATTTCGTCGATCCGGTTGATGAATTCGGGCCGGAAGGTCTGCTTGAGCGATTCCTCGATTCGCTTGTGGTTCTCTTTCTCGGCCGCGGCCATGCCTGTGAAACCGAGCGCGCCGGACTTCTTGACGAACGACGTGCCGACGTTGCTGGTCATGACGATGACGGCGTTGCGGAAATTGACCACGCGCCCCTGGCCATCGGTCAGGCGGCCGTCGTCGAGCATCTGCAAGAGGGCGTTCCACACGTCGGGGTGCGCCTTCTCGATCTCGTCGAACAGGACGACCGAGTAGGGACGGCGGCGCACCTGCTCGGTGAGCTGCCCGCCCTGTTCATAGCCGACATAGCCGGGCGGCGCGCCAAACAGGCGGCTGACGGTATGTTGCTCGCGATATTCGCTCATATCCACGCGGATGAGCGCGTCCTCGTCGTCGAACAGGAACTCGGCCAGCGCCTTGGCCAGCTCGGTCTTGCCGACGCCGGAGCCGCCCAGGAAGATGAAGGAGCCGATCGGCCGGCGCGGGTCGCTCAGGCCGGAGCGGCTGCGACGGATGGCGTCGGACAGGGCGGCGACGGCCTGCTCCTGGCCGATGATGCGCTCGTGGAGCCGCTCTTCCATGTGCAGCAGCTTGATCGCCTCGGTTTCCAGCATCTGCGAGATGGGAATTCCCGTCCAGGACGAGATCACCTCGGCAATATCGTCCTCGTCGACGATCTCGTCCAGTTTCTGCTCGCTCTGCCATTTCTCGCGCAGTTCGTTGAATTCGGTCTCCAGCCGCAAGCGGTCGGCCTTGGTCACCTGCGCGCGCTCGTAATCGCGGGCGGCGCTGGCCTCTTCCTCTTCCGTCAACAAGGCGTCGATCTCGGCCTTCAGCCCCTTCAGCTCGGGCGGCAAGGTGTGCAGGGCGACGCGCAACTTGGCCGCGGCCTCGTCCATCAGGTCGATGGCCTTGTCGGGCAAGCGGCGGTCGGTGACGTAGCGAGACGAGAGCTTGGCCGCGGCGACGAGGGCGGCGTCCGAGAACTTGACGTTATGATGCTCCTCATAGCGGCCGCGAAGCCCCTGGAGCATCTCGATTGTTTCCTCGAGCGACGGCTCGTCGACGAAGACCGGCGCGAATCGTCGCTCCAGAGCGGCGTCGCGCTCGATATACTGGCGGTACTCGTCCAGCGTCGTCGCGCCCACGCATTGCAGCTCGCCGCGAGCCAGCGCCGGCTTGAGCATGTTGCTGGCGTCCATCGCGCCCTGGGCCGACCCCGCGCCGACGACGGTGTGCAACTCGTCGATGAACAGGATGATCTCGCCCTGGGCGCGCTGGATCTCTTCCATGGCCGCCTTCAGGCGCTCCTCAAACTCGCCGCGGAAGCGGCTGCCGGCGATCATCGCGCTCAGATCGAGGGACACGACGCGCTTGTTGAGCAGGTTCTCGGGCACGTCGTTGGCGACGATGTTCTGCGCCAGCCCTTCGACGATGGCCGTCTTGCCGACGCCGGCCTCGCCGATGAGGACCGGGTTGTTCTTGGTGCGGCGGCTCAGCACCTGGATGACGCGCAGAATCTCGGCGTCGCGCCCGATGACCGGGTCCAGGTTGCCGTCGCGGGCCATTTGCGTCAGGTCGCGGCTGTATTTCTCAAGCGTGCGGTAGCGGCTCTCGGCCTGACGATTGGTCACGCGCTGGCCGCCGCGAATCTCCTTGATGGCCTCCAGGACGCCGTCGCGGGTGATGCCGAACTCCTGCAAAATCCGGGACGACGCGGTGTTGCGCTCGCTCAGAATGGCCAAAAAGATATGTTCAGTAGAGATATATTCGTCTTTCAGCCGGTTAGCCTCTCCCTGGGAGAGTTCCAGCACGGTGCGGATTCGGGGCGTATAGAAGACCTGCCCCACGCCCCCGCCATAGACCGACACCTTGGGGCTGGCGCGCAGCTCGGCATCCAGCCGGTCGATCATGGCCGCGCCGTCGACGTTTAAATGGGTCAGGATTTGAGGAACGGCGCCGTCTTGCTGCTCCAGCAAGGCCAGGAAGACATGTTCGGTATCCACCTGCGTGTGGCCATAGCGGCGCACGATTTCATAGGCGCGCGTGGCCGCATCCTGGGCACGTTCCGTAAAACGATCAAATCGCATTGAGCTATTGTCCTTGGTAACTTTACCTCAGTTCGTTTTCGCGCGGAGACCGGACATGGTCCCCGCCACTCGACTATTCTACCAATTCAGGATTGGATTCACGTAAGAGCCGGGCCATCCCGTGGCCGCCCGCCATGATCTACAGTACGCGAATACCCTCGTCCTGGTCGTAGCCATCGCCCCAGGCCATGATCTTGAAGGGCGTTATTTCGATCAGGCGCCAGTCGGCCGACTCATCGTAGCGAAAATCCCATTCGTATTTATGATAAAAATGTTCGGCCAGCGGATCGATCAGCGCCCGCCCGGCGGAATGGGCTTCGCCCTCGATGACGACCACGCTGGCGGCGTCGGGCAACGCCAGCGCGACCTTCTGGTTATTATACATGTTCGCGTATTTCTGCGTCTCGCTGCCGGTGCAGATATAGATTTTATCGTTAATCCAGATATACCAAAGGGGAACGAGGTGCGGGCGGCCGTCGCCGCGCACGGTCGCCAGCCAGATGTCGCTTTCCCGGCTCAGCCGGGCTTCGATCAATCGCCAACGGGTGGGGTCTCGTCGTCTCATAGCACGCCAGGCCCGGTCAACCCGGCCCGGAAAGGGCCACCAGTTCGTCGCCGCGCCACTGCGCCCTCTCCGGCCGGCAGGCATGGCCGGTCAACAAGCGCGCCGGCGCTTCCAGCGCCTGGGGGCTGCCGCTGGTGAAGCAGCGCACCGCGCCTTCCAGATGATCGGGCGCGTTCAGACCGCGTTGTTGTAACACATATCGAGTGTGCCGGGCAACCGCCGGAGCCGGGTCGATAATGGATACCTGCTCGCCGGCAAGCTCTTGCAGCAAAGGCCGGACGAACGGGTAATGGGTGCAGCCGAGGACGAGCGTATCGACGCCGGCCGCCAGCATCGGGTCGATGATGCGCCCGAGCAATTGCCGCGTCTCGGGGGTGTCCAGCGCCCCGGCCTCGATCAGTTGCACCAGCCCGACGCACGGATCTTCGTAGACCTCGATGCCGGCCGCAAACCGCGCCATCAGGGCGGCGTAGCGGTTGCTGTTGAGCGTGCTCGGCGTGGCCAGCACCCCCACCTTGCCGCTGCGCGTGGTGAGCGCCGCCGGCTTGACCGCCGGCTCCATGCCGACGAACGGCACGTCGGGGAACGTCAGCCGCAGATAATCCAGCGCGGCGGCCGACGCCGTATTGCAGGCCACGACGATCAGCTTCGCGCCGTGCCGCAGCAAAAAGCGGGTGATCCCGGACGTGAAGTCGCGCACCTGTTCCGGCGGCCGGGGGCCATAGGGGATGTGGAGCTGGTCGGCGACGTAGAGGATTCTCTCGGCGGGCAGCAGCTGGCGCAGATGGATCAGCACGGAGAGGCCGCCGACGCCGGAATCCATCACCCCGACAGGGTCGTCGGGCCGGGGCTGATAATCAACCGCGGCGGGCAGATCGGCGGCGCGAATATCGCTGTCGTTCACGGCCGGTTCAGGCCCGGCTCCGTGAGGGGGCGTCGGAACGTGAAGAGGGCGGCCCGCCGGCCGAAGCGCCTTCGGCTATCTCCAGGGCCTGATGAATCGCGGCACGGGAGCGCCGCCCGACGAGGACGCGAACGATCAGCAACAAGGCCAGCAAGACCGACCCGGCGGCCAATAACCGGTAATAGGGCGCCAGCCGGCCGGCCAGCGTCGGTCGCCGCGCCGCGTCGCCGGTCTGCGGCACGTCGCCGGCAGCGTAGCCGGGGGCGCGCCGCGCGACCCGTTCCTCGAGGGCTTCAAGGCTGCGGCGGCCGATGGCGTTCATGGTCGTCTGCAGCAGGCGGGGGGACATTTGGGCAAACTCGCGGCCCGGCTCGATGTCGGCCTGATAGACGAGGGTCGTCAGGCCGTCGCCCTCGGGTTCGAGCCGCGCGCGGCCGCGCGCCGACAGCGTCCCGGACGGGTTGTCGCTCTCGGCCTCGAACTCGAAGCTGCGCTGCGGCTCAAGCGTGTTGAAGCGCAGCGCGCCCGTGAGGCGCTGGGCGTCCGGGCCGATGCGCGTGTCCAGGACGAAGCGATATTCATCGGGCGCGGCCACTTCCAGCGACACGCAATCGGGCAACGCTTTCCTGAGCGTATAGGGATCGTGCAGCAGATACCACAAGGTCTTCGAATCAACGGCAAACGTCCGCCGCCCTTCTATTCTCATCCCGGGTCTCCTCGTTCGCCCTTGCCGGCGCGGCCTATCCCGGCCGGCTGTTGCTCCTGCGCGGCCAGCCATTGCCGGACCAGATCGCCGGATTGCTCCGCGTGCCAATCGTCGAAGGCGTCCAGGGCGTTTTGCATGAACCCCTCGGCGATCTCCTCGACCCGGCCCAGCGAGATGCTCTGGGCGATTCGATCGACGACCCGCTTGGGCATCATGCGCAAGCCGCGCGGCCGCGGCAGGTCTGACCGGAACTGGAAGCGATAATCGATGCCCGTCCCGTCCCCCTCGGCGTAGATCTGGGCCGAGCTGGAATAATAGCCGTAGCTGGTGGTGGAGTTCAGCGTGGCCGAGCTGTTGACCGCCTGATACCCGTCCAGGGGCGCGATGAGGATCTCCTGCTTCCGGATGTCGGTCGTGCTTTGCAGATCGCAGAAAATATTGATCGTATACGCGCCCAGTTCGACGGTCTGGTAGCGGATGCGGACCTTGTCGTCGTCGTGGATGTCGACCACGTTGATATGGGGCAACAAATAGGCCACGCGGCTCAATCTGCTGAAGTAGACGAGGGTCGTGAGGGGATCGGCCGGGAAGTAGAACTTGCGGTGTACGGTGCCGTTAAGCGTGATCATCTGGCGCTACGATAGAGTGGCAAGCGGTATCGTGACCGTATGAAGGCCGGTTATCATTCAGGACTGCGGTTCCTCCGCCCGGCCCTGATTCAACATACCATCCAGTTTCGATGACAACGCCTCAAGCTGGGCGTATAGTCGATCCAGTTCTTCACGAGTCGGCACGCCGTGCTCCGATAATAGCTGTTCCAGTTTTGCCTCATCAGGCATGGCCCCCGGCCCGGAAACCATGGGCGAGAGCAGCTTCTCGCGCAACCGGACGCCCTCCTCCCTGGCCAACTCTCCCTTGGTGATAAGCTCCTGGACCCGCCGGTCGATCTCTTCATCGACGTGGCGCCAGAGGTCCAGCGGCAAATTAAGCCCGCGGCGCAGCGTGCCGATCGTGTCGCCGCCGGCCCGCACCAGGTTGGTCAGCACCGATTTGGGCAGGAAGCCCTTTTGTTGTTTCTCTTGCTCAAAAATAATCTGCGTCAGGACGACGGCCGTCAGGTCCTCGTCAGTGGCATGATCCATCACCGAGACTTCCTCGCCGGCGCGGATGAGCGCGGCGATCTCGTTCAACGTGACATAACGTTTGGCATCTGTATCGTACAGCTTTCGATTAGGGTATCTCTTGATAACGGGCATAAGTTTTGTCCGGTCTATCGATAGGTCGGCGGCTCATTATATGCGTGACAGACAGAGATGCCAAAGGTTGTGGCCGGCTCCGACAACGGGTCAGATAGTAACACTTTTAGTCGAGCTGATCCACCTTGCGGCTCAGCTCTTCGATTTTCTCGCTCAGGGCGTCGATCTCGGACTTCGTCGGGATGTTCATCCGCGCCAGGAGATTTTCAATGCGGTTGTCCGCGGCCTCCTCGGCTTTCTTCGCGCCGCTCTGGGCGATCTTCTTGCGACGGTCGAAAATATCAGTCAGGAGGTTCCGGGCGTCGCCGTCGGCGATTTCGCCCCGCTCGACAAGCTTGCCGACGAACTCTTCAATCTGCTCCTGAGTCAGGACGACGGCGCCGATCGCGGCCAGGAGGACGCGCCGCAATCCGTTGAGGAATGTAGCAGTCGATTCGGTCGATTCCAGCTCTTCCGTAATTTCGATCTCATCCTTCATAAGGAATACTCCTGTTCACTTTCATCCAAGATTTTCGTTCAAGGTTTCATTGGCGGGCTTGAGGTGACACGCGTCAGGCTCCCGCAGTGAGGCAACATCAACAAGCCATCATGACGCAGCGCATTATAAGGAATACTATCATATGGGGGCTTATCGTGTCAAACGCCGGCGGAGCGTCCTAATCCGCGCCGGCGCAAAAGCGAAGTTCCTTATCGAATGGCTAACACAGCCGGCCAACTTTCGCTATAATGAAAGCCAACCCGGGGAATCAGACCGCTGATCCCCGGCCAACACAACCCGGTGGAGGAACCCTTATGGCAAATCAGGCGCTATTGACAGATGAAACCCGTCCGGTTGTCGAGCAGATCGCCGGCGCGCGGCAAGGTATTGAGGGGCAGCGGGCCGCGGCGTTGCTGGCTCTCGCCGGTGGCCAGAGCCAGGCCGAAGCGGCGGCCGCGGTCGGGCTGACCGAAGGACAGGTCAACTACATCGTCCGTAAATTCCGCGACCAGGGCCTCGACGCATTCTCCGCGGCCGGACGACAGGCGCCAGCCGTCGCCGCCGGCGCGCCGGAAGACGAGGCCGAGCAACTCCGCGCGATGGTCAAGGAGCTGAACGTCCGCGTGGCCGAACTCGAAGGGCTGGTGGACGAGAAACCGCACACGGACGCGGCGCTCTACTCCCCGGCCCGCCTGCTGGCGATGATACGCGACAACATCCAGAAGCTGACGCCCGAAATGCAGATGGACGTCTTGCGCAATCTGCAAGGGATGTCGGCCGAGGATTTGCTCGACCTGGAGACGTGGAAGGGGCTGGCCTACATGATGACCTATTCGGCCAGGTTCCAGGCCGACCAGATGCGCGGCAAGGTATCGGAGACGATCAATCAGGTCGTGCCCGAGCCGATCCAGCCGGGGCACCTGTGGCAATTGGGCAAGTCGGGGCTGGACCGCATCACGCCTGAATTCGCCAAGCAGATCCTGAGCACGTTCCAGGACGCGTCGCGCGAGGACCTGCTGGACCCGGATACCTGGAAAGGGTTGTGGTACATGATCACCTATTCCCTGCAATTCCAGGCCGAACAACTCAAGCAACGACTGGCCGCGTCTGAAGAGTCCCATCCGCAGGATTAGCGCCCGAAGGCGGCCGGGCCTGCGCCATCATAGTCAAATTGGTAACTTTATGTCAATCTACGCCAGCGACGACCAACTCTACGCCTGTCTCCACGCCCTGTTCGGAACCATCGAAGCGCACGATCCGAAGGCAACCGGCGCGCTGCTGAAAGCGTCGCTGGCGATCACGTTCCTCTGTTCCGCGCCGGCGGCGGCGGTCACGATCGACGCGCGCCGCTCCCCGGTGAAGTTCCTCTATGGCCAGAGCGATCCGGCGCCGACGATCGAGGTCGGCCTGACGGCCGACACCTTGCACTGCCTGCTGCTGGGGGAGATCCGGCTGTCCAAAGCGATCGGCAGCGACCTGGTGAAACTCAAGGGGCCGGTGTGGAAGACGCTGTCGCTGGCCGACGTCTTCCATTATGCGCAGCAGTTCTACCCCCGCATCCTGGCCGACAACGGGCTGCCGGCCTATTGCCCCGACGCCGTCCGCGCGCGCTGACGCGCCCGCCCTTCATCTTTTCATCTGTGAGGATTTGCCCGAACATACCCCCTCATGTAAGATCGTCGGGTTACTGACTTTAACTCCCCGGAGGTTATATGGACGAAACGATTGACCTTCGCCCCTACGTCGATGTGCTTGTGCGGCGGTGGCGGGTCATTCTGGGAGCCGTCGTTGCGGGAATCCTCATCGCGGTAGTTCTGCATTTTTCTTCGTTAAATTATCGGGCAACGGCGCTCGTCGCCGCGCTCGACCCGTCCCAGCGCCTGCAATTCGACGAACGCATCACCAACACGATTAACCTGAGCGTGTACGCGGCGACCTATCCGGAGATAGCGAACAGCGACGGCGTCCTGTCGGTTGTGCTGGCCAAAGCCAGGGAGCTGTCCGGCGGGGCCGTCGCCACGATGCCGGACCTGCGCAAAAAGCTGGAGGTGAAGGCGGGGCTGGATTCGCGGCTGCTGCGGCTGTCCGTCAGGGACCGCGATTCGCAAGTGGCCGCCGAGCTGGCCAACGTCTGGGCGACGGCCTTTGTCAAGGCGGTCGATGAGATCTACTTCGGCCAAAGCGGGCAGATCACATTCTATGAGAACCTGCAGAGCGACAACAACGCCCAGCTGCAGGGCATCGAGCAAGCCCTGGTCGATTTCCAGTCCGGGAACCGCGCCGGCGCGATCGACAACCAGCTGTTATCCTGGCGCGAGCAACAAGCTACTTACCTGGCCGACCAGCGCCGGTTCACCCTGCTGCTGGACGACATACAAGCCTTGCGGAACCAGATCGAGGCCGGCGCCGGCGACGCGATCACCTTTGCCGACCAGGTGACGGCGCTGACCCTGCAACAGCAAGCCTACATCCATGAGACCCCGATCATCTCCCCGACCGTCGGCGTGAGCCAGTCGCCGGCCGGGTCGCTCCAGCTTCAGGTCGGCCCGCAGGTCGACCTGACGACCCGCTCGCGCGCGGAGCAGCTGTCGTTGCTCGATAACCTGGCCCGGACGGTCGAGGCCCGGCTCAGCGGCATCGACGTCAAGCTGCTGGAGCTGGAGTCCCGTCTCTTCGACTTGCAGCGCGACAAGCAATCCCTGGCCAACCAGTATGACGAACTGGCGCGCCGGCGGGATGTCGCCGTGGAGACCTCTCTGACGCTGGCCCGCAAGATCGACGAGGTGCGCGTCCAGTCGCAGGACACCGGCAACGGCCTGAGGATCGCCAGCCTGGCGTCGCCGCCGTCGAAGTACGACCGGTCGAGCCTGTTCATCACGGCCGCCATCGCCGGCCTGGCGGGACTGCTGATCAGCATCGGCGTCCTGCTCCTGCTGACCTGGTGGAAGGCCGCCAACGAGCGGGCGTCCGGGTGATCGAACGCCGTCGCGCCCCAGGCCGGCCCTCATGACAACCCCGTCGCGCCATCGCCCCGCCTTCGGCTTGCTCGCCGCCGGCCTGCTCGTCGTCTGGCTGATCCTGCAGCGCGGGCAATTCAGCGCCGCGCTGGCCCGCAACGCGGGCTTCATCGCCTTCAACCATATCCAGGCCGCCGCGCCCGACGTCGCCGGCGAGAGCCTCCAGACCGGCATCGCGCGTCTCGAACGCGCCGCGTCCGGCGACCACGGCCGCCCATCCACCTGGCGCGCGCTGGGCTATCTGCAGCTGATGCGGGGCGCGGAAGAAGACGCGCTGGCGGCATGGCGCCATTCGGCGGCGATGCCGGCCGAACTGCTGGCCCGGGGCAAGACCGCCGAAAAAGCGGGCGACCTCGACGCCGCGCTGCTCTGGTATCTGCGGGCCACGCGCGTGGCCCCCGCCGGGGCCGAAGGCTGGTGGCGGGCCGGGCTGGTTCATGAGGCGCGCGGCGAGCCGGACGACGCCCTGGCGCTATACGAGGCCGGCGCGCGCGCCGCGCCGGACAACGGTGACCTGCCCTATCGCCAGGCCTGGCTCATGAGCCGCGCCCCCGACTCAGCCGATTGGGCCGCAATCCTCAGCCTGACCGATCGCGCCATCGCCCGCGGCCATTTCCTCTCCGACCGGAACGCGCTCCAGTCCCACACGCTGCGGGCGGAGAGCCTGCGCCAACTGGGGCGCGAGGCAGAGGCGCTGGCCGAGTACGCCTGGGTCATGGAACGCCAGCCGGATAATTATTGGGCCGTCCTGCGATACGGCGAGTTGACGTGGCGGCTGGAGGGCGACCTGGACGAGTCCGTCCGGCTCCTGGAACGGGCGATCGAGCTGGACGGCGCGAACAAGTGGGGCTATATCGCGCTCGCTCGCGTTTATGACGCCGCCGGCCGGCGCGACGAAGCGGCGAGGCTTTTTAACGACGTGCTGGCGCTCGACCCCAACGACCAGACCGCCAACGCCTGGTTCAAACAGCGGCCGTAGGCGCGCGCCGGAGACAATTCGATGAGCCGCTCCACACGCCTGTTCCAACGCTCCGTCGTGTTCAACGCGCTGTTCGCGCTTGAGGCCGGGTCGATGTTCCTGATCGACATCGCTCTGGCGGCGGCGCTGGGGCTTGGGGCGCGCTCCGACATCCTCTACGCGGCCTGGAGTCTGCCGCTCACGATCGGCCGGGGCGCCTTCCAGAGCCTGACCAACTCGCTCATCGGCCTGTTCAGCGAAGGCGTCGAGGAGAGCGCCATCTTCTCCCAAACGTTGACCGTCATCGGCATCGTCTCGTTCGTCGCCGCGCTGCTCATGTCGCTGACCAGCCGCTGGTGGTTCCCGCTCAGCATCCCCGGGGCGACGGCGGAGACGCGCCTGGCGGGGACGTCGCTGGCGGCCATCCTGGCCTGGCTCATCGCCTTTCTGGCGCTGGCCGAGACCCAGCGGGCGATCTATTACCGGAAGGACAACAACTACGTCCCGTCGCTGGCCCGCCTGGTCGGGGCGGTCGTCTCCATCGCGCTGATCATGCTGGCGGCGCGCGAGCAGAATCTGGCGCTGGCGGCCTGCGGGCTGGTGGCCGGGGCGGCGGCCGAGATGGTGGTGGGCTTCGCCGGGCTGGCGCGCATGGGCCAGCGGTTCCGGTTCCTCTGGCCGAACGCCGTGGAATTGCGCCGGATGACGCGCGTCGTTGGCCTGCCGTTGCTGGGCCAGGGCGTGCTGATCGGCGCGGGCATGGCCGAACGGGCCATCGCCTCCTACCTGGGGCCGGGCGCGGTGACGGCAGTCACCTACGCCTTCCGCATCTTCAACGTGCTGGAACGTTTCATCTTCCGGGGCTTTGTCATCTCGACCATCCAGACCTACGCCGCCGGCCTGGTGGGCAACTGGCGGCGGGATATGCGCCTGCTGGTGCTGATCTCCATGCCCATCATGGTCGTCTTCGTCGTCCTGCCCGCGCCGATGATCGCTATCGCGTTCGAGCGCGGCCGGTTCACGGCCGAATCGACCGGGATGGTCGCCCTGGCCCTGCAAGCCTACGCGCTCGCCATCCCCATCATCGCCCTGAACCGCATCCCCTATGCCCTGGCCTTCGCCCAGACCCGGAGCCGCGAGTTGTTCATCTACGCCGTCATCTTCTCCGTCACGCTGGTCACGGCCGAAATCCTGATGGTCGCCGCGGGGCTGACGCTCGAGGCGTTCGGGCTGGCTTACGCGCTGGCGATCGCCCTGGCGACCCTGTGGATCTATCCCAAGGCCCGGGTCGATGAAATCAGGAACACGTGGACCGTCAAAGAGGCGCTACGATTCGTGGGCGTCGGCCTCGTGACGTGGGCCGGGACGGCGGCGATCGTCCGTGCGCTGCAATACGTCCTGGACGGCTGGCGGTGGGCGCCATGGGGCGTGGTCATGGCCGGCGGCGCGTCCAGCCTGCTGCT